>UMCB01029466.1_pt1 | contig 98368 bp, 83 predicted proteins | sample 1964151 | NCBI WGS metagenome assembly UMCB01 (sample SAMEA4835960, study PRJEB28245) | human gut metagenome | biome: gut microbiome; material: fecal sample | place: Denmark | collected 2008
AAGAGCTGGGCTCCATTTGCAGCTATGGAAAAACGTACAGAGCTTTATGGAAACGGAGATACAGAAGGTATCAAAGCTCTTGAGAAAGAACTTCTTGCTCAGAATGCAGAGCACAAAGACTGGGCTTGTACAGAAGAGCTCATGGCTACAACAAAAGACGGAAAAGCTCTTTACATGCACTGTCTGCCAGCTGACATCTCAGGCGTAAGCTGTGAAGAAGGTGAAGTTGACGCTTCCGTATTCGATCGTTACAGAGATCCACTTTACAAAGAAGCTAGCTTCAAACCATACATCATCGCAGCTATGATCTTCCTTGCTAAATTCGAGAACCCACAGGAAATCCTGAAGAAGCTCGAAGAAAGAGGAATGTCCAGAATTTTTGAGTAAGTTTAAATTTCTCAGACAAAAATAGTTTCATAGTTACCTTAATTAGTAACTTATTGTACAGGCCTGAATCTTTCAGACCTGTACAATACCTTTACAGTAAATACGGAGGATCCTAAAATGGAAAAGAAAAAACGTATTGTCATTGCCCTCGGCGGAAATGCCCTTGGCAATACTCTTCCTGAGCAGATGGCTGCTGTTAAGATTACAGCACGCGCGATCGTAGACCTGATTCAGGAAGGCTGCGAAGTAGTCGTAGCACACGGCAATGGTCCTCAGGTTGGTATGATCAACAACGCTATGATCGCATTGACACATGAGGATGAGAAACAGCCAAACACACCACTTTCTGTATGTGTTGCAATGAGCCAGGCTTACATCGGATATGACCTGCAGAATGCCCTGAGAGAAGAATTGTTCAACAGAGGAATTCATGATATCCCAGTTGCTACAATGATCACTCAGGTTCGCGTGGATGCTGATGATCCGGCTTTCGAGACACCATCCAAGCCAATCGGTAAATTCCTTTCTAAGGAAGAAGCTGATGTTATGGCTGAGAAATATGATTATATCATGAAGGAAGATGCAGGACGCGGATATCGTCGTGTTGTAGCATCTCCAAAACCGCAGGAGATCGTTGAGATCGGTACAATCCGTACAATGGTTGACTCCGGTGACCTTGTTATTGCCTGTGGCGGCGGTGGAATCCCGGTTATGCGCCAGGGCAACCACCTGAAAGGTGCAAGTGCAGTTATTGATAAAGACTTTGCCAGTGCTCTCCTTGCCAAAGAGCTCGACGCAGACTTCCTTATCATTCTGACTGCTGTAGAGAAAGTTGCACTGAACTACGGAAAGCCGGATGAGAAATGGCTTGACGATGTGACAGTTGAAGAAGCGAAACAGTATGTAGAAGAAGGACATTTTGCTCCTGGTTCTATGCTTCCTAAGGTACAGGCAGCTCTTGACTTTGCTGAATCCAAACCTGGAAGACAGTCACTGATCACACTGCTTGAGAAAGCAAAAGACGGAATTCTTGGTGAGACTGGAACAAGAATCCACCTTTAATATTGAAAAATCGATTGAATAAGTCAATTACTTAAAACTCCTAAAATAGAAAATGAAAAAACCTCAGAGAACGGTGCTGCAACACCCGAACCTGAGGTTTTTTCATGTGTTTTATATAATTTTATTTCCTCTGACGTATTTTGCTTTCACTTCTCTCTCATCAGCAAGATAAATCATTCTTTCCAAACGATCTTTCACACTCATCTGACGGGAGGATTCAAGTCTGCTGTCATCTAATACAACAGCATCGAATTCATATCCTTCTTCAAAACTTCCGACTTTTCCGAAGAAGGATCCGCCACCCTTAGTTGCCATATAGAATGCTTCTTCTGACTTCAATGCCAGATATTTCTGATCGACAAGTCTCCAGCGCATCTTTGACATCTGAATTGCATGTGCCATTGCCCGGAAAAGATTCTCTGTCGATCCTCCTGCGACATCACTTCCAACTCCTACAGAAAGTTCTTCTTCCAGATAACGTTTTACCGGTGCAATTCCGGAAGAAAGATTCTCATTTGATTCCGGACAATGTGCTACATACACACCGTTCTCTTTCATTCTCTGGATCTCTTCTTCCGTACTGTATACGCAATGCGCCATAACCGTCGGTGCATCTGCTCCAAACAGACCAAAATGATCATATGCATCTCCATAAAACTCTGCATACGGACAAAGTTCTTTTACCCATTCGATCTCTGATAAATTCTCTGATAAATGTGACTGCACCGGAATCTGATAACGCATCTGAACCATCTTCAGCATATCTAGAAGCTCATCCGTACAGCTCGGAATAAAACGAGGTGTCAGGATCGGCAGCGTATTCTTATACTTTTTATGCTGCACATCCTTCATCCATTCAACTGTTTCTTCCGCAGACTCTTGTGTACCTTCACGAAGTTCATCCGGTGAATTTCTGTCCATATTCACTTTTCCGACCATCGTGACCAGACCGCTTCTTTCCAGATGATCCATCAGAACAAGTGTCGATCTTCTATGAATTGTCCCAAAGACGCATGCTCTTGTTGTTGAACTATGTTTCAAGTTCTTGGCAAACTTCGCATACGCCTCATTCGCATACAATACATCCTTGTATTTTGCTTCCTCCGGAAATGTATTCGTCTCCAGCCACTCCAGAAGTTCTAGATCCATCCCTGTACCGCGGAATGTATACTGCGGTGCATGTATATGCAGATCTGTCATTCCCGGAATGATCAGACAATCTCCATGATCCTCAATTGGTTCCCCTCCAAGTCGGAACGGAAGTGTCTGATAGATTCCTTCTACTTTTCCATCTTTACACACAAGATAACCGTGTTCGCATATCTCAAATTCATCTTTCGTCTTTGTATAGATAATATTTCCTTTTAAAATTTTGATATCATCCATCTTTCTTATTCTCCACTCTCAATTACTACTATCATTTTAACTTTTTTCAAAGCGCTTATTTTACCCTTTCGAGCATGACTTCAACAACGCCGCCACAGACCATACCTTCATCCTCGGCTGCCTCTGCTGTCATGTCTACCTTGCATACCTGGAATCCTTCCTGCTCCGTACGGATCATGAGGAGTGCTTTCTGAATAATCTCACTTTCCACACACCCTCCACCGATTGTATCGATGATCCTTCCATCTCCGCATACAAGCATCTTTGTTCCTACGCCACGTGGTGCAGAACCTTTTCTGGAAATAATTGTCGCAAGCACTTTTCCACACTCATCTTCTTTCAGAATTTCTTCAAGAAGTTCACTGGAATATCCACCGCTCTTTGCACGACTGTTTTTAATCTGAATGATTTCTGCCATAATAGATACCGCGATCTCTTCCGGCGTCTCGGCAGCAATCTTCAGACCGATTGGTGTGTGAACTGTTTCAAGCACATCTCTCTCAAACCCTTCTGCCTCCAGCTGGTCTTTTACGATTGCAGTTCTTCTCTTACTTCCCATCATTCCAACATAAGCTCTTGGCTTTCCAAGGATTGTTCTGAGACAATCTGTGTCATATCTGTGACCTCTTGTAACAATAACAAACCATGTATCTGTATCTCCTTTGATCTTTGCAAGACCATCTTCAAATGGTTCGCAATAGACCTGGTCAGCCTCTGCTCTTCTCGCATCATCGGCAAATTTCGGACGGTCTTCTACCACCGTAACATGGAATCCAAGCATCTTTCCCATGCGAATGATTGGCATAGATACATGCCCTGCCCCACAGATTACCAGCTTCGCCGGACGGCTGATACGCTCCTGGAAAATGCGCTCACCGTTTTCATTTGTAAAAACGCTATCTGTATTCTTCGGTTCACCTTTCAGCAGAGTTTTCTTTCCAGCTTCTGCACCGTCAATCTGCGTCTGTGCCCAAAGCTCTTCTTTTGCTTCTGCAAGCTCATCCTGCAGATTTACATAAAATGAATTCATTCCCCAATTCTCCTTCATCTTATTATTTTCCAAATCCACAATTCGGATAAGTACATACTTCGCAGTTCAGGCAAAGTCCGCCTTCTCCAAGCACCGTGAAATCTTCTACACTTAATCTCTCGCCTACTGCAATTCTCGGAAGCACCAGATCAAAGATTGTTCTTCTTGCATACATTACGCATCCCGGAAGACCTGCAACCGGAATCTCTCCTTTATAAGCCAGCATGAACATTGCACCCGGAAGTACCGGCGCACCGTAAGTGATCACCTCATCCGTTGCATTTCTGATAGATAATGGTGTTCTGTCATCCGGATCAACGCTCATCCCGCCTGTACAAACTACAAATTCCGCGCCCTTAGCGATCCATTCATTGATCGCATCTGTTACCATCTGAGAGTCATCGTCACAGAGTACATTTCCAAGTACTTCCATGCCTGCCTCTTCTAATTTTGCTTTTACGACCGGAGTAAATTTATCTGTGATCCTTCCATGATAAACTTCGCTTCCTGTTGTCACGATTCCGACTTTCATCTGATGGAACGGGAGAATTGTGAAAATCGGCTCTTCCCCACAGAGTTCTTTCACATGATTCATCTTCTCTTCCTCGATCACCAGCGGAACGACACGCATTCCTACGATCTTATCTCCCTTTTTCACCGGGAAATTGCCATGTCTGGATGCAAGCACGATCTGACCGAGCGCATTTACTTCATTTAATTTCTCGCGATTGATCTTCAGAAGGCCGTCGCACTGTGCAGTCAGTTCGATCTTTCCTTCTTTCGCCTCAGATGCATTCATATGCTCTCCCTGGCAGACCTGGCGCAGCACCTCTGCCGCATCATTCTCATGAAGCATGCCTTCCTGCTTCTCCCATACATAGAGGTGTTCTTTTCCTACAGAAAGCAGTACCGGAACGTCCTCTTCTGTCACTACATGTCCTTTACGGAAGACCGCATCCTTCACAACTCCCGGAATAATCTGGGTAATGTCGTGGCAAAGCACACTGCCGACCGCATCCTCTGTTCTGATGAGTTTCATCTTATCCTCTCCTTTTCTTTCCCCAAGTTTGTGCGGAATGCATGTTTCCTGCATCCCGCAATTTTTATTTACGCGAGCAACGAGCCAAAGTCCGTGCTTGCACGAGACCTTGGCGACTGCCGCGATAACTTGAGAAACTCGCGGAGCGTGTTTCTCATAGTTTTCTTATACTCTGCAAGCCTCAAGATCTTTCATCCATACTGCCACGCAGGCATCACTTGGCATTCTCCAGTCCCCTCTAGGAGAAAGTGCCACAGTACCAACCTTCGGTCCATCCGGCAGACAGGAACGCTTGAACTGCTGAGAGAAAAATCTTCTACAGAATGTTTCCAGCCATTTAAAAATGGTCTCTTTGTCATATTCACCATCAAATGTCATACATGCAATACGGAAGATCTTGCTCGGCTCATATCCAAAACGAAGCATAAAGTACAGGAAGAAATCATGCAGTTCGTAAGGTCCTACAAGATCTTCTGTCTTCTGCGCGATATCTCCGTCCTTCGGCGGTAGAAGCTCAGGACTTACCGGTGTATCAAGCACATCGTAAAGTACATTCTTAAGAGCTTCGTCTTTTGTATCATCCGCAGCATATTTTACAAGATGGCGAACCAGTGTCTTCGGTACAGAAGCATTCACTCCGTACATGGACATATGATCTCCATTGTAAGTTGCCCATCCAAGCGCAAGCTCTGACAGATCGCCTGTTCCAATAACCATTCCCCAAGTCTTGTTTGCGATATCCATCAGCACCTGTGTACGCTCTCTCGCCTGGCAGTTTTCATAAGTTACACTGTGATCTTCCGGATCATGTCCGATGTCACGGAAATGAACATTCACGGCATCTGCGATTGGAACCTCGATCAAAGTTGCTCCGACTTTCTTCGACATCTCACAGGCATTCTGATAAGTTCTGTCTGTCGTTCCAAAACAAGGCATTGTCACAGCAATGATATCCTTCTTATCTCTTCCAAGCATGTCAAATGCGCGTGCCGTTACAAGCAGTGCAAGTGTAGAATCCAGACCTCCGGAAATGCCGACAACAGCAGTTCTTGCATTCGTATGAGCCAGACGTTTCTTCAGTCCCATTGCCTGGATCGTCAGGATCTCCTCACAGCGTTGTGCGCGGGTCTGTTCATCAGAAGGAACAAACGGCTTCTTCGGAAATGTTCTTGTCAAGAATGTCTTTGTCTCTTCCACAGTAAATGGAACACGTACCAGAGTCTCTTCATCCAATGGCTGGAATGTTGTATTCTTTCTTCTCTCGCCTGTAATTCTCTGAAGATCGATCTCTGAGTAAATGATTTCATTTACATATCTACTACTTTCTTTCAGGATTGTCCCATTTTCAGCAATGATATTGTGTCCGCCAAAAACAAGATCCGTAGTTGACTCCCCTTCTCCGGCATTTGCATAAATGTATCCAGAGATCAATCTTGCAGACTGTCCGGAGATCAGTGCACGACGGTAAGTGTCTTTTCCGATCGTCTCATCACTTGCGGAACAGTTGACGATCACTGTTGCACCTTCGAGTGCCGCCTGAATACTCGGCGGAACCGGTGACCAGACATCCTCGCAGATCTCGGCTGCCACTACCAGTTCTTCCATTCCTTCTGCCTGGAAGAGAATCTGCGGACCGAATGGAATCTTCTTTCCTTCAAATGTAATCTCTCTCACTGTCTGTGGTCCCGGAGTAAACTGGCGCATCTCATAAAATTCACCATAGTTTGGCAGGAACGTCTTTGTCGTAAATCCGATGATCTCGCCCTGGTTCATTGCCGCAGCTACATTGTAAAGCTTTCCATTCATTTCAAGCGGTGCTCCGACAAATACAAGCATATCTTTGTCGTTTGTATTTTCTGCAATCTCAAGCAATGCTTTTCTGGAAGCTTTCAGAAGTACGCTGTGGTCGAACAGATCACTACAGGTGTATCCTGTTACACAAAGCTCCGGAAATACAAGAATCTTCGCGCCATTTTTCTGTGCTTCTTCCATAGCATTGATGATATTCTGTGTATTGAATTCCACATCCGCAACGCGGATATCCGGTGTCGCCGCCGCAACCTTCACAAATCCATTTTTCATCTCATCTTCACCCCATCTTCTATATTTGATGTCAGGGCAAAAGCCCCGGCAATACTTATCGAGCCTGTTTTAACAATTCTTTCAATTCATCTACTGTATACTTATATGCTGTATTACAGAAATGACACTTCACTTCAATCTCTTTACCTTCATCGATCATTTCCTGAATCTCTTTCTTTCCGATACTGATGATTGCTTTCTCGATTCTCTTCTTAGAGCAGTTGCAATAGAACTGTGCCGGCATTGTATCTGTAATTTCCAGATCAAGTCCTTCAAGAACCTGCTCAAGCATCTGCTCCGGTGTATGTCCGTTATCCAGCATGGATGTTACAGACTGGATCTTCTGAATGTTTGCCTCCAGCTTATTAAGTACTTCATCCTCGATAAAAGGCATAACCTGTACGATAAATCCACCGGCGCATTTCACTGTATTATCTTTGTTCATCAGAACTCCAAGTCCGACAGAAGATGGTACCTGTTCAGATGTTGCAAAATAATAAGTAAGATCCTCTGCGATCTCTCCTGTCTGCAGGATCGTCTGTCCGGAATATGGCTCCTTGAGTCCCATATCTTTGATGATCGTCATGACGCCCTGTCCAAGTGCTCCACCGACATCAAGCTTTCCATTCTTCGCCGGAAGCATCACATCCGGATTAAATGCATATCCTTTTACATTTCCCTTACTGTCCGCTGTCACAGTCAGACCTTCAATCTGACCGGAACACTGAATCTGGATCGTCAGCATGTCTGTATCATTCTTCATCATGCTTCCCATCATCACTCCGCCTGTAAGGAGTCTTCCCAGCGCTGCTGTCGCAACCGGACTTGTTCCGTGATGCTCTCTTGCCTCCTCAACCAGGTTTGTTGTCACTGCTGCAAATGCACGGATCTGTGCATTTCCTGCTGTTGCTCTTACAATATAATCATTCATGTCTTATTCTCCTCGTCTTTCTTATCTATTCAAAAATTGTATCCAATTCATTTCCCGGATTCTCTAGCAACGATATAGATTCTCTCGCTCTTCTCTGTCGGTTCCTCGTGTGTAACTGCGTCATATGCTGCCTCAAAAACAAGACCCGAACGTTCTACCAGTTCTTTCATCTCTTCTAAGGTATAGCCTCTCTGGTAATGTGTCTCCTGATATCTCCGATACAAATCTTCACTTGCATCTTCCTGAATGAATAGAGTCAGATCATACTCATTGATCCGTTCTTCTTCATAATAGAAATTATCCCAGATAAAACTACATTCACCTCTGTCTTCTGCGATCACCGTATCTCCCATGACTTCTTTATACTTATATACGGTATTAAAATCAAACAAAAAGACGCCCTTAGGATCCAGGTAGTTATTCACCAGACGGAATACTTCTTCCAGTTCCTCCGGTTCTGTAATATAGTTGACCGAATCACAGACACTGACAATCGCCCTTACTGTTCCATATAATTCGAACTCACGCATGTCCTGGAGCAGATAAAGAATATCCTTTCCTGACTCCATACGCTTCTCCATCGCAAGTTCCAGCATATCTTCTGAATTATCCACACCGATCATGTCATATCCATAATCCGCCAGCTTCTCCGTCATTGTTCCTGTGCCACAGCCCAGATCCAAAAGAATCCCGTCTTCTATTCCACGGTCTTTTAAAAGACTGTGAATGTATTCGCCCCACTCTTCGTAAGGTACATTATCCATGAAAATGTCGTAGACCGCCGCAAACCCTGTATAAGCTTCCAACTGTTGACCTCCGTTCTTTTCTGTTTCTACATAATCCATTCTATTTTACCACAAATTCTCTTTTTTGACATCAAACATTTCTACATTCTATTGTATTTCTCAATTTCTTATCATTTTTCTAAAAGCTCCTATTTTTATCAAGAATTTTGAAATCTTTTCTCATTCCCCTCTCTTTTTTGTTCCAAAATCTACCATTTTTTATAAAAGTTTTACATTTACAACATATTTCCATAACATTTTTGCGTTTTATTCTTCCTTTTAGCACTTTAATATGCTATAATCATAAAGCTGTGTTAATAAAAAATTTTTTATATTAACAAAAGGCGCCGCTATCTGTTGTGGGGACAGCAGGATAGCATAGAAAACAAAAGAAAGGACATTGAAAAAATGGACAACAACAAGAAAGAATTCAAGCCGTATATTCCAGCGGACAAAGTCGTTCCTGAGTTTACGGTGACAGCACTCTTGATCGGTATCCTTCTGGCAATCGTATTTGGAGCTGCTAACGCATACCTCGGACTTCTCGTTGGTATGACAGTTTCCGCTTCCATCCCGGCAGCCGTAATTTCTATGGGAATCATTCGTGTGATTCTCCGTAAGGATTCTATTCTCGAGAACAACATGGTACAGACAATCGGTTCTGCCGGAGAGTCTGTTGCAGCAGGAGCTATCTTCACACTTCCTGCATTATTCCTTTGGGCTGAAGAAGGAAAGATTGCTTTCCCAAGCATCCTTTCCATCGCTCTGATTGCCCTGTTTGGTGGAATACTCGGAGTATGCTTCATGGTACCGCTTCGTCAGGCTCTTATCGTTGAAGAGCACGGAACACTTCCTTTCCCGGAAGGAACTGCTTGTGCAGAAGTTCTTCTGGCCGGAGAAGAAGGTGGATCTAAGGCTGGTACAGTATTCGCAGGACTTGGTATCGCAGCCGTTTACAAATTCCTTGCAGACGGAATGCAGCTCTTCCCAAGTGAGATTGGACATGCATTCAAGAACTACAGCGGAGCACAGATTGGTATGCAGGTTCTTCCGGCACTTGGTGGTGTAGGATATATCTGTGGACCGAAGATCTCCAGCTACATGTTCGCCGGTGGTACACTCAGCTGGTTCGTACTGATGCCAATGATCGCACTGTTCGGTGGAGATGCTACAATCTTCCCTGCTTCAGTTACTGTAAATGAATTACTTGTGGATGGTCCTTCTGCTCTTTGGTCTAACTACATCAAATACATCGGAGCCGGAGCTGTTGCAACTGGTGGTATCATCAGTCTGATTAAGAGCCTTCCTCTGATCGTAAGAACATTTAAGCAGGCCATTGGAAGTATGAAAAAGAATGCCGGATCCAGCAATCAGCTTCGTACAGAGCAGGATCTTCCATTCCCATTACTGATCGGAGTTATCATTGTGATCGCTGTTCTGATCTGGATCCTTCCGATCTTCCCGGTTAACCTGATTGGTGCCCTGATCATCGTTGTATTCGGATTCTTCTTTGCAACTGTATCCTCTCGTATGGTTGGACTGATCGGATCTTCTAACAACCCGGTATCAGGTATGACAATCGCTACTCTTCTCTTTGCTACAGTAATCCTGAAAGTAACAGGTACTACAGGACTTACAGGTATGGTTGGAGCCATCTCTATCGGTGGTATCATCTGTATCGTTGCAGCAATCGCAGGAGATGCTTCTCAGGACTTAAAGACAGGATTCATCGTAGGTGCTACACCTTCCAAACAGCAGGTTGGTGAGATCATCGGTGTTGTTGCTTCTTCAGCAGCAATCGGATTCGTTCTTTACCTTCTGAATGAGGCTTGGGGATACGGAACAGAAAAGATTCCGGCAGCTCAGGCTACAATGATGAAGATGCTCGTTGAAGGTATCATGAATGAGGAACTTCCATGGGCTATGATCCTGATCGGTGTATTTATTGCAATCGTTGTTGAGATCCTCAAGATGCCGGTTATGCCATTCGCAGTTGGTATGTACCTTCCATTCTCTCTGAGTGCTGGTATCATGGCTGGTGGTGTTGTACGTATCTTCGTTGAGAAGAAAAAAGGTACAGAGGCAGAGAAAAAAGCACGTACAGACAGAGGTCTTCTCTTTACATCCGGTATGATCGCCGGAGAAGGTATCATCGGTATCCTTCTTGCTGTATTTGCAGTAGTTAAGATTGATTCTAAGATCATTCTGCCATTCCACTTACCACAGGTTGGCAGTCTGGTGCTTTACATTGCATTACTTGTACTTCTGTACGTTGTATGTATGAAAGCTGATAAGGAAAAATAATTCAATGAAAAAGAAAGACAGTAAAAACTATCTTGACTTTATCCCGGAGAAGAATCCGGAAATTGAATATGAAACAGGTGAGGACGGTATTATTACCGTCCTTATCGAATGGAAGGGATTTTATCACAAGTTGGCTCAGCGCTTCTTCCGTCGTCCCCGTGTAAGTGAAATCAAGTTAGACAAGCTTGGAACTTTTGTGTGGAACTCCATCGATGATAAAAAGGATGTACATGCAATCTCCAAAGAGCTTGAAGCAGAGTTTCCTTCTATGGAACAGCCGCTGACAAGACTGATCAAATACCTTGAGATCCTTCATGATAATCACCTGATCTACTGGAAAGGAGAGAAACGGAAATGATGCATACGATTCTGAAATATCTTCCTTATGTACTGCTCTTTGCAGTTGCTACAATGATCGTCTACGGATGGGGATTGTGGCGTACGATGAGACAGGGAAGCGATCTTGCTAATATGCTCAGTTCCAAAGGAATCTCCAAAGTCAAAAAGACATTGAAGAAAAATGGTCCTATGACCCGCACAGCTCTTGAACCATATGTGAAAGATCTGACGGCGAAACAGCCATTTATGCAGGAACAAATCAATGTGACGAATCCAAGACAATTTCTTGATTCAATTCTTCCCTATATGGTAAAGCAAAAAATGATCACTGAGGAAAAAGTGAATGGGAAAATTGTATATCAGATCCGCAAGGATTGAAAACAAAAAGGATATCTGCCAGAAGTAATGATTACTCTGACAGATATCCTTTTTGTCTTTTCATCTTTTTCCACTTTTTTCTTTCTTTTTACACCAATTTACGCAGATTTATCGCATTTTTCCTTGACACGCCCCGCTGCGTGGGATACAATAATCTATGGTAAAAACAACACAACTACATCATTTCGGTAGGTGAGGTTACCACAGGGATTGGGATATTTGACATGCTTAAGCATTCGATAGGACCCGGAGATTGCTGCCGCGAGATTGTGGAGACACGATTAGTTGGTCAGCAGGCTGTGTCGAGAAGGCACAACCTAATGCAATTGATATGCCCTGTGATACTAAAGCTTGAACGATGCATTTTATAAGAAGTCAATACGACTCCGTCATTGTTCAGGCAATGATGGAGTTTTTTGTTTCTCATAAAAATACGAACAAGGGAGGTGAGGTTATGGACTCTGGTGCCAGTAGTTACCACATATGTGGCTCAATAGACAAAAATAAAATAATGCGAGGTAATTATCATGGACAAAGATATTTTTATAAAGCTTCTGGCGCAGCGCGAATTCAAAGCTGTCAGAAGTATTCTCGATGTAATGAACGAAGTGGACATAGCCTCCCTTCTCTCAACTTTAAGTGATAAAGAACTGGCTCTTGCTTTTCGTCTTATTCCAAAAGATAAAGCTGCTGAAGTATTTTCCAATATGGATACTTCCATGCAGACTTATCTGGTAACAATGTTTACTGAGAAAGAGCTGAAAGAGCTCTTAGACGACCTCTATATGGACGATACGGTCGATATGCTGGAAGAACTCCCGGCAAACCTTGTAAAGCGAATTCTGGCTACCGTCAGCGCGTCAGACCGTAGCATGATCAACCAGCTGCTGAACTATCCGGAAGACAGTGCCGGAAGTATCATGACAACGGAATATGTAGACCTGCGTGAGGAAATGACTGTCGGACAGGCGATGGCACATATCAAGAAGACCGGAATCCATAAAGAGACCATTTACACCTGCTATATCACAGAACGCAGAAAACTGGTCGGTATCGTAAGTGCAAAAGATTTGATGACAACAGATGACGATGTTCCGATCAAAGACCTGATGGAGACAGAGATCATCTCCGTGTATACACACTCTGATCAGGAACAGGTTGCACAGCTGTTCACAAAGTATGACCTGCTTGCGCTCCCTGTTATTGACCAGGACGGCCGCATGGTTGGTATTGTTACATTCGACGATGCTATGGATGTTATGGTAGATGAGGCCACAGAGGATATCACAAAGATGGCTGCCATCAACCCTAGTGAGAAGACATATTTTGAAACATCCGTTCTTCAGCATGCAAAGAACCGTATCCCATGGCTTTTGATCTTGATGTTCACTTCCATCATCACAGGAACGATCATTACAAGATATGAAAATGCATTCGCAGCCATCCCTCTTCTCGTATCCTTCATCCCAATGCTGATGGATACCGGTGGAAACTGTGGTTCCCAGAGTGCAACACTGATCATCCGTGGAATCGCACTGGATGAGATCCGTTTTACAGATCTTTTCAAAGTCATGTTCAAAGAATTCCGTATCTCTTTGATCGTCGGTGCTTTTCTTGCTGTTGCCAACGGTGTACGTATCTTTATACAGTATCACAATCCAGGACTTGCAGTTGTGATTGCCTGCTCTCTGATGGGAACCGTGATCATGGCAAAGCTGGTTGGATGTATCCTCCCACTTCTTGCCAAGAAAGTAAATCTCGACCCTGCGATTATGGCATCTCCACTGATCACAACTCTGGTGGATACCTTCTCAATCTTGATCTACTTTAATATTGCGACAGTATTATTCCGTTTGTAATAGCAAATCACAAATGGATACAAAATCAAAAAACATATAAATAAAAAAGTATCAGAAACTTTTAAATTTGCTTCTGATACTTTTTTATTTCTTTTTATTAATTATCTTTCCATCATACTGATCGACTCGATTCCAACGCTTCCGCCTCGGACAACTTCAATGCTCTTAAATTCTTCCTTCATCAACTTCACAACTGCATCATTCTTTGTCGCAGTCTGTACAAACTCAACCAGAAGACTGTCCTTTCCGTAATCGATTACTTTCGCCTTAAATGTCTCTGCGATCTGAAAGATCTCAACCTTATCTTCCGGTGTACATTTTAAGACTTTTACATAAAGAATCTCTTTCATTCTTACAAATACGTCTGTAAAATCAATTACTTTAATTACTTCAATCATACGGTTAAGCTGCTTCTTGATCTGCTCAAATGTCTCATCATCGCTGACTGTTGCAATTGTCATTCTGGAAACGGTCGGGTCTTCTGTTGTTCCAACTGTCAGACTGTCCAGGTTATAACATTTCCCGGAAAATAAACCGGAAATCTTCGAAAGTACACCAACCTGGTTTTCTACATAGAGAGAAATCCATCTCTTTTTCATATTATTATCCATATCTCTTCCTCGCTAACCTATATTTTCTGTTCTAATCGATTAACAATCCATGATCAAATCTTCAAGTGTTCCGCCCGGCTGAACCATCGGATATACAAGTTCTTCCGGATTGATAACGAACTCGATCAGTGTCGGTGTCTTTGTATTCTTCTTCGCCTCTTCAAATGCAGCTGCGATATCTTCTTTCTTCATAACACGGATTCCTTTAGCTCCGTAGCTCTCTGCAAGCTTCACAAAATCCGGTGTGTACTCCGGCATCTCCTGCCCGTTTGTTCTGCGGAAAAGTGCTCCTGATTTCAGGTTCGTCATACTGTAACGTTTTCCATAGAACAGCTTCTGCCACTGACGTACCATACCAAGATATTCATTGTTAAATACACAGAGAATCAATGGAAGTTCTTCCAATACTGCTGTAGCAAATTCCTGAATGTTCATCTGCATACCACCGTCTCCGGAGATTGCAATAACGTCCTTATCCGGATTACCAAGCTTCGCTCCGATTGCAGCCGGGAAACCATATCCCATCGTTCCAAGTCCACCGGAAGTGATCAGCTGCTTGTTCTTTGTAATCTCAATATACTGTGTTGTGAACATCTGATGCTGGCCTACATCTGTTGCAATGATTGCATTGTCAAACTGACGGTTGATCTCTTCAATAATATCCTGCGGTCCCATATCCACGCGGTTCTTCATTGTCAGAGGATGTTCTTCCTTCCACTCTGCGATCTGTTTTCTCCACTTCTTTGTCTCACAGTGCTCTACATATTCATTCATCTTCGTAACTGCCTCAAGCGCATCTGCAACGATCGGCACATCAACATGAATATTTCTTGAAATAGATGCTGTATCGATATCAATATGAACGATCTGTGCATTCGGTGCAAACTCATGCAGCTTACCTGTAATACGGTCATTAAAACGTGTTCCGATCGAGAATAAAAGATCGCATTCGCTGACTGCCATGTTCGAAGCATATGCTCCGTGCATTCCAAGGTTTCCTATATAAAGCGGGTGATCTGTCGGAACCGCACCGCGTCCCATGATCGTTGTAACAACCGGAACTTCTGTCTTCTCTACAACTTCTGTAAACACCTCATTCGCACGTGCAATATTCACACCGCCTCCGGCAAGGAATAACGGCTTCTTTGCCTTTTTCAGCATCTTAAGCGCACGTTTTAACTGTCCCATATGCACATTCGTATTTGGCTTATAGCCACGGATATTGACTGTATCCGGATAATCCGCACTTCCAAGTTCTGCCATCACATCTTTTGGAAGATCGATCAGTACCGGTCCCGGTCTTCCTGTTCTTGCAATATAAAAGGCTTCTTTAATAATTCTTCCAAGATCCTCTCTGTTTCGTACAATAACACCGTATTTCGTAATACTGCGTGTAATTCCTACAATATCAACCTCCTGGAATGCATCATTTCCGATCAATGGTCTTGCTACCTGACCTGTAAAACATACGAGAGGTACACTGTCATAATTCGCTGTTGCAAGACCTGTAACAAGGTTTGTAGCTCCCGGTCCGCTTGTAACAAGACAGACACCTACCTTACCCGTTGTTCTGGCATAAGCATCCGCCTCATGAACCAGTGCCTGCTCATGTCTTGGCAGAATGATCCGAATATCATCCTGCTTGTACAATTCATCACTGATATCAATCGTACATGCTCCCGGATAGCCGAAAATGGTATCCACGCCTTCTTCCTTCAGCGCTCTTACAAGTAATTTGTTTCCTGAAATCTGTTTCAATCTATATACCTCCCTTTTCAAAAAAGAAAGCCCCAAGCATGACCTTCATGCCCAGGGCGAATATCCAGTATTTACTGTTCACAGTACCTGTGTCAACAGCCAGATCTATCCATGTCATCACCTGAATTCAGAGATAAGCCTCTGTACATCCACAAGCTGTGTACTACTCCCTGTCTTCGTATTTGCGTAAAGCGTAAACTAATTATAAGTGTTAAAAAATATCTTGTCAACGTCGAGTTCTTGATCTTATTTAATCTATCGCATATGATTTTTCACAGCTCCGACTACTGTATACAGAACCATCATTACAAGATTGGCAAGAACAACACTGGCTCCCGCCGGGGTTGCCGCAACATATGAAAGAGTTACTCCTGCAATCAGACACACCACAGAGATTACTGCTGCGTTTATTATAACACTTTTAAATGTCCTGCACACTCTCATTGATGTCAATGCCGGGAAAATGATCAGGCTCGAGATCAATAATGCTCCCATCATACGCATTCCAAGCACGATCGTTACTGCTGTAAGTACAGCGATCAACGTATTGTAAACTCCTGCTTTTACACCTGTTGCACGGGCAAATGTCTCATCAAATGTAATCGCAAATATCTTGTGATAAAAAACAATAAACAGGATGAGTACAAAAACGGAAAGTACAAGGCTTAACTTCACATCCTCCGCACTCATCGCAAGAATGCTTCCAAACATATAATTATATACATCCGTATTCATTCCTGTTGTCAATGAGATCACCATTACGCCAACTGCTAGTGACGTTGTAGAAATCAGTGCAATTGCCGCATCTCCTTTGATCTTTGCATTCCCGCTGATTCGAAGAAGCAGGATCGCTGCTACGATTACAACCGGAATTGCGATCGTGAGTGGAGCGGCATTCATCGCAGCCGCAATCGCCATGGCGCCAAATCCCACATGAGAAAGTCCGTCACCGATCATGGAATACCGTTTCAATACAAGGCTAACGCCCAGTAATGCAGAACATAATGCAACCAGTGATCCAACAAGGAACGCTCTTGTCATAAAAGGATAAGACAACATCTCAATCACTGTATCAAACATGTGTCTCACCTCCTAAAAATGTCTTGCCGGCACGACTCTTCTCGTATCCATCTGCTTTTCCAAAGTACAGCACTGTTTCCTGTAAATGAAGGATATGACTTGCATATTCTACAGCACTCTCGATATCGTGTGAAACCATAACAACTGCAATCCCGGATTCCTTATTGATTCGACTGATCAATTGATAGAATTCTGCTGTCACAATTGGATCCAATCCTGTGACCGGTTCATCAAGAAGCAAGAGTTTCTTGGTCGCACACAATGCTCTTGCAAGCAGAACTCGCTGTCTTTGTCCACCGGACAGATCTCGGAAACATTGTTTTGCGAGGTCACGGATTCCAAGCATGTCCATCTTCTCCCACGCCTGCTTCTTATCTTCTGCTGTATAAAACGGTTTCATCCCTCTGCTGTTCAACCGGCCGGAAAGAACCACCTCATAAACACTGGCCGGAAAATCTTTCTTCACATCTGTCTGCTGTGGAAGATATCCGATCTCTGTCTGTTTTAATCCATCATCAAAAACAATCTTGCCTTTGTCCACATTCTTCAGTCCCAAAAGACTCTTTACAAGTGTACTTTTTCCGGAACCATTTTCTCCGACAATACAGAGGTAGTCTCCCTGATTAATCTCAAAATTCAAGTCATGTACGACCATCTGTCCTTCGTATCCAATGGATACATTTTCACATTTAATCAACGCCATCAGTTCAACACCTCCCTTAATGTTTCAACATTTTTCTCCATAAGACTCAGATATGTCTCTCCATCTGCAAACTGCTCTGCTGTCAGATTATGACAGCTATAAAATTCTTTTACATCAGCATTTGTTGCTTCTGCAATAGCTTTCGCAATATTTTCGTTGCTAAGTTCCATTTTTAATACTGTTTTAATATTCTCATCCTGTACTTTATTGATTAAAAACGCCATTGTAGCTGCGCTTGGCTCTGTGTCCGAAGCACATCCTGAAAATGCTGCATAATAATCCAGACCATACGCTTCTGCAAAATAACGGAACGGAAATCTGTCTCCGAAAATCATCAGCTTTCGTTTTGAATGATCCACCACATCCTGAAATTCCTGATCCAATTCTTTCAATTGTGCTACATAAGCTTCTGCATTTTCTTCATAATCAGGTGCATTTTCCGAATCAATCTCGCAGAGCTCTTCTTTGATCTGCTCGACGATCTTCACCGCATTTAACGGAGATGTCCACACATGTTCATCAATTTCATGTACAGAATGTGTTTCTTCCTGTCCATGCTCTTCATGATCTGCTTCGTCCTCTTCATGCTCCACTTCGTGCTCTTCATGCTCCGCATCATCCTCGTCATGATCATGACCACGCTCTTCTTTCATTCCTTCCACATGTTCCTCTTCCACTGTGTCAACACAATCCACCAGCTTCAGAGTCTTTCTCCCGTTGTCCGGCATTGATTCAAGAATGTCTTCTACCCAGGCATCATTCTCGCCGCCCACATAGATAAACAGATCACTATTCTGGATCGCAATAATATCCTGTGGCGTCGGCTCATAAGAATGTGTCTCCTCACCCGGTTTTAAAAGCATCTTAAGTTCCACATTTTCTCCCGCGATCTGACGCACAAAATCATACTGCGGAAAGATTGTCGCTACAACACTAATCTTTTCATTTTCTACTTTATTCTGTTCTTTTCCCCCGTTTTGCTCTGTCTGCTGCCCGGACATTCCACACCCGGTCAGCATCATTCCAAGAATAAGACTTCCTGCAAGCAGAAAGTCTCTTACTCTTCTCTTCTTCATCTTCAAATTCATCTTCTCACTTTTACGCTTTTACACTTTCACAGCATCTGTTTTAGCAACGCTCATATTTTGTAAAAGCAAATTCTAGATCAAAACAAGTCTGTTCTTCTCCCTCTTCCGTCATCTTCCAATCTTCCATCTGATCCAGATTCGGGAAATAAGTGTCTGCCTGGAATTCACGGTCTATCTTTGTTACATATACAGTATCACAATATGGAAGCATCATCTTGTAAATGCTCTCGCCACCGATCACATAAACCTTCTCACTCGGATACTTCTTCAATTCTTCTAAAAGTTCTTCCTCTGAGTGAACGATCACTGCATCTTTCACCTGATAATTTTTATTCTTCGTAAGAACAATATTCACTCTATTCTTCAAAGGAAGTCCGTTTGGGAAACTTTCCAGTGTCTTTCGTCCCATAACTACAACATTTCCTGTTGTTTTCTGACGAAAGAACTTCATATCTGATGGAATGCTCACCAGCAGTCTGTTCTGGTAACCGATTCCCCAATTATTATCTGCTGCTACGATTGCCTGCATACTTCTTCTCCTTTACACAGCGATTGGTATATTTTTAATCTGCGGATGTGTCTCATATCCTTCCAGTTTCACATCATCCGGTGTGAAATCATAGAAGTCTTTCACTTCCGGGTTCAGCCAGAACTTCGGTGCCGGAAGCGGTTCTCTTGAGATCAGTTCCTCAATCATCGGAACATGTCGGTCATAAATATGTGCATCTGCGATTACATGAACAAACTCTCCCACTTTCATGTCACATACCTGCGCCAACATATGAAGCAATACTGCATACTGGCACACATTCCAGTTATTTGCCGCAAGGACATCCTGAGAACGCTGGTTAAGAATTCCATTCAGTGTAAGCTTGTCACTGTCTTTTTCCTTTGTCACATTAAATGTCATACTATATGCACATGGATACAGATTCATCTCATGAAGATCCTGATGCACGTAAATATTTGTCATAATACGACGGCTGTACGGATTATTCTTCAAATCGTAAATCACACGGTCTACCTGATCCATCATGCCTTCTTTATACTGATGCTTCACCTGCATCTGATAACCATAAGCTTTTCCGATCGAACCATCCTCATCAGCCCAACTGTCCCAGATATGACTGTTCAGATCATTAATATTATTCGACTTCTTCTGCCAGATCCAGAGCATCTCATCCACACAGCTCTTGATCCCGGTTCTTCTAAGAGTCAGTGCCGGAAATTCCTTAGACAAGTCATAGCGGTTGACCACTCCAAATTTCTTAATGGTATATGCCGGTGTTCCGTCCTCCCATCTTGGGCGTACCTTCTCACCCTCTGTGCTTGTTCCATTCTCTATAATGTCTCTGCACATATCAATAAATACTTTATCTGCGTAACTCAACTATTTTTCTCCTTCTTGAACAATGATTCTTCTTTCATATAGAAACATCACATCGTTACTGTTCACTCCCGTGTCAATCACTCCGCTGATTGACACGGAGGATGCGTGTTTTGACTTGAATGCATCTCGCCCCATCGCCAAAGGCGATTTAAAATGGCGAGATGCGTTGCTGGTCGCACATCGTGTGAACAGTAAACATCACATCTGATAAACCTGTAAGCTTCTGTCTGATTTCTACTTCTTCTGATTAATACTCACGGATAATGCTGCTCACTTCCAGAATGCTAGGCAGTGCCAAAAGCTCCTCTAACGCCTGCTTCATGTATTTCTCTTTCACACTCTCAGTTACAATAACAAGCTCTGCCTGATGTGGCTGTGTATGTTCCTGAACAACTCTTGTGATACTAACCTTATGATTACCAAATACCTCTGCAACTGCTGCAAGAACACCTGGTTCATTTGTCACCTGCATACGGATAAAGAACTTATTCTTCACATCCCCAATGTCTTTTACCGGAAGGTTCTTATAACATGTACAGCTGATTCTTCCATTGCAGCCATATGCCATATTTCTCGCAACATCAATCACATCTCCCATAACTGCACTGGCTGTTGGGAACTCTCCTGCACCGCGTCCATAGAACATTGCATCATCTGCTGCATCTCCATGAACAAAAACTGCATTAAAGGAATCTCTTACAGATGCAAGCGGGTGATCCTTATGGATCATCATTGGGTAAACACCTACTTCAATTCCACTCTCTGTGTTATGTGCTACGCCAAGCAGCTTGATCACACTGTCAAATTCTTTCGCATACTCGATATCTTTCGCTGTGATCTTTGTGATTCCTTCTGTAAATACGTTAGGAAATACGACTCTGGAATGGAACGCGATAGAAGCCATGATCGCCACCTTACGTCCTGCATCAAGACCTTCTACATCCGATGTCGGGTCAGCCTCAGCAAATCCAAGCTCCTGTGCTTTCTCAAGTGCGTCTGAGAAATCCATTCCTTCTTCTGTCATCTTTGTCAAGATGTAGTTTGTAGTACCATTCACGATACCGACAACTTCAGAGATGTCATTTACTGCCAGGCACTGCTTCATCGGACGAATGATCGGAATTGCTCCGGCAACTGCTGCCTCAAACAGGAAATCCACATGATTCTCTTCAGCTGTTGCAAGAAGTACATGTCCCTCCTCTGCGATCAGGTCCTTATTCGCAGAAACTACGTTCTTACCGGCTCTGAGCGCCTCAAGGATCATCGTCTTCGCCGGCTCTATACCGCCCATAACTTCAATTACGATCTGAATCTCCTCATCTTCAATAATATCGTTCCAATTATCTGTTAAAAGAGAAGCGTCTACACCCTCTCTCTTCTTATTCATATTACGAACAAGGATCTTCTTCACTTCCATCTGAGCGCCGATTGTCTTCTCCATCACATCAGCACGCTTCTGAATCAGTTTATAGACACCGGATCCAACTGTTCCAAGTCCGAGAATTGCTACCTTTACTGTTTTCATTATGGACACCTCTTTCATCTTTTATTTCTGTGTAATTTGTTCTTTTATTATAAAACAAAGATTTACAACATCCTTCTTTTCACATCTGTTGTGTTTAGTCACAGTAACCACAGTATAGCATGATTTTCTTTCACTAGGAAGTCTTAGACTTAATTTTTTTCATTTTCTCTGATTTTTTTTATTTTTTCTGTTGACATTTTAACGATCTTGTAGTAACATATCTATTGTTCGTCGGAACAATAAGTTATGCGACAGTGGCTCAGTTGGTAGAGTACAACCTTGCCAAGGTTGGGGTCGCGGGTTCGAACCCCGTCTGTCGCTCTCAACATCTTAATTTCATATTGATTGTTCATTGGGAACAATCCTATGCGACAGTGGCTCAGTTGGTAGAGTACAACCTTGCCAAGGTTGGGGTCGCGGGTTCGAACCCCGTCTGTCGCTCTGAAGCACTTAGATCTTTAAAGATTTAAGTGCTTTTTTCATATCTAAAACGTTCCCCTCTTGCCATTTTATTTTTTATCAACTATACTAAGTAACAGATTATGTTTTAGAAACCAGGAGGAATTATGAAATGAAATTTATATATCCAGCCGTATTCCGTAAGAAGGAAGATGGAGGCTATGACGCACATTTCCCGGATCTCGAATGCTGCGAGGCATCCGGAGAAACTTTGGACGACGCGATCGACAATGCAAATGAAGCTGCAAGATCATGGATCACTGTTGAATTAGAAGAAGAGGATCCAATCTTCCCACATGTATCTGATCTGGAAGATATTGAACTTGCTGAAGATGAGATTGTAAGAAATATTTCCGTAAATATCCGATTCTACGAAGGATGGGACGAATAAAAAGCTTTAAAAAAGGATTGACAGTTGTCTAAGTGACAGCTATCAATCCTTTCTTTGCATTTTTGAGTATTTAATTTCCACACTCTATACTGATCTCATTGAACTTGCTCAAGATATCTTCTACCTGAAGTTCTTCTTTTTCTTTTCCTTTGAGATCCATCACAACTCCACCCTGATGCATCATCAGCAGGCGGTTTCCGTATTCCACTGCATAGCGAAGATTATGTGTGACCATGATCGTTGTAAGCTTTTTCTCTTCTACGATCTTTCCTGTCAATTTCATAATCAGCTCTGCTGTTTTCGGATCCAGAGCCGCTGTATGCTCATCAAGGATCAGGAAATCAATCGGCGTCATCGTAGACATCAGAAGGGCGATTGCCTGACGCTGTCCGCCGGAAAGAGATCCTACTTTCACATCCATTTTATTCTCAAGTCCAAGTCCAAGCTGGCTTAAAATCTCACGATAATATTCTTTACGCGCCTTATTGATTCCGGAACTGAGGCCAAAGAATTTTCCTTTATTGTCTGCAAGAGACATATTTTCAAGAATCGTCATTGTCGGGCATGTTCCCATTGCCGGATTCTGATAAACACGTCCAATCTTCTGATTTCTCTTGAATTCTTTCTTTGTTGTAATATCTTCACCGTTCATCAGGATCTGTCCACCGTCTACCGGAATACTTCCACAGAGGATGTTCAGCATAGAAGTCTTACCCGAACCATTACTTCCGACTACGGAGACGAATTCTCCTTTGTCTACGGTCAGATTGAATTTATCAAACAGGCACATCTCATTGATGGTCCCCGGATTGTAGTATTTTTCAATATTTCTAAGCTCGAGCATTCTTCTTCACCTTCTTTCTGCGTTCTCCACCGATCACCAGGATTACAAGGAATAATACTGCTGTGATCAGTTTCATGTCCTGTGGTTCAAAGAACTTCAACGCTGCTGCAACACAGGCTTTATAGATCACAGATCCGATCAGCACTGCTGTTGTTGCTTTCATAAAGGATACATTTTTAAATAAGCTTGTTCCTATAATAACACTTGCAAGACCGATTACGATTGCACCGGTTCCACTTGAAATTTCAAATACGCGCTGCTCCTGACAGAAGATACTTCCCGAAAGAGCAACAAGTCCGTTTGCAATTGCAAGTCCTAAGATTTTCACATTGCCCTGATCTTTTGCAAGAGATGTGACCAATACGTCATTATCTCCTACTGCGCGGAGCAGAAAACCTGATTTTGTCTTCATATAAAGGTCTAATAATACTTTACTGATCACTGCGATCACAAGCACGATCACAAGTACTTTGTAATTTGAAAGGCCATCATGGAAGATTCCATTTACGAATGCATTATCAAAGATACTATCATCTCCAAAGATTGGGACATTTGCTGTTCCTGCCAGTCTTAAGTTGATCGTCCACAGTGCTGTCATCATGATAATTCCGGATAAGAGATCTCTTACCTTGAATTTTACATGAATCAGACCTGTGCAGACTCCGGCAAGCACACCGATCAGGAATGATGCCGGCAGTGTCAGGATTGGATGAACGCCTCTTGTGATCATCGTCGCTGTCAGTGCGGCTCCAAGTGGAAAGCTTCCATCTACTGTCAGATCCGGGAAATCCAGGATCTTATAAGTGATGTATACCCCAAGCGCCAGGATTCCATAGATCAGTCCCTGTTCTAAAATCGTAATATAAATCCCCATAATGTGTTAACCTCTCTGTTTCAATACTATTTTGTAATCTCTGTAAAGCTCTCTACCGCTTCATCTGCAAGATCCTGCGGAACTGTAACCCCAAGGTTTTCAGCAACTTTTTCATTTACATAGAAACCTGGTTCTGTGATTGTCTCAAAGTTCATATCAGATGCTTTCTTCTCACCTTTCAGAATCTCTGCTGCCATCTTACCTGTCTGTTTTCCAAGTGCCACATAGTCAAGTCCTTCGGCTGCCAGACATCCGATTTTCACCTGCTCGATCTCACTTCCGAACACCGGAATGTTCTGTTTGTTTGCTTTATCAAGGATTGTTGCAAGGGAAGCAACTACTGTGTTATCTGTAAGATTTGTCAGGCAGTCAACCTCTGTCAGCAGTTCATCTGTTGCAAGAGAGATATCGGCTGTCTGTGCGATTCCTTTGTCAACGATCGTGAATCCATAGTCTCCGGCAAGCTCTTTATATTTTGCAAGAGCGGATACAGAGTTTGCTTCGCTTGTTGTGTAAAGGATTCCGATATTCTTTGCATCCGGAAGCATCTCACGGATCATCTCAAGCTGTGCTTTGATCGGAAGTTCATCACTTGTTCCTGTTACATTTCCTGCAGGTGTTCCATCCTCTTTCGCAAGCTTTGCTGCAACCGGGTCTGTAACTGCTGTGTATACAACCGGAATGTCGGAGTTCATTGCTGAATTGTAAGCTGCCTGTGCACTTGGTGTTGCGATTGCACATACAAGATCCACTTTGTCTGAAACAAATCCATCACTGATCTGTTTTGCTGTCCCCTGATCTGCTGCTGCATTCTTCACTTCTACTGTCAGGTTCTTACCTTCCTCGATTCCTTCTTCTTTCAGTCCTTCTAAAAATCCCTCACGGCAATTATCAAGAGAACCATGCTCTGCAAACTGTGAAATACCGATTGTGTAACTCTTCTCTCCATCATCAGAAGAAGTCTTCCCTGTATCGGATGATCCACATGCTGCAAGGCTCATTGTCATTACTGCTCCTAAAATAACTGCTAATACTCTCTTTTTCATAATTGTTGTCTCCTTTTTTCTTTTTAAATAAATCTGCAAAAGCAAAGGAGCCGATTTGGGATTCTTGTCAATAAGCTGTGGATTTCTTTTTATAAATTAACTTTCCTAACATATAAAAAACCGCCCCAAGCTTATTGCTTGAGACGGTAATAAAATTCATTATTATCGCGGTACCACTCAAATTGACGATCGTCCACTTTCTCACGTACTAACATACGCTCCTGATTGATAACGGGTTCGGTTCCCGGCGGTTCCTACTCTTTTCATTTCAGGCCACCCTCGAAAGTCCATTCAGAATCAGAATCCATACAGCAATCCCACCATCTGCTGCTCTCTGTGATCTCTTCTAAAACCTACTTCTCTTTCTCATCGGTTTTTGCTTTTGATGTGTCTTATTGTAGTCGTTCACTTTCTATTTGTCAAGAGAAATTTTATTATATTTTAAATTTCTTTTGATATTGTCAGAAAAATCACTGCGAGAACGTGTAGAAAAACAGCAGGAAAACTCTGTTTACTGTTTTCCTGCTGAAATATCACTATTTATTCTTCAACTGTTTCTTCCTGTGCCTCCACAGCAAGGCTAAGCTCTTCCAGCTGCTTCTCGGAAGCCGGTGTCGGAGCCTCTGTCATCAGACAGGATGCATCTTTGATCTTCGGGAATGCGATTACGTCACGGATGCTGTCCTGTTTTGCCATAAGCATAACAAGACGGTCAAGACCGTAAGCAAGTCCTGCGTGCGGCGGAACTCCGTATTTAAACGCATCCAAAAGGAATCCAAACTGGCTGTAAGCCTGCTCTTTTGTAAAGCCAAGTGCCTTGAACATCATTTCCTGGATATCATCCTGGAAGATTCTGACACTACCGCCACCAATCTCATTTCCGTTCAGAACGATATCGTATGCTTTCGCACGAACTCTTCCCGGATCAGACTCGATATACTGGATATCTTCTTCCATCGGCATTGTAAATGGGTGGTGCATTGCAACGAAACGATTCTGCTCCTCGCTCCACTCAAGCAGCGGGAACTCTGTGATCCATACAAAACGATACTCATTCTTATCAAGAAGCTCAAGCTGTTTTGCAAGCTCAACACGGAGTGCTCCAAGAGAATCCCATACTACTTTATTCTTGTCAGCTGCAAAGAGAAGCAGATCTCCCGGCTCTCCATCCATTGCCTTTACAAGTGCATCCATCTGCTCGTCTGTCATGAATTTTGCAAATGAAGACTTCACTGTTCCATCTTCCTGGAGTGCAACATAAGCCAGTCCCTTAGCGCCGTAATCTTTAACAAATGCTGTCAGCTTGTCGATCTTCTTTCTCGGCATGCTGCCCTGTCCTTTGGCATTGATACCACGAACGCTTCCGCCATTCTCAAGTGCGCCTGTAAATACTGCAAATCCGCAGTCTTTCACTACATCAGATACATCTTTCAGTTTCATTCCGAAACGAAGATCCGGCTTGTCAGAACCATAACGGTTCATTGCTTCCTGCCATGTCATTCTCTGGATTGGAAGCTGTACGTCTACATCAAGAACTTCTTTAAAAAGTTTCTTAAGATACTTTTCATTCACTTCGATAACATCATCTACGTCAACGAAAGAAAGCTCCATATCGATCTGTGTGAATTCCGGCTGTCTGTCCGCACGAAGATCCTCATCACGGAAACATCTTGCAATCTGGATGTAACGGTCTACGCCTGAACACATCAGAAGCTGTTTATAAAGCTGCGGAGACTGTGGAAGTCCGTAGAAAGATCCCGGATGAATACGGCTTGGTACAAGATAATCTCTCGCGCCTTCCGGAGTTGTCTTTCCAAGCATTGGAGTCTCTACTTCAAGGAATCCTTCATCTGAGAAGAACTGACGTGTCAGTGTCATAACCTGACTCTTCATACGAAGATTTCTCTGCAGATCCGGTCTTCTAAGGTCAAGGTAACGATATTTCAGACGGATATCTTCTTTTGTCTTTGAGTTTTCTTCAATTGGGAACGGAGGTGTCTGTGACTCAGAAAGTACACGAAGTTCACTAGGGATCACCTCGATCTCACCTGTTGCGATCTTATCATTCACTGCGCCGGAACGTCTCTCAACTTTTCCGACAACAGCAACTACATACTCTGCACGTAAAGACGCTGCTTTTTCAATGATTGCTGCATCTGTAGTGCCTTCTTCACATACAACCTGTATAATTCCAGAACGGTCTCTTACGTCTGTAAATACAAGTCCTCCTTTATTTCTGTTCTTCTGTACCCATCCCATGATAGTTACAGTTTCCCCAACATTGGCTACTGAGAGTTCACCACAACGGTGTGTTCTCTTAAGCCCCTGCATTGATTCAGCCATGGTTATTTACTTCCTTTCCCTTTTTTCTATAAGTTATCAACAGAATCTCTGTAGCACTCTGTAATATCTGTGTATCCCTGTTCTGCAAGTTGCTCCTTCTGGAACTTCTTGTTCTTCTTCATGTTCATGATCATTACCTGACGTCCCGCTGCACGCTCCTTCTTCGCAAGATCAAGAACCTTGAGCATACCTTCCTTCGGCATATTCTTCTCGATCAAGAATGCCTTCTTCTCTTTGCTTGTCGGAACTTTGTATCCACGTTCCATCAGAAGCATGACAATACGTTCAAATCCGATAGAGAATCCAACTGCCGGTGTATCCTGTCCTGTAAACTTACCGATCATCTTGTCGTAGCGTCCGCCGCCACCTACAGATCCGCCGAACTCATCCATAGAAATCTCAAAAATAGTTCCTGTATAATAAGACATTCCACGTACCAGTGTCGGATCAAACAGCATACGGAAATCTGCTTCCTTCGCACTCTCTACACTTGTAATGATCATTTCAAGAGAATCCGCTGCATCTTCCGGAAGGAATCCCTGAAGTTTCTCTTTACATGCACGGACACCTTCTACGTCTCCTGTGATCTCCTTGAAGAGCTGAAGATATTTCTCAACAGATTCCTCTGCATATCCATTTTCCTTCAACTCTGCTGCAACACCATCAAGACCAATCTTGTCCATCTTATCCAGTGTAATAAATACGCTGTCATAATCCTTCTCTTCAAATCCACTGTAAGCTGCCATTGCCTTCAGGAAACGGCGGTCATTGATACGGATTGTAAAGTTATTGAAATCCAGTTTTCCAAGCAGGGATGTAGTAGCAAGGATCAGCTCGATCTCAGCAAGGTTAGACGGCTCGCCAAGAATGTCAATATCACACTGCATAAACTGGCGGTAACGTCCTCTCTGCGGACGGTCGGCACGCCACACACTTCCCATTTGGAGTGCTTTAAACGGTGCCGGAAGCTCATTAGAATGATTTGCATAATATCTGGACAGCGGAAGTGTCAGGTCATAACGAAGTCCTCCGTCTACAAGATCAGCTTCTTCCTTCGCCTCTGCAAGTCTCAGCTTCTCTCCACGCTTTAAGATCTTGAAGATCAGCTTCTCATTATCTCCACCCTGCTTACTGCACAGGTTCTCGATATGCTCTACACATGGAGTCTCAATGGATGAGAATCCAAAGCTTCTATATGTCTCTTTGATCAGACCGATCACATAATCTCTGATCTCCATCTCTGCAGGAAGAATATCTTTCATTCCTGTTACCGGTTTTTTCTTTAATGCCATAGCACTTCTCCTTTTCGTTCTATCTTTTCATTACTATAATCTCTTGATTTCGTAATGTTCTTCAACTAAAAATATACCTTAATCACGAGTCTTATATAATAAGTCAACTCCTTCTTTAAGGGTTTCCGTTATCGTCTGTTGATGCTTCTCAGAATAGTCCCTAAGTTTCTGATGTTCCTCCGCAGACATTCGGATTGTCACAATTTTATCTTTGATCACGTCTGACTTCGGACGTCCCATCTTAGCCATAGGCCTTCTCCTTTCTCTCACCTATACTATTATACTTTCGTAATACGAAATGTCAACTACTTTTGATTCTGTTTATTTTTGTTCTAATTGAATTACCTTTTTCGAGATGATATACTTTATTTGGATTAAAAAATCTGAATCTACGTTAATTTATTGCGTATTTAAAAACAGCTAAATTTTATGAAAGGAAACAAAAGACATGAATAATGACAGAAATACAAACTGTACAGATGTCGCGATTAAAAATGACAAAAAATCCATGCAAAAGCATTTAATTTATAGTCTTATATGCATTGCAATTGCATTAATCTCTTTTTTTGCAATCTCAAAATGGGCAACTTCTGCTGATACATACAGTAGGATTATTAATACTTTGAATGAATTGCAGAAAAAGGCTTTAGAGCTTACAGGTACTGCAACAGCACTTGCAACCGGAGCAGCTGCAATACCAGGAGATGCAACAACTCCTATTGCGAATAAGCTTGCTGATGTTGCAGGTTATATGGTGATCGTTTATGCTGTGATCATTATTGAGAAATATTTACTGACCATCACAGGATACATTGCCTTTAAAATCTTATTTCCTATCGGATGTATTCTGATGGCAACCGGTAATTTTATGAAAGCCGGATGGAAGGAATTCATTTACAGAATCGGGATCAAAAGTATCATTCTTGGAATCCTTCTCTGGGGACTGGTTCCTACCAGCGTCTGGATGACAAATAAGGTGAACGAAACTTATGCAAAATCCTACGATATGGATTTTACATTAGAAGATACTGAAAAATTATTGGATAAAGATAATGACTCTGCCTCTGCTGCCAACAGTAACAAAACAAATGATATTGAAAACAATAATACACCTTCTTCTATCACCGACTTTATCAACAACTTAAAAGACAAGGTAAGTGATGCTGTCGATACCGTCGGCACAGCTGCCTCAGAAAAAATCGATGCTATTGAGAAGGGCTTGAACAAGATTTTAGAAGGCGTGGCTGTAATGATTGTGACAACCTGCGCAATCCCAGTTCTTGTAATGCTGACTTTTGTATGGATCTTAAAGAGCATAACGGGATTAAAACTTCCAAACATTACACAGCAGTCAATACCGAAGGTTTCTGAGATGAAGCGGAAAAAGAAAGCTGAGATCGATGGTTAGGAGGGGGCTTGAAATCTTTCCTGTTCATCAACTAGAATACAACGAAAGGACGGTCCACCTCCCGGTGGAACCGTCCTTTTGTTACTTTTTTCAGCTATATTTTCACTTTTAATCCTTCTCAAAAAGTGCTTTTTTTCGTTCTATCATCTCATCGATACGGTCAATATACTCTGTAATATTCTTCACATTTTCTACACGGATCAGATTTGTTTCTTTGCCACTGCTTGTCTTGATCTTCTCCGGCAAAACAAGCTTTGTCGTAGATCCGGCGCCGCAGGCAATAATTGTCTGGCGTTCTTCCATAATCAAAATGTTATACACCCCAGCCTTGTCCTGCTCTGCATATCCAACATTCTCGAAGTTTCCGGCAATGTTCTTCTGGCGATACATGTAATATGGCACAAGTCCCATGCGTTCTGCTGACGCTGCTGCCGCCTCGACCATCTGTGTGATCTCAGTCCCCGGATCCATCGTTCTTCCTTCCTGACCGAACTTCGCAGCACGTTTGATCGCGAGTGCGTGTACTGTCAGGCTGTCCGGGTGAAGCTTCTCGATCTTCTCAAGTGTATCCTGCATATCTGCCGCATCTTCTCCCGGAAGTCCGGCGATCAGATCCATATTGATATTATCGAATCCAAGCTCACGTGCGAGGTTGAAGATTTGTTCTACATCTTCTACCGTATGTTTTCTTCCGACAAGATCCAGTGTCTTCTGCTGCATTGTCTGTGGGTTGACAGAGATGCGGGTTACAGGATATTTGCGAATCACTTCGAGCTTTTCTCGTGTGATACTGTCCGGTCTTCCGGCTTCAACTGTAAACTCAAGCACATGCTCCAGGTCAAAATTCTCCCGGATCGTTCCAAGCAAACGGTCAAGCTGGTCTGCCTCGAGTGTTGTCGGTGTTCCGCCGCCGATATATACGGTATCCAGCGTCTTTCCCTGCATCAGCTTTGCCGTAGCTTTCAATTCTTTGATCATCGCATCAAGGTAACAATCGACCTGATCTTTCCACTCAGCGATTGGTGAAGAGCTGAATGAGCAGTAGGAGCAGATGCTTGGACAGAATGGAATTCCTGCATACAGGCTATAGCCATTTTTACAGTCCAACTGATCAAGAAGTGCCTTTTCACGGCATGCAATCTCATACGCAATCTGTGCTTTTTTATCGCCAACACAATATTGTTCTTTTAGAAATCCAAAGATTTCTTCTTTTGTCATTCCCTGCTCGATTTTCTGCATTACAAGCTTTGTCGGACGGACTCCTGTCAGCATTCCCCAGGCAAGTTTCTGTCCCGTCTGCTTTGAGAGAAACTGATAGACTTTCTTCGTTACATCGCGTTTCTCTTCCTGCACATCTTCTGTCTGCACGCATTCTTCCGGCGCAAGGGAAAAGCAAGTCCCTTCCGGCAAATGTATCTTCACCAGTGGTTCTTGCTTCTCATCTACTGTCTGCACGATATCCTCTTTTGGATAAAATGCTTTTGTGACATGGTATACGTTATAAGTAAATTTGTTCTTCTTACTTTCTATCTTTATCATATGAATGGATTATGCTCCTTCTCAAACTGAACTGATGTCTCTTCCATATGTCCCGGATAGATCTTTGTATCATCCGGAAGTGTCATGATCTTCTCCTGTACAGAGCGTACCAGCTGGCTGCTGCTTCCTGTCGGTAGGTCTGTTCTTCCGATGGAAGCACAGAACAGCGTATCTCCACTAAACAATCTATGTTCTTTTGGTAGGTAATAGCAGCATCCTCCTACTGTATGTCCCGGTGTCTGAAGTACATCAACTTCAATTCCTGCGCATTCGATCACCTGACCATCTCTTACAGGCTGTGCTCCATGGAATGCGTATTTCGGTCCATACATAGAAGAAACATTCAATCGGTCATCCTCGATCACCGGAAGTTCGTCTTCGCCTGCGTAAACCGGCACAGGAAAGGCTTTGAGGAAATCATCGATTCCCATGATGTGGTCAAAATGTCCATGTGTCAGAAACAATGCTTTCATTTCTAGTCCATTGTTCTTGATATAATTGACATATTCCTGCGGACATTCTGCCATATCCACTGCAAAACATTCCTTCGTCTCTTCATTGGTTACAATATAGCAATTCGTTCCAATTGACCCCAGTACAATACTTTCAACCTTCATTCGTTTTCCTCCATCAGCCTGTTGTTCTCTCAATATCAATTACATTTTCAATCTGTCTGAGCTTTCCGATCACACGATTCAATTCTTCTCTTCCGTGTACAACAAATCCCATCTCCATTGTCGCCGTACCCTTCTTGCTCGTCCGGGTATTCATGGACTTCACGTCAATCTTCTCTTCGGTAAATACCTTTGATACATCCAGCAGAAGTCCTCTTCTGTCGTCTGCAAATATCTTCAGTTCTGCAAGATACTGACCGCCTTCTTCAAGATCATTATCCTCCCATTCTGCTGTGATCAGACGGGATCTCTCCACATCAGAAAGATTGATGATATTGATACAATCTGTTCTGTGGATCGACATTCCGCGCCCTCTTGTTACAAAACCGACAATCTCATCTCCCGGCACCGGATTACAGCACTTTGAGAAGCGTACTGCCATATCATTGATTCCCTTAACTACGATTCCGCTCTTTGATTTGGCAATGTGTACTCTCTGTTTATTCGCTTCTGAGATCTTCTCCAAAATATTCTCATCCGTGATCTCTTTCTTATGCTCTTTCTCGTACTCTTCCAGCAGGCGGTTCACAACCTGACCTTCTTTCAGTCCGCCGTGTCCGATTGCTGCAAGTACTGCATCCCAGTCACGGAATCCGTACTTTTTCTGAACGATCTGCTGATACTTCGGCTTGATGATATCCGGCAGATTAATCCCCTTGCTCTTACAGTAGGTACTGATCAGATCCTTTCCGCGGATAATATTATCTTCTTTGTATTCCTTCTTAAACCATGAATTAATCTTGCTCTTTGCCTGTGTGCTCTTGACGATATTCAGCCAGTCACGGCTCGGTCCCTTGGAATTCTGAGATGTAAGGATCTCAATTCGGTCTCCGTTCTGAATCTTATAATCAATGTTCACAAGCTTGCCATTCACTCTTGCGCCAACCATCTTATTGCCGACTGCACTGTGGATCGCATAGGCGAAGTCAACCGGTGTGGAGCCATTCGGAAGGTTCTTCACATCCCCGTTCGGTGTGAAGCAGTATACATCTTCCTGGAACAGATCCAGGTCACCTTTCAGCAGGCTTAAGAACTCACGGTTATCAGACATGTCTCTCTGCCATTCCAGGATCTGACGCAGCCAGTTCAGCTTCTCTTCCTGTGTGTTCAGTCCTTTCGTGTTGCTTCCGCCTGTCTCTTTATATTTCCAGTGTGCTGCGATACCATATTCCGCTGTCTTATGCATCTCTTCTGTACGGATCTGGATCTCGAACGGCTGTCCGACCGAACTCCGATCAGCGTTGTATGCAGAGACTGGTACATATTCGCCTTCGGCATAGCAATATAATCCTTGAAACGTCCCGGAATCGGCGTATACATCTCATGGATCACACCAAGTGCTGCGTAACAGTCTTTCACTGAATCTACGATAATGCGGACAGCGAACAGATCATACACCTGGTCAAGTGTCTTGTTCTGATTCACCATCTTCTTATAAATACTGAAGAAATGTTTTACACGTCCGTATACTTTCGCTTCAATATCAGCATTCTTCATATGCTTTGATACTTCAGCAACGATCTGTTGCACAAATTCTTCACGTTCCGTCTTACGTGCATTCAGATCATGCACCAACTGATTATAAACTTCCGGCTGATAATATTTCAGAGAAAGGTCATCGAGTTCTGTCTTGATCTTGGAAATACCGAGACGCTGGGCGATCGGAGCGTAGATATCCATCGTCTCTCTTGATTTTTCTTTCTGCTTCGCTGGTGTCATAAACTCCATTGTACGCATATTATGCAGACGGTCTGCAAGTTTTACAATGATGACACGGATATCTTTCGCCATCGCAAGGAACATCTTTCTCAGGTTCTCTGCCTGGGCCTCCAGCTTGTCCTGGGAATAGTTCAACTGTCCCAGTTTGGTAACGCCGTCTACAAGAAGTGCCACCTCTTCACCAAACTCTGCTGAGATCTCATCGAGTGTCATTGTCGTATCTTCTACCACGTCATGAAGCATTCCAGCCACGATCGTTTCTTTGTCCATCTCGAGATCTGCAAGTATGATTGCCACCCAGAGTGGATGGATGATATAAGGCTCTCCGGATTTACGGAACTGATTCTTATGCGCTTCTTTGCCTATCTGATAGGCCTTCTCGATCATCGTAATATCTGCAGAAGGATGATACTTACGCACACGAGCTATTAAGGCCTGATATAACTCCTCCGGATCCTGATAATCCTCCGGTGCTTTTACTGCATGCCCGTCCACTATCTCCAGATTTTTATTCAGATCTTCATATTCCCGAGTGCCTGCCATATCATCTTCCCCCTTCATTCATCCTGTGTTCTGTTCAGATCCAACTTCCAAAATGCTTCGTATTTCGTCAGTATGGCATATCCGACAATTTTAGACACAAAACGCCTTAGTTCTGAACAATTAATATGATTTAGTATATCACTATTTTTCTCTTTTTCAAATAAGAACTTCCCATTCTTCTTCATTTTAAGCAATTTGTACGGTTTTTTCGATATTATCTACTGATAATTGACAATTGTAAGCTGAATTGTTCTTCGTCCCATGTACTCATTGATGGATGGATAGTATGTAAAAGACATGATCTGCTTCTTTTCCATCTGCCGCAGACAGTCTTCCACTTCTCCGAAATAAACCGCTTCCATCTGATTTCCCTGCTGGTCCTCCAGTCTGCATTTCAGCACATTCCGGTTCTTTCCGAAGATTCTTGGCTGGATCACACGCAGTTTACTTTCTGCAAATAACGGTTTCCCATTGCCTTTTCCAAAAGGCTCCAATATCTTAAGTTCATGGATCAGCTCTTCATTAATATATGGAAATGGAAGCCGCATATCGATTGACACCTTCATCTGCAGATCCTCTTCTGTCAGATCCGCCAGTTCATTGATCCGTTTCCGGAAAACTTCGACCTTTTCCTCTTCTAAAGAAAGTCCTGCTGCCAGCTTATGTCCTCCAAACTTCGTAAATAATTCCCTGCAGCGGCTCATTTCCGCAAACATATCATAGGCTTCGATCGACCGTCCGGAACCTTTCACCCCTGTCTCTCCCTTTGTCAGTACAAAGGTCGGACGATAATAACGTTCCTTGATCCTCCCTGCAATAATTCCGGCGATACTTTCGTGACACTCTGGAAGATACACGACCAGCACCTGGTCGTCCTTCCAGGAACTTGATTCAATCTGCCGGACAGCTTCTTCTACACCTTCTTCGGTCATTTCTTTCCGGCTGTCATTTAATTCTTTCAGATCTGCTGCCAGTGTCACTGCCTCTCTCCGGTTCGATGCATTAAGAAGTTCCAGTGCACGCTTGGCTGTATCCAGTCTTCCGCCGGCATTGATGCACGGTCCGATCACAAATCCGATATGATAAGTATTCAGGTTCGCTGTATCTACCCCTGTACATTGCATCAATGCGTGAAGCCCTTCATTCTTCGTTGTCTTCAGAAGCTCAAGTCCCTTTTTCACAAAGACACGATTCTCTCCAACCAGATCCATCACATCACCGATCGTGGCAATCGCAACATTTTCCATCAGGCTTTCCTGCAGATGCTCTACCTCCTGCTCTGATTTTCCAGACACTCTGTACAAAACCTCAACCAGCTTATACGCTACAGCTGCGCCGCACAGCCCTTTAAATGGATACTCACAGTCTGCTCTGTGCGGATCGACCACTGCATCTGCCGGTGGCAGGAGATATTTTTTCTCTCCATTTTCTTCCAGATACGGAACTTCATGGTGATCTGTCACAACGATCGTCATCCCATTTTCTTTTCCGTAAGCAATCTCACTCATTGCCGCAATTCCATTATCACAGGTGATGATCGTGTCTACATCATCCTCCAGTGCACGGTCGATCAGCATCTGATTCAATCCATATCCGTCTTTGATCCTGTCTGGAATATCCGTATCGACATCTGCCCCAAGTCCTGCAAGCCCCTGTTGCAATATATACGTTGCATTGACTCCATCAATATCATAATCACCGATCACACGGATTTTCTTTCCTTCTTCTATTTTCTCCTTAAGAATATCTACTGCACGATCCATATCTTTCATCAGTAAACCGTCATACAGATCCTCCACTGTTCCATTCAGATAAAAATCAATTGCTTCATCTCCGATCACATCACGGTTCCTCATCAGTCGTGCAATGATCGGGGAGATCTGATATTTCTCTGCTATTCCATTAAAATCCGCCTTTTTCATTGCGACGAACCATTTCTCCATCCAAATACCCTCCCAGTCTGTCAGTATCATATTTTCTTATTATAGCAAAAATCTGCCGTATCGAAAATCATTTTTCATTTCCGATACGGCAGATTCTATTTCGTTACTGTTTCCAGGCTGCTATTTATTTCTTAGCGTTTTTTGCTCTTTTTGTTCTTGAAAGAAGTCTTCTTTCCTTTTTTCTTCTTGGAGCTGTCGTCTGCAGATGTATCTGCTGCGTTACTCTCTGTGGAAGTAGTTCCTTCTTTCTTGTCTGCTGCTTTTACAGAAACTGTCTTTGTGCCGGAAGCTGCTCTCGCAGCCTTCGCTTCCTCACCAAGTCTTGTCTTCATCACATACCACAGTGCACCTGTGATACATACGGATGTATATCCACCGCAGATGATACCTACCATCAGAGGTGCAGCGAATTCCTTAATGGAGCTTACACCAAGGATATACAGAGCAACGACCATGACAAATGTTGTAAAGTTTGTATAGATCGTTCTTGTCAGTGTCTGAGTAATACAGCGGTTTACAAGATCCTTCAGATCTTCTGTACGGCTCTTTGTTGCCAGCGCCTCACGGATACGGTCAAAGATAACGATCGTACCATTGATAGAATATCCGACAATTGTCAGCATACATGCGATAAATGTATTTCCAACAGATACTCTTGCGATTACATAGAACCCGAGAACTACAAGTACGTCATGCATCAGTGCGACAACAGCACTTGTTGCGAAACGGATATCTTTGAAACGGAACCAGATGTAAAGCAGCATACAGATTGTAGCAATGATCACAGCTATCACAGCGTCTCTTCTCATCTCGGAACTTACTGTTGAACTGATATTTTCTGTAGCGATATCAGATGCCTCTACCCCGTAGTTCTCATTCAGATAAGAAGCAAGTGCTTCACGTTTCTCAAGATCAAGTGTCTGTGTCTTGAAGACTACCTGATTGCTGTCTTTTACTGTCTGAACCTGAATATTCTTATCTCCTGTGATCTCTTCCAGGCTTGGGATCATCTGGCTGTCGATCTCTTCCAGTGTATATTCTTTATCAAATGTTACATTTGTTGAAGTACCGCCTACAAAATCAAGGCTGTAATTCATTGCGCCGATTCCTCTTGCATGGTTCACACCCATCATGACCGGTCCGGCCAGACAAAGAATGATAGAAATAACGAAGAAGATTTTTTTCTTTCCAAGGAAATCAACCGGTTTACGTTCTTTCAGATGTCTTCCGTATACTTTCTCATTGTGGATGCCTGCTCCATAGAATGCAAAGATGATCAGTCTTGTGATCACGAGTGCTGTAAACATGGATACGACGATACCCAGTGCAAGTGTCTGGGCGAATCCCTTTACAGTACCGCTTCCGCGAAGCCACAGCACACCGGCTGCGATCAGTGTTGTGATATTTCCGTCAACGATTGCGGACATTGCTTTCTGGAATCCTGATTTCAGAGAAGCGTGTACACTCTTTCCTGCTGTCAGCTCTTCTTTCACACGGGCGAAGATGATAACGTTCGCATCTACCGCCATACCGATACCGAGGATGATACCTGCGATACCCGGAAGTGTCAGTGTAATGTCAAATGCATTCAGAAGGATCAGGATCAATTCTGTGTAAAGGATCAGTGCAAGGCTGGATGCAAGTCCAGGAAGGAGGTATACCCAGCACATGAATACACATACGATTGCCAGACCGATGATACCTGCGATCAGACTTCCTTTCAGAGCGTCCTGTCCAAGCTGTGCTCCTACTACTTCTGAACTAAGCTCTTCAAGTTCCAGATTCAATCCACCGATACGGATTGTAGAAGCGATGTTATCAGCCTCTTCATAATCCATGTTTCCTGAAATCTGAGCTTTTCCATTCTCAATCACTGCATTTACGCTTGGCACGCTAATCAGAGAACCATCATAGTAAATAGCGATTGTGTCATGGTTATTGTTATAAGCTTCTTCTGTTGCTGTCTTGAACTTCTCTGCACCCTCATCTGTCAACTCAAGATCAACACCATACTTTTTATTTCCTGTTGTTGAGTCGTTGAGCACTCCGGCTGAAGCTGTCTTTACTTCTGTACCTGTCAGTACGATGGAGTCTGTATCTTTCAGTTCGTCGATTGACTTATTCAGTGTATATCCGGAAGCTGTCAGGGAATAGTTTTCATTTCCCTCACTGTCTTTATGCTTGATAAAGTACAGTGAACCCGGCTGTCCAAGTTCTTCCAGGATCTTGTTTGCGTCGCTCACACCCGGAATCTCGATACTGATACGGTTGTCTCCAACCTGATAAGCCTGTGCCTCTGTGCTGTACTGCTCCACACGTTTCTGAAGCTTGTACACGGTGTCATCCATGTCTGCCTGAGATGGCTTGTCACCTTTTACCTGATATGTAATGCTGACTCCGCCTTCCAGATCAAGACCGAGATTGATGTTCTTCGCAGCTCCCATTCCCTTTAAATCAAGTCCAAGCACACAGGTCATACCGAAGAGTGCTGTAACTGCGATTACGAGAATGAGGCTGAGAATACTCTTACCTTTCTTCATCTCTTTCTTTCCTTTCTTGACTACTGCTCTCTAACTTTATTGTTCTTCATCCGCCAGGGCAGCCTTTATCATGATCGCACATTCCACACGTTTTCTCTCCATCTCACAGCTTACTTCGTAAGTATCATGGATCGTATTGTGGAACTTGTAAGAATTCGCCATACAGCCACCACTGCAGTAGAATCTGGCAAAGCAGGTTCTGCAGCTTTCCTTGGAATATACGCTGCATCCACGGAATTCTTCCGCAATCTCCGGTTTTGTAATTCCCTCATCGACATTTCCCATGAGGAATTCTTCCTGTCCTACAAACTGATGACATGGGTAGAAATCTCCCCAAGGTGTCACTGCCAGATACTCTGTACCTGAACCACAGCCGGACAGACGCTTGGACACGCACGGTCCTCCTTCAAGATCGATCATGAAGTGGAAGAAATTGAATCCTCTTCCGCTCTTCTCACGCTCGATCAGGAATTTTGCGAGTTTATCATATTCTTCAAAGATCTGTGGAAGATCTTCTTTCTGGATTGCATATGGTTCTGTGTCATCACCTACTACAGGCTCGATTGACATCTGCTTGAATCCAAGATCTGCGAAATGTTCTACATCCTTGGAAAAATCCAGGTTATTTCTTGTAAATGTACCTCTAATGTAGTACTTCTCCTGATTACGGCTCTCTGCCAGCTTCTGGAACTTCGGAACGATCAGATCATAGCTTCCTTTTCCGTTACGGAACGGGCGCATCTGGTCATTCACTTCTTTTCTTCCGTCAAGACTGATGACAACGTTGTCCATCTCTTTATTCACGAACTCCTGAACTTCATCATTCAAAAGAACTCCGTTTGTTGTAAGTGTGAAACGGAAATGCTTGTCATGAAGTTTCTCCTGCTCTCTTCCGTAAGCAACCAGGTCTTTGACAACCTGCCAGTTCATCAGCGGCTCACCACCGAAGAAGTCAACCTCAAGGTTTCTTCTTGTTCCTGAATTCGCGATCAGGAAATCAAGTGCTTTCTTACCAACCTCGTAAGACATCAAAGCTCTGCGGCCGTGATATTCTCCCTCTTCCGCAAAGCAGTACTTACAGGCAAGGTTACAGTCATGTGCAATATGAAGACATAAAGCCTTAACAACTGTCTTACGCTGCTTTACAACGTCGATAAAGCTCTCATAAATGTCTTTTGTAAACAGACGTCCCTGTTCCGTCAGTTCTGTTACTGCCTCTAAAATATCCAGCAGATCTTTCTCAGAATATTTCTCTCCAAGCTCTTTTTTCAATGCTTCTGCTGTTTCCGGAGATTTCAATGTCTCCACTGTATGATCTTCATTCATGCGATTAAGCACTTCGATGACATCATACGCTTCCTGATCCACAACATGTACAGCTCCGCTGTTCACGTCGAGGACGATATTATATCCATTGTTCTGGTACTGATGTATCACGTGGATACCTCGCTTTCTATATGTATTTGTAAATCTATTTGTAACTGTTCAAAGCCCGGCATTTTCACAATGCAGCTCTAAGCAGATACGTCTAAAACATGCTTAAGGCAGCGATTTGCACCGCTGCCTCACCTGTAATCCTGTTGCTGTTTTTCGCATAATTGCAGGCAGTATCACCGCTCAAAGCAACTCTGCAGCAACATTATCTTCACTTTCAGGTTTTCTTATTTTGCGTTTTCGCAAGTCTGGTTTCCTACTGTACAGGATGTCTTACATGCAGACTGGCAAGATGTCTGGCACTCTCCGCATCCACCTTTTTTAACTGTGTTGTTCAGTGTCTGTGTATTCAGTGTTTTAATGTGTTTCATTTTTACTCCTCCTAACTTCGCACATATTGCTTTCGCTATTATAGCACACACAGCCAGGTTTTTAAAGTATTTTTTCACACATCTGTCTGGTTTTTCTTCATGCGACCATCCCACCAAGCATTCCGCCTCCGGTACAAAGTACAAATGTCAGAAACAAATCGCCTGTCCCTGACGAAACCTCACGGTACATTCCAAATGAGATGAGCAGTAATAAAACAAAATAGAGCACTCCGGTTCCAAGCCCCCAGAGGAACTTCTTTTGGCCTTCCAGTTTTCCCATCACAAAACCACCGGAAAAAGTTCCTATTACATAAATGAGAATAATTCCCAGATTTACATTTTCTTCACTCAATCCTGCTTTATAAAGGAGAAGTGCAAGAATTAACAGAAACATTCCTGTGACCAGATAGGCGCAAAGTAATGCCTTCACTAAATTTTCTACGTATATTATCCCTTTTTTCCCATGATTTTCTCTCATTTTCTTTTCCTTTCGATGCATGTCCGGTTTTCCACTGATACTATTCTATGCATCCTCCCGGAAAAATATGACACTTTTAACTTAACTGCCTCCCAAGCAGATCTGCTGCGCCTGCCGCAAACTTCTTTTCCATCTCTCCGAAATGCTTTTTCTCATTTTTCTGCAGAAAGATCACTCCACCTGCAATATCACCTTCACTGAGAATCACACTGATTATTTCCTCGCTGTATTCCCTCCTGTCTTTTGTAATTGCTACAAACTCAGCGTCACTGCTCTTTTTCAACACGGTCTTTCTTTCTTGAAACACTTCTGCCAGCTCTGCACTCAACAGCATTTCCTGAAGTTCTTTCTTCCCGTTTCCTGCTGCCGCGATCACCTGATCTGTATCAGTGATACAGACTGTACAATCAAGTGTCTTCGAAAGACTATCTGCATAAATCCCTGCCAGTGTTCCTAATTCACCGATTGGAGAATATTTCTTTAAAATCACCTTTCCTTCTCTGTCTGTAAAAATTTCCAGTGGATCACCTTCGCGGATCCGCAACGTCCTTCTTATTTCTTTCGGAATTACAATTCTTCCAAGATCATCTATCCTCCGGACTATCCCTGTGGCTTTCATGGCACATTTCCTCCATAATTATATTTTAATTAGTATGTGGTAAAATATAGGAAATTATGTTCTTTTTATGATAAAATGTAACTGTTCAGAGCCAAGCAAAATTTCATAAAACAGGTGTAAAATGCTTGCATTTTTAAGACTGTTTTTGAAATTTTATTTGGCGGATACGCCACACCGACGAAATGCGTAGCATTTTGGAGGTTGGCTCTGAACAGTTACGATAAAATAATTAATACTGATTATGAAACAAGGAGATTTTAAATGAAAATTGTATTTTTAGATGTCAAAACAATTGGAGAGGATATTGATCTTTCTGCATATGATGAACTCGGTGAAGTTGTAAAGTACAGCTTTTCTTCACCTGAAGAAGTCCCGGCGCGTGTCACGGATGCCGATGTGATCATATTAAATAAAGTTCCGGTTAATGAGCAGACTATTGGAACTGCAAAGAATCTGAAACTCGTCTGTGTCACAGCCACAGGCACGAACAACCTGGATAAGGAATATCTTGATTCAAAAGGAATTGCCTGGAGAAATGTTGCCTGCTACTCTACAGAGACTGTCGCACAACACACATTTGCAATGCTTCTCTTTCTATTAGAAAAGCTGCGCTATTATGATGATTATGTGAAAGAAGAGCGCTATGTAAATGATGTCTCTTTCACTCATTTTGCAGAACATTTCACAGAAATCCATGGAAAAACCTGGGGGATCATCGGTCTTGGGGCAATCGGCAGACGTGTTTCTGAGATTGCACGTGCATTTGGAGCGAAAGTCATTTACTACTCCGCCTCCGGTGCTCCGGCGCAGGAAGGTTATGAACAGGTTGACTTTGAGACATTGCTTACGCAATCTGATATTATTTCCGTCCACGCTCCACTCAACGAGCATACAGAAGGACTGATCAACAGCAAAGCGTTTGAAAAAATGAAATCTTCCTGTATTTTCCTGAATCTCGGAAGAGGACCGATTGTTGATGAGCAGGCATTATATAATGCACTGGTCAGAAATCAGATTGCCGCAGCAGGATTAGACGTCCTTTGTAAGGAACCGATGTCCGCAGATAATCCATTGCTCAAGATCAAAGACAGTAAACGCCTGCTGATCACACCACACATTGCCTGGGCGAGCGTGGAAGCGAGAACTCATCTGATGGAAATTATCCATGGACAAGTCAAGGACTTTTTTGCTTAAGATTAATATTTTGTTTATCCTTACAATTTTTCTGCAATTTGCAATCAATATTTTTCTGTAAAGTTTAAAGAAAATAATTGTAAACTCTGGGTAAAGTGTTTTATAATAGCCATGTACGTAATTTTTTGCAAGACGTAACATGTCAACTTAATAACTTAAGAAAAAGGAAAAAAGAAAATGGGAATTACAATGGTTTTGTCCTTGCTCAGCGGAGTTGCCCTCTTCCTGTACGGAATGGCACTCATGGGAGACAGTCTTAAGAAGGTTGCCGGTAACAAACTGGAACTTATCTTATACAAGCTCACAAACTCCCCAATCAAAGGATTGCTGCTGGGTACAGTCGTAACAGCGATCATTCAGTCGTCATCAGCTACAACTGTTATGGTCGTAGGATTCGTAAACTCCGGTATGATGAAAGTTGCTCAGGCAATCGGAATCATTATGGGTGCCAACATTGGAACAAGTATCACCGGCTGGATTTTATGTCTTTCTTACATTGATGGCTCCAGTGGCATTGCACAGCTTCTGTCCACCGCAACAATCTCTGCGATCGTTGCGATCATCGGTATCATCTTCCGTACATTCGTAAAGAAGAAACCTTATTCCGATATCGGTGACATTATGCTTGGTTTTGCGATCCTGATGTTCGGAATGCAGACAATGAGTGGTGCAGTTTCACCTCTGAAAGAGAACCCACATTTTGTCAGCCTTCTGACAATGTTTAAGAATCCATTTATGGGTATCCTTGTTGGTATCGCATTTACTGCAGTGCTTCAGAGTGCATCTGCTTCTGTCGGTATCCTTCAGGCATTATCAATCACAGGCTCTATTACATTTGCTGCCGCACTGCCTATTACAATGGGTATTGGTGTCGGAGCTGCCTGTCCTGTACTGCTTTCTTCTATCGGTACGAACAAGAACGGAAAGCGTACAGCACTTATTTACCTGCTGAATGACTTATTCGGAATGATCTTTTGGTCTATCGTATTTTACTCAGTAAATGCCGCTGTCCACTTTACATTTATGGACATGGTCATGAGTCCTGTCAACATTGCTTTATTGAACTCGGTATTCCGTATCGCTACGATTCTGATTCTTGCTCCATTTATCAGCAAGATTGAGAAACTCGTCTTCTTCCTCATCAAAGATACTGACGAGGACAACGAAGAGCAGGCTGATTTTGATCTGCTTGAGGAACGTTTTCTGGATTACCCGCCGTTGGCGATCAGTCAGAGTCAGATGGCTGTTAACGGTATGGCGAAGAATGCCCGCAAGAATCTCATGCGCGCTTTCGAACTTCTGACAGACTTTAGCGACAGCAAGTTCAATAAGATCCAGGAAAAGGAAAACATGATCGACAAGTACGAGGATAAACTTGGTACTTATCTGATGCAGTTAAGTATGCATGATATGACACCTGAGCAGGCGAAACAGACCTCCAAGTTCCTTCATACGATCAGTGACTTCGAGCGACTTGGTGACCACGCAGTCAACATTTCCAGAGTTGCCCAGGAACTTCATGAAAAGTCCCGCACATTCTCTGAATCTGCTACTTATGAGCTGAATGTGCTCGAGAAGGCATTGGTTGAGATTGTTGATCTTACAGTAAATTCTTTTGTAGATGAAGATCTTGAGACTGCGGCAAAGGTTGAACCTCTGCGCGAACTGATTGGTATTCTCTGTAATGATCTGAAACTTCGTCACATTAAGAGACTTAGAAATGGTCAGTGTGATCTGAATACCGGATTCGCTTTCAATGACCTGCTTACAAACTACGAGCGTATCGCAGCGCACTGTTCTAACGTTGCTGTAGCGATTCTCGAGCTTGATTCTTCTAACTTTGATATTCATGAATATACAAAGAGTGTCCGCAAGCTGAAGGATGAAACTTATCTTACAGCCTTTGAGGAATATGAAAAGAAATATGATATCAACGGATATCAGCCGGAAGCTGAAGCAGATAAGAAATTCTCTGCAAAAGCGAAGGATAGCGAGAAGAATAAGGACAACGAGAAATCTTCCGGAAAGAAGAAAGACAAAGACAAGAAAAAAGATAAAAAGAAATAAATCCCTTTCTATTTTATACAAAAAAGGAATAGCTCACAAAGAGCTGTTCCTTTTTTGTATATATTATCCTTACGTGCAATACCGAAATGTCTTATCCGTAAGAATTCTTGCAAAGATCAACCCTAACGGAAGAGCTGCAACGATCAGTATTGCCGCCGCAAACCAGGAAGCTGATGTAGAAAGATTCATTGTTCCCAGATTATAAAATCCACGGTACAGATACAATCCCGGAACCATGATTACAATCGACGGAACCGTGACAGAGATTCTCGGATATCCGACCCGATTTTTAATCATAGTTGCCAGGAGTCCGGCTGTTAATGCTCCGACAAATGCTGCTGCCGCCGGAGGCAATGCCGTCAGATCAACCAGTTCCAATCGCAATGTATTGGCAATAGCACCGATTCCTGCCGCCACTGCCGCAAGGCGTGTAGGACTGTTGAACATAATCGAGAATCCAAACACACCACAAAAGCTTGCAAGTAACCGGAAAATAATCCATTCTTCCTGCGTCAGATCAAGTTTCAGGAAATCCACAGGTTGTAAATTTAAGACTAGTGCCATGATCCATGCAGACATTGTAGCTACCAAAACAATAATCAGTGCATACATGAGTCGTTCCATGCCAGAACGCATGTCCAATTTTGCAAGGTCAATTCCACTTGTGATAAAAGGGAAACCTGGAATAATAAATAGCATTGCACAAATATATCCCGCCTCATGCTGGATTGGAATCGCCCACAAAATCTCAGCTGCTTTCAAGAGTCCCGCATAAACCAGACAGGCTGCCGAAACAGATGAGGCTATACACAAAAATAATGTGAAATGATGTTTACTCAATTTGCACCTGATAAAATTTCCAATCCCTGCACCGACAAATGCACAGAACATTTCAATCAATCCACCGCCAAGCAGAAATGTAAATCCACCGCATGCCAATGCTGCTGCCATTCCCAATGCAATTGGAGAATATAGTCCGTGAATCTCTTCAATCTGATCCAGCAGCTTATGCAGTTGTTCACCAGACATATCCTGTCCGCCCTGTTCGAACTCACGGATAAAGTGTTCCAGTCTGTTTAACTTAGATGTATTCACGCCTGTATTCGTCAGACACAAAGACTGCGTGAATCCATCATCACCATCAAAACAGGTATACTCAATCGACATCAGACCAATATCCGCTGTACACGTTATCCCCATCTCTTCTGCTAGTGCGTTCATAGAACTTCTCACTCTCCAAGCTCCGGTTCCACAGGAGAGAAGCATAATCCCCACTCTTCCGACAATTGATGCTTTCTCCGTCAAACTTGCTTGTGTTACCGGTATTTCTTCTCCACCTTTATCTGTGTATTCATGCCAGAGAATATCCATATGATTTTTTCTTATTTTCTGTGTCTGCATCTCATTCACTTCCTCTTTATTCCAGGTCAAGGCTTTCCGCTCCGGCCTTTTTCATCATCTTCTCTCTGCATGAAAGAACAATCCCATCAATCTCATCCAGATGATGAAGCATTCGTTTCTCAAATCCATGAATTGGAAGTAAAACTCCTATCTCGTCAAATCCTTTCTGACGCTTCTCACCGGTATCCTGCCCATAATAAACTTCCACTCTCGGAGCCTGTTTCTGAATCTTCTGGAAAGTATCCCAGACAACTGCATAGACCTGTGCTTCTGTCAGTCCAAGCTTTCTGGTATCCGGTAATGCATATAACGCCATCACGCCACGCTTCTTGTTCTCTTTTTTCTCCTGAATCTGCATGCCCTCTGTATAGGAACGAACTATGTCATATCCGTCAGCAAGATACAGTTTTGATCTAGGTGCACATTGATGTTGCCTGTACGTCTCATGGAACTTTTCATATTCATGAGCTGTTACTTCCCTTTTCTTACTCTCCAGAAGCTTTCCCTCTACATCAGTCAGGAGAACCGGATTCTCTCCTGATTTTCCATGAAATTTCTTTGGAATCAGATATGCGTCCCGAAGCAGATCAAACATACTTCCTCCGCACAATTCAAGTAGCAACGCGCTGACATCTCCATTTTTATACGCCTGGAGCAAGACCTCTGCAAAATGTCTGTCGCCATCGTCATTTATCTCCTGATAGTTTTCCAAATGCTCATAAAACACTTCATTTAACCGGTCACAAGCCTCCTGTGAACCGAGAACCTTAGATATAACCGCTTCTACAGCTTCTTCACGTGGTAATACTGTCTGCATACTTACACTTCCTTTATTATTTCTTTGTTTGTCTTTTGCTTGTTAAACAGAACAAAATCCCACTTATTAATATAGAAAGCGCCGGTTTCAAAGTCAAACCGGCGCATACTGTTTTATTCACATATCTGATATATATTTTCTACATAGGAATAGATTGGATCCGCAATATCCTCTTAAACAATACCTTATTTCAGAACTAACATTTTTTTGAACATATCCGCCGCAATGCTTGGTGGAAATGTATGATTCTCAACCAGACAGATTTCTCTCTCCGGAATATTCTCCTTTAGTGGAATCTGACAGACCTTTCCTTCCTCGATCACTGGTCTTACGAACAGCTCCGGAAGGAATCCAATGCCCAGTCCATTCATAATAAGCGGCAACACCTGATCGATCGTCTCAACTTCCGTATCCGGAGATAGAACCAGATCATTCTCCAGGAAAAATTTGGAATAGAACTCATAGGTTGTGCTTCCCTGCCCAAGAGAAATCAACGGATTCTCAATTAAGTCTTTCAGCCTCATTGGTTTTTCTTTCCCCTGAAAAGAATGATCTCCCACTGCAATTTCCTTAAAAGACATTAAAGAAGTACTTTTCAACGGTTTCTTTGCCTGAAGCGGCGTAGTCACAACTGCAAAGTCCGCCAGTCCGTTCTTGACGGACTCAACTGCCTCCGGCGTGGAATGATTCAAAAGTCTCAGCCGAACACCCGGATATTGCTTATGAAAGCGCCCCAGTATAGGAAGAAGTAAAAGATGAAGTGCAATCTCACTCGCACTGATCGTGATACTTCCGCTCTCCATGCTTCGCTCCATTGCAAGTTCCGCTTCAGCCGCATGAAGATGCTGATATGCAACAGAAACATGCTGATACAGCTTCTCTCCTTCCGCTGTAAGCGTAACTCCTCGATTAGATCTGACAAACAATTTACACCCAAGCTGATTCTCCAGATTATTCATAAAATGAGTAATATTCGGCTGGTTGCTCATCAATACTTTCGCCGCTTTAGAAAAGCTCTTATACATTGCTACATAATAAAAAATCCGGTAATAATCATAAGTAATTTCCATAAGTCCCCCCTAAACTGACACTAATCTGTTACTCTCCACCTGCAGAGGTGGGAGTCAAACCACATCTGATAAATCATATAAAAAACGTATATCTGTCATAACAAATATGTATTTTTATTTCTTTGTTATTTATTATATACTGAATGACGAAAAAATCAAACACATTCATTTACGAGGGGCGATATCATGATCAAGCAAAATATTAAATTTCTCACAACCGGACAATTTCTCACTTTTTCACACACTTGTAAAAATCTTTCTTCGGATGTGCGCATCCAGGATCTTGAGAACCACAATCGCGTAGATATCAACGGAAAAGATCTTTCTGAACTCGCCACGATCCAGCTTGGTCTTCCGTTTCTCCTCGTTATTCATGGAGAAGATGAAAAAATAGCCAGAAGAATGTTGAAGAAGTATTGTGCATAAAAATTGAGTTGCCGTTTACACTCTGTATAAGCAGCAACTCAACTCTTATTACTCTCCCCAGACTTCTTCTGCAATTTCTTTCACAAGCTTTAACTTTGCCCATTGTTCCTCTTCTGTCAGTTTGTTTCCGATTTCACAGGAAGCGAACCCACACTGTGGACTGAGATAAAGTCTGTCTAATGGGATATATTTTGCAGCTTCATGAATTCTCTTGATCACAACTTCTTTATCCTCAAGCTCAGGTGTCTTCGTTGTAATTAACCCTAATACCACTTTTTTATCCGGAGACACCTTTGCAAGCGGAGCAAATCCACCTGATCTTGCATCATCATACTCAAGGAATAATGCATCCACATTCTCTTTTGCAAAAACATAATCTGCTACGGAATCATACGGTCCACTTGTAAAGAATGTAGAGTGATAATTTCCTCTGCAGATGTGGGAAGTGATCACCATATCCTCCGGTTTTCCTTCCAGTGCAAGGTTATTCACTTCCAGAAGCTCTTTTTTCACATCTTCAATGTCCTGTCCGAGAAGTTTATATCTCTGCTTTGCCGCATCTCCTACAATTGCTCCCCAGGTACAGTCATCAAGCTGAAGATTTCTACATCCCGCTTCATAGAACTGGTGGATCACTTCCTGATAAGCAACTCCGATGTCATGGATCAGTTCCTTATTTGTCTCATAATATTTTCTCGTATTTTTGTAGTTGACCGGAATGATCATCTGCTGGAACATCTGCGCCGGCGCCGGAATTGTATATTTTGCAACTGTGTTCTCATCCTCAAACTGTTTCAGGAATTTGAAATGTTCCACAAATGGATGCGCCTTTGCCTTTATCTTTCCTGTCAGATAAGTATCTTCCAGTGATGCCAGCTCTCCATCAAACTGTACCCCGCTGCCGGTCTGTTCATGACCGACACCTTCAAATCCCCACATAAAATCCAGATGCCAGTAAGTTCTTCTGAACTCTCCGTCTGTGATCACATGAAATCCAAGCTCTTTCTGCTTTGCTACAACTTCTGTAACCGCTTTATCAATGATCTGATTCTTTTCTGCTTCGCTGATCTTTCCTTCCTGATAATCTGCATTCGCTTTTTTAACCTCTTCCGGTCTCAAAAAACTTCCCACAAAATCGTATCTGCATGGTGTCTGATATTTACTCATAAATTAATTCTCCTTTTATTTTTGTAAGTGATGTTTTATCTGCAATCATCTTATCATTCCATGCTTATTTTGAAAAATATATAAATTTATGCATTTGTCATAGTTTGAAACTATGGTGAGTAACCCTCTATTATATTTATGGGCTATCACTCCACCCAGAAAACATAATCATCTTTTCTGGGTTTCGCCTCTTCTATTTCTTCATCCGGATATCCAAGTATACAGTGTCCGATACCTTCATACTCTCCTGTCACTCCAAGATCAGACAAAATCTGTTTTCCTTCTTCACTTTCAAACTCTTCCTTTGCACGATGAATCCAACAACTTCCAATTCCTTCTGTATGTGCTGCCAGCATCAGATTACCCATTACAAGACTTCCATCATACACATGTGTTGGCCAGTCTTTCTCTGCCAGTACAACCAATACCACAGGTGCTTCATAAAACGGATCAAATCCTTCATCCCATCCACCAATCTTACGATTCATCTCTGAAAGTCTGTCTCGTAATTCTTTATTTGTCACTGCCAGAATAATAGATGCCTGGTGTCCTCTTCCATTTGCTGCATAAGTCCCCGCCTCTACAATTCGCTCGATTATGTCTCTTGGAATCATATCAGTTTTATACTTGCGAACACTTCGTCTGTTGATTATTGCTTCTCTTGTTGTCTCTACTTGTTTCATTTTGAATAACCTCCTGTTTATTTCTTTTACTGATGTATTATTTCTAATAAGAATACTACACCTATTATACATTATCAAGAATTGTATTTAACAAAAAGGACGAAGCTTACACCTTACTGGTACAAATCTTCGCCATTTCTTTCACTTTTTCAACTATATTTCTTTCACCCTTGATCAAATCACAAGAATCTCATCCTGCACCGGTCCATACACTTTCGTTTCTCCCTCCGAAGTAATATGCACATCATATTCCAGTCTCACACCATACTTATCTGTATACAGTCCCGGTTCTATGGAAAACATCGTACCAGGGAGCAGACAGCGGTCATCATGTGTTTCATAATCATCCAGATTGGCACCAATTCCATGACATCTGTGACCGATATTATGTCCTGTCCGGTGCATCAGATACTGTGCACATCCAAGCTGTTCGAATCTTTCTTTCAGCCTTCGATCCACTTCATATCCTCTGACTTTTTCTCCTGCATCTAATCTCGCCTGAATAAACTGTCTTGCATCTTCCCGCGCATCATATACGATCTGAAACCATTTCTCATACTCCGGATCAATCTTTTCTCCGACATTCATGCACCAGGATACATCATAATATACCGCATCCTCTTCCGGAAGACGTCCGGCAATATCTATGATCAATCTGCTGCCTTCACGAATCTGCTTCGAACCATTTTCTTTCGGTTCATATCCCGGATCACAGGCATGCTCATCAACTCCGAAAAACGGCGGAGAATCCATATAGATATTCTCCTGCCCTATCAGTTCCTGCATCTGCTGAAGCATCGCATACTCATCAATATAATTACCTGCATCTATATTCTCTCTGATCCAAGAAAATGTATCAGTAAGAATCTTATGTATGATAACTCCAGCCTGTCGGTGTGTCTCGATCTGATGTTCCGTTAGTACCGCACCGAAATGCTGCATCATATCTGCACTTGTAACCGGTTCGATTCCGTAAGTTCTAAGATACTCGATCAGGCCGGCATCCATAGAGCTGATTGTCGGGACATTTCCACCCGGAGAGTACTGGCAGGCAATCTTCATACCCGGCTTCAATAATTCTGACAGCACTTTCTTCTGTCCTTCAATTCCATGATATAACATTTTCTCTCCCGGAAGATGATCAAGGAGATGCGGCTCAATTGCTGAAAGCACCTTGACTGGTTCACCCTGCGTCGGAATCAGATAGAACATCCTTCTTGTGCAGAAACGATTTCCAAGCTCAAGAAACTCTTTTGTGATAAAATCATGTCCCTGGAAATCTGTAAACAACCAACCGTCTAATTCTGCTTCCTGTAATAAGATCTGTATCTTTGCAATATCCAACTTAATAATTCTCCTTTTTGATTATCAGACATATGTGCTATGACATTGACTTCCTGGCTTATTAATTTCCTATGCTCCAAGGATTCTCCGGTAAGCCTTCTTCACCGGAACATACAGAATCGCAATTCCTACTACTGTAAATCCTGCATTGATGATCGTAGCCGGGATAGATGTGATCTCTGCCGCCAACGCTGCGCTCCAGGAACTGCCGAGAACGACCAGTTCAACGGTTGACCAGATAAAGTCTACGATAATGTTCGTAATGCCGTAGATAGCCGCACAGAGGACCGCATAACCATATTCCTTCTTCGCATCTCCCTGAGCTTTTTTCTTCAGAGACTGAAAGATCATGCCCACAAGCAGACATTTGATAATTGTGCTGACGAATACATTCGGGATTGCCTGAATATAACCGTTCAATACATCAAAGACGAGAAGTCCGAGAACTCCTGCCACAGTTGAAAGCTTAGGTCCAAGCATTAATACTGCAAGCATTACGAAAATGTGTCCGAAATGCAGAAATGGTGTTCCGACAGCCGCCGGAAGCGGAATACGGAAAGACTGGATTCCCAGATAAATAATAGCTGCAAAAAATGCAGTCATTACGATTTTCTTTGTGCTGATACTTTCGTTTTTCATATTTTGTAAATCTCCTGTTTGTTATCTCTTATGTTGAGTATTCAAGTCGAACATCCGTGAGACTTGTAAGTGAATTTTCCCAACATACCGCCTTATTATATCAGCGCCCTGGTCTGTTAGATATATCCAGTTTTAAAATATTTATACAAGCCAGTTTTATAGTTATATAACAAAACAAGTAAAAGCAACACAGAAAAAAAACGTCCCCCGGGGAAATCCCCGGAGAACGTTTTCTTTCAACTTATATTCTTAATGTCATCCATATATGGATGACAAAAGTATTACAGAAGTCCTCCGATAGAAAGGAACAGTGGAGCGAATACAAGTGATACAACTGTCATAAGTTTGATCAGAATGTTGATAGACGGACCTGATGTATCCTTGAACGGATCTCCTACAGTATCTCCAACAACGGCTGCCTTATGAGCCTCACTACCTTTTCCGCCGTGGTTTCCTTCTTCGATATACTTCTTAGCGTTATCCCATGCACCACCTGCATTTGACATGAAGATCGCCATAAGAACTCCTGTTACGAGGGATCCTGAAAGAAGTCCGCCAAGAGCGTCAACTCCAAGAAGAACACCTACTACTACAGGAACGATAACCGCCATCAAACCTGGAAGAAGCATCTCGTGAAGTGCTGCTGTTGTAGAAATAGCAACGCATGACTTGTAGTCAGGTTTCTCTTCACCTTTCATGATGCCTGGTTTCTCACGGAACTGACGTCTAACTTCCTCGATCATTGAATATGCAGCCTTAGATACAGACTCCATAGTGAATGCTGAGAAGAGGAATGTAAGCATACCACCGATAAAGATACCGATGATTACTTTGTAGTCAAGAAGGTTGATGGATTTCAGACCTACTGTCTCTGCATAAGATACGAACAGCGCAAGAGCTGTAAGTGCTGCAGAACCGATAGCAAATCCTTTACCCATAGCTGCTGTTGTATTACCTACAGAGTCAAGCTTGTCTGTAATGTCACGAACGGACTCATCAAGACCGGACATCTCTGCGATACCACCAGCGTTGTCTGCGATCGGACCATATGCATCAACTGCAACAGTGATTCCTGTTGTAGAAAGCATACCAACTGCTGCAAGAGCAATTCCATACAGACCAAATACATTATAAGAAACAAAAATACCTACACAGATCAGAAGCAGCGGGATAGCTGTTGATTTCATACCAACTGCAAGACCACTGATGATTGTTGTAGCTGCACCTGTCTCAGACTGCTCTCCGATTCCTTTAACCGGTTTGTAATCTGCTGATGTGTAGTACTCTGTGATGTTACCAATGATAACACCAACAATCAGACCAGCGATAACTGCGATTGCTGCGTTCATGTTTCCGAAAAGCACCCAGCTAAGTGCTAAAGAAGCAATGATTACGATTGCTGAAGAAGCATAGCTTCCTTTTGTAAGAGCTTTCTGAGGATTTGTGTTCTCTCCGCCTCTTACGAAGAATGTTCCAAGGATAGAAGCGATCAGACCACATCCTGCGATTGCAAGTGGGAATAATACTCCTGAAACTTCGCTTACTGCAACACCAAGTGTCAGTGCTGAGATCAGAGATCCACAGTAAGACTCGAAAAGGTCAGCTCCCATACCTGCTACGTCACCTACGTTATCTCCAACGTTGTCAGCAATAACAGCCGGGTTACGCGGATCATCTTCCGGGATACCTGCTTCTACTTTACCTACAAGGTCAGCTCCAACGTCTGCTGCCTTTGTATAGATACCACCACCAACACGTGCAAACAATGCGATGGAAGAAGCACCAAGGCTGAATCCGAATAATACATCTACATTCTTAGTTACGATGTACACAAGGCTGACACCAAGTGCACCAAGTCCAGCAACACACATACCCATAACGGCACCACCTGAAAATGCGATGGAAAGAGCTTTGTTCATTCCGCTCTCTTTAGCTGCGTTAGCTGTTCTGACATTTGCCTTAGTAGCAACTGTCATTCCGCAGTAACCTGCGATTGTTGAGAACAGAGCACCTACTACGAAGCAAACTGCTGTTACCCAGTTACCTACTCCTAATCCGATCAGTACGAAAAGTACTACTACGAATACAATAAGGATCTTGTACTCTGCTGTCAGGAAAGCACGTGCACCATCTGCGATTGCACCGGCAATTTCCTTCATTCTTTCTGTTCCGGCATCCTGTCTGCTAACCTTTGCTGCAAGATATGCTGCAAAAAGAAGAGCAATGACAGCTGCAACTGGAACCAGATACATATAATTGTTCATTCTTAATTTTCCCTCCTGAATTTCAATATCATATGTTTGTATTACACTATATCACATTTTTTTAGCTTTTTAAAGAAAAATTTTATATTTATTTAACTCTCTTTACATAAAATAGTATTTTTTTCACATTTTTCTTTTCAAATTATATGATAATCTAAAAAATTTTTAGGTAATTTTTACCATCCTGTGTTGTTTTTTACGCTGTTACTTCTTATTAAATATAGTAGTATATAAGATTTCAATCTTATTTATAAAAAAAAATTATTCAAAAAATCGTTCAATAATCATAAAAAATAATCTCCGGAAAAACAGTCGTTACTGCTTTTGGGAGATTATTTTTTTTATCAAGTATTATTCTACATCTTTCAATGCTTCAAGATTTTCTTCTCCTGTACGTACTTTTACTACTTTCTGCACGTTGTATACAAAGATCTTACCATCACCGACATGTCCTGTATACAGTGTCTTGGATGCTGTTTCGATGACTTTCTCAACCGGAATATTTCCTACGATAACTTCTACTTTTACCTTTGGAAGAACGGTTACGTCCATCTCAACTCCACGATATTTCTCGCCGGCACCTTTCTGGATACCGCATCCCATAACCTGAGTCACTGTCATTCCTGTAACACCAAGATTGTTCAACGCTGATTTCAGCCTGTCATACTTGGAAAGCTTTGCGATAATAACTACTTTATGCATTCCTGTATCTGCATCTACCGGTCCGGCTACAGGTACAGCTGCTGCTCTCTGGATTGGAGATGCTGCGTCATAATCTGCTACACCAAGATCTGTGTTTTCATTTTCATTCATTGCACCTTCCGTAATATCCATGATGCTGAATCCTGCATATGCTGATGCAAGACCATGCTCCTTGGAATCCAGACCAACAATCTCTTCTTCCTCTGAAACACGAAGTCCAATTGTCATATCGATTACTTTGAAGATAATTGTCATTGTTATAACTGTCCAAGCAAGAACTGTTACTATACCAAGAAGCTGTGTTCCGAGAAGTCCGAATCCGCCGCCGTAGAACAGACCTTTCAGTGTGCTTTCCGGCGCATTTGTTGTTGCAAAAAGACCAACTGCGATTGTTCCCCAGATACCATTTAAGCAATGAACTGCTACGGCACCAACCGGGTCATCTACATGCACTACATTATCACAGAACCAAACGCCAAATACTACGAGAACTCCTGCAACTGCTCCAATGATCAGTGCTCCTAATCCATCTGTCACATCACAAGGTGCTGTGATTGCTACCAGACCTGCGAGGGATGCATTCAGACACATAGACACATCTGGTTTTCCATAACGAAGCCATGTGAAGATCATACATACAACGGTTGCTGTTGCCGGTGCGATTGTTGTTGTCATAAAAATAGATGCAAGCTGTGGGCCTGTTGTTGCTGCCGCACCGTTGAATCCATACCATCCAAACCAGAGGATGAAACATCCAAGAGCACCTATTACGAGGTTATGTCCTGGAAATGCGTGGACTTTTGTTACTTTTCCATTCTTATCTCTTGAGAATTTACCAATTCTGGCTCCTTCCATTGCAGCTCCGATAAATGCTGTTACTCCACCTACCATGTGGATTGCACAAGATCCTGCAAAATCATGGAAGCCAAGCTGTGAAAGCCATCCGCCTCCCCAGATCCAGTGTGCTTCGATCGGATACACAACTGCGGAGATCATTGCGGAATAAATACAATAGGAAAGAAACTTTGTTCTTTCTGCCATAGCTCCTGATACGATTGTTGCTGCTGTCGCACAGAAAACCAGGTTGAATACAAAATTAGACCAGTCAAAGTTTGCATAATCTGTAAAGATTCCAAGTGTTGGAACTCCTACCAGTCCGCCAAGTGCATCTTCCCCGAGTAACAATCCAAATCCAAGGAAAATAAACACGATTGTTCCAATACAAAAATCCATCAGATTCTTCATGATAATGTTACCGGCATTCTTTGCTCTGGTGAATCCTGTCTCTACCATAGCGAATCCTGCCTGCATAAAGAATACAAATGCAGCTCCGATCAGGAACCAGATGCCGAACACTTCTGTTCCGACTGTGTCTGTAATCTGAGTAATAATTTCTTGTGTCATACTACTTCCTCCTCATACCTAGAAACTAAAAAGACATATCTCACAGCTTCGTTGAACCATCCCCCTGAATCGGTTCTTGCTGTAAGACACGCCTTTGTGTCATTGAGACTTGCTGCTGTTCGCGGCAAATCTATAGGTACCATATTTTATTAAAAGAAAAAGGCACTCTGAGATCTGTTTCTCAAAGCGCCTTTGCTTTTATGTCACGTAGTTTACTCCTCGAGCCCAATATTGTCAACCTATATTTTTACTTTTCGTAAATTTTCTGATTTTTTATGCTTTTCATGCATTTCTTTCATATATTTCCACAAAACAGAGTGCACTCTTGCAATATAAACCACCATCTGCTAAAATTTATCTTATGAATCAAGAGCAATCCGCTCTTTTCAATAATTGTAACTATTTCAAGCATATTAAATTATAAGGAGGACTCTAAAATGAGCAAAATTGATGAAATCAGAAGCGCTATGGTCGCTGCAATGAAGGCAGGAGACAAAGAACGAAAAGCCGCACTTTCCTTTCTGCTCTCCTCTCTGAAGAATAAAGCTATCGACAAACGTGCCGACCTGACAGAAGAGGAAGAAGGACAGGTAATCTTAAAAGAAATCAAACAGTTAAAAGAAACAATTGATATGACACCTGAAGATCGTACAGATCTGATTGAAGAGGCTCAGAAGCGTCTTGCTGTTCTTGAAGAATATGCACCAAAGATGATGAGCGAAGATGAGATCAAAGCAGTGATCACATCCGTTCTTGCAGATCTTGGTATCGATGCTCCTACAGCAAAGGATAAAGGTAAGATCATGAAAGAACTCATGCCAAAGGTAAAAGGCAAAGCTGATGGTAAAGAAGTCAATCAGATTCTTGCCGGCATGATGAAATAAATACAGATTCCAGAATAAAGACGTAACAAAGAGGGTGTCGCACTAAACGACACCCTCTTACTTTTTGTTAATTATTTCATTTTTTCTGCTTATTTTGTTATCTGTTTTCCCACTTATGATAAATCGCCTCAAGTGCATCTACCGCACCATCGATTCCAAGAAGACTTGAATTCAGCAGAATTGCATTCGCTTCAATACTGCCCCACTTACGGTCTGTTCTACCTTCATAATACAGGCGTCTCTCTCTGTCAATCTTCTTAATCTTATCTACAGCCTCTTTCTCGGAAAGCTTATAGATATCCATGATTCGATTGATTCTATCATCCTTATAAGCATAGATAAATGTATTCACAACATTTGAATAATCCCCAAGAACATAATCTGCGCAGCGTCCCACGAAGATTCCAGGTCCACGTTCTGCCAGCTTGCGGATGATTGCTGACTGCGTCTCAAAAACTTTGTCACTCAATGGCTTCTCGGCCTCAGGACTAAGCATAAATGTTGTGTAATCGCCCATTCCAATATAATAGCTTGATAACACATTTCCCAGTCTCATCTCATCTACTCTTCCGGCTTCTTCGTTCGAAATTCCAAGATCTCTTGCTGCCATTCGAATCAGATTGTGATCGTAAAGAGGAATGTTCAGTCTCTCTGCCAGTCTGTTTCCTACTTCATGACCGCCACTTCCGAACTGTCTTCCAATTGTAATAATTGTGTGATCCATCATAAGCAAGTCCTCCTTTTTCTGATAATTCTATTCTATCACTCTTTGAATTAAGAAAAAAGACTTTCTTCCTGTTTTCCGCTAACAATTTTGTAATACTGTTTCGAAGTCACCATGTAGACAATGATATAGAATAATGCAAATACTAAATAGGAGCACACTGTCACCAAAATCAGGAATTTTCTGTCAGAAAAAGCAAGCAGATGCACCATTTTTTCTATCATTGGAAATGCAAATGCCGTATGAATTCCGGCAGCCACAAGAGGCAGGAAGAATACTGTCATTACCTGAGAATTGATCGTCTGGCGCACTTCTTTCTGTGTCATCCCCACTTTCATCAGAATCTGGAATCTGTCCTGATCCTCATAGCCTTCTGTAATCTGTTTATAATAAATGATCAGCACCATTCCAAGAATGAATACGACTCCAAGAAGGATTCCAAGGAAGAACAGACCGCCGTACAAAGCCTGGTAATCAGCTCTTGATGCGGCTCTGCTGTCTGTAGAAGCTCCAAAAAATAGGGTATCTGATTCCTCTGATTCCTGTTCAGCCAATGCATTGATTTTCTTGTCAATCTCGTTTTGAATCTGGATCTGCTCTTCATCTCCACAGGACAGATCAAAATTGTAGTACCATTTCTCATAAGAACCATTGACACCGTAAACGGAAACATTTCCTTCTTCCAAAGCTTTTATATCTTCCAGTCCGGAAACCACCAGATAGAAGCTGCTGTTCATATTTGCCATATTATTTCCATTTGAAATCATTTTATCCAAATGTCCTTTAATCCTCCATGTCCCGGAATTCTCCACCGTGATCTGATCATAGGGGAAATCGGAATCTTTCGCATACAGATACGCTTCCCCGGGAGCAAGCTCCAGATTCGTCCCCATGATCCGATTATACGCTTCCAACGGCAGAGCATAGAACATTTTTAAATGATCAAATGTATTCACTTCATTGATTCCCGGAGCATTCTCCGGATTAAAATAGATTTCATTTTTTGAAACAATTCCACTGACTGTAAGCATCCGGTAATTCTCCGGATTCTCCGCGGTCTGGTTATGTTCTTTCAAAACCTTCTGTACAAGCTCTATAATCTGTCCATTCTGATTCTCTTTCATTTCTTCCGTCTGCTCCGGTTTCGTGTACATCTCAATCTGGACAGATTTCGGATATCGAAGATTCAAGCCATGTTCCATACTCAGATACAGGCTGGTTGTAGAAGATACCATAACCAGAACCATTGTGGACAGAATACAAATAGACGCTAATCCTGCCCCATTTCGTTTCATACGGTAAATCATGGATGAAAGTGAAATAAAATGATTTGTTTTATAATAATATCCTTTCTTTTTCTGCATTATTTTACAAAATGTGACCGAGCCGGCAATAAATAACAGATACGTTGCAAGGATTACCAGCACGACGGCAACCATAAACCAGATCATCGCTACAAGCGGATCTTTGATTGTCAGGGATAAATAATAAGCCACACCAAGCAGAAGCAACCCGAGTACTGCAAAGATCCAGTTTGCCTTCGGAGGTTTCTCTCCTGTCTTTTCACTTTTTAAAAGTTCTACAGGTTTTAACCGATAGACGGACACGATCATCCGAAGCATGATTAATGCAAAAATGACCAGGAATAACAGTGCCGTAGCCACAAGTGCCGGAACACTGATTTTCATAGAAAGTCCGGCATTACTTCCAAGTATCTTCGCTGCCAGAAGTTCCCCCAATTTAGAAAACAGGATTCCTCCCACGATTCCTCCTGCAATCGTCAGAACACTGATGATCAGATTCTCAAGAACCATGATTTTTACAAGGTCAATTTTTCCCATTCCAAGGATGTGATACAACCCAAACTCTCTCTGTCGTCTGCGGATCAGAAATGAATTTGTGTAATACAGAAGGATCAGAGAAAAGATTGAGATCACACCAGAACCAAATCCAAGGATCATCTGCATAGTATCCCCACCTTTGATCTTGGCAAACTGCGGACTCACTGCAAGATAATCGATCAAATAGAACATCATAACCATACAGATACAAGTGATCAGATAAGGAAGATACAGCTTCTTATTTTTCTTAATTCCATTAACGGAAAGTTTCAGATAAAGTCCACTTTTCATTGTCTCTCACCACCTGTCGCAAGCATTGTCAGTGTCGCTGAGATATTCTGATAGAACTGTTCATCTGTCTGTTCGCCTTTATATACCTGGTGGAAAACTTCTCCGTCTTTAATAAATAACACTCTCCCGGCCTTGCTCGCTGCTTTGACAGAATGTGTTACCATAAGGATCGTCTGTCCCGATTGATTGATCCGCTCAAATACCCCGAGCAATTCATCCGTTGATTTCGAATCGAGTGCCCCGGTCGGCTCATCCGCCAGGATCAGTCTCGGATCTGTGATCAGCGCTCTCGCCACTGCTGCACGCTGCTTCTGTCCTCCTGATACTTCATACGGATACTTCTCCAGAAGTCCTGCAATTCCAAGTTCTTTCACGATTGGCATCATCCTAACATTCATTTTCCTGTAATCAACTCCCTGCAGTACCAATGGCAGTAAGATATTGTCCTTTAGATTAAATGTATCCAAAAGATTGAAATCCTGAAATACAAACCCAAGATGATCTCTCCTGAACTTGGACAGATCCTTCTCACGGATTGCTGATAACGGTTTTCCATCCAGATAAACTTCCCCTTCAGTTGGTTTATCCAATGCTGCCAGCATGTTCAGTAATGTCGTCTTCCCCGAGCCACTCTCTCCCATGATTGCTACATATTCACCCTCTTCTACTGAGAATGTCACCTTAGAGAGTGCCTGTACCTGATTACCGCCAAAACGGGAACGGTATATTTTTTTCAAATTTTCTACTTCCAAAACTGTCATTTCTTACGACCTCCTCTTCTTTCTTTCAACATCCTCAGTATAGCAATACAGCCAGAATGCCAACATTGATTTCTGTGACATTCCAGCTGTCTGATGTGACAATTTTGTCACTTGCTTCTCTCTGTGTGATTTAGTGATTTACTCTGTTCTCAACGGATACTCTGCCAGATCTATTGTAAAACTGCTACCTTCCCCCAGCTTCGACACAACCGTGATCTGATGCCCAAGTTTCTTTGCCGCCATCTGACTCAGATACAGACCGATTCCCGTTGATTTCCGTTCCATTCTTCCATTATATCCCGTATATCCTTTTTCAAAGATTCTCGGCAGATCTTCCGGTGCAATTCCCATTCCGGTATCTGTAACTGTCAGTTTCTTTTCTTCACTGACAGTGATCGTCACAGTTCCTTTCAGTGTATATTTCACCGCATTGGACAACAGTTGTTCAATGATAAATGAAAGCCATTTCTCATCCGTCAGAACAATCTGATCTGTCCCTTCATAGATCAGACGGATTCTCCTTCGAATAAACTGTCCTGCATATTTACGGATCGATTTTCTTACAATTTCATCCAAAGGATACTGTGCGATTACCAGATCCTTCGTGCCACTGTCAAGACGCACATACCCAAGTGCCATCTCCACATACTGCTCCACCCGGAACAGTTCGGCTTTCAGATTCTGATTCGTCTCAGTATCTTCCTGCTGAAGTAATACATTCATCACAGCAATCGGTGCCTTGATCTGATGCACCCAGGTTGCATAATAGTCCTCCATGTCCTGACCGGACTTCTCCCATCTGGCATGTTCTTTTCTTTGCTGTTGTTCTTCTTTTCTGATCAGCTCCTGATATCCTGACTCAATTCCATCTTGTGCGATCGGAAGTGAATCCTCATAAGGTCCTTCTCCTTGCAGCAAATGTTCCAGCTTCTGCCCGGTTTTCTTATACCGCAAATATCCACAGAGAAGAAAAAGTAATCCAAATGCCAGACACAACACTGTCGGATAAACCGCTGCCTTCAGATTAATCTCTTCCAACACAAAAATCAGAAAAAGGATTCCCGCACACAGCAAACTCCACAGAAGCACAAATCGGATTCTTTTCAAATATTGTAAAAACATTTTTACTCCTTCTCGATGATATATCCACCGCCGACTTTCGTCTTGATAAAGCCTTCCATTCCCGCTTTTTCCAGCTTTTTCCGAAGTCTTCCGACATTGACTGTCAATGTATTCTCTTCGATATAATTGTCTGTCTCCCACAGCTTTGTCATCAGCGTGTCTCTGCTGACCACGCGTCCTTTATTCTCCATCAATGTCTGTAAGATACGAAATTCATTCTTTGTCAACTCAATTTTTTCTCCATTATAAGTCATTGTTGTATCATAGAGGTTCAGGATTGCTCCTCTATGTTCCAGCATCGGTACTTTTCCTGATAGATCATATGTTCTCCTCAGCAGAGCCTGAATCTTCGCTGTCAGTACACTTAAGTCAAACGGTTTTGCCACAAAGTCATCTCCGCCCATATTCATCGCCATGATAATATTCATATTATCCGCTGCTGAAGAGATAAAGATCACCGGAACGCTCGATATCTTACGGATCTCGCTGCACCAGTGGTATCCATTATAAAAAGGAAGCGTGATATCCAAAAGCACCAGATGTGGACCATACTCTGCAAATGTCTCAAGAACCTTTGCAAAATCTTCCACATAACGTGCTTCATTTCCCCACGCTTCCATCTCTTTTTTAATTGCCCCTGCCATCACAAGGTCATCTTCTATGATTAGAATCTTATACATTCTGCGGATTCCCCTTTCGCTCTTATCCACTACTATATATCATAGTATACAGTATTTCAAGAGCACACGGTCATACCGTATCCGGCGAGATAACCCGCTGGATATGGATTGCAAGAAATCCGATTTCTTCTTTTGCGACCGGTTGTTTCAGCTGTCTGGACATATAGTCACACACTCTCTTCGCCGCCTCTCCGGTCCTTGGGTAATTCTGAAAAATGAACTCATTAAAGTCTGCATTCGTCCCTTCACCCTTACGTGTTCTCAGAATCATATAATACATATGACTCATCAGACGTGTACATCCAAGTGAGCCGCTCTCCAGCTTCTGATCGAATTCCTGTTCAATCATGGCAATCCCTTCATTTACAATCCTGGTCGCATCCAGAGTCTGGGATACTGCCTCATCAGAAAGGCCTGCATGGATATGTAGCGTAATGAATCCGACTTCATCCTCTGAGATTTCATATCCTGTCAGCTGCTGTATAATTTCCCGCCCTTTCAGGGCCACTTGATACTCCTCTCCAAACAACACACGGATATCCGGTGTAAATGGATTCGGAAGCTGGCGGTTCTCCTTCGCTCTCTTCGCTGCAAGCGCAATATGATCTGCCAACGGAAGCAACATCTCATGATTGATCTTCTGAAACACGTTCTCTGCTTCTTCAATGATCTTTCCTGTTGCCTCAATAAACTCCGGGCGGATTCCATTGACCGTTTTCAGAACAGACTCCTGCTTCCTTCTTGTGACAAGAGAATATACTTTGGCTCCGGGAAGTTTCTCGATCTGCTCTGTAGGTTTCTTTCCAAATCCCACACCGTTTCCGAGAAGGATCATCTCCTTCCCTGTCTCAACATGATATACAAGAATCCCATTATTATTCAGAACTTTAATGACTCGATACATCCCCCCGGAGCCTCTCTTTCTTTCTCTTAATTCAAGCTTACGATTTCTGCTGTCTTCTCAAGCTTCTCTACTTTTCCGCTCTTAGACATTCTGATCTCTTCACCTTCCTGAAGACTTGTAAATACAACCATACATTCATCGGATTTTGCATGCTCTTGGATATATTTTATATCAAAACCTATCAGTTTGTCACCCTTTTTTACTCGGTCTCCGTCATTTACAAAAGTTTCGAATCCTTTTCCATCCAGATTTACAGTATCCACGCCAATGTGAAGCAGATATTCGGTTCCGTCATCACTAGTCAGACCAACTGCATGTTTTGATGGGAAGATAAAAGATACAGTTGCATCTTCCGGCGCATAAGCCATTCCCTCTTCCGGGCGAACCAGATAACCGTCTCCCATCATTTTCCCTGCAAATGCTTCGTCACACGCTTCTTCGATCGGTGCTGCCACTCCTGTGAATGGAGAGCAAAGCTCTTTCTTTACAGTTCCGGCTGCAACAGTTTTGTTCTCATCTTTCTTCGCTTCATCTTTTGTTTCTGCACATTTATTCGTTTCTTCTGCGCTGTTTTCGTTTTCTTCCGGAAGATATTCCACATCCGGAGCTTTCTCCAGATAATCTTCCAGATTGGATTTAATCACAGAAACAGCCGGTCCGTAGATTACCTGGATTCCCTGTCCTTTTCTTACGATTCCGGATGGGGATGTCATTCTTAAGACATCTTCATTTACCAGTTCCGGCTTTACTACCGTACAACGAAGTCTTGTCGCACAGCAGTCTACATCAGAAATGTTTTTCTTTCCACCAAGTCCTCTTGTGATCAGTGCGCTCTTCTGATCTTCCGGTGTCATTTCATTTTCAGAATCTGCATCATTTCCATCTACTTTTGCTTTATAATCAGCTTTTGTATACAGCTTCGTTTCCGCATCATCATCTTCTCTTCCCGGTGTCTTCAGATTCAGCTTCAGAATCAAAGTACGGAAGATGATATAATATAAGAAGAAATAAATAATTCCAACCGGGATGATTCTGATCCAGCTTGTCTTAGCATTTCCCTGAAGGATACCGAAAAGGAACAGATCAATAAATCCACCGGAAAATGTAAGTCCTACTGCAATATTTAACATATGTGCGATCATATAAGCTGATCCGGCAAGGATCACCTGTACCGCAAAAAGGATCGGTGCTACAAACAGGAATGAGAATTCCAGTGGCTCTGTGATTCCGGTCATCATACATGCAAGTGCTGCAGAAAGCAGAAGTCCGCCTGCCTGTTTCTTCTTCTCCGGTTTTGCACACTGATACATTGCAAGTGCCGCACCCGGAAGACCAAAGATCATGAAAATAAATTCACCGGAAAAATATCTTGTCGCATCCGCACTGAAATGTACTGTGGATGGATCTGCAAGCTGCGCAAAGAAGATGTTCTGACCGCCCTGTACAAGCTGTCCCGCAACTTCCATTGTTCCTCCAACCGCTGTCTGCCAGAATGGAAGATAGAATACATGGTGAAGTCCAAATGGAATCAACGCTCTCTTAATAATACCAAAGATCAATGTTCCAATATAGCCTGTTCCTGTTACAAGTCCGCCGAGTGCATAGATTCCATTCTGAACGGTTGGCCATACAAAATAGAGTACGATTCCGACAGCCACATAAGTCAATGTTGAAATAATCGGAACAAATCTTGATCCACTGAAGAATGACAGTGCATTCGGAAGCTGGATTTTGTAAAACTTATTATGAAGTGCTGCTACTCCAAGTCCAACGATAATACCGCCAAATACACCCATCTGTAATGTCTGGATTCCGCAGACACTTGTCACAGTTCCTTCCAGAACTCCGGCTCCAAGTGTTCCGTCTGCAAGAAGATCTCCACGGATCAGAAGCATGGCATTCATTGTTGCATTCATTACAAAGAAAGAGATCATTGCCGCAAGTGCCGCAACTTCCTTCTCTTTCTTCGCCATACCGATTGCTACACCGACAGCAAAAATGATCGGCAGGTTATCAAAAATAATACTTCCCGCTTTGCTCATAATTGTGAGCAGGGAATTCAGAATTGTCCCCTCGCCTAAAATTGCCTGAAGATGATATGTCTCAATCATCGTTGCATTTGTAAATGAACTTCCTACTCCAAGCAGAAGTCCTGCTACCGGAAGAATTGCGATTGGAAGCATAAAACTTCTTCCGATTCTCTGCAATACTCCAAAAATCTTGTCTTTCATCTGTAATCCTCCTCGTATAAAATTTCTCATAGAGTTAGCGCAACAAAAAAAGCATAAACTAATCCTCAATAACTAAATCCACCTTATCTGGTGAACTTATTAAGGATAGTTTATGCCTGCTTTACCAGTAACACTCTATCGTGCGCTTTTCTCTTTTAACCACGTATAGTATAACCATACTCACTTCCAACAGTCAATCTGTAATATTCAACAATATTTATCCTGTTTTTTTGTTGAATATGTTACTTAGTGATTATTTTAGTAAATTAAAGTTTTTCTTTTGATTTAAATTAACTTCTCTTCATTTTACGCTTCTGGCTTTTGCTTATTTGCTTTTGTAATATCCAGACGTACATTCACACCAAATGGATTGATTGCAACTCCCTTTGCATCCGGAATCAGTATCTCCGGAATCTTATCCGCCGGGATTGCTGCTGTCTTCATCTTCTTGCCCTGTGCAAATCTGGTAAATTCTATCATATCTGTAAAGATCGGCTGATACAGACTTCCGTCCGGCTGTCTCAGAAGTGGAACCTGATTATCTTCCTGAACTCCTACGATAAAGGTTCCTTTCTTATAATGCGCCATCATCTCTTCCTGAAGTTCCTTCACATTCTCCGGCATCTCCGGTCCGATATTGCGGTGCATCTCCTGCATCAGATACATTGCTGTCAGATGAAGCTCCGGATTCTCGATCAGTTTCTTTCCGTCAGGCAGTTCTTCCTTATTCTTACGAACTACAAGCTGTTCCAGCTGAACCCTGATCTCCTCCTCTGTACCAACATTCACTGCCAGTGCATTCACGCCCATTGTATACAGGTTTGTAAAAAATCCAAGTCTGGCATTCTTTTCAATCTTGGCAATTCCTACATGATAACGATCTTCTGCAAGCGTCTTTGCCTTTTCCTTTGCAGACTCTTCCTGATAATAAACCAGAACCTCGTCATCAAATGTCTCTTCATCACAGAGGACAAACGGCATCTTCGTCACACCTGACATGATCACATAAATCTCTTCGAGATTTCGCAGATTCACCAATACCTGCTTCATCTCTGTACTGACAATTACTTTATTCTCATCCATCTCTTTGTTTTCCTTTCTGGTTGCTTTTCTTTACATTACAGCAGTGCAATGAAATGAGGTATAAATATGATACACCCTATGATCACAGCCATGATCGCCGTAAAAAGCACTGCACCAGCTGCCGTATCCTTCGCAATCTTAGCAAGTGGCTTTCTCTCTTCTGTCACAAGATCAACAACAGCTTCCACTGCCGTATTCACAAGTTCCAGTGAGATCACCATTCCAAAAAGGAGAAGACAAATACACCATTCCATTGGTGTTAATCCTACAAAGGTTCCAACTGCTGTTACAAGAATCACTGCAAGGCAATGAATCTTCATATTCCTCTCTTTTGAAATCCCTGTCCAGATTCCTTCAAAGGCATAGCCAAAGCTTTTGAATAAAGGCTGTTTTCGATTCTTCATTCGTAGTCTCCTTTCGGATTCGTATCATAGATCAAGCAACAAATCTAATATCTATGATACCACATCTGGCTCCTTATCAAAAGAGGTATTTTCCTATTATTATCAAAAGAATACTCGGATTTCGAATCTCATATCCTTTTCACTTATTTACAAGCTTCAACCATACTCTTTACATATTCTGCAACATACGGCACGCAGTCTTTTCCGTATTTCTCACACAACTTAACGATTGCACTTCCAACGATCGCACCGTCTGCGCTCTGACACATCTTCGCTGCCTGCTCCGGAGTGGAGATTCCGGATTCGTCTGCCAGCTGATGATACGCTTTTAACCTGCCATCTTCTAATACCGAACAGATCAGAAGTACTGCCGAGGCTCCCATTGCTTTCGCCTGATAAATCATGTATTCATCACAGGTGAAATCTTTTTTAAGTACCGGAATGGATACATTTTGCACGATTTCTTTCAGATACTCTCTTTTATATCGATAGGAAATATATGTTTTACAGCCGCAGTGTGCATCCTAAACGGAGCATTTTTTATATATTAGGAAAGCACTTTCCTAATATATAAAAAATCCTTGACAGAATATTCCTATTCTGTCAAGGACGGTAAATCTAAATCTTTTCCGCGAAATTGTCAAAAAATTTTCTCAATTTTCTTGTCTTTATTTTCTTTTTCTCTTCCATGCAAATCCGCCAACTCCTGCTCCGAGTGAGGAGAATGCAAGTCCTAATAAGCCAAGAACATTTGCCGGATCACCTGTCTTTGCGGCTTTTGATCCACTTGTTCCTTTGGAGGCTGATCCATCCGTAGTTGTTCCTGCCTTCTTTGTAACAGTCGGAGTTGCACTTCCATTCTGACTTCCCACCTGATTTCCATTCTTTTCAAGTGCTTTGATTGCTGCATTCAACTCATCTGTTGCTTTATCAACTTTTTCCTGGCTTTCTTTTGCATTTAATGCGCTCTTAGCGTCTGTCAGTGCACTCTGCAATGCCTTCCAGCTGTCAACTGTGTAATCAGCTTCTTTCAGAGCTGCCGCATCACTGATTACTTTCTCAAGGGAAGAAGTATCAACTGCTGCCGGCTCTTCTATCTTAACAAGTGCTTCAACAGCTGCGTTGAGGTGGCTTACTGCCTCGTCTACAGTTGCCTGAGTTTTTGGATTTTTCAATTCATCTTTTGCTTCCTGAAGTTCCATCTGCATAGATGCCCAGCTTTCCGCTGTGTATTCAGCTTCTTTCAGGGCTTCTGCTTTTGTAATAGCTGCCTCAAGCTCTGTTGTTGTGATTGTTTTATCCTCAGATTCTTTTACAATGTTCTCCTCTGTTGCCTGGAATTTGTATGTCACGTCATTATATCCAAGTGCTGTCAGTGTAATGGTCCAATATCCTGTTCCATCCGTTCCTTCCGGAAGTGTACAACGAAGAGAATCTGTCAGTCCAAGCTGGATTCCCATTGCTTTGTGCATCCAGTTATCTGCTGCAAATTTTGTTCCATAAGTAGCTTTTGCATTTGTATATGTGCTGTCATCTCCATAGTAAGTCCATGTAACAGTCTGGAGATTTGATCCAAGATCACCATAATTTCCTGTCAGATCAACTCTTAAGAATTCTCCATAAGATCCGCTTGCTTCTTTTACTGTCAGCCCTGCTTCCTCTGCTGTTGGTGCTGTCTTGAGTGCCTGATCTTTGATTCCGGACTCTGATCCATTATTCACTCTTGCAGAGAAACTGAAAGATCCATCCTCATTCTTTGTTGCTGTTTTCAGACCGTTTGTATTCTCTGTTACATTGGCAACCAGTCCTGTATAGCTTACCAGATTCTTTTCTGAATATCCTCCTGCAAGTTCACTTCCGTTTTCGATCAGACGATAGCTTGCTTTCAGTGCATCCAGATCAGATGTTTTTACTTTCACCGGCACATATTTCAGTCCGAGTACATCATACTCTGTCATCTTTGTTGTTGCACCAGATTCTTCTGTGATCTCTCCTCTGTTAAATGTAATCTTGCTTCCGTCTGTCAGAACTGCAGTAGTTCCATCTGTCCAGTACTCGACTGCATACTCTTTTCCATTTTCCGCCTTGATTACTGCGTTGCACTGGAAAGAACCTCTGTGAAGTCCATGATTTACTGTAGCTCTTGTTACAGTATCGAATGCACCCTTGTCAGACTCTCCTTTTGAATCCTTTGCATCTGAAGAAGATGTATTTCCTGCTGCCTGCACATTTTCAGCAGCCCAGTACTCTGCCCAGCTAAGTCCTACATATGCGTAAGTATACTCACTCTCCTTTGATAAAGTATAAGTGAATTCATAATCCTTTGCATAGCCTGTTGCCTTTACTGAGATCTTAAATTCCTGTCCGTTTTCTGCATCCTTAAACGGAGCCGCAGTTGTGTCAATTGTTCCATCTTCCTTAATAATCTTTACTGCACGCTTTCCTGTTGCTACATACTCTGTTCCGTCAACTGTTACGGATTCGATATTCTTTACATAAGAAGTTACATCCTCTGCTGCATATCCTTCTGCTGCTACAAGTGCTGCACTTTCACTGTTAAATACAACCGGTACAGCTTCTGTTGTCAATTCAAAATCTGTCGTAAGATCTGCATATTTTCCGGATTTATCAGATACTTTCAGAGTATATTTACCTATCTCAGCGCCTTTTGTCTTATAGGTAAGTACTCCGTCTTTTACCTGAACATCCTCAAGACCTTCAACTGTATATTCTGCCTGATAATCACCAGGAAGTCCTTCTACAGTTACATTTACTTTTCCACTTTCAACATCTGCATTCTCTGCTGCGACAGTCCCATTGAATTTAACCGGCACATATTGATCTGCGTCAATCTCATAGATTCCATTATCTGTGTAATATGTGATTTTATTGATTGTCTGACCCATCATCTTTTCATAATCTTTTGAGTCCAGTGTGTTTCCATGAGATGTTGTCACAAATCCTGTACTCCATGCCAGTTTTGTCTTTTTCCAGATATTTTCAAGATGACGAAGTCCGTAGTTGTCTCCTTCTTTTGTGCTGATCACAACTCCATATACTGTATTAACTGTTTTTGGGAGTCCATTTACATCTAATTCATAATCTCCATACTTTGTGTCTGTTGTGAAATCAATTGATGCATCACTCAACTTCTGTGCAGTTGCACCTTTCACTTCACTAAAGCTGAGTGAACCATCTGCATTTACTGTTGCTTCCTTATAATAGGAAGGAGTCTCACTTAAAATATAGTAAGAATAGCTTGCGCTCTCGAATAACGCATCTTTTCCATTATATTCTGTTGTTGTCTCTTTTCCTTTCATATTCACTGTAATAGAAAGCTTGCTGTCATCTGTGATCTGTGTATAGTTTTTCAGTACAGATGCATCACTAATCTTAACCGGATATGTAATACCTGTAATATCTGTTCCATCACTGTTTACATGATAAGATCCAGCTACAAGTGTTGATCTTGTTTTCGCTTTTGTAGCGGAGGATACACTGTCTGCTCCTGCTACCTGATCAGCTGCATAAAATTCAGAATACGGAATATTCATCAACACATACGTTTCTTTCGCAACTTCTGCCTTTTTCAATGCCTTCACTGCTGCATTCAACTCATCTGCCGCTGTGTCCACTGCACTCTGGGATTCCTTTGCTTTCAGAGCCGCCTTCGCTACAGTTAATTTTGTCTGCATTGCACTCCAGCTGTCTGCTGTATAATCAGATTCTGTCAGTTTCTCAGCCGCTGCGATTGCTGACTCCAGCTTTGCTGTGTCAATGGTAACTGTCTCCCCAGCTACCGGAGCTGACTGGATTGCTTCAAGTGCAGCTTTTTTAATTGCATCAGAAGTACGTGTTGCACCGGAAACTGTATCCCAGCTGTTAATTGTATCTTCTGTAGCGGCCTGGCCTTCAAGCTTTGTTTTAAATCCTTTTGTTTTGGAATATGCTTTATTAAAGTAGGATGCATTTCCTTCGTCATATCCTTCTTTCGGTGTAACTGTGATCTCAGAGAATTTTCCATCCTCTACTTTCAAGCTTACTTCTACATCATATTCTTCCCACTCATCGTCACTGTCATCTTCTGTTCTGGTTACATGAGCCGTCTTTGTATAAGTTCCATCCTTTGCAGTCTGACTTCCTGTTGCCGCAAAGATGGTTGACGGGCAAAGTCCTACTACCATAGACATTGCCACTGCCATGGACATTGCCTTTACTTTCATTTCTTTGTTTTTCATAGAAACCTCCTTTTTAACTAAAATAGTTACATACAGATCCTGCCTGTCGCAGTTCTGCTTTCCTGCTTCCGCATGGAATATATTATCAAGTTAGTTTTTGCTAACCCGTAATCAAAAAGTATTATTATCTATACTGTCCTTACAGCTTCTTTCTTCACAACCGGTAAAATCTTTCCTGCGACAATTCCAATCACGAACCCTGTCACTGTTCCTGCCACAAGAAGAACTGGCAGATAATAAATCAGTTTCAGATTCTCCACCACTGCCATCGCAACAAGAATCTGTCCTATGTTATGAAAGACGCCGCCAGTGATACTGACTCCTACAATGGAAATTCCATCCATCTTCTTTACAAGTACCATGGCAAGAAGGCTGACAACCGCCCCTGCCAGACTGTAAATGATCGACATTCCATTTCCAAAAAGAAATCCTGTCAGAAGTACACGCAGTACCGATACCGCCAGTACCTCCGGAATTTCCAGAAAATAAAGACCTGTAACAGTGACCAGATTAGCCACTCCAAGCTTCATCCCCGGCACTCCAAAATTAATTGGGATCAGGCTTTCCACATAACTAAAAATCATTGCCAGCGCAACAAGCATTGCCATATTCGCAAGTTTTTTATTTCTATTCATACATTCTCCTTTACAGTCGAACAATTGATTTATTTAGAAATTGTATCCGGTAAATGTTCCTTTTCATTTTGAGAATCATCAGAATTCTCAACTTCTTCTATTTCTACAACCAGCTTATGAGGCAGGCAGACAATGGTCTGTGTCCGGTTATTGATCTTCCCCTGCTCTTCGCAATATCCATCCGGACAGTCAGCCTCTTCCATGTAAGCTTTTCCATCCTCAATCCGGACACGGTTGTAAAAATCTCCTTCCTGCACTTCGATCACCTGGTCTTCATCCAAAGCATATCTTCCGTAAACTTCTCCGTCCACCTTGATCACAACCTGTTTTTCCTGATTTTCTTTTTGTCCGCTTTCCTTTGCCTGTACATACTGCATCAGATTCATCACAAGAAACAGTACACATGCCGCAAAGAGGATTCCGCCTCCTAAAAACAGATCTTTTTTCTTCATCTATTACACTCCTGCCCAGATCATAATTACAAGTAACAGAATTGCCCGAAGAATCGTAAACCAGAATTCATTTCCCTTCAGACCTTTGATTCCTGTATGGATATGCTTCTTTGGACAGGTATCAATACATTTCTGGCATTGGAAACAATCTCCCTCGACTTTGAGTGATCCGTCTTCCGGGAGTCCGATCCCGGATGGACATTTCTTCGTGCATCCGCTGCAGCCTTTGATGCAATTTTCTCTGTCGCGGTGCAATGCAAAGAACGGAAGCACCGGAAGCAATGAGAATACTGCTCCCATCGGACACAGATTCCGACAGAAAAATCTTTCTTCCAGACACATCCCCACAATAATAAGAAGTAGTAATATCACTCCCGGCAAATATCCCTGCAAATGGAAATTTCCTGCATGCAGCATAGAAAAAACATCCCACGGGCTTGTCCCTTTTGCCTTTCCATATATTCCTGCAAAACAAAATACTGCAATTACAGTCAATACCAGATATTTCAAATAACTCAACTTCTCTGCGACCTTTTCTGAAAGCAGCACCGGCTTTTTCTTTCTCTTCTTAAAGCACCAGATATAAAATGCATGAATTCCATCTCCAAGACTTCCGAATGCACATGCGAATCCACAGAAGAATCTTCCGAAAAGAATCGTATACGCACAGAGAACTATAAGCACCGTTACAAAAGAGGTCAGCCCGATTACCTCGCCTGCTCCTATCTGTGTAAAAATGTATTTCACGCCGGCAAATGCCGCTGTATACACAGATGGCAGAAACAGAAAATAGAGAATCTGAATCAAGGCACGGAGCCATGTGTGCAATTTTTTAATTTCTTTTGTTTTTAAATTATGTATGTTTAACTTCTTCACACTACTCTACCGCCTGTTCCAATGCCTGTTCTGCTGCATTTTTAATTCCTGTCGAACTGAACGTTGCGCCGCTGATCGTATCAACTTCTGCACTCTGCGCCTCTATGATCTTCGGAATGATATCTTCCGCCATTGCAAGATATGCACTGTCTTCCTTCTCAGCGGAGGTCACTTCTACCACTTCGATCTTTCCATCTTTTACAGTAACTTCTACAGCAACCGTTCCACCAAATCCATCCGCTTCTCCGGTATAGGTTCCATCCTTGTATCCTGCTCCATCTCCTGAATCACTCCCTGACTCAGAATCACTGCCGACACCAGATGACTGTACCTCCAACTGTGCATTCAGTTTTGCAATTTCCTCATCCTTCGCACGGACATCCAACACTTCATTATATCCGAAAAGGACACCGACGATTGCCAGCAGACTAAACAGTCTTACGATAAACTCTTTCATCCTACTGCGCCTCCGTCTCTTCTGGTCTTAAAGCCATTTCCAGTGCCTTTTTGCATCCGTCAATAATCGCATTCGAAGAACAGGTTGCTCTGGATACCGTATCAATTTCTTCCGGCATTCCTTTGGTAATAATCTGGGAAACGACACCTTTTTTGCTTGAAGTTCCATTTGCCGCCTTCTTGATATAGCTGTCATTCGCTGCATCCCCATCTCCTGACACGTCAGTAATGGATACAATTTTGTCATTTCGTATTGTCACCTTCATAGAAAGCTGATACTCTGTAAAATCTTCATCCTCATCCGGCTTACATGGTACACTCACCTCATAAGTTCCATCGATGTATTTTGTCTTCACTTCTTCCTCTTGATCTGACTTCTTTTTCTCAAGCTGTGCAACTGCAAGGTTCAGATTTTCCACAGCTTTATCAACCGTCTGCTGTTCCACTGTTTCATTTGCAGCTGTTTCCAACAGCTCTTTTGCATCATTCAGTCGGAGACTCAAAACCGCCCAGCTACTCTGCGTATACTCCTCCATCACAAGTGCTTCTGCTGACTTGACTGCATTTTCCAGTTCCGTTGTATCTGCTTTCTCTTCAATGGATTCTCCATTCGTTACTTTCTCCGCCTGTTTCAAAGCATTCTTTATTGCTCCGAGAAGTCCCTTAGAACTGTAAGTTGCACCAGATACAGTATCTACATCTGTATTCTGATTTTTAAGCACATTTTTCACTACATCCATTGCGCGGTTGAAAAATGCTTCATCATCTGATGTCTCTGTGACTAAAATTGCTTTGATTGTATGCTCCTGGATCACCACAGCTACCGATACATTTCCACTGTATCCTTCCGCTGTTCCATAATAGATTCCTTCTTTGTATGGAACTGTTCCGGTTGTGGATGTACTCTGATCCTGACTGGAAGAACTGTTCGAGCTATTCGTTTCAGATGAATCCGAAGTCGCTCCATTTCCACTCACTGCCGCCTGACTTAATGCATCTCTTACTGCCTGGATGATTCCAACCGAACTGTACGTTGCTCCAGACACGGTATCTACATTGGTGCTCTGACTACTGATGATCGCATTGATCAGTGCAGAGGCTTTGGAAATGTATTCGCTTCCATCTTGATTCTCCATAATCTGGATGTCTGTGATCTTTCCGCCACTGATCTCAACCTTTACTTTCAGTGTTCCACCAAATCCAGTCCCTGTTCCGTAATAAGTTCCGTCCTTATATGCTGCCGGGTCTTCCACTGTTGCGACAGAAGTAGAACTTCCTGCTGCCGCGCCGCCACCAGACTGTGACTGTCCTGTTGTTCCGCTGTCTTTTTCTCCTGTCAGTGCATTCTTCACCGCACTGATGATTCCCCGTGAACTATAGGTTGCCCCTGAAACAGTATCGACTTCCAATGTCTGTCCTTCGATGATCTTATCGATCACCGCCTGTGCACGTTTGAAAAATGCTGCATCGTCAGATGAACTCAGAATATCGATTGCAACGATCTGTTTGTCTTTGATTTGAACTGCAACCGTGATCTCTCCTGCATAACCTGTTCCAGTTCCCTTATAAACACCATCCGTCAGATCAAAAGAACCTTTTACCGCCTGCTCCTGCTCTTCTGACTTTGTAGTCTCTTCTTTTACAGAATTCGTTTGCTCCTGCGCTGCATAAACCGGTGGCTGATATCCACTCAGGGTGCCTGCTACACAGGATGCCACAACTGCTACCGAAAGTACCGGTGCAAATGGTTTCAGCTTCTTTCCTGTTTCTTTAAAATCCATTTTTCCTCCAAAATCTACTCTGTCTTACACTTTTCTATCGAATGATCTCAACTGTTCTCTCCGTTGAAAAATCATTTTCCAGCCCTTCTGTTACATATAGCGTCCCATCATCACTCATAAGGATTGCATCAAAATCATCCTTATGTTCTCTCCAGAAATCTGCCGCTTTCTCTTCTCCCATAATAAAAAGTGAAGTAGAAAGTCCATCTGCCAGTGTTCCGTCCGTACTTACAATTGTTACAGATACAAGTCCGCTTTCTGCCGGGTATCCGGTCTTTGGGTCAATGATGTGATGATACGTCACACCATCCTGTTCAAAATACCGTTCGTATCCCCCCGAAGTGATAACAGCCTTATCCTGAACACTCAGAATTCCCAGATAATCTTCTGTGTCATCCGGACTCTGCACTGCAATCTTCCATTTCGTTCCATCCGTCTTTGTTCCGAGTGCTTGCACATTTCCGCCAAGATTCACTAACCCACTTGTGATTCCATTGTCTTTGTAAATGTCCATAATTCTGGATGAGGTATATCCTTTTGCAATTCCTCCGAGATCGATTTTCATTCCTTCTACGCCGAAAGATATCTTTCTCGTTTCTTTGTCACAAGAAATGTTTCCCGCATCAGTGAGTGGAAGAAGTTGATCCAATGTCTCCTGTGACGGAACCTGGAAGTTCTGTGTTGGGAATCCCCATGCTTCCATCACCGGATAAATCGCAATATCAAACGCCCCATCTGTCTCCTGATAAAGTTGCAATGCGCGTTCCGTCAAATAGCCTGCATCTTCGGAAAGCTCTGCACTTCCATCTGCATTCAGTTTTGCGATCTCGCTATCTGCATTTCCTGTCGATAAAAGTGCGTCCAGACGCTCAATCTCTGCCTGTGCTGCATCAACGGCTGCTTCTGCATTTTCTCCATACGCAGTCACAGTCATATAGGTATCCATTGCAAAAACATCTCTGGATGCTTCTTGTATATCCTCCGACTGGTTCTGTGCACTTTCAGACGATGTTTCGGATTTATCTGCTGTCTTCTGTCCGCATCCGACCAACAGGGCCGATGCACAAAGACAGACTGCAAGTAAACATTTTATATTTTTTAATTTCATGTAATCGCTCCCAGTTATACTTTTCTAACTCATGTTAGTCCAACTAACTCCGTAAGTATACAGGATGTCTATTATCCAGTCAATTGGATTTTTATTATTTGAGAACTTTTCTCATTTATCCGTTTTAAACTTATATATTTTTCTCATGAACAAAGAATGTGCCTCGGCACATTCTTGCGCCTGCGGCGTTGCTAAGCGCCAGTGGCGCTTGTTTAGCAAGGACCGAAGTGGAAACGTAGACCGCTTGCGACACCTACCTTGTACGCCGCAGTGCGCATCCTGAGCGGAGCGTTTTTTATATATTAGGAAAGGACTTTCCTAATATATAAAAAAGAGAGACGAAAATTTCATCTCTCTTTTCCTTTGCTTTATATTCTTTTTTTACTTCCTCGAGAAAATATGTTTCACAAATACATAGATTATAATCACCACTGCCATCAGATATCCGAACGCTCCAAGCGCCGGAATTCCCATAAACTTCGGTGTCATATCCGTCGTACAGATAATACTTGAACTGATCAGAAGTGCCATGACCCACAGACCCATAACAATATTTCTTACCAAGCGTCTCAAAAGAAAGGCAAGATCTTTTGACACGCGCAGATCAAGGTTTACTTTTGACTGCCCTTTCATGAATTCATCCATTAAGTCCGTTGTCATGGATGGAAGGTCAATCATCTTCCGCACAGATTTCAAAAGGCTTCTTCCTGTATTCTTCAATTCCTTCTTAAAGTTAAAATTGTGAAGAAAATCCGCAGCAAGTCTTGCTCTGGCAATCTCCACCATATTGATATCCGGTGCGATATTGGAAAGTACACCTTCCATATGCGTAAGTCCTCTGGCTAGCATCGTCAGTCCATGTGGCATCATGATCTTATTTTCTTTCATGACTTCCATCAGATCCGTCATGACCTCTGCCACATTAATCTTGCCCATATCGGTACTTCCGTATTTCAAAAGCAATCCTTCAATATCTTCGTAAAGTTTTCTCTGCTCCGGTCGTTCTTTGAATTCGCCCAGTCCGAGAACCGCCTTTAGGATCAGACCAACATCATTCAGTGCAACGCCTTCGATCGCAAGCGTGATCATCTCACGGTCATGCTCTGTCAGTCGTCCCATCATACCCATATCAATCCAGACAATCTTTCCATCACGGATCTTAACATTTCCGGAATGCGGATCAGCGTGGAAGAACCCATCATCCATTACTTGCTTGATATAGTTATCTACAAGTTTGCTTCCAATTTCTTTCAGGTCATAGCCATCTTCAAGAAGTTTCTCCTTCTCATCAATTCCACAGCCGTCAATGTATTCCATCACAAGCACATGCACGGTTGTATATTGTTGATACAGAACCGGTGTCTGGACGAAATTGACATCTTTATTTCTTCTGGCAAATTCTTCGATATTCGATGCTTCGGTCAGGAAATTCATCTCATCTCTTGTCACTGACCAGAGTTCGTCAAGCACAAGATCAAAATCAGCCATTCCTTTCAGACTGATCGGTGGCATCAGCTTGATTGCTTTACGGATAAAATCAATATCTCGCGCCATCATTTCATAAATGCCTTTTCTCTGGATCTTAACGACAACCTCTTCTCCTGACTTTAAGACTGCTCTATGTACCTGCGCAATTGATGCAGAACCGATTGGCGTCTCTTCGATCGATGCAAATACCTTCTTCCAGGAACGCCCATAAGACTCATCAATTACAGACACTGCCTCCTCGAAAGGCATCGGTCTTGCATCCGTGCATAATTCCATCAATTCATCGCAATATGCCTTCGGAAGAATGTCCGAATGAAGTGCCATAATCTGTCCGATCTTCACAAAAGTCGGACCAAGATCCTCCATAATCAAACGAAGTTTCTTCGGACTAAGTCCACGTGTAATATTATGTTTTCGAAGTACAGAAATAATCTCTCTAAATCTTGAATTATTTGTTCCCTTTTCTTTCTCACTCATATCTGTATTCTCCTGCTGTCTCGGTGACGCGTTCCTCTTTTCTTCAGTATCCCTTGCTGATAGTTCAAAAGTAATAGTCACTTTTTTCTTTCTTGAGAAAGCAGAAAAGCCGCTTTTCGGCAGCTTCTCTGATATTTTTACTCTTCTTTTGTATCTTCCTCAACTACTTCTGCATCTTCTACATTTTCAACATCTTCCACTGTATCTTCTGCATTCACCTCTTCTGCCTCCGAATCTACAGTTGACTCTTTCGCCTTGATTTGAGCCTTCAGTGCTTCTAACTGCTCCGGTGTCATCTTGTCGAGAAGTTCGCTTAATTCTTCCGGTGTAGTGACTTTGACTTTCACATTCACATTGTTCTTTACTGTCTGCTTCAGATTATGCTTGAGTTCCTCATTCAGAACCTTACCCTGCTCCACTGTAAGTTCGCCTTTTTTTACCATATCATCAAGAACGTCCTTTGACTTCTCTGCAGTTGTAGCAACCGCTCCGATTCCAGCCAGTATTACCTTCTTTAAGTTGTCTGTTAATTTTTCCATAATGCCTGTCTCCTTCCGTAAATGATCTGTTTCCAGATTCAAAACTATAATTAGATTTTACAACTTTCTCTTCATCTCGTCTAGTATTCGATTTTATTTTCTGTGCTTGTTTCACAATAATTTAATAAACCCTTTATAATTTTCAAAACTTTTCCACAAAAAAAAGCTTAAAATGTTACATTTTCAACCTTTTGTAACTTTTCTTTTTTATTTACGCTTGTTAAAATAAAGACATAGTACATCGGGAATATCTCTAAAGCTTCCCGAAAATCTGTTTTTAAAAAAGGAGATCGAAAATCATGGCAAACAGAATTATGTTAAATGAAACATCTTATCATGGAGCAGGCGCAATCAAAGAGATCGCTACAGAAGCAAAAGCAAGAGCATTTAAGAAAGCTTTTGTATGTTCTGACCCTGATCTGATCAAATTCGGAGTTACAAAGAAAGTAACAGATATTCTTGATGAAAATGGACTTGCTTACGAAATTTATTCTGATATCAAAGCAAACCCAACAATCGAAAATGTACAGCACGGAGTAGAAGCATTCAAGAAAGCTGATGCAGATTACATCGTTGCAATCGGTGGTGGTTCTTCTATGGATACTTCCAAAGCAATCGGTATCATCATCGCAAACCCGGAATTTGAAGATGTAAGAAGCCTTGAAGGTGTTGCACCGACAACAAAACCTTGTGTTCCGATCATCGCAGTTCCAACAACAGCCGGAACAGCTGCTGAGGTTACAATCAACTACGTTATCACAGATGTTGAAAGAAAGAGAAAATTCGTTTGTGTTGACCCACATGACATGCCGGTTATCGCAGTTGTTGACCCGGATATGATGTCCTCTATGCCAAAGGGACTTACAGCTTCCACAGGTATGGATGCCCTGACACATGCAATTGAAGGATATACAACAAAAGCTGCTTGGGAAATGACAGATATGTTCCATATCAAAGCAATCGAAATCATTGGAAAATCTTTAAGAAGTGCTGTTGCAAATGAAAAAGAAGGCCGTGAAGGAATGGCTCTTGGACAGTATATCGCAGGAATGGGATTCTCTAATGTAGGTCTTGGAATCGCTCATTCTATGGCTCATACCCTTGGTGCTGTATACGATACTCCACATGGTGTTGCATGTGCTATGATGCTTCCAATCGTTATGGAATACAATGCAGATTGTACAGGTGAGAAATACCGTGAAATCGCAAGAGCACTGGGCGTTAAAGGTGTTGACGACATGTCTGTTGAAGAATACAGAAAAGCTGCTGTTGATGCTGTTCAGAAACTTTCTGTTGACGTTGGAATCCCGACAAAACTGGAAGCTCTGAAAGAAGAAGACCTGCAGTTCCTCGCTGAGTCTGCTCACGCTGATGCTTGTGCACCGGGTAATCCGAAAGATGCAAGTGTAGAAGATCTGAAAGAGCTCTTTAGAAAGCTTATGTAAATTGATTTCTGGTACGGACGAAAATTCTTCCTGTGATTGGGGTTAGAGTTTTGTCTTCGTAGAAAGGGACAGTGCAGCTGGCTCAGGGTTACGCACACTGTTCATACTAAGAAAAACAACAGATTGCTAAGAACAAAGAAAGGATCGATAAACTCGCTGCCGCTCAGACAGCTATCGATCCTTTCTTTAACACAATCTATCGTTTTTCAAGTATGAGCAAGTATGCTCCACATTCACCAGCTACACTGTCCCTTTCTATTTCGATTGTACTCTATCGAATCATAGAGCAAATTTGTTTGTGTACAGAAATAGATTTACAACAATCCACGTTCTTTAAAGACGTCTCTTAGTTCTGCGGGCATGGATTCGGAGAGGAATCTAGCCAGGGTTTCGGGGGTGGCTTTGTGATTGCCGAGAACCCATTGGACCGTCATGTAGATGGAGCCTTGGCAGTACATTTCTAACTGAAAGCGAATCTTGTCGGACATCTTTTTCCCGGTGTTTCCTTCGATACGATCGGTATAAAATTGTGTGATCAGTTCAAAGTCGTGATCACGCAAACAGTTCTGGTCGTCATTTTTAAATGCCGCACGAAAGAAAAGTGTTTCTTTTTGAATGTATTGAAATTTATTTACAAGACTTTCATAGACTGTTTGTCCCTCTCCCATATGTTCAAAGGATTCAATCAGTATCTTGTCAAAATACCAGTTGATCAAATCGTATTTATCCTGAAAATTCCGGTAAAAGGTCTGACGCGTCACTCCGCATTCTTCTGTGATCTCTTTCACAGTGATCTTCTCGACCGGGGCTTTTTTCATACATTCTTTCATTGCCTCTGCCAACCGGTATTTTACTTTTTCTCCTGACTTGTATATTTCTGCCATAACTTTTTCCTTTCCACTCCAAGCAGTTCAAGCAGTTCTTCATGCGGGTATTCTTCGTCTTCCTGGTAAATATCCACGTAATTCATTGCAGCGCCTCCATCTACGAATGCAGGAAACAGGAAACCGCATTCCGGTTCGCCCGGTTCATATTCTCCGCTTAGTGGACAGATCACGCATAAAATGTATTCATACATTCGTTCTGATTCTCCCTGACGTATATGATCCAGCCCCTTCGCCGGAATGTCATATCTGTCATGAAAAACATAGATTGCATAATCTTCATCTGCCTGATAATGTTCCCCGATAATCTCATAAAATGTCTCCATCAGAGCATCATTTTTCAAGCCACAGGCACGCATCCCCATCAGAAGTTTCCACATACTGTCCGGATTTCTTTGATCATCAGAAAACTTATATTCCTTCAGATTTTTATTTGTTTTCGCAAACGGCACTTTCTTCGCAAGCGCCAGATTTTTCTCCTGTTCTGCCGGGCTTAATTTCAGGAAACTGGTGTTAAATGTTCCATCTATAAATCCGTCTATATCCATATATCCCCCGGCGATCCGGGTGATCGATGTCCGTTTTACTGTCATTCGTCTGGTCAGCGCCAGCATATCTTCTCGATTGATCATAATCTTTTCCCTCCGGCTCTCTGTTTATCCCTACAAATCTCTGCATATCTCGACAGCTTTCTGTTCGTCTCAAACATCTTCTGCCTGTCTACATCAGAGATTCTTCTGTCGTATCCGCTCTGTCAATCCTCGAAGCATTAACGGTTCCACGCCGCTACTTTTTTCTTCCTCTTTTTCCTCCGCCTGCATGATCACATCACGCACCTTCTGCATTCTCTCATCAAGAGCTGAGCTGATCTGTGCACAGTCCATCATCTCTTCTGCCAGATACTTACTCTGATCTTCCGGAATACTCTTTTTATAGCGAAGCTTATGCTCCAGGCTCGCCCAGAAATCCATCGCGATCGTACGAAGCTGCACTTCAACTGTGATCATCTTTTTTCCTTCTTTTAAGAAAATCGGAGTCTTCACGATCAGATGAAGACTTCTGTAACCACTTGGCTTTGGATTTGCAATGTAGTCTTTTTTTTGAATTAAAATTACATCGTCCTGATCAAGGAAGCATTTCGCAAGTTTATAAATGTCATCCTGAAAAGCGCAGATCACACGCACACCGGCAATATCCTGAATATTTTCTTCGATTGCATCAATCGTCAATGGAATATTTTTACGACGAATCTTCTTCAGCAGACTCTCCATAGATTTTACACGCGTCTTAATACTCTCAATCGGGTTGCGGTCATACTCCAGCGAATACTGTTCGCTCAGCACCTTAAATTTCGTCTCAACTTCCATGATTGCACATTGATAATAAGCCATCATCGTATTGACAGGCTTTAAGTTCTCCTGCACAAAATCAATAAATTCGTCTGAAAGAAGACTGTTTCTCACAAAGTCCTCTCTTCTTTTCTCAATTCGTTCTTCCAGTTCTCGTCTACCCATTTGTTTCTTTCATCTCTCTTTTCTTGCTTTTTATAAGATTGACCTGATCAGATACTTCCATTCTGCCAGATATTCTCTAAGCATATTGTTTGGCAGATACAATGGATTCGAGCCCGCAGCAATTGCTTTCGCTGACTTTAATCCCTCACCTTTTGTAATCTGCATTGCCCGAAACATATGGAAATCATTTGTGATAATTCCCACACTTGCTCCGTCTTTCATATATTTTTTACTATATTTTATATTCTGCTCTGTTGTTTTCGATTCGTCTTCCAGAATCAAACGGTCTTTCTCAATTCCGACCGCTTCCATATAATCAGCCATCGCCTGCGCTTCCGTACATGGCTCGTTATACCCCTGTCCACCTGACACAATACAGATTGTCTCCGGATTCTTCTCCAGATAATCAATCGCTGTGTTCAGTCGATGCTTCAGCACCTTACTCGGTCCATCTGCTCTCACCTGTGCACCAAGCACTATGATGTAGTCCAGATTTTCATCTGCCTTCGCATGCATCTGACTAATAATGCATCCTTCGATAATCACAAAGGAAATTACAAATACAAGCAGTATTCCCCTTAATATCCACAACATCCACATCGGAAGTCTTGCCCATCCATCCAGAAATGTAATCGCTGTGCATCCTCCAAGCAATGCAGCCAATACAAACCAGATCAGGAAGAATCCCGTCCCAGATCCATTTTCGCTCATCCAGAATCCATAACAGGCAAATAACACTGTAAATAAAATACATATTATAACTGCTGTCATTTTTCGCTTTGTTCTCACTTTCCACTTTCTCCAAGAATCAGTCGAAGCAGTGTCTTATCAAGCATGATTGTCCGATCCCAGGGATTCAGAATGATACCTTCAATCTCATTCTCCTGTACTGCAGACTGGAATAATGGTTCGATTGCTGTTAAAAATGTAGACATCACACTATCAGAACCTTTTAATTCTTCCTCAAAACTTGTAAATGCACTCCACCACTTCTTTCCATCAGCTGTCTTCACTGCCTGTATCTTCAGTTGTTCTGCAACAGAAGGCTCTACCGCAAGAATCAATTGTCCTTCTTCTTTCATTCGTCTTCGAATCACCGTCAGAGTATGCGCCAAAAGCTCCTGAGATGGTTCCTGCTGGAGTGCAGAAATTGCTTCCTCAATCTTCTCGTTTCCTTTCAGTCCTTCATCTTTTGTATCGTTATTCTGCATCTTCATCCTTGCTGCTCCTTGTAAGTTTTTCTAGTTTTAATAAATCATCTCATTATTTCATATCTGATATCATCTAAGTATATCATAAAAAAAGAGAATAATGTGATATTTTAAATTTGTTTCACACTATTCTCTCTTTTTTAATTTTCCTCAATATGACTTTGGATTCTTCCCATTTATCTAAGACACAAGTTCCTGCATCAGCTCATGTACACTCATCATCTGATTGATCCGTCCGACATTGCTTCCGCAGAACACAAGTCCATTTTCCACATCACCTTTTACGGCATCAATCAACGCTTTCGTGATACAATACGGAACTTTTACCGGATTACATTTTGCTAAGCAATTATAACATTTCTTTATAGGCTCTTTTTCTTTCTCAACACGCTCGATCAATGCGTTGCGAATGGCTCTTCCCGGCATTCCGACCGGACTTTGGATAATCTGGACATCCTCTTCTTTTGCATTGATATAGGCCAGCTTATAGGACTCTGACGCATCACATTCTTCTGTTGCCACGAACCTGCTCGCAATCTGGACTCCATCTGCTCCAAGTTCAAATGCGTGCTCTATATCCGTCTTATCAAAGATTCCGCCCGCTACGATCACAGGAATCTTCTTCTCGTATCGCTTTTCATACTCTTCCTTACAGGCAATGATCTGACGGATCTCCTCATCATAATCCATTGTGTCAATCTCATTTAACTGTTCTCTTGAAAAACCGAGATGCCCTCCGGCTTTCGGTCCCTCAACAACAAGGAAATCTGCTGTTCTGTCATACTTATGCGCCCACATTTTCAAGATCAGCTGCGCAGCTCTTTTAGAAGAAACGATTGGCGCGATCTTCGTTCTGCAAGTCTCGCTGACCAGCTCCGGCAGATTCATCGGAAGTCCGGCACCACTGATGATCACATCTGCACCTGCTGCCACGGCCTCTTTCACATGCTCCGCATAATGCTTCAGTGCAACCATAATATTTACACCGACAAGACCATTTCCCTGCGCGAGTTCCTTTGCTCGCTTGATGTGCTTGTGGATTGCTCTGTTGTTACATGCAGCCTGATCCTTCTCAAACCCTTCTTCATCATAACCAATCTGCGCTGTCGAAATAATTCCAACTCCGCCTTCTTTCGCCACTGCTCCCGCGAGAGAGCTTCTGCTGACTCCTACGCCCATACCGCCCTGGATAATCGGGAGCTTCGCAGTCAGATCACCTATTTTTAATTGTTTGTTTATACTCATTTTCAATTCTCCTGTATTTTATTTTGAATTTCAAACTATTTTAAGTATAAACTATTTTATTGAAATGTCAAGGAATATTGATTTTACGGATTAATCCACAGATTAAAAACCCCCGTTTTGATAGGCTCTTGCGATTGTCGATTCTTTTTTCTGTATAGATTTCCTGTTTTTGTAGTTTTTCTTGGGGAACTGTTCCAGCGATATTCTTTGACTTGCTTCGCGATTTTGCAGTTCTCGGGCAACAATATCCTCTCTCTTCGTTGACTTGAACACTCTCACCATGCTTTAACAATGGAATATAATTCCCTTTCTGCTTTAAAATCAAAGAATCCTTTCGATTCTGCATATTTTTTCATGACAGTCTCCTTTTATTTTTTTAAAGGTTTAATTTCCGTGACACCACCTAAAGAAGCAGGTGATGTATCCTCTACAGCGCCATTGTATGTCACTATAACCAAGTCCCCGACATTAAAATCCGTAGATTCTTTTCCAACCAAATGTACCCTATAGTCATTAGAATACTTTAAATCTTGAAGGATCAGATAGGTATCATGAACTTCAAGAACTTGTAATTCTATAGATTTTTGAAGTTTTGTATGTATAATAAAAAATAATAGAAATAAAATACATACAAAAAAAGCAACTTTCATAATATCCTTATGAAAACTTTTTAGATATCCACCTTTCCTCAGTTCATTATTCTTTTTTAACAAAAAAATCCCTTCCTTCACGCTTTTTATATTGGTGACATTTATTGATCATTCAAATATTTCATATTGCTCTTGTTTAACCAACTCTGATTGAACTTCTTCAATATAACGATTATAATTTTCTATTGTTTCTTCTGCTTCTTGATTATTTGATCGTGTAGAAATACTATTCTTCAAATATTCTTGTTTTAATGATTCTAAATATTTTTCAATTGGTAAATTTATCTTATAAACTTCAGATTCATGCTGCCAATATTCTTCTTCCGAACCAAATTGACTTATAAGAGCCTGAGCCTCCTCACTATTAATCGAATCATTTATTGTAACTTTTAAATCATCTAAATAATCATTGATTTCATCATCAGACACAGAATATCCCACTGCAATAGCTCTTTGATAAGTTGCATCGCGTTGTAACATATATTCTACTGCCTTATCTTCAGCGTCTGACTGTTCATACCCTGCTAAAATGTAAAATTCAGTAGCTTGTTCAATATCCTTTGTAGTAATAACACCACCGGATTTACCTCTTGCGTAAATAGACTCATCTGTTTTATCTCGATAGGGATCCAATAATTGTCCGGCTTTCTTCATCAAATCAATATTAGACTCTTTTTCATTTATCACATAGATATTCTCGACTTTAAGTGGTCGAACGTCTGCATTATATGGGAAATAGTAAAATATAATTTTTTTACCTTCCTTTAGATTTTCTAATTCATAACCACAATTTCTACAATCTAACTGCAGTGTATCGACATTTTTAAAATCCTCATCTTGTTCATTCAATTTATCCAAACGAACAACTATAATATTCTTATCTATAGATTCTACTATCCCACTTCTGTTAAGATGGTATACCCCCGAAGAATACATTGTGTCATTTCTTTTTTTTAGTCCTAATAATGCCAAAAGCACCCCTAAAATGCATAAGACATATATTATTTTTTTCTTCATTAAGTTTCACCACACGTTTATTTTTAAAATGGAAGAGAAAATACTTTCTCTTCCACATTCTGATACATAACAAACTATTTTCTATAGTCACGAACCTAAAATATAAACCATAGATCAACAAATTTTCTTCAAGACTTTCATTTTCTCTACAGCTTAAAAACTGTTCCTTTAAGATCTGAATATTGTGATATATCTAAATTAAGATAATACACTTCATTATCCCAACCATCCGAAACCATTGCTGTATTAAATGTTGTATTATTTACAATAATTTGGGCATATCCCTCAACTACCATCGTATGCCCATTTCTTCCGTCTGATAAACTAATTCCACAATGAATCATCCCTATATCGCCTCTATTAATAGCTGTTCTATAAAAGTGAACCGGTTCATTTATTTCAAATATAACAAATAAAACTTTCTGCGTCAATATTTTTTACAGTATATTTCCTTATTTTTTATGCATTTTCACTGTTTTTTCTATCATACTCGCTGATTTACTGCATAATCTTTATTTGGAATTAATCTTATGCGTAACATGATTATTTTGACCACCTTTGTATTTTTACAGTTCTTGGGGAACGTTTCCCCCGCTTTCGTTGACCAAAATAGAATTTCTGCTAATCAAGTCATTGAACCGCTTCCAAATCCTCCCCTAAATAACACTTTCCCAATATAAAGTCAAAAAAATCTCCCCTCACACCGAATGAAATCTAATTGATTCCATCAGATATGAGGGGAGATTCTATTTTTCTAATTCACTTGTCAGTGTACTTCCAAAGAAGCTTCTATGTATAATCTACTAACAACTATAATTAAGCGTTCTTCTTGGCAATTGCTGCCTGTGCTGCTGCAAGACGAGCAATCGGTACACGGAATGGTGAGCAGGATACATAGTCAAGTCCGATGCTGTCGCAGAACTCTACAGAGCTTGGATCTCCACCGTGCTCTCCACAGATACCTACATGAAGGCTTGGGTTAACCGGTTTTCCGAGTTCGATAGCCATCTTCATGAGCTTGCCAACACCAACCTGATCCAGTTTTGCAAATGGATCGTTCTCGAAGATCTTAGCATCATAGTAAGCATCGAGGAACTTACCAGCGTCATCACGGGAGAATCCGTATGTCATCTGTGTAAGGTCGTTTGTTCCGAAGCAGAAGAAGTCAGCTTCTTTTGCGATCTCATCAGCTGTAAGAGCAGCTCTTGGGATCTCGATCATTGTACCAACCTCGTACTCAAGGTCGCTTCCAGCTGCTGCGATCTCAGCGTCAGCTGTCTCTACAACGAATTTCTTAACGTATTTGAGCTCTTTGATATCTCCAACGAGTGGGATCATAATCTCAGGTTTTACGTTCCAATCCGGATGAGCTTTCTTTACATTGATTGCTGCACGGATAACAGCGCTTGTCTGCATCTTAGCAATCTCTGGGTATGTAACTGCAAGACGGCATCCACGGTGTCCCATCATTGGGTTGAACTCGTGCAGGCTGTCGATAATAGCTTTGATCTGGTCAACTGTTTTGCCCTGAGCATCAGCCAGTTTCTTGATGTCCTCTTCCTCTGTAGGAACGAACTCATGAAGCGGTGGGTCAAGGAAACGAATTGTAACCGGGTTACCTTCAAGAGCTTCGTAAAGTTTCTCGAAGTCTCCCTGCTGCTCTGGAAGAATCTTAGCAAGTGCTGCTTCTCTTTCTTCTACTGTCTCTGCACAGATCATCTCACGGAATGCGTCGATTCTGTTGCCTTCGAAGAACATATGCTCTGTACGGCAAAGTCCGATACCTTCTGCACCAAGCTCACGAGCTTTCTTAGCGTCAGCCGGTGTATCAGCGTTTGTACGAACCTTCATAGTTCTGTACTTGTCAGCCCATCCCATGATTCTTCCGAACTCACCAGCGATTGTAGCGTCTACAGTCGGGATGATTCCGTCATAGATAGCACCTGTGGATCCATCAAGTGAGATTGCATCTCCCTCGTGGAATTCTTTTCCACCAAGTGTAAATTTCTTATTAGCTTCGTCCATTGTGATGTCACCACAACCAGATACGCAGCATGTTCCCATTCCACGAGCAACTACAGCTGCGTGAGATGTCATACCACCACGAACTGTCAGGATACCCTGAGCAGACTTCATACCTGTGATATCTTCTGGTGATGTCTCAAGACGAACAAGGATAACTTTCTCTCCTCTTGCAGCCCACTCTACAGCGTCATCAGCTGTGAATACGATCTTACCACAAGCAGCTCCTGGTGATGCTCCAAGTGCTTTTGCCATTGGTGTAGCAGCTTTCAGAGCTTTCGCATCGAACTGTGGGTGAAGCAGGGAATCAAGGTTACGAGGGTCGATCATTGCAACAGCCTCTTCCTCTGTTCTCATTCCTTCATCTACAAGGTCGCAGGCAATCTTAAGAGCTGCCTGAGCTGTTCTCTTACCATTACGTGTCTGAAGCATGTACAGTTTACCGTGCTCTACAGTGAATTCCATGTCCTGCATATCTCTGTAGTGAGTCTCCAGAGTCTTGCATACATCTTTGAACTGTGCGAATGCTTCTGGGAACTTCTGCTCCATCTCGGAAATGTGCATAGGTGTACGAACACCGGCAACAACGTCCTCTCCCTGAGCGTTTGTCAGGAACTCTCCGAACAGACCGTTCTCTCCTGTAGCTGGGTCACGTGTAAATGCAACACCTGTACCACAGTCATCTCCCATGTTACCGAATGCCATCATCTGTACGTTAACAGCTGTTCCCCATGAATAAGGGATGTCATTGTCACGGCGGTATACGTTAGCTCTCGGGTTATCCCATGAACGGAATACAGCCTTAACAGCTTCCATAAGCTGTACCTTAGGATCTGTAGGGAAGTCCTCACCGATCTTCTCTTTGTACTCAGCCTTGAACTGCTCAGCAAGTTTCTTAAGATCATCAGCATCAAGATCTACATCCTGTTTAACACCTTTCTCTTCTTTCATCTTGTCGATCAGTTCTTCGAAGTATTTCTTACCAACTTCCATAACTACATCAGAGAACATCTGGATGAATCTTCTGTAGCAGTCCCAAGCCCAACGTGGGTTGCCTGAAGCTTTTGCCAGTGTCTCAACAACCTCTTCGTTAAGTCCAAGGTTAAGAATTGTATCCATCATACCAGGCATAGAAGCTCTAGCTCCTGAACGTACGGAAACGAGAAGCGGGTTCTCTTTATCTCCGAATTTCTTACCTGTAATTCCTTCCATCTTATCGATAGCTTCCATGATCTGAGCCATAATCTCATCGTTGATCTGTCTGCCATCCTCATAGTACTGTGTACAAGCCTCTGTTGTTACTGTGAATCCCTGTGGTACAGGAAGACCCAGATTTGTCATCTCTGCCAGGTTTGCGCCTTTTCCACCGAGAAGGTTTCTCATATCTGCGTTACCTTCAGTGAACATATAAACCCATTTTGCCATGATCAATGACCTCCTAAAATAATTTTTACAAATAAAATAATTTTATTTCGCATATAATATTTTAATGGTTTTATACTTATGAGTCAAGTCTTTTGTCCGTAATTATATACAATTTTTACAAATGCTTTTTGTATACTTTTCATATTGGTTAACCTATCTTTCACAAATTGTAAACACATTGTCCATCAGGCTGTCATTTTGCATATTTGCATTAATCTCCATGCAATGTACAACATGCACAAAAAAAATAGTTGTCCATGCTTTATAAGAACTTGGAAACAACTATTTTTTTGTGATTAATATACAATTTACACATATCATTGCTATGGTGTTTCCACCACCAACATCATGCAATTTTCCTCAAAATCAACAAGTACGTAATCTTTATCTCATTTCTTCAATAAATGCCTTATATCCCTTATAAGCTTCATACACATCTGCCTTGCTTGTCACTTCCCACGGCGCATGCATACTCAACACTGCGACACCGCTGTCGATGACTTCCATGCCATAATTTGCCATAATGTAAGCGATTGTTCCACCACCGCCGGCATCTACTTTTCCAAGTTCAGCGAACTGGTATGCAACACTCTGCGCATCCATTGCATTTCTGATCTTTGCAAGATATTCTGCATTTGCGTCATTGGAACCGCTCTTTCCACGGGCACCCGTAAATTTATTAAATACGAGTCCTTTTCCAAAGAATGCAGAACTGCGTTTTTCGAATACTTCAGCATACATCGGATCATAAGCTGCGCTCACATCAGAAGAAAGCATTCTGGAATTCATCAGCGCTCTTCTGACTTTCAGGTCAGACTCCCCTTCTGTCAGTGCCACAAGTTCTGCAACTGTATTTTCAAAGAAACGAGAATGCATTCCGGTCGCGCCAACACTTCCGATTTCCTCTTTATCTACAAGAATACAGCATGCTGTGTGCTCTACTTCTTCCACATCGAGCATTGCAAAGAGGGATGTGAATGCACACACACGATCATCTTGTCCGTAAGCAAGCACCATACTGCGATCCAATCCACAGTCACGAGCCTTTCCTGCCGGAACGATCTCAAGCTCTGCGGAGAGGAAATCCTCTTCCTCCATGTCATAATATTGTTTCAGAAGATTGATTACATTTGCTTTTACAGCCTCTTTTTCCTTTTCTTCTAATGTTTCATCCTGCTCAATCGGGCGGCTTCCGATCAGAAGATCAAGCTTCTCTCCTTCTACAACCGTTGCAGCCTTTTTCTCCATCTGTTTCGACGCGAGATGGATCAGCAGATCCGTGATAACAAAGACCGGATCATCTTCTTTTTCACCGATACTTACCTGAACTGTTGTGCCATCTTTCTTTGCAATCACTCCATGAAGGGCAAGTGGAAGTGTCACCCACTGATATTTCTTGATTCCACCATAATAATGTGTATCAAGATAAGCAAACTCTTCATTCTCATACAATGGATTCTGTTTTACGTCAATGCGCGGGGAATCGATATGAGCTCCAAGAATATTCATACCTTCTGTCAGCGGTTTTGTACCCATATGAAACAGCGCAATCGTCTTGTTCATACATACTGCATACAGTTTATCTCCGGCTTTCACTTTTTCTCCATTTTTAATGATATCTCTGATATCCTTATATCCCTCTGCTTTTGCCTTTTCAACTGCCAATGCAACACACTCGCGCTCTGTCTTACCGGCATCAAGGCAGTTCTTGTATTCTGTATTCACCTGTTCTAATCTGTCCAGCTCTTCCTTACTGTAAGTTGTCCATGCATTTTTTCTGTCCATGTCATTCTCCTCCTGTTCTATCTTCCATGCTATTTTAAAGTTATAAAGAAACAGCCCAAACTGAATCCACAAGCTTACCTGTGAACTACAGTCCGGGCTTTTCTTATTTATCTTACCACTCGAATTTCTTCTCGAAGTATGCTTTCAGATCTTCAATCTTAACTCTTTCCTGTTCCATTGTGTCACGGTCACGTACTGTAACAGCTCCGTCTTCCTCAGAATCGAAGTCATATGTTACACAGAATGGAGTACCGATCTCGTCCTGACGACGGTAACGTTTTCCGATATTTCCACGATCATCGAACTCACAGTTGTAGTACTTGGATAACTCTGCAAATACTTTCTCTGCGCCTTCGTTCAGTTTCTTGGAAAGTGGGAGCACACCGATCTTAACCGGAGCCAGTGCCGGATGAAAATGAAGTACAGTTCTCATATCCGGTTTCTCTTCTGTTCCGATATTCTCCTCATCATATGCACTGCAAAGGAATGCAAGTACAACACGGTCAGCACCAAGTGATGGCTCGATAACGTATGGAATGTATTTCTCCTTTGTCTCATCATCAAAGTATGTCATATCCTGTCCGGATACATTCTGATGCTGAGTCAGGTCATAATCCGTACGGTCAGCGATTCCCCACAGCTCACCCCATCCGAATGGGAAAAGGAACTCAACGTCTGTAGTAGCCTTACTGTAGAAGGAAAGCTCTTCCTGATCATGGTCACGGTAACGTACTTCCTCATCTTTCAGTCCAAGAGATGACAGCCAGTTCAGGCAGAAGCTCTTCCAGTAATCAAACCACTCAAGGTCTGTGTCCGGTTTGCAGAAGAACTCAAGCTCCATCTGCTCGAACTCTCTTGTACGGAATGTAAAGTTACCCGGTGTGATCTCGTTACGGAAAGACTTACCAATCTGTCCGATACCGAATGGAAGTTTCTTTCTGGATGTACGCTGTACATTCTTGAAGTTTACAAAGATACCCTGTGCTGTCTCAGGACGAAGGTATACTGTGTTCTTCGCATCCTCTGTAACACCCTGGAATGTCTTGAACATCAGGTTGAACTGACGGATATCTGTAAAATCATGCTTTCCACAAGTCGGACATGGAATGTTATTATCCTCGATAAATGCTGACATCTGCTCCTGTGTCCATCCGTCTACAGAGCTCTCAAGCTCGATTCCATTCTCTGCTGCATAATCTTCAATAATCTTATCTGCACGGAAACGCTCATGACACTGTTTACAGTCCATCAGCGGATCACTGAATCCTCCAAGATGTCCGGAAGCAACCCATGTCTGTGGGTTCATAAGGATTGCACAGTCAACTCCAACATTGTATGGATTCTCCTGAATGAACTTCTTCCACCATGCTCTCTTCACATTATTCTTAAGTTCAACACCAAGATTACCATAATCCCATGTGTTGGCAAGTCCGCCGTAGATCTCAGAACCCGGATATACGAATCCTCTTGACTTTGCAAGTGCTACGATCTTGTCCATTGTCTTTTCAACCATTGTATGTTCCTCACATTCTTTTTTATCATTTACATTATTCACATAACTTATGCACTCCGGTTGATCTTTTCACAGAAGTTATTCACATCTTCCTTTAAAGATATTCCCCTTTGTACATCAATGTTTCCTATTATAACGACTAATGCCTTATTTTTCAAGCTGTTTTAAGTACTTCTCTTTATGTTTCCGCTTAAATTCATACATAACTTCATCCGCTCTTTGCAAAATCTCATCTGTAGAAACAATATCATGTCTTTAAATAATATTCACAACAGCGTTTCCAGGATCTCCAAAGACTTAAATTCCTTATCTACATACATCTTCATCAACCGTCCCATCACGCGTCCAAACTTCTCCAACACTTCCGGCTTCACGTTAAATGTATATAATTTCTCAATTGTACTGGATTCAATATACTGCATCGTATACAGCGTAGAACCGTCAAGAAACATTCCGTCTCTCACTTCTCCGTCACATTCATTACACACAAGTCCGCCCTTCGCCGCGCTGAACACTGCCGGCCTCGTCCGGTCGCCACACTGTACACACTGGAACACCTGCGGTCCCTGTCCGTTGATTGTCAGCACTTTTAACTCGAAAATGTAACGGATCAACTGATTCGGAAGATGTGGATTTGTCAGCGCACGCATCGTCTGATAAAGTAATTTCAAAAGTTCCCGCTCATCATTCCGTTCCCTCGCATAGTAATTCGCAACCTCAAGGAAATAAAAGCCATAATATGCACCTACCACATCTTCTCTCAATTCCGAAAAATAATTGGATACATTTACAGACTGAATTGTGTAGGAAGAACGACCTTCATACATCGTGAATTCACCGAAAGTAAATGGATTCACCGCTCCCACTAGAGGACTGTTTGGTCTTCTTGATCCCTTTGCAAAGGCTGAGATCTTCCCCTGTTCTTTTGTAAGTATGACAACTCTGCGGTCGTACTCGCCCACCGGTGCGACAGAAAGCACCATTCCTGTCAAAACGATCTGATTCACGATGAAATTCACCTTCTTTCTGCTATATTTGTAAAGATGTTGGAGACAAAACCCACAACTACGATGCCTGCGGATGCTTCGTGCAACGCATTTCCAATATCTTCTAATATATCCGATTTCGCGTGTAAATACAAGGAGATGTTCTAGGGGGGATTTTTTTGGGATATGAGTTTTGCTGGATATTTGACACATGTTAAGATTTTGGAGAACCAGACCAAGAGAAACTTGCTATAAATCATCTATTTAACCTTGATTCCCTGAATCTGCTTTTCAATTATTCCCATATCATATTCTTCAGCGTATTAGCGACTTGCGTCGCTAGATATGCTAAAAAGTGGCAGCCACCAACCTCTCGGTCAGCAGCTGCCGCTCTCATCATTCTTTTTATTCTTTATCTTCAAAGGCTTCTTTCATCTTATCCATGAATCCTTTTTTCTTGCCCTTTTTCTCTGATTTCTCAGATTTTGTAGCAAGGTCATCATGCTGATGAAGTGTATTTCCACTAAGCTCATCGAATTTTCTCAGAGCCTCTTTCGCCTCTGCACTTAATCTCTCCGGTGTCTGGATCACTAATGTTACATAATGATCTCCTCTTACCTGAGTATTTCTAAGGGATGGAACTCCCTTTCCTTTCAGACGTACTTTTGTATCTGTCTTTGTTCCCGGTTTTACTGTGTAGAGAACGTCTCCGTCTACAGTTGGAATCTTCACATCGCCACCGAGTGTAGCCACTGCGAAGGAAATCGCAACGGTTGAGAAGATATGCATATCCTGTCTCTGGAAGATTGGATGTCTGGATACGTTAACCTCAACGAGGAGATCTCCTCTCGGTCCTCCATTAACTCCCGGTTCTCCTTTTTCACGGATGCGTACGCTCTGTCCGTTATCAATACCTGCCGGAATCGTAACTTTGATCTTCTTTCTGCTGGATGTATATCCTGTACCTGCACATTTCGGACATTTCTCTTTCACGATCTTACCGGAACCACCACAGTTCGGACATGTTTGTACATTCTGTACGGTTCCAAAGAAGGACTGGGATGTATATACGACCTGACCTTTACCACCGCACTTTGGACATGTCTCCGGTGATGTTCCAGGCTTTGCACCTGTGCCGTGACAGTCTTCGCAAGGATCTTTCAGTACAAGATCCAGTTCTTTCTCGCATCCGAAGACAGCTTCCTCGAATGTGATGCGGATGCTCTTTCTGATATTAGCCCCTTTCATAGGACCATTGCTTGCGCCGCCTCTTCTGGAGCCACCGAACATATCTCCGAAGATATCTCCGAAAATGTCGCTGAAATCTGCTCCATTGAAATTAAATCCGCCACCGAATCCACCTGCTCCGCCGCCGGCACCACCATCAAATGCAGCGTGGCCGAACTGATCATACTGACGACGTTTGTCAGCGTCACTCAGAACGGCATAGGCTTCGGAAGCCTCTTTGAACTTTATTTCTGCTTCTTTATCCCCTGGATTCATATCTGGATGGTACTTCTTCGCAAGCTGGCGGTATGCTTTCTTGATTGTAGCATCATCTGCATCTTTGCTTACGCCGAGCACCTCATAATAATCTCTCTTTGCCTCTGCCATAACACAAATACTAACCTTTCTGTATCTCTTTCTTAACCTCAAGAAATTCTACGAAGCTACAAAGCTCCGTAGAATTTCTCTTCATGCTTCATTTATCTGATGCCCTGCTGCCTGTTTCTCTTCTGTCCTACCGGCATCTTTTCTATATTTTAGACTTCTTTGTAGTCTCCGTCTACAACATCATCACCCTGGAAACCATCCGGAGCCGGACCAGCTTCTGGTGTAGGACCAGCCTGTGCACCTGCACCTGCTGCAGCACCTGCCTGCTCATACATCTTTGTGAACAGTTTCTGTGCGCTCTCCATCAGTTTTTCCTTCGCAGCTTTGATCTCTGCTACCTGCTCTTCTGTTGTGTTCTCCGGAGCAGATTTTGCAAGGATATCTTTCAGTGCCTGAACGTCAGCCTCTACAGCTGCCTTCTCTGTAGCATCGACTTTGTCGCCAACCTCTTTGATTGCCTTCTCTGTCTGGAATACCATAGCGTCTGCTTCGTTTCTTGTATCGATTGCTTCTTTACGTTTCTTATCCTGAGCCTCGAATTCAGCTGCTTCTTTTACAGCTTTATCGATATCGTCATCAGACATATTAGAACCTGCTGTGATTGTAATATGCTGCTCTTTACCTGTTCCAAGATCCTTAGCAGATACATT
>UMCB01026249.1_pt1 | contig 82407 bp, 51 predicted proteins | sample 1964151 | NCBI WGS metagenome assembly UMCB01 (sample SAMEA4835960, study PRJEB28245) | human gut metagenome | biome: gut microbiome; material: fecal sample | place: Denmark | collected 2008
CACCCGAACTGTCCGCCTATTACACCGACAGCGTGGACGTGACGAACACCGCCCGTATGGAACAGCTTTTGGTGGAAATGGGACTCATCAACCTAGACGAGTTCGACCGCATCCCCGTCCGCCGCCATCCGGCCTTGAAGAACGTGATGCAGCTCACCGACCTGCACGTGCGCAAGGCTTACCGGCGCGACACGCTACGTCTGCCGCGCATCGCCTCCTTCATCGCCACGTCCAACAGCCATGAACTGCTTTCCGACCCTTCGGGCAGCCGCCGTTTCCTCTGCGTGGAGGTGGAGCGACCCATCGACAGCACGGACATCGAACATGCCCAAATCTACGCCCAACTAAAAGCCATGCTCCTCGGCGGCGAGCGTTACTGGTTCACGGCGGGGGAAGAAGCGGAAATCCAACATGCCAACGTGGCCTTCTACCGTACTTGTCCGGCGGAAGAGGCTTTTGCCCGCCACTTCCGTGCCGCCCGTCCGGACGAAGAGGCCCTGTCCGTCTCCCTTCCCGAACTCATCGCCCTGTTGCGCAAGCGTCAGCCGGGCACGCTCACGGGCATCGGCATGCAGGAGTTCAGCCGCGCCCTCGTGGCCGCAGGTGTGGAACGGAGGCACACGGAAAAAGGTAACCGTTACCGGATCGTGTCGTTGGAGCGTGAAGGCTGCAAGTCCGCAATCCTCTCTGAATGAAATGAACGGAAACAAGGCCTTTTCTTGATTTCTCCCCATTAAAAATAAGGATTCAAGCGGTAATTTCGTATCTTTGTGGAGGATTGAATATAGCAACCGATATGACACCAGAAGAAAAGGCAAGGCAAAAAATAGACCGGTGGTTTCGCGACGCAGGTTGGCAGGTTGTCAATCGCGATGATTACGAGCCGAACTGTACGGCAGTGGCTATCCGTGAAGGTCTTTTGAAAGGAAATCTCGAGGCTGATTACTTCCTTTTTATCAATGGAAAGGCTGTGGGTGTGCTTGAAGCCAAGAGTGAGGCTAAAGATGCGGCATCCGGTAAAGTTTGTGAACAAGCCGTGCTATATGCCAAGAGTGTCCCAAGCAGGTATCAGGCGTATCAAAGACCGTTGCCTTTTCTTTTTACTTCGAATGGCAGGGAGTTGTATTTCTGTGATTTCCGTAACCCGGACGCTTGTTTCAAGCCCATAACGGATATTCCCACGCCTTACGATTTGGTGAAACAGTTAGGGATAAGCGATTATTTTGCCGGGCTTCCTGTCTTGTGTAAAGAAGGGTTGCGCGACTGCCAGTATGAGGCCGTAACGGAATTGGAAAAGACTTTCCGGAGCGGACAAAAGCGCGCTTTGATGGTGATGGCAACGGGGGCAGGCAAAACCTTTACCGCCTGTTTGGCTGCATATCGTATGCTGTCCTGTACGCCGATGCGAAGGATTCTGTTTCTTGTAGACCGGAACAATTTGGGCAGGCAAGCGGAGGAGGGGTTCGGTACTTTCCGGCTGACAGAAAACGGAGAAGCGTTCAATGCCATATTTACGGTGAACAGGCTTCGTTCTGCATCCATTCCGTCTGATAGCAATGTGGTTATTTCTACCATACAGCGTCTTTTTTCATTCCTGAAAGGAGATGACATTGAGGATAATGACGACGATGACGGCGATGAACCGGCTGAGGAGGTTGTTTTGCCGCCTAATCCCAACTTGCCGCACGACTATTTTGATATGATTATCATAGACGAGTGCCACCGTTCCATTTATGGGAATTGGCGTAGGGTTTTGGAGTACTTCGATACGGCAAGGCTTGTGGGGTTGACCGCTACGCCCATTCCCCAAACAAAGGCGTTCTTTAATTACAATATCATTGTCAACTACACCTTGGAAAGAAGTATTCTTGACAATATAAATGTGGAATGCCGTGTATATAGGATTAAGACGAAAGTCACCGAAAGCGGAGGTACCATTTTGGAGGGAGAAAAGGTAAGAGAAGAAACACGCTATACCGGAGAGGTAAAGACCATTCATAACAAGGAGACGAGGAATTACACCAACAAGGAACTGAATCGAAACATTGTCAATCCGGCACAAATCAAGCTTATCCTCTCCACTTATCGCGATGTGGTCTATAAAGAACTGTTCAATGACCCTCCACGGGAAGCCAACTTTGACTATCTGCCCAAGACTTTGATATTCGCCCTCAACGAGGCTCACGCCACCAATATCGTACAGATAGCCAAAGAAGTGTTCGGACGTACAGACGACCGTTTTGTACAGAAAATCACCTATTCCGCCGGCGACAGCAATGGATTGATACGCCAGTTCCGCAATGATAAGGATTTCAGGATTGCCGTAACTTGCACATTGGTTGCCACCGGGACGGATATAAAGCCGCTTGAAGTAGTAATGTTTATGCGCGACGTGGAGTCTTTATCCCTTTACATACAGATGAAGGGGCGTGGCGTGCGTACCATCGACGACGAAAAACTGCGCGATGTTACTCCGAATGCGTTCAGCAAAGACTGTTTTTATTTGGTGGATGCTGCGGGGGTAACTGATCATTACAAGACGGTCCGGGTAGCGAATGAAGGGCCGACGACAAAGACGGTTACTCTTAAAGAACTATTGGAACGTATCAGTCATGGTTACCTGCCCGATGAATACTTGAGACGCCTTGCCGCAACGCTTTCGCGAATATACCACAAGGCGGACAACTCGCAGCGGGATGAGTTTGCGCGTTTGGCTCATGTCGGTATGAAGGAACTTGCTTCCAGTATTTATGATGCGTTTGAAAATAACGCCCTACCGCCGTTTGTCAGTACGGACGAGCCGAACGACGAACGAAAAGGATTAGTCGTTCCGCTTGCGAATCATGCAGATGCAAGACGGCATTTGCTTATACTTGCTGCAGGGTTTGTCAACACGTTGATGCCGGGTGAGGATACACTTATCTATAAAGGATTTTCCATAGAGGAAGCAAAAAGCACGACAGAGGCTTTCGAGGAGTTTTGCAAGGAACATAGCGATGAAATAGAGGCTCTACGCATCATTTACAACAACGAAGGCGAACCGATAACCTATTCGATGTTAAAGGACTTGGAGAACAAACTCAAAATGGCAAACAATCAATTTACATCGAAGCGGCTTTGGAACTCGTATGCGATTGTCAACCCAAACCGTGTGCGACGCTCTACAACCAAAGAAGAAAGTGAAGCTCTGACCAATATAATACAACTCGTGCGTTTCGCTTTCCGGCAAATCGAACGCTTGGACAGCGTAGTCACCACCTCCAAACAATATTTCAACCTTTGGTTGGGGCAGAATCAACGTGAAATAACTGACAAACAGCGTGAAGTGGTCCGTCATATAGTGGATTATATCGCATTCAATGGTGCTTGTACCGTCAGGGATATTCGTGAAGAGGACGCTTCTTATGCGGCACAAATGATTCACGCATTCGGCGGCAGCATGCAGAAAGCCGACGAAGCCTTGCAATCTCTATATAAATTTGTAGTTTTAAGAAAAGCAGCATAAATATATGGCAACAAATAATACAACCGAGCAGGCGCTCACCAAAAAAGTCTGGAATTTGGCAACCACCCTTGCCGGACAAGGTATCGGGTTTACCGATTATATCACCCAGTTGACCTATCTCCTGTTCTTGAAGATGGACGCTGAGAATGTGGAATTTCTTGAGATGGAATCGGCCATTCCTGCCGGTTACCAATGGGCGGATTTGATTTCTCTTGATGGTCTGGAGTTGGTCAGACAGTATGAAGAAACGCTAAAACTGCTTAGTGAACAAAAGAATCTGATTGGCACGATTTACACCAAGGCGCAAAACAAAATTGAAAAGCCTGTCTATCTGAAGAAGGTCATCACCATGATTGATGAAGAGCAATGGCTCATCATGGACGGGGACGTGAAAGGGGCTATCTATGAAAGTATCCTTGAAAAGAACGGGCAGGACAAGAAAAGCGGTGCAGGGCAGTATTTTACTCCTCGTCCGCTCATTCAAGCCATGGTGGATTGTATCAATCCGCAAATGGGCGAAACCGTTTGCGATCCGGCATGTGGTACAGGCGGATTCTTACTTGCGGCTTACGACTACATGAAAGGGCAGTCGGCAAGCAAGGAGAAGCGCGATTTCTTGCGCAACAAGGCTTTGCATGGCGTGGACAATACGCCATTGGTCGTTACTCTTGCCTCGATGAATCTCTATCTGCATGGTGTGGGGACTGAACGAAGTCCGATTGTTTGTGGGGATTCGTTGGAGAATGAGCCGTTCATTTTTGTGGATGTGATACTTGCAAACCCTCCTTTCGGGCAACGACCTGCCGGTTCGGTGGAATTGAATCGTCCGGATTTCTATGTGGAGACAAAGAACAATCAGTTGAACTTTCTCCAACACATGATGCTGATGCTTAGAATGGGAGGCCGCGCCGCCGTGGTATTGCCGGATAATGTACTTTTTGAAGGTGGTGCCGGCGAAACGATACGCAAGAAACTGCTCACGGATTTCAACCTGCACACTATCCTCCGTTTGCCTACCGGTATATTTTATGCGCAAGGGGTGAAGGCCAATGTGCTGTTTTTTACCAAGGGGCAACCCACAAAAGAGATTTGGTTCTACGACTATCGTACAGACATCAAACATACTCTTGCTACCAACAAATTGCAACGGCATCATTTGGATGATTTCGTTTCCTGCTATAACAACCGGATAGAAACTTTCGATGCGGAGAACAACCCGCAAGGACGGTGGCGGAAATATCCGGTAGATGATATCCTTGCCCGCGACAAGACCAGTCTTGACATCACTTGGATAAAGCAAGGCGGAGAAGCCGATGACCGTTCATTGGCGGAACTGATGGCGGACATAAAGGAGAAAAGCCAAACGATAAGTTCGGCTGTGGCAGAGCTTGAAAAGTTGCTCGCGAATATTAAAGAAAATTGAGTTATGGGAAAAGATATTGTCACAAATGATAATGATATAAACGACCTGTTCCTAAAGGTTGTTGACCTTGTCACGCAGGCAAGGGAACGTGTGGCAACAACCGTCAATATAGCTGAGGTCTATACTAAGTTCCATATCGGACAATATATAGTGGAATATGAGCAAAAGGGAGAAACAAGAGCCGAATACGGAAAGGCGGTGCTGAAAGAACTTTCCAAACGTCTGACCGATAGGTTAGGCAATGGATGGTCGTATCCTTATTTGCGTCAGATTCGACAGTTTTATTTGGTTTATGGTAATTTGATAAACAGTGTTCATCAAATTGAAGAAGACAAAAATGATAACCGCTGTTTATCAAATCCGGCTTCCACATTTACCCTTTCATGGTCTCATTATCTTATACTCATGCGTATCGAGAATCCTGATGCTCGCAGTTTCTATGAAATAGAATGTGCAGAACAGCAATGGAGCGTGAGACAACTCAGCCGTCAGGTGGGCAGTAGCCTCTATGAACGCCTTGCCCTGAGCCGGAATAAGGCTGAAGTGATGCGGTTGGCGCGAGAGGGACAGAGAATCGAAAAGCCGTCGGACATTATCAAGAATCCCATCACATTAGAGTTTTTGGGTCTAAAGCCTGATGCTGCCTACTCGGAATCTAAATTAGAGAATGCCATCATCAACAAGATGCAGCAATTCCTGTTAGAACTTGGCAAAGGATTCCTTTTCGAAGCAAGGCAGAAACGGTTCACGTTTGATGAGCAGTATTTCTTTGTTGACTTGGTGTTTTACAATCGTTTGCTACAATGCTATGTGCTTATAGATTTGAAGATAGACAAACTAACTCACCAAGACCTTGGGCAGATGCAGATGTATGTCAACTATTATGACCGCTATGTCAAACAATACTTTGAAAAGCCGACAATCGGCATTCTACTGTGTAAAGAGAAGAACGATGCACTTGTGGAACTTACCTTGCCTAAGGATGCCAATATCTATGCTTCTGCTTACCAACTCTATCTCCCCAATAAGGCTTTATTGCAAGCCAAGGTGAAGGAATGGATTGAAGAGTTTGAAGAAAATGAGGAATTAAAGAGACTGGAAGAAAATGAATATTAATTGTGCAGTTTTTGACAGCACAATTACAAACGGAAATACAACGATGGATACAAAAGCGTTGCGCCAAAAGATACTCGACCTTGCCATTCGTGGCAAACTCGTTCCGCAAGACCCGAATGATGAGCCTGCATCCGTCTTGCTTGAACGCATTAAAGCGGAGAAAGAACGGCTGATAAAAGAGGGAAAGATAAAACGAAGTAAAAAAGCAGCCAAGACTTCTGATACGCCCCATTATGGGAACGTGCCGTTTGAAGTGCCGAGCGGGTGGGTGTGGTGTGAGTTGAAAGAACTTTGCAATAAGTTTTCTACTGGTCCATTTGGCTCTATGGTTCATAAATCGGACTATATAGATAATAGTGATTATCCTCTAATCAATCCAGCTAACATAATAGATGGAAAAATCGATGTAACTAAAGCTGTCCGTATTTCGGCAGATAAAGCCAAAGAGTTAGAACGATATATACTTGAAGAATACGATATTCTTTTAGCTCGTAGGGGAGACTTGTCAAAATGTGCAATAGTCATAAATGAAGCAATTGGAGCATATTGTGGTACAGGTTCGTTCTTTCTTCATCTAAATGGTATGGATGCAAGGTTCTTCTCAGTTGTATATGGCTCAACCTATCTTCAGAAAATATTAAAATCTGAATGTGTTGGTGCTACAATGGATAATCTTAATCAAGGCGTATTGGAAAATATTTTGATGCCATATCCTCCCTTATCTGAGCAGCAACGTATAGTAGCTGAAATCGAGAAATGGTTCACACTGATTGATACTCTCGAAGCCGACTCTACCAATTTGCAAAACCTTATCGCTAGCACTAAGAGCAAAGTTCTTGACCTCGCTATACACGGTAAACTCGTACCGCAAGACCCGAACGATGAGCCAGCCATTGAACTACTTAAATGCATCAATCCTAAGGCAGAAATCACTTGTGATAACGGGCATAGTGAGAAGTTGCCATCGGGATGGCGTCTAGCGAATTTAGGTATGATTGGAGCATGGCAATCTGGAGGAACTCCTAGTCGTTCCAATAAATCCTATTATGGAGGAAGTATTCCTTGGCTTAAAACAGGCGATTTAAATGATGGATTGATTTTAGATGTACCAGAAAGAATAACAGAGGAAGCGGTCGCAAACTCTTCTGCTAAAATTAATCCTACTGGAAGTGTGTTAATTGCGATGTATGGTGCAACAATTGGTAAATTGGGAATACTTACTTTTCCAGCTACCACAAATCAAGCCTGTTGTGCCTGCATTGAATTTTGTGGCATAACACAATTATTTCTTTTCTATTTTCTTTTATCGCAAAGAAAAACGTTTGTTTCCAAAGGAGGTGGTGGAGCACAATCCAATATCTCAAAAGAAATAATTGTTAATCATAATATATCTCTTCCTCCTCTTGCCGAGCAACAACGTATCGTTCAAAAGATAGAAGACCTGTTTTCTATTCTTGATAACATTCAAAATACCTTAGAAGTGTAATCAAATACACTTCTAAGGGCTGATGTAACTTTACCAGTTTACTACTTTATCCACAATCTTCTGCTGCTCACTGGCAGTTCTACGAAGATAGATACGAGTGGTTTCTATGCTTTCATGCCCCATAAGGTCGGCAAGAAGAGCAAGGTCATTAAAACGGTCAAGAAAGTTCTTGGCAAAACGATGCCGGAATGAATGAGGATAAACCACCTCCTTGTTCATTCCGTATTTTTCGGCAAAATGTTTAAGTTGGGAAGCGATTCCACGAGTGGTAATACGCTGTCCGAAACGGTTCAAGAAGATATAACCGGATGTTAAACCTTGATTTTTCAACCATTTCTCTGCTTCCGTCCGTAGGTTCTTGGGGATGTATAGCCGTCGAATCTTTCCACCTTTGCTATACAGGTCAAGATAGCCCACTTTGATATGTTCCGCTTTGATGTGGAGTAATTCGCTGACACGCGCTCCGGTGGCAGCCATAAACCACACGATAAAATACCACTCCTCATAACCATCAGTTTTGAGCCGCACTTTCAGAAATTTATAATCAGCATCGCTAATGACATTTTCTAAAAAGTTCTTCTGCTGCACTTTGACAAACTTCACTTTCAGTCTGTCCTGCTTGATAAACTCCAAATACTTGTTGATGCCTTGCAAGCGTAAATTGACAGTCTGTGGTTTGAAGTTTTCCACCAAATACCCTTTATAGGCCAATAGGTTCTTCTTGTTTATTTCCCCATAGTGACAGAGAAAGTAGTTCACCGTCCACACGTATGATGTCACAGTGTTCTTTGCCAAATTCGTTTTGGTGAGATAGATTTTGAATTTTGTTACCATATTACATTGATTTATAATGAATACAGTAATAATATAAATTAAATGAAACGTATCGGGCATTATACGCAGTTACCCGAAGGATGGTGTATGTGCCGCTTGAAAGATGTGGTAGAATACGAACAACCACAAGCCTATATCGTTAGCACCACTGACTATGCCAACAGTTATCCAATCCCTGTTTTAACAGCAGGAAAATCGTTCATTATTGGTTATACTAATGAAACCAAGGGCGTTTACTCAAATACACCTTGCATCATTTTTGATGACTTCACAACAGATTCGAGGCTTGTTGACTTTCCGTTCAAAGTAAAATCGTCTGCCATGAAGATTCTGCAAGTTACTAATGATATGGAGGTTGAATATGTTGCAATGTTCATGAGCATCACACGGCTTATAGGCGATACCCACAAACGTTATTGGATTTCGGAATACTCCAAACTTCACATACCGGTACCACCAAGGAAAGAACAAAAGCGCATAATCAAAACTGTAAAGTTAATGTTTGAGATGCTTGATGCAATAATGGAAAATTTATAAGTTCCCCATTATTGCATTTAAGGTGTTATGTACAGAATTTATTGCAGCGACAATCTTTACTTGCTCATTATAAGGCGGTATAGGAACTTCAATAGCCTTAAATAGTTTTTTATTCAAGTGGGGTATCGCTGAGCCAATTTTGTTTTCGCGCAAAGTCCTACGATGTAGGTTGATTATATGTAAGACATAGTCGGCAAACATATTTTCATTGATATATAGCTGCTTGAAAGTGCTGCCTTGATAGCCCTCAATCTCTGTTCTGAACACCTCGCCAGAATTCTCCCCGTCAACTAAAATCATTAAACTGTTTGCAGGGACATATCTTCCGCTTGTCATAGACTTGAAACCGCGTTCTCCTCTTAAAGACTTCACATCAAGATAGGGCAACTCCTTTCCATTCACCTTCTCTCCGTCTATCAGAGAACACAACATTTGCATTGGAGCCAATACCCATCCTTCGGGTAACTGCGTATAATGCCCGTTATCACAAGGTGTGAAGTCGGGATTTATGCGTTTTAGCAGTTCGATGGCAGGCTCGTCATTCGGGTCTTGCGGCACAAGCTTTCCGTGAATGGCGAGGTCGAGGATTTTGCTTTTAGTTTGCTTGATAGTTGTTTGTAAATCAGCTTTCCCATTCTCGATAATGTCAATCAAAGCAAACCATTTTTCTATTTCTGTTACAATGCGATGTTGCTCTGCAAGTGGAGGTAATGGTATCATTCCTTTGCACGCATCATTTGTGCTTAATCTTGGCATTTTTACACCATAACCACATTGTTGCGTATAATCAAGGAAATATGCAGACCGCAACACATGGCACAAGTAAAAATTGGAAATACCACAATATGAATTGAAAGGAATAATTTCCGTTGTACAATACCCAAATTTAGGAGCAACCAACACCTTATTCAAATATGTGCGCAATTTGGAATATAATACATCTCCTTTTTTGAATTTGTGACGTACACCTTTGATGTTTCTTTCTTTTTTTGATAGCATTTGAATAATGGAAGCTGTATCTTTTTCTAAATCTTCAAGTTCTAGTATCCATTCATCAGCGGCAATTTCTATGACAGAAACATTACTGCAATCACCATAATTGCTTATTTCTCCCAATGTTGTCCATACCCATCCTTTTGGCACCTCAAACGGCACGTTCCCATAATGGGGCGTATGTGCAGTTAGTTATCTTTGCTACACATACGCCTGAAATAACATTCGCAGTTCTATCCTAAAATTATCTTAGTCGTATTTGGTCTATGACCACTCCTTCGTCCAATGCCGTAATCTTGATGCGTCCTTTTCTGCTGCCGGAGGGGAAGCGGGCGGTTTTGACGGCTTGTGCCCGCAGAATGTTGACTTTCCACTCTTCGCTGTATTCTGCGGTTTCGCAGTCGAACACCTGTGGCTCACGGTCATCCGTGGAGACGGCGAAACGCAGTTTTCCGCCTTCTACGGCATGGGTCGGTACGAGGCATACCTCTACGGTCAGGCTGTCTTTCCGGAAGTTTCGGTATTCGTATTCCACTGTTCCACCCTTACCCAAGTAGATGGCTTTCCCGGAATGTCCCAGACCGTCGATGACGGTATGCTGACCTGTCACGGCATCATGTTCCGTGCCGTTCCACAACTGTAGCGGGGCAGGGGAGGACACTAAGGCCGTGGATGATGCAGTGCGCTTGACCTTGTCGAATACGATCAGTCCGCGAGGGGCAGTGCTGATGATGTGGTTCCATTTGCCGTCGAGCAGGGAGTTGAACCGCTGGGTCAGGGAAACGATGCTGTCGTATGCCGCGTCGGACTTCTTCCATAAAGAAGCGCTGTCGGACGGGGTGTGGCGGGCAAACTGTGCATAGAGCATCTTTTTGTTCATTTCGTTCGAGGCTTGTACGGGATACTGGATCATTTCGAAATAAGCATCTTTGCGGTTGGACGGAACGGTTGCATACAATTTTTCCACCCGGTCTGATAGTTTTTTGAATTGTTCGAGGCGTTCGTTGATTTCCTCCGTAGACCATGGCAGGTCGGCGATTTGTTCGTGCCGCTTGTCGTATGTCCGCGTATTACCCATGAATTCCGGTTTGCGGATGTGGGAGAGCAAGTAGAAATCTTTCATGAGAGGTAAGAGCTCCTTCCCCGTTTTCTTTCCGAACGTTTGGTTCAGCCAGTTGCCCAGATGCGAGAATACAACTTCGCTTCCGTCCTTGCATCCGGAAAGGTTGATGTCCCAAGCCATATCGAGGAAGAGCTCGGTCAGGTATTCGGACGGCTTGATGTCTCCGACGTTGAGCACCCATATCTTGCGCATATTCCGGTCGTAAGCCGTTTTCATCTGTTGATACATCAATGAGGGCTGTACGATACCGAGCCAAAGGAAGTCGTGAGGCTCACCCCAGTATGAAGTGTGGTAGTATACGCCGTTTCCGCCCGTGCGTTTTCTTTCTTTCTCATCGGGAAAGTGACGAATGTAGCCGAAGTTGTCGTCCGGCCATACCAAGGTGATGTGGTCAGGCACTTCCAATCCGGCCCGGTACACGTCCAATACTTCTTTGTAGGGGACGAACTGTTGCGGAATCTTTTTACTGTCCGGATGAATGTACTGTCGGAGCAGGCTGTCTTGTACTTGCAACACAGCATTCAGGGCATCTTTGTATTCATGGGTATTCTTTACACCAATCATCCTTCCGTCATGTTTGCCCCGCATGCCCATCGTGAAGATATTATCCGAATGTCCCAGTTCTTTGAGCCGGTCTGTCCAGTAATCTACTACGGCCTGGCGGTTCTTGAGAAAATTGTAGTCGCCTTTTCCGGCTAAGTCCCATTCCGTAGCCGAGTTACGCATCATGGGTTCGCAGTGAGATGTGCTGACCACTATGCCATAGCGTTCCGCCATTTTCCGATTGCCTTCTACGAAATAGAAAGGCATGGTCACTTCGTGCATGGCAGGCCAAATGGTGTTGGCACGTAGCCGAAGAAGCAATTCGAAGACTTTGGCGTATGTTTTCGGGCCGACTTGTCCTTTGAAACGTCCTTTGACCGGATATTGGGTTTGAGCCTCCGGTTCGAAGTTCTTTGTAGACCACGGTGTCAGCCCCCAGTCTTCGTCGTTGAGGAAGATACCTCGGAATTGCACGGAAGTGGCTTGCTGCCCCTCTTTGATTTCGGAGACAAGGAAGCGGTCGCGCTTGTCGGGAGTCACGTCCGCCCACCATTCCCACGGCGAAACGCCTATCATGCGTGAAATTTCCAAAAGGCCGTAGGCCAACCCTCGAGCATCGCTTCCGGTGACGAGAACTTGCTTTTTGCCTAACTTGCGAATTTGGAATGCTTCCCATTGCCCCATGATGGGAGGGAGGTCTACTTCATTTCTTTTCAGGTAAGCCTGCATTTCCGGATTGTCGACCGTTCCGGCCACGATTTCTATGTCATGTCCCGGAGCAGAGGCGGGAACCAGTCGGGCATCGAATATGTTCTTTACGTCCTTTTGCAGGATTTCCAATGCGGTGTGTACCACTTCTTTCTCTTCTTTACCTACGAAGATTTCCGTCTGGCAATCCTTTTCAAACAGCACTTGTGCAGAAACCGGTGCACACGTTAGCATATATATGCTCAGTAACCAGAAGATATTTTTCTTGTGCATGGTCGTTTTTTGTTTTTATTTTATTGTTCCTTTTGTAGGTATAGGTTTTTCAAAAGTACGATTTTAACCGGTATTTGCCAAGTCTGGCGTGGTATTTCTTCTTTTTTTGTGTACCTTTGCACATTATATTATTAAAACAGATTGTCATGACCCCTATATTTATAGCCGGTCCGTGTGTGATTGAATCCGCTGATTTGTTGGACGAGGTGGCGTGCGAGCTGGTTCGGATAAAGCAGAAATTTAATATAGAGATTTACTTTAAGGCTTCTTTTGATAAAGCCAACCGTACTTCGGTGCATTCTTATCGGGGCCCCGGATTGGAGAAGGGTTTGCAGATGTTGGGTGACGTGCGTGAGAAGTACGGTCTTAAACTTCTGACGGACATTCATGAAAGTTTTCAGGCCGCTCCGGTGGGCGAAGTGGTGGATGTCTTACAGATACCGGCCTTTTTGTGTCGTCAGACCGATTTGTTGGTGGCGGCAGCCCATACCGGTAAGATTGTCAACATCAAGAAAGCCCAGTTCCTGTCGGGACTTGACATGAAATACCCCGTGGAAAAAGCGCAGGAGAGTGGAGCAAGGGAGATTTGGCTGACCGAGCGCGGCAATATTTACGGTTACAATAACCTGGTGGTGGATTTCCGTAATATTCCGGATATGAAAGCCTTTGTGCCCCGTGTGGTCATGGACTGTACGCACTCCGTACAACGTCCCGGCGCGGCAGGCGGAAAGACTGGCGGAAACCGTGAGTTCGTGCCGGCCATGGCCTTGGCGGCGAAAGCGTTCGGTGCGAACGGATATTTCTTCGAGACGCATCCCGATCCGGAGAAAGCCATGAGTGACGGCCCGAATATGTTGTATCTGAAAGATTTGGAAACCGTAATCGCATCATTGCTATGAGCCAAGTGAAAGATATTGCCGTCAAGTGCTTCCGCGACGAAGCCCAGGCCATTTTGGATTTGATACCTCAGTTGGATGAACATTTCGACGCAGCGGTGGATTTGATGCTCAGTTGTACCGGAAAGGTAATTATAACAGGAGTGGGCAAGAGCGGGCATATCGGTGCCAAGATGGCCGCTACGTTGTCAAGTACGGGAACACCGGCTTTTTTCATCAATCCGTTGGATGTCTTCCATGGCGATTTGGGAGTGATGACGCCCGATGATGTCGTCATAGCTATTTCCAACTCCGGCCAGACCGACGAACTCCTTCGTTTCATTCCTTATTTATTGGAACATCATATTCCTTTGATTGGTATTTCCGGAAATCCCGATTCTTTGTTGGCCAAGTATTCCACGTGTCATTTGGTGGTCAAGGTCAGCCACGAGGCTTGTCCTTTGAATTTGGCACCGACGTCTTCCACTACGGCTACTTTGGCCATGGGCGATGCTTTGGCCTGTGCGCTCATCGAGATGCGTCATTTTCAGGCTAAGGATTTTGCACAGTTCCATCCCGGCGGGACGTTGGGCAAGCGTCTCTTGACCACGGCGCATGACGTGATGCGCAGCAACGACTTGCCGGTCATACCTCCCGGAATGAAGTTGGGTGAGGCCATTATCCATGTGAGCAAGGGAAAGTTGGGATTATGTGTGGCGCAAGTGGATGGTAAGGTTGTCGGATTGATAACGGACGGCGACGTGCGGCGTGCTATGGAAAGTTTGCAGGATAAGTTCTTTAACGTCCCGGTGGAGCAGGTGATGACGCGTACGCCGAAATGCGTGTCGCCGGATACCAAGATCGCCAAGATTCAAGATATTATGCACAATAACAAGATACATACGGTTTTGGTTGTGGATGAAGACCGCCATTTGTTGGGGGTGGTAGACCACTTCAGTTGTATGTTCTGACGGGCGGGTAACGGTATGAATTTCATAAAAAAAGGATAGAATGCCTCGGCTCGGTTCGAGGCGAGGAAGCGATTATGAGTAAGTGGCGTGTCATATTCTGTGGCGTTTTGCTGTCGATAGGGCTTGTGTCTATGGCACAGGCAAGCCTGAGCGATTCTCTTACGGTAGAGGATTTAAAGGAAAACGGTGTGTTGTTTACGCCCCACAACCGCGTGACGTTGTTACCGAGCGGCGCGGAAAAGTTTGAAGACATGTTCAAAGCCATAGAGCAGGCCCGTCATTATATCTATCTGGAATATTTCAATTTCCGTAGTGATTCTATCGGAAAAGCGTTGTTTACCTTATTGGATAAAAAAGTACGCGAAGGGGTTAAGGTCAGGGTGATTTACGATGATTTTGGTAATGTCAGCAACGACCGTCCCTTGCGGAAAAGACATCTAAGGCAATTAAAGAGCCGTCATTTTGAAGTAGTCGTATTCGATCCCATCGTGTTTCCTTGGGTGAACCATGCCTTGCATCGTGACCATCGCAAAATTGTGGTTATCGACGATAAGGTGGTGTACACCGGAGGAATGAATGTGGCCGACTATTATATCCATGGCCGTCCGGAGTTCGGTAAATGGAGGGATATGCACATGCGTCTGGAAGGTGATTGTGTGCCTCTCTACCGACGTATATTTTGTGAGATGTGGGAGCGTTGTACCGGCGACAAGATAGACAGTTTGGAATACCAGACGGACAGTCTGGCCTTCCAGACCGACTTCTGGGGATTGAAAGAGACGGACTGCGCGGATTCTTCCGGCGTTCTTTTGGGCGTGGCTAATCGTGAGCCGAAGAGGAGTCCGGCTATTATCCGCAGGAGTTATATAGACGCAATCGACAATGCGCAAAAACGGATACAGATTGTAAACCCCTATTTTACTTTGGTGCCCAGTGTGAAGAAGGCCTTATATCGTGCGTTGAAGCGCGGAGTGAAGCTTGAGGTCATGTTGTCTACCAAATGTGACGTTCCCGTCATGCCCGATGTGGCGGCCTACCATGCCAAAAGGTTGATGAAGCGAGGAGCCGACATTTATTATTATGAAGAGGGGTTCCACCACTCGAAAGTCATGATGGTGGACAGTACGTTTTGTACGGTGGGGTCGGCTAATCTGAATAGCAGGAGCTTGAAGTTCGACTATGAAGTGAATGCTTTTATCGTCGATTCCTGTACGACTCGCGAATTACAGTCTATTTTCGAGGCAGACAAGCACCATTCTACGTTACTCACTCCGGAGAATTGGAAAAAGCGACGCTCTTTCGGACGCCGCTTTATGGGATGGTTCTACCATCTTCTCATTCCCCTGATTTGATTTTTACATTCAGTTTTCCGGTTCCGGTTGGAGAATGTCCCGCATCAGGCTGATGTCCAAATCGTTCAATCCGTGTAGGAGCAATTCTTTCCGGTCTTCGTCAAAGGGGGATAGCAAAGGCTGTGTCGCATCCTTCCTTTTGCTGCGGTAGAGTTGGAGGTAGTTCCGGTAATGGGCGATGGCTTCCGTCGTTTGTTTCAGGCACCATGCCGTATGTCCGGCATTGAGATAGTCTTCCCACGTCACCTTATCTTGTTGCAGTATTTTCCGGTAGTACTTGTTTGCCTGTTCTAGACGTCCCATCTTGAAGTTGCACCAGGCGATGGCTCTCCACGACGGTACCACTCTTTCCCCTTTGTATTCCAATTCATAAAAACGTTGGGCGGCTTCTTCGTAGCGTCCGAGCTGCATCAGGCATAATCCGATTTCCGAAATCAGGCGGGTGTCGCCCGGGTTCATCTCTTCCAAGCCCTTCAGGCAGTCGAGTTCCTGCTCATAGCGTCCCAAGGCGGAATAACACAGATACATTTGTTTCAGAATCCATTCATTGTCCGGACTCAACAGGTCGGCTTGCTGATAATAGTATATGGCCTTGCTCGGCCGGTCGGTATGCTGATAGCAAAAGGCCACTTTTTGTAGCGTTTCGGCATCTGCCGTTTCGTGTTTGAGTGCCTCTTCCATGTAGGCAATGGCATCCTGGTAATATTCCCTTTTCATAAGGAATGAGGCCATCTCGCGCAAGTAAGCCGGTGTTTTCAACATGCTTTCCAATACCGTATAACGGGTGAACAACTGGTCTCTTTTGAACGGGTCGTCGAACTGTGCCTTACGCGGATGAAGTTTAAAGAAACGGTACAAATCCTGCAAATAGCTACGGTAGACGGAACCGATGTTCATGCTTTCCTTGGCTACATCCCGGAGACCTTCTTCGTTGCCTTCTATCTGTGAGCCGATTTGGGAAATCATCATATCCCGTTGCGAAGGGGCTATTTGGTTGAGCATCATGCAAAGCGAATATTTGTCCGATTCGCAGAAGTTACCGGCTTCCATAAGCATTTGTATCGGATTGTGCCGTACACCCGGAGGGAAGATGCTTTTCACTTCCGGCCGCCGTTTGTTGAATGGTGTGAACCAGTGTGCGACGGATTGGAAGAACGAGAAGCCTTTGAGCGCGGAGAAGGTTCCCAAGTTGATGTCTATCCCTTCCTTGCCCATGGCAATGATTTCTTTCATGTTGTCGGCCAACTGTTTGTTGCCCCGCATCTTTTCCCATTCCGCATTCGGTTCTCCACGCAAGGCCTTCGCCAAATCTTCCTCCATTTGCTCGAATCCCATTTTATTGCGTTGGTAGTTCCGGCTTCTGAGTAAATCGGGAAAGATTTCATTTTGCAATTTCCTTTCGGCCTTAGCCGTTTCCAGACTGAGCAGGAATTGCTGTTGCAGGAGGATGAGTTCCCCTTTGAGGCGTTCGTCCTGTGCCAGCAATGATAGTCCGTCCGAGAGGTCGGGATAGTAGACAAAGCGCTTTTCGTATTGCATGTAAGTCCACACGGCGGCCGTCATGGCCCGTGCGCGGACTTTTGTATGTTCCGTCCGGCAGAAATGAAGCAAGAGGCGGTATTTTTGCGGGTCGAAATATCGTTGTATGTTCAGCATGACGGCACTGATGAGCAAGGCTTGTTCATCGACTTCCTGCCGTTCTATGAAGCTTTTCAGTTTTTCCGCGTCGGCTACATGGAAAAGAGGAGCGGTCCAGATATACTCGAACAGCCTGTCGTATGCGTTGTAGAAACTGTTTTCCTCAGCTTCTCCCGTAGAGGTATTTCCTTGGTTCTCTGACAATTTTTCCCGTAATAAATCGGCCGTTTCGAGCCATTGGTCGAAAGAGGCCGTCTGGTCGGCGTCACAGCGGTTGTACGTTTCCGCGTACAGGTCGTTTTCGTAACGGACGTGGTAGAGCCGTGCAGACTTGTCGAGCAACGTGAACGCTCGGTGGGTCAGGTTGCGGTGGACAAGGGCCTGTTGAGGGTCCGTGCCTCCCTGCGATATGAAAGTGAGCATCATGCCATAGTCCTGTTGTACGGATTCCAGTTCACGGTTCAGTTCCGGATTCTCGGTATTGAACAAAATCCCCCGGATACAGTTCAGGGCGTCGTGCATGCGGCGTGAGGTGAGTGCCTCTACGGCATCTTGATAAAGAAGTTCAAAGCTTTTCCTATCCATAAGTTTAAAGAATGAATGGTGTGTGGATGAGCGTGTCGCCCGTATATTCAGGCGTAATCAAATGTCGGTAAGTCAAGAAACGGAGAGCTGTGGCCACGTTGCCTTTTTCCGCCTTTTGGGCTTGAGGATAAGCCGGTATTTTCAGGGAATCTATCGTTTCCGGTTCTACAGGGTAGCCGAGCAGGATGTTCCGTATGCTGTCCGTTTGTTCCTTACGGTTGATTTGTTCCACGGCTTTGTTGTAGCCTTGCAGCAGCAAGCGCATTTGTTCCGATTTCCTTTTGTCGGTCACGGCGTCGGACGATACCATGAAAGCCATGAGCCGCATGTGTGGCTTCCGGCTGTCGTAGATGCTCCTATGGCCTTTCAGCTTGGCTTGTGTGACATACGGTTCGGGAAGGAAAGCCGCATCTATCGTGGCATTGTTCAGCATGTCGTACCGGAGCCGGATGTCGTTGATTTGGGGATGGTAGACCGTGGACGGTTCCAGACGTGCCTGCCCGACGACCGTATCTAACAACAGGTCCGTCACCGAGTGGCGGGCCATGGCCACCATCCGTTCCTTTAGATGCTTGGTCTGTCGTATACGTCTGCTTTTGGCCGTCAACAATTCATGATGTCCGTCCGCCTGCATGAATACGTACAGGCCGGTGCCTTTGCTTTGCATCCATGCCGCACGAATCAGGTCCGTGTAGGACACGTCCACGTGTCTGCGGGCGAAAGCCGTATCACAGTCCATTTGGGCATTGAAAGTTTGCAGGCGGATGTCCAGGCCTAATTCTTTGAACAGTCCGCACCGCTGGGCATAGTAGAACGGCAGGCAGTCCAAGGTCGGCATCAAGGCCACCTTAAGGGCTAAGGAATCTTGACGCGTTTTCTCGGTCTGTGAGGTAGCCGTATCGTTCTGTCCGGAGTGGCATCCGCAAACGATACCTAACAAGAGGAGTAGGGGAATTAACTTCTTCATGGAGTTTTGGAATGAAGAAGGGCAACCCGTATGCACAAGTCGCCCTTCGTATTTCAGAATGTCCGCCGGGACGGATTAACCTTTGATGGCTGCGATACCCGGGAGGATTTTGCCTTCGATGGCTTCGAGCAGAGCACCGCCGCCCGTAGAAATGTAAGAAACCTGGTCGGCCATGCCGAACTTGTTGATACATGCTACGGAATCACCACCACCGATGAGTGAGAACGCACCGTTTTTGGTAGCTTCGGCAATAGCTTCGGCAATGGCGTGCGAACCGGCTGTGAAGTTATCGAATTCGAATACACCAGCAGGACCGTTCCACAGAATCGTCTTGGCTCCCTTGATGGCTTCGGCAAAAGCTTTCTGAGTAGCCGGACCTGCGTCCAGACCTTCCCAGCCTTCGGGAATGTCGTTAGCCGGAACCACTTGTGTGTGTGCGTCATTGGCAAAAGCGTCGGCAGCCACGCAGTCCGTACCCAATACGAGGTTTACGCCTTTGGCCTTCGCCTTTTCGATGATATCGAGAGCCAACTGCAATTTGTCGTCTTCGCAGATGGAGTTACCGATCTTGCCGCCCTGGGCTTTGGCAAAAGTATAAGTCATACCGCCGCACAGAATCAGGTTGTCCACCTTGTCCATCAGGTTTTCGATGATACCGATTTTGGTAGAAACCTTAGAGCCGCCCATGATGGCCGTGAACGGACGTTTGATGTTGCTCAATACGTTGTCTACAGCGTTCACTTCTTTCTCCATCAGATAGCCGAGCATCTTGTTGTCGGCATCGAAATAGTCGGCGATGACAGCCGTAGAAGCATGTTTGCGGTGAGCTGTTCCGAACGCGTCGTTTACGTAGCAGTCTGCGTATGAAGCCAATGTCTTGGCAAACTCTTTCTGAGAAGCCTTCATGGCCTTTTTGGCATCTTCGTAAGCAGGGTCTTCCTTGTCGATGCCTACAGGTTTGCCTTCTTCCTCAGGATAGAAGCGGAGGTTTTCCAACAACAGCACTTCGCCCGGTTTCAATGCTGCGGCAGCGTCAGCGGCCTTGGCGCAATCGGGAGCGAATTTTACGGCTACGCCCAATTTCTCTGAAACGGCGTCTACAATCTGGCTCAAAGAAAACTTCGGGTTCACTTTGCCTTTCGGCTTGCCCATGTGGCTCATGATGATGAGCGCACCGCCGTCGGCGAGGATTTTCTTCAGCGTAGGCAATGCTCCGCGAATACGGGTATCGTCTGTAATCTTACCGTTCTCATCCAAGGGGACATTGAAGTCCACACGTACGATTGCCTTCTTGCCGGCAAACTTGTAATTGTCAATAGTCATAATTTTAAATCTTTATTTAAAGGTTGTCTGTCGTTTCCTTCTTAATATAATGCTTTTACAGCACTGCAAAATTATACTTTTCCGTCCATATTTGCAAGAAAGCAGACCCTTTATTTGCAGAGGACGGGCTACGTTTTCACGCGGTGTTTCCGCCCGTCGTGCCACGGGTTGTTTACGGTTGGGCGGAAGGGCGTGCCGCTCCGTGGGTACGCAGGTAATGCCGGCATATCATTTTCAGTCCGCAGGCCTCGCATTTAGGCGTACGTGCCGTGCAGGTATAGCGTCCGTGCAGGATGAGCCAGTGGTGGGCTTTGGGGATAATGGGATCGGGAAAATAGCGTACCAGTTGCTTTTCCACGCTGTAAGGCGTGGTACAAGTGTCCGGGACGAGTCCGATGCGGTGGCTCACGCGGAACACATGAGTGTCTACGGCCATGGCGGCTTTTTCAAACACGACGGCTTGGATGACGTTGGCCGTCTTACGTCCTACGCCGGGCAGCTTGACCAACTCATCCAAATCGGAAGGAACCTCGCTGTGGTAGTTTTCCACCAGCATGCGCGCCATCCCTACCAGATGCTTGGCTTTGTTGTTGGGATAACTCACGCTACGGATATATTCATAAATGGTTTCCGGCGTGGCGGCGGCCATGGCTTCCGGAGTGGGGTAGTCGCGGAAGAGCGGAGGGGTAATCATGTTGACCCGTTTGTCCGTACATTGGGCGGAAAGTATGACTGCTACCAACAGTTGGAACGGGTCGTGGTAGTGCAGTTCGGTTTCAGCCACGGGGATTGCTTGTTCAAAATAAGCAATGACGCGGTCATAGAGTTCTTGCTTTTTCATTTTCTCTTGCTATTTACAGGCAAAGACAGGACAAACCGAATGCCGTGAAGCTGGCTTCAGATTGCCGAGATACAGCCTATTTCGTGCAAAAGTAAGGAAAATATGCGAGGCTTGCTACTTTGCGGAACGGAAAAAACAGCATGATAGTCTAATTCTTTACAAAAAACGGGACGCAAGAGGTTCCCGTACGAACGTCAGGAGGTCGTAAAAACGTTTGGCTGAGATTGATTTTTCAATCTCAGCCAAATGATTTTTCATTCGGCGCAGAAATATTTTCTGTTCTGCTGAGGCAAATTTTATGTTGTTATTTGATTGAAAATCAGAAGTATGTAAGATGGTCTGTGTTTTTCCTTTTTACGGGTCTGGACGAAAGGAAAAAGATAGACACAGATTCAACTCCGGTCCAACACCTGTAAGGTTGTTCCGTATTCTTCTATTTGTGAGAAGTATTTCCAGTGCTGGTCTTGTTTGTATTTCTCTGTAGAACCTTGTGGGACGTGGAGCCGGCAAACGTTGAACCTGATGCCTCCGAAGGTGTCGGCATGGATGGAGGCCGGTTCCGCAGCTTGGCAATAAATGGTTTTCAGGCCGGCACAGCCGTAAACGGCTTTTTCGCCCATCATATAAAGTGAAGACGGAAGGTGGAGTTCTTTCAGTACGAAGCAATTCATGAGGCATTTGGACGGAATGACTTCGCATCCCTCCAATATACGCAGGATGGAAAGGCTGTGGGGAAGGTAATAGTTTGTTTCCTTTCCCGTTTCGTTATCCTGGCTTATTTTCCGCATCTCGATGTCGGGGGTAGTCCCGAAGAGTTCACCGAAGTTGGAGAAGGTGGCCGGAGTGCCGCAGGCCGGAAAAGGGACGGTCAGAGTCTTTAGCGAGCGGCAGCCTGAGAATATGTGTTTGCCTAAATGATGTACGGAAGGAGGAATGGTTATTTGTTCCAACGCATGGCAGTCGGCGAAAACGCGGTCGCCGATATGGACGATTTTGTCCGGAATGTCGATACGTGTAAAGCCGTTGCATCCTTCGAATGCGGAATTGCCGAGATAGACCACAGAGGAGGGCAGCGAGACAGAAGGGAGGGAAATACAGCCGGTAAAACTGTTGCTTTTGAGTTGCAGCAGTCCCTCGGGGAGCTTTACTTCCGTCAGGCTTTTGCAATCGGCAAATACTTGGCTTCCCAGCAGGATGGCATTGTCGGGTATGGATATGCGGTTAAGGCCGTGGCAAGAACAGAAAGCGGCTTTACCTATACTTTTGAGTGTGGTGGGCAAGGTGAGTTCCTGCAAGTGGTAACAATGCGCAAAAGCGTAGTCCTTGATGTGTTTCACTCCTTCGGGCAGAAGAACGGAGGGCAGACTTTTACAATAGGCAAAGGCGTGCTGTCCTATGCCTGTCAGTGTGTCCGGAAGTTGGACGCTCGACAGCGACTTGCAGTAACTGAAGGTCTGGAAGCCTATGTAAGTGATACCGTGGGCGACGACCACTTTCCGGATATGGTTCAGATGGCTTTCCCACGGAACTTCTTTTTCGCCGAAGAAATCGTAAAGGGGACCTGTGCCGGTGATGCGTAGTTCTCCGTTTTCCGGATTCAGGCTCCATTGAGCATGAGCTCCGCATGAACCGGAATACGATTCGTGAGAGTATGATTCTAGCCTTTTGGGAAAGAATATTTGTGAAAGGATGTTTTTGACTTTAGCCATTTGTCTATGCTGATTTGATTTATATTCCATCATTTTATTATCCGTAATATTTTTGTGGAGAAAAAGGGATTAAGAGTAGAAGGCAATACTTGATATGAATATTGCGCAGCCTCCATCCCGTTTTTCTAATGTTGAGGTCCTGAGAAAACCTTAAGTCTGGAAAAACGGGAATGGAAGCCTGCGCATGACACAGGCATCCACCCACACTTTCTCATCAGACTTGTTTTTGAAATTTCTCAGGTTTCAACATTGATAAGAATATGCAGCAAATGCAATTTTGTATCCACAAAGAGGATGCGTCCCGACGCTCCGGTCTACATCACATCGGCAAAATTAAACATTTTTTCTCTAATAGGATGAAAAAGATAAGGAATTTTTTTATGCGGATAAAAATAGTGAAAAATCCAAAGGCCGTTACAGAGAACTTTGGATTTTTCACAGGAGGGGGATGCCCTGCGGCAATGGACTGAAATGATAGAGGTTTAATATTCAGTCTTGTCTGCCGTGTTGCGCCATAGGTCGAAAGCTGCGATGGCTTCTTCGGGCAGCAGTTCTTCCATGGCTTTCTTGCGGTTTTGACGGGGGAGAGCCAGTTCTTCGTAGATAAAGGAATCGTCGAATCCGATATCGGCTGCGTCGTCCTTATTGTTACCGTAGTATATTTTGTCGAGGTGAGCCCAGTATATGGCACCGAGACACATCGGGCAAGGCTCGCAGGATGTGTATATTTCGCAACCGCTAAGGTCGAAGGTGCCCAGTCGGCGGCAGGCTTCGCGAATGGCGCTGACTTCCGCATGAGCCGTCGGGTCGTTGTGGGCAGTCACCCGGTTTACTCCGGTTGCGACGATTTCATCTCCTTTTACGATGACGGCGCCGAACGGGCCGCCGCCGTTTTTTACGTTTTCTACTGAAAGCTCAATGGCTTTGCGCATAAATTCTTTGTTTCCCATACGCTTTGTTTTTAGTATGTTGTGAGTGAAAAGAGAGGGAGGGTATTTACGGGTTCTTCCTCCGCTTTTTGGGAATGAATACCCGAAATACGTCCCGCCACGTGTTGAAATCCCGTTTCAGTCCGATTCCGACACCTTGAGTAGTCAGCGACGATTTGGTGAAGTAGCGGTCGTTGGTTTTGCTGTATGCTTTCAGGCTTACGTTTCCGCTTGGGGTCAACAGCCACTGTAGGTCGAAGTCGCCGATGAAGTTACCGTTCGGATTGGTGCTGTTATCCCGATAACCGAAATTTCCGTTGATGAGCAGGCGGTTGTTGAGCAGCCGTCCGGAGAGCAGTCCTTCTACGTCCATGTCGCTCCATCCCGTTTCGCCCGTACTGAGGTTCGTCCCGATGTTCCAGTTGCTGTTGTTGCCGAGCAGCGTGGAAAGCATCTGGTTGAGTTGCCCGCTCAGAGTAGAGGACAACAATGACTTCATGGCCACGGAGGATTGGCTTTGTTCCGTGTTGCTGTAATCGTAGGTGTAGAAACGCCCGATGCCGAGGAGGTAAATCACCTGCATGTTTTTTTCTTCTTCCGTGCTGATGAGGCTGCGCACCATCTGTTTCTCGTCTTCGTTGACGTTGGGCAGGTCGAAGTCGAAACTGATTTGGGGAGACTGTGCCTTTCCGCCGAGGTTCATCAGGCAGTTCACGCGTACGTTGTTCTGGCTGAAGGTGGAGCGTGCGCTCAGGTCGTTCAGCGATACGGAGGGTACGGTGTAGACGGCTTGCAGGTTGAGGTCGGCCTGGACGGGCGGACCGCCGAATACGATGGTGCCGCCGGGATTGAAAATAAAGTCCTTGCGAATGACGTCCTGCAACGAGAGCTTATAGATGCCATGGTCTATGGTGTACGTGCCATACATGGTGAAGTCTCCTTTATTATAATAGTTGGCGCGGATGTTTCCGTGTCCGTTCAAGGCGATGTAGTCACCGGCTTTCGGGTCCATAAGAATCTTCATGGTGGCTTCCGGTGTCAGGTTGAGGCGGAAATTGATGCGCATGTCCGATTCCGGCTCCGGCAGGGGCGTGCCGCCTGGGGAGTGGGAATGTCCGTCGATACTGTCCTGATGGGTCTTGTAGGTGATAAACTGGTTGTCTGTCAAAGTCGTTGGAGAGGACAGGTTGTAGACGAACATGGTGTTTTCTTCGGGGCGGGCATCGATGTTGATGTTCAGGTTACCCGGCTGTCCGTTGAACCCGATTTTTCCGGTGGCGTATGCCGTTCCGCAGAACACTTCGTCTCCGAAATCCTTGACGTCATACCCCAGAATGTTGTAAGCGTCGATGTCGAAATCGAAACGCATGTGGGAGAGGTTGGAATGTTGGAGCACACCGTTGACTACGGCATAGTGCTCGTCTTTGCCGGGAGTGCCTTGCCGGTCGTAAACCATGGCATTACGGAAATAAATGTTGTCCGGGCGCAGAATGACGGAGTCGTTGACGAGGCGGTAGTCCACTTCGGTTGCGTTGACTTTCATTCCTCCCTCGCTGACCAGCATGTCGCCTTCCAGATTGATACCTTTGAACGGGCCGAATACGCGGGTCCACCCCGACGCTCGTCCGTGCAAACCGGTGAATATGCCGTCTGTGTAGTGGTTCAGAAAAGCCAGGTCTATGTTTTCGGTACGAATCATCAGGTCGAGGCCTCCCTTGGGGGCGGCGCCGATTCGGATGTCTCCGTCCACACTGGTCATGCTGCTGTGGGCCGGGTCTGCCATGCGTGCGTGCAGGAAAATTGCATTTTTCTCCTTCTCCCAACCGCCGTGCAAGTTCATTTCGCCCAAATAAGCTTGGTTGAAAGTGAAGTTCCGGACATGGAGATGGGCATCCACTTCGGGGCTTTTCATCAGGTTGGCTGCGTAGGCCCGTCCGGTGGCTTGTCCGGCAAAATCCACGGTGTGGAAATTAATGATGTTGAAGATGTATTCCAGATTGATGTCTTTCAGATCGACTGTCAAGGAATCGCCCGGATTGCCCGATACGTTACCGTTGAGAATCAGGTGGCGGTCACCTTGTTCGATGGCGAATCCGTTGATGTTGACCAAGCCCGGCGCGGCATGTACGCTGGAGGCATGTACGTTCCAGACCGAGTCGTTGACGATGATTTGTGAGGGATGAAATTCGATGTCGGTCAGCATCTTCTTTTCTTCGTTTCGGGTAAACCGGGTATCAGCCGAGATGGAACCTTGATAGATTTTTTCGGCGTGGTTGGTCCAATTCAGTCCTGTGTAGACATTGTCATGGGCGGCGCGGGCCAACAGTCTGAAGTCCACGGGGGCTTTGCCGATTTGCTTTTTGAAATCGACGGTACAGGTGAGGGAATCGTTGACACGGCCGGCCAGAATCCGTATGTCGTCCAATTGCTGCCCGTTGTAGTTGAACGACGGGATGGACGCATTGAAGTCCAGTTCCTCGGTACGGCTGTTGAAATAACCGTTGATGTGTCCGGCTTTCGGGATTTGCAAAGGGATGCCGAAAATCTTTTCAATAGGCTCCGTATGGTCGATGTGCATGTACAAGGCTACTTCGTCCGGCGTGTCTTTTTTAAGTCGAGGTGCTTTGACGAAAGACGGGATATAGGCATGGAGCAGTTTCCGGCTGTGAGCGATTAACGTGCCGAGCCTGAAATCTCCCTCCATTTCTGCACGCAGGAAATCGCTGTGGAGCGAGAGATTGCGCTTACCTTGTCCGTAGGTTGCCTTAAAACATATCGGTCCCGTGGTATAGTCTTCCTCCGATGTAGACATGCGGAAACCATTCAGGCAGACGAGCCCTTCCATATTTTCAATGTTGTTGCCCCTGAAGTCGGCCTGTATGTCGCCTTGGAACACCGTTCCGGCATATCGGGGTGTGAGGGCGAGAGCGTGCGGGGCGAAATGGCGGACGGAAGCTTCCGCTTTAATATAAGGTGTGGATGAATGTAAGTTGACTTCTCCTTTCGTCGTAAGCGCAAGGTGAGGGTCGTTGATGTTTACATTGCCGGCGAATCCTCCTTTTCGGTAATCCACGTCGACTGTGATGTCGTGGTAATCGTAATGGTTATAAGACAGGCGACCGATGGTCCCTTGAAGCGAAAGGACGGGATAGGCACCGGAGCGCAGGAGTCCCTTGCCCGATAAGTCGAAAGCCGTTTCGCCGAATTGCTCTTCCCGTCCCGTCAGTTTGCCGAGTTGGAATCCGGGAGTATGCACTTCCGCTTCGATTTCGTTTCCTTTGGCGAAAGAGCCGGACAAGGCCAGGGAACCTAAATCGGTATGTAAATTAAGATGGCTTTTGAGGTACTGTGAACGATAGGACAGGGCGCCTGTGGCTTCTAATGTACCGATAGCCTGTAAATAAGGTGAAATGGAAATCTTTTCGTTTGAAGTCCATTCGGACAGTTGCTTGAGGCCGGCCGGGGTGATTCGCAGGTTCCGGATGTCGGCTTTTATCGTTCGTTGGGCCGGATTTTCGAGGTGACGGATAGTCAATGGGGCTTCGAGCACCATGCTCCGGTCGGGAGTGTAAAGTGCGAACTGGTCTATCAGGATTTGTTTGAGGTTTCCGCTGAACCGCGCTTCGGCAGCTAACGGCGGTAGCTCTTCAAGTACGTGGTTTTGAGCTGATTTGGGGTAAAAGGGGATGAAGTCGGCGAAAGAGAATGTTCCCTGCTCGATGCTGCCTTGAAACGTGAAATCCTGATACCGCCCTTTTCCGTTCCTTTCTTTTATATGGCGGTAGCTCATAGTGACCGGGTGGAGGGCTAACCGGGAATGGGGCAGTTCGATGGTAAAATGGTCGAGCTGTGCTTTTTCCCGATTGGCCGTAATCTTGAAAGACAGTTGTTTAAGCTGTAGGCCGGAGTGTTCTTCAAAGGAGAACTTCTTGACGTTCAGGTTCAAGGAGTCCGCCGTATAGCTTTTCAGTGAAAGCGTGGCACTGATTTTGTCCAACACGATGTGGTCCGGATTAAAACGGCCGGGAGTAGGAGACTTGTCATAACGGTGCCACGACAGTTTACCCCGCCGGACAAGTACGGAATTGATGCGAAGGTTCGGGTTGGAAGGCAGACTGTCTTTTTTCGCGAAAATGTCTATGAGAAACTGGAAGTTCGGCTTTTCCTTCTGCGTGCGTTGGTAGAGGCGGATGTCGAATCCGTAGAGTTGGACATTTGAAATGGATATTTTGCCGTGTAGCAATGAGGTCAATTCTATTTTGGCCGACAGGCGGGCTGCTTTCAGCAAATCCTTTTTCTTCTGGTCTTTAATGCGTACGTCGTCGAGAATGATACGGTTGAAATATCCCAAGTCCACCCGGCCGATAGAAAGCTCTGTATGTAAAATATCTTTCAATGCTTCCGAGATGAGGAACGTGACACCTCTTTGCACTGCCGGAACGTGGAGTAGCGCAACCGACAACAGGTAGAAGCCCACGACTATACCTGCGAGTACTCTGAATATTTTCCTTAATCTTTTAATATGACCCTTATTTATGCGACAAAATTACTATTTTCTTTTTAGAATTCTTCACTTTGTCATATTTTTAATGTAATTTTGCGACGTTTTAATTAAAACCAGTTTATTTAATCCTATAATAATGGCAAATGTAATTAAATTACGTAAGGGCCTTGACGTGAATCTCAAGGGTAAAGCTGCCAAGGAGGAGTTTCAGGTGAAGAAACCGGCTGTCTATGCACTGATGCCGGACGACTTTACGGGAATGAAGCCCAAGGTAGTAGTCAAAGAGAACGACGTGGTGAAGGTCGGGGATAGCTTGTTTGTGGACAAGAACCATCCTGAAATCAAGTTTGTCTCTCCCGTGAGCGGACGGGTAACCATGGTGGAGCGTGGCGACCGTCGTAAAGTGTTGAGCGTGCGTGTGGAAGCCGATGCGGAGCAGCAGTATGTGGATTTTGGCAAGAAGAATGTGGGTCAGATGACAGCTCAGGAGGTGAAAAACCTTCTTTTGGAATCGGGCTTGTTCGGTTTCTTCAGGCAACGTCCCTACGACGTGACGGCAAATCCGTCCGACACTCCGAAAGCTATCTTTGTTTCCGCTTTCAACTCCATGCCGCTTGCAGCCGATTTCGAATATGTGTTGCGGGGACGTGAGGCTGATTTCCAGGCCGGACTCGATGCCTTGGCCAAAATGGCGAAAACTTACTTGGGCGTAAGCTCGAAGCAGACGGCTACGGTGTTGACTGCAGCCAAGAACGTGGAAATAAACTTTTTCGACGGACCGGCGCCGGCCGGAAACGTAGGCGTGCAAATCAACCACATTTCTCCTATAAACAAGGGTGAAGTCGTTTGGACACTCGGTGCGGAAGAGGTGATTTTCATCGGTCACTTGCTGAATACAGGACGTTTGGACTTTACCCGCGTAATTGCATTTGCCGGTTCGGAAGTGAAGAAGCCGGCCTATTGCAAAATGACGATAGGACAGCAACTGAGCACCTTAATCGAAGGTAACGTGACGACGGGCAAGAGCCTGCGTGTGATAAACGGCAATGTGATGACCGGCGTGAAGACCTCGGCCGACGGCTTCTTGGGTGCCCATGTGACGGAAGTGAACGTGATTCCCGAAGGAGACGATGTGCACGAGATTTTCGGTTGGATCATGCCGCGTTTCAACGATTACTCTTCCAGCCGTGCTTACATGAGTTGGTTGATGGGCAAGAAGGAGTATGCGCTTGACGCTCGTGTGAAAGGCGGAGAACGCCACATGATCATGTCGGGCGAATACGACCGTGTATTCCCGATGGACATCTTCCCCGAACAGTTGGTAAAAGCCATTATCGCCGGCGACATAGACCGCATGGAAGCTTTGGGCATCTATGAGGTGGCTCCGGAGGACTTTGCCTTGTGTGAGTTCGTAGACTCTTCCAAACTGGAGGTGCAGCGCATCGTCCGTGAAGGCTTGGATATGCTTCGCAAGGAGATGGCTTAATTAATTTCATCACAGGTTTAAATGATTTAAATAATGAACGCGTTAAGAAAATATCTTGATAAGATAAAGCCGAACTTTGAAGAGGGCGGCAAGCTTCACGCATTTCGTTCTGTGTTTGACGGTTTCGAGACTTTCCTGTTCGTGCCGAATACCACGTCGAAGTCGGGAGTGAACGTACATGATGCGATAGACAGCAAGCGTATCATGATTTTTGTGGTTATAGCGTTGTTACCGGCTTTGTTGTTCGGTATGTACAACATCGGGTATCAGAATTATGCGGCCGCCGGAGTGGATGGGACATTCTGGGAAATGTTCGGTTTCGGTTTGTTGGCCGTGTTGCCTAAGATCATCGTGTCCTACGTGGTGGGTTTGGGCATCGAGTTCATCGTAGCCCAATGGAAGCACGAGGAGATTCAGGAAGGTTATCTGGTAACGGGTATCCTGGTTCCGATGATCGTGCCGGTCGATTGTCCGTTGTGGATTATCGCGATAGCTTGTGCTTTTGCCGTAATTTTCGCCAAGGAAATTTTCGGAGGTACGGGTATGAACATTTTCAATGTCGCTTTGATTACCCGTGCGTTCCTGTTCTTTGCCTATCCTACGGCAATGAGCGGCGATGCTTGTTGGGTGGCTAAGGAAAGCATTTGCGGTTTGGGAAATGATTTGCCTGATACGTTTACGATGGCCACTCCTTTAGGAGAAGCGGCTACCGGTACGGTGCCGGCTTTCTCTTGCGACCAGGTTATCGGTTTGATTCCCGGTTCTATCGGTGAGACCAGCGTGATAGCCATAGCTATCGGTGCAGTGATTCTTTTGTGGACGGGTATTGCCAGTTGGAAGACGATGTTCAGCGTGTTTGTCGGAGGTGCACTCATGGCTTGGATTTTCAATGTCAGTGGGATGGAAGGTAACGCCGGTGCTGCCATGCCTTGGTATCAGCATCTGGTATTGGGCGGCTTCTGTTTCGGCGCCGTGTTCATGGCTACCGACCCCGTGACTTCGGCACGCACTGAGACCGGTAAATACATTTACGGTTTCCTCATCGGTGCCATGGCTATTATTATTCGTGTGTTGAATCCGGGTTATCCCGAAGGTATGATGCTCGCCATCTTGTTGATGAACTTGTTTGCTCCGCTGATCGACTATTATGTCATCCAGAGTAATATCGACAAGCGGGCTAAACGTGCAATTAAAAAATAATAAAGGAACTATGGCTACAAAGAAATTCAAATGTAAAGTGTGCGGTTACATCCATGAGGGTGACGCTGCGCCTGAAAAGTGCCCCGTGTGTCAGGCTCCAGCTTCTGAGTTTGAAGAAATCGTGGAGGCCGGAGGAACGGAGAAACCGGCGAAGAAAGGGCTGAACACCGACGGTAATACTTATACCATTATATATTCATGTATTGTGGTCGTTATCGTAGCTTTCTTGTTGGCTTTCGTTTCCAAGGTTTTGGAACCGCAGTCGATGGCTAACGTACGTATCGACAAGAAAAGTCAGATTTTGGCTGCTTTGAATCTTCGTGATGTGGAGAAAACCGAAGTGGAAAAAACATACGACGAGGTCGTAGTGGCCGATGAAATCATCGACAAGGACGGCAACGTGGTGAAAGACGGTGCTTCCAAGGATGCGGACGGTTTTGCCGTAGAAGACAAAAACATCTCGGACAGCAACCTCCCGCTGTACGTATGTAAGGTGAACGGAGAAACCAAATATGTCATTCCCGTGACAGGTAAAGGTCTGTGGGATGCGATTTGGGGATATGTGGCTTTAAATGCCGATAAGAACACCATTTATGGAGTATATTTTACCCATAAGGGCGAGACGGCCGGTCTGGGTTCTATCATTACGGAATACGATAAATTCCAGAAGCAGTTCGAGGGTAAGAAGCTGATGAATGACGACAAGTCTGCCGTAGCCATCAGCGTGGTGAAGAAAGGCAAAGTCGTGAACGGACTTTCTGATGACAGCCGTTGCGATGCCATCACCGGTGCCACCTTGACTTCGGACGGTGTGAACAACATGCTTCATGACTGTATTTCACGTTATATGACTTTTTTAAATACTAATGAATAAAGGAGGTAAGATATGAGTAAGTTATTTTCTAAAGAGAATGGAGAAGTATTCTCGTCTCCCCTTAACCTCAACAACCCGATTGCGGTTCAGGTGCTCGGTATCTGTTCCGCCTTGGCTGTCACTTCACAAATGGAGCCGGCCATTGTCATGGGGCTTTCGGTAACAGTGATTACGGCTTTTTCCAATCTGATTATATCTTTGATACGTAAGACGATTCCCAACCGTATCCGTATCATCGTCCAGTTGGTCGTCGTGGCTGCTTTGGTAACCATTGTAAGTATGGTGCTGAAGGCTTTTGCTTACGATGTGAGCGTACAGTTGTCCGTGTATGTCGGTCTGATTATCACCAACTGTATTCTGATGGGCCGTCTGGAGGCTTTTGCCATGATGAACGGCCCGTGGGAAAGTTTCCTTGACGGTATCGGTAACGGTTTGGGCTATGCTTATGTGTTGGTGCTGGTGGGCACGGTACGCGAATTCTTCGGAAACGGTTCCCTGATGGGCTTCCAGATTATCCCGCAGAGCTTCTACGACATGGGCTATATGAACAATGGTATGATGACCATGCCGGCCATGGCGTTGATTCTTTTGGGATGTTTCATTTGGGCTCACCGGGCTTACAATGAAAGGAAAGAGAAAAAGTAATAGAATCATAACCATAAATAGAAAGAAAAAAGAATATGGAACATATGTTAAGTTTGTTTGTCCGTTCTATTTTTGTGGACAACATGATTTTCGCTTTCTTCTTGGGTATGTGTTCTTACTTGGCCGTATCTAAGAATGTAAAGACAGCATTGGGGTTGGGTGTTGCCGTAACCTTCGTGCTTTGCGTGACGGTGCCGGTGGACTATCTGTTGCAGACCAAAGTATTGGCTGAAGACGGCATCCTCGGCATGGACTTATCCTATTTGGCGTTTATCCTTTTCATAGCCGTGATTGCCGGTATGGTGCAGTTGGTAGAGATGGTGGTGGAGCGTTTTTCTCCTTCGCTTTATGCCGCATTGGGTATCTTCCTCCCTTTGATTGCCGTGAACTGCGCCATCATGGGTGCCTCACTGTTCATGCAGCAGAGAATTTCCATGGATCCGGCCACCAGCACGCAGGCTATCTCCAGCGTATGGGATTCCTTGGCATACGCTTTGGGTTCCGGTATCGGTTGGCTGTTGGCCATTGTGTCTTTGGCTGCCATCCGTGAGAAGATGGCTTATACCGACGTGCCCAAACCCTTGCAGGGATTGGGTATCACCTTCATCACGGTGGGTCTGATGGCCATGGCCTTTATGTGTTTCTCAGGTTTAAGTATTTAAAAGGAAAGGAATAGAACAATGGATATGAATTTTATTTTAGCGAGCATTGGCGTATTCCTCGTCACAATTCTCCTCTTGGTGGTTATTTTGTTGGTAGCCAAGAAGTATTTGTCTCCGAGCGGAAACGTGAATATTACCATCAACGGGGATAAGACGATTTCCGTGGCGCAAGGCGGAAGCGTGCTTTCCACTTTGGCTTCCGAAGGGATTTACCTGTCTTCTGCCTGCGGTGGTAAAGGTTCTTGCGGACAGTGCAAATGTCAGGTGGTAGAAGGAGGCGGTGAGATTCTGGACTCAGAAAAGGGACAGTTTACCCGCAAACAAATCAAAGACCATTGGCGTTTGGGTTGCCAGTGCAAGGTGAAAGGTGATTTGAAGATTAAAGTGCCCGAGTCTGTCATGGGTGTGAAGGAGTACGAATGTACGGTGATCAGCAACAAGAATGTGGCTACGTTCATCAAGGAGTTCAAGGTGCAGCTTCCGGCTGGGGCACACATGGACTTTATCCCCGGTTCATACGCCCAGATCAAGATACCTGCATTTACGATGGATTACGACAAGGATATCGACAAGAGCCTTATCGGCGACGAATACTTGCCGGCATGGCAGAAGTTCGGTCTCTTCCCGTTGAAGTGTGTCAATCCGGAACCGACTGTGCGTGCCTACTCTATGGCCAACTACCCGGCTGAGGGCGACGTGTTCATGTTGACCGTACGTATTGCTACGCCTCCTTTCAAGGCCGACCGTAGCGGTTTCATGGATGTGAACCCGGGTATTGCTTCTTCTTACATCTTCACGCTGAAACCGGGTGACAAGGTGACGATGAGCGGCCCTTACGGCGACTTCCATCCGCATTTCGACAGCAAGAAAGAAATGATTTGGGTCGGCGGTGGTGCCGGTATGGCTCCGTTGCGTGCGCAAATCATGCACATGACGAAGACGTTGCATACGACGGATCGCGAGATGCACTATTTCTATGGTGCGCGCGCGTTGAACGAAGTGTTCTATCTGGAGGACTTCTTAGGCTTGGAAAAGGATTTCCCGAATTTCCATTTCCATTTGGCTTTGGATCGTCCGGATCCTGCCGCAGACGCAGCAGGCGTGAAGTACACTCCGGGTTTTGTGCATAACGTGATGTATGAGACCTACCTGAAGAATCACGATGCGCCCGAGGACATCGAATATTACATGTGCGGTCCCGGCCCGATGTCGAAGGCTGTGGTCGGCATGCTCGACGGTCTGGGTGTAGATCCTGAATCTATCATGTACGATAACTTCGGCGGATAGTAGAGTAAAGAATACATTCTTTTTCATAGTAATTTGCGGCAGATTCCATGGGTACATGATGGATTTGCCGCAAATTTTTATATCCAATCGGAAGGGAGGCCATACTGGTTTCTATGTTGATGTTTTGTTTGCGAAATCCGATATTTCGCTTTCAAAATGACAGAAAAATAGGAGCCGATTGAACAAGCCAATCTTCTTTTTCCCTCTATCCGTGCAGTTCAAACGAAGGTTTTGAATACATTTTTTTGCAAATCAGGCTTGATTTTTATCTTTGTTCAGCAAAAAGGGGCATCAATCTCAGTCGAACGAAAAATCGTTCGGCTGAAAAAACACTTTTTTTGTCCGCATCTCGTATAATTCACTTCCTCACGTTGTCCGAAAAAAGACCTGAAAATGTGTAGACGAGATGCCGGTACGGGCTCTTTTTTCTCTATTTCGCCTCCTTGGGTTTACGGGATTCGACTGTCAAATCGTTGTGTAAATCCGGGATTGGCTTGCTCCGCGTTGAAGCGCAGGCGCAAGCTATGGCTTTTCGTTTGGCTTTTTGAAAGTACAGGCCCTGAATGGGTGACAAACCGTTTTCTCCCCACGTGGCGAGAATTGTATATTTCCAAAAGCTTCCGCTTCGGGGTACAAATGGCGGAATCTTGCCGGGTGCGGATTGTCATTTTGACAGTATCGCAAAGCAGTGCGGATCCAGGTGCGCACTGCATCGGACGGAGGGGAAAAGCCGAAGCGGCCCTTCTTAGAATTGGAAATAGATGAACGGTTGCATTTCCGCCGTGACGAACTGGTAAGCGATGAAAACGGTCAGTACGACAACTGCGGCCATCAACGGCAACGGCATGCGTGCAAACCAAATGCGATAACGGCGTTTCCAGTTGTCCGGCAACCAATGTATGACCATGCCTAAGGCGAAGAGGGCAAACACCTTGTCGTAGGCCAGAATAATATCGCCCACGTTGGCGTTCCATGCCGTCCCCATTTGGTTCACCATTTCCGTGGCGATGCGCCATGCCGTTTCGTTGGCAATGGCCGGGTCGAGATTGGAACCCGAACGGAAGAACAGGCGCGTGAAGGTGATGAATACGAAGGTGACACCCACGGCCCATGCGTGCCCTAACCCTGAAAAGCGCCAACGCAAGCCGCTCAGCGCATACAGCCATTTGATAATAGCACTGGCCGTGATGAACAGCATGAAGACGAGCAGCAGGTTCCATATAGGCGCGGGGGCAAAGACATATAACGCTCCCGTTACGGACAAGATGAGCAACGACCAGAGCGTACGGACCACCGGCCGGAAGTCTCTCCAGAACTTGTAGACAATCATGCCCACGCCGTTCAGTCCGCCCCATATCATGAAATTACAACTTGCCCCGTGCCACAGGCCGCCGAGCAGCATGGTAATCATCGAGTTCAGGTTGGCCCATATCTTTTTGCGGCGGTCCGGACAGCGCAGTCCCACCGTGACGACAACGGCACCGAGCACCAGTACGCCTCCGGCCACGTAAAGGTTGCCCGAGAGGATAAGGGCCACGAACGTAATGGTCAGTATCCAGAAATACGTGCCGAAGGTGGCGTTGCGGTTTCCGCCCAAGGGGATGTACAGGTAATTCTGCAACCAGCGCGACAACGAGATGTGCCAGCGTTTCCAGAAGTTGCTGCAATTCGGGGCTTTGTACGGTGAGTTGAAATTACGCGGCAGATAGAATCCCATGAGCAGCGAGAGACCGATGGCAATGTCCGTATAGCCCGAAAAATCGGCATATACTTGCAGGCTGTAGGCAAAGAGGGCCATGAGGTTCTCAAAACCGGAGAAAAGCATGGGGTTGTCGAACACACGGTCGATGAAGTTCACCGCGAGATAGTCGCTCAGGATGATTTTCTTGAGCAGGCCGTTGAGTATCCAGAACACGGCCATGCCGAATTGCAGGCGGCTCAGGCAGTACTTGCGGTAGAGTTGCGGGATGAAGTCGCTGGCTTTCACGATAGGTCCGGCCACCAGTTGGGGGAAGAACGTGACGTAGAAACCGAAATCGAACAGGTTGCGCACCGGTTTCACCAACCCGCGATACACGTCGGCCGTATAGCTGATGATTTGGAACGTGTAGAAGGAGATTCCCACGGGCAGGATGATGCGGTCTACGCTGAAGAACGGTTGGCCGAGCAACCGGTTGCCCTCGGCAGCCAGCAGGTTGGTCACTTGGAAGGAGGTGCCGCATACGGTATTCACCAAGTCCGCGAAAAAGTAGGCATACTTGAAGTAGCACAAGATGGACAGGTCGATGGCGACGCTCAGGACGAGGAAAGCCCGCTTTTGCCAACGCTTCTGCACGCGGTAGATGAGCTGGGCGATAAGAAAGTCGCTGCACGTCACGAACAGGAGCAGACCGAAAAACAGTCCGCTCGTTTTGTAGTAGAACAAAACGCTGACGAAAAACAGGTAAGTGTTACGAAGCAACCGTTTGTTGCGGAAAAGCGCGAAAACGGCGAAGACAATGGCAAAAAAGGCCCAAAACTGGAATTGCGTGAACAACAGCGGACTGTTCGGGTCGAACGAGAATACACTTTCTATATAATGCCACAGTACGAGCAGGTTTTCTTTAATTTCCATCAGCTTGTAAATAGTCGGTTATGATTGCATTGTAGAGCATGTCGCCTATGAGGTGGTATCCCTCGGCGGTGAAGTGGATACGGTCGGGGCGCATCAACCGCTTGCCGCGCCACAAGGCGGAAGAGCGCGAACCGCCCATGATATGATATTGGTCCCATACGGCACCGCCGGTCTCGGCGGCCAGTTCTTTGAATGCCTTGGCCACGCGCGCCGTGTTGGGATTGGTACGCTTGCCGTGCCTTCTCCCAAGGTTGAGCAGACAGTCGTTGTTGGTCACGAAAAGCAAAGCGCAATGCGGATTCGCGGATTTGAACAGGGCGATAAGTTCGCGGTAATGCGCTTTGAACTGTTCCGGGTCGAATTTCTGCGGCGGTACGTTGGCGTCGTTGATGCCGATGCCGAAAATGGCAAGATCCGGCCGGATAAGTTTCAGGTCTTCGGGCAGATGGCGGCAACGCAGCCAGGCCGGTACGTCGGCCCCGTTAATCCCTACGGCATGATAGACCAGTCCGTCCCGGTCGTTTTCCGGAAGGATGCCTGTCAGCGTGAAACGTCCGCCCTCTCCGGTGTGGATGCGTATGTCCGCTGTGTCGCAGGCTTCGGGGTAGTGTATCAGGAAACTGTGCGTGGCAGTGTCATGTTGCGGGAGGAGGGTGTCTCCGCGATGTATGGCGTAGGGATATGCCGTGGTGTCGTTGGCATAGCCCAGTATGCGCAGTCGTGTGAAATGCCAGGCGGACGTATCGCTCGGATTGAGCCGGAGCGTCAGGCTGGCGGAAGGGTCGCCGGTGCTGACTGCGGCTCCGGTCAGTCCGAGGGTATCAGTGCCGTTGGGCTTGATGCACCGGCAACTTTCCCATGTTCCGGTAAAACCGATACGGTAGTTTTGGGGTGCGTTCGTCCGCAGGATGCGGAAAGGGAATACCACGCCCCGGGCGGTCATTACCGAATCGCCCAAGGTGGAAAAGTTCATCCGCAACCGGTGGCTCAGGTATCCGGCCTGTACATGGCTGCCCCCGATGTGGAGGATGTTTATTTTGCCTTTGCCGGTGGATAGCAAGCTATCCATTTTGTGATAGAGTGTGTCGAAGTCGGCCCGTTCGGATGGGAATTGCAACGTGTTGTCTCCGTATCGGATGAACGGGTAATCGGGGAGAGGGCGTAACGCAGCTTCGCGGCGTACGGAATCATTCTTCTCATGGGCGTGGCAGCCAACCAGTAGGGCAAAGGCCGCTAAAAGCCCGGATAATATCCTGTATTTCTTCATGTCTTTCGGAGGGATATTGAAGATAAAATTAGGGGTTCAGTGAATCGTGGGACACCGTGTCGGTGTGCGTAGCCTGGACGGACGGGACCTGTGTGGTATCTACCACCAGTTCCGTACTGTCCGCACTGAGTTTCAGTTTGTCTTTTCCTGTACGGAAACGATAGAATTTATGGTAAAATTCAAGCGTTTCATAGAGGATATTGCCTACGTGGCGGGCACCTTTGGGAGTGAAATGCACGTAGTCCGGTCCGGCCAGATAAGCGTCTACCCACTTCATCATGGAGCCTCGTCCGCCCATGGCGGCATAAAGGTCCCAATAGGCTATGCCGCATTCTTCCGCCATGGCTTTCATGGCTTCTACCAGATGGGGCAGGATGGGGTAAGTCTGCATCTCGCCGTCTATGGAAGTGGACATGTCCGACGGGCCGATGAAGAGGAAACAAGCATCGGGAGCCAGTTTCCGGAGATATTCAATCTGTCGTTTCAGGCCGGACATGTAATTGTCGATACCTTCTTTTCCTTTCAGGTAAGGAACGGAATTTCCGCCATATTGCAGGATGATGAGCCGGACGTTTTCGCGTCCGAAGAACGGGGACAGCGTGGATGAATGGATGCCGGTGAATATCGTGCCGGAGCAGCCGCGCATGGGGATGTTGTCGAGCGAAACGCCCGTTTGCCCGTCGAGCATTACTCCGTACACATCGGCTTGTCCGTCGACCGTAAGGCTGACCGTAGTGCGGGGACTGCTGAAATTACGGGAATAGCAGTAAAACCGGTCGTTGAGTTGCGTTTCGTTCAGGATGAGGGTGTCGGTTCCGGCCACCGCTGCCGCTTTTACCGGGGCACTGGTCAGGAGCGTGATTTGCCCGAAGCGGGAAGCGTGCGGAAAATGCTGGCGGTCGCGCGTGGAAAACCGGAATGTGGTCGGCCCGTCGAGTGTGGCCGTTTGTCCCATGATTCCGTATGCCTTACTGTCGAGCCGCATATCCTTGGGGCCATAGACGATGTGTCGGGATAGCCCTTCCGGTGATACGGATTGTGACAATGTGTAAGTCGGGACGGTTTGTACGGCCGGTGCCAACCCCACGCCACTTCCGCCGAACCGTTCTTGGAACGCTTCGCGCAAGACGGACGAGATTCGGTCGCCTTCCAACTGCGAATCGCCGTAGTGCATGATGCGGACGGGGCGTTCGCGTGCAGCTTCGAGCGCATCGAAAAACGGGTCCAAATAATCTATGTTGTCTCCCGGCATATAAATGCGTGCGGCGTTCGTCTCGCAATAGGTCATGAACTCGCTTTCTTTTTCCGCTTTGAGTGCGTTCATGCGCATTTGCAGCAGTTCTTCCGTGCTGAGGGTGTCAGTTGATACGGTGTCGGTCGGGAGCGTTTCTTTTTCTTCTTCCGTTTGAAGGACTTCTGTCAGAGAGGGAAACTTCATCCGCACACTGCCTACGGCGATACCGTCTTCCGGAAAAAAGTATGCGACAAGTGCCAACAATCCTAAAATGGAAAAGATAAAACAAATAATGGTTCTGATTTTCATCCTGTTTGGGGTGTTTGTGAAAAACGCTGCAAAGTTACGGAATATCGCTGGAATAATCGAATAAAAAGGCGGATTTGATAACTTCCATGAGGTGGAAGAGTGTTTTTTCCTTATATTTGTGACGTCAATAAATAATATATGGAACAAAATCCTCTTCAAAAAACGCGTATAGAGGTCGTGGACGCCCTACGTGGTTTTGCCGTAATGGCTATTATTCTGGTCCATAATCTGGAACATTTTATTTTTCCTGTTTATCCGGCAGATTCACCGGAGTGGTTGGAGGTTCTGGACCAAGGAGTTTTGAATGTGGTGTTTAGCCTTTTTGCAGGTAAGGCATACGCCATCTTTGCCCTTTTGTTTGGTTTTACTTTTTATATTCAAACGCAGAATCAAAAGCGGCGGGGGAAAGACTTCGGTTACCGTTTCCTGTGGCGCATGGTGCTGTTGGTAGGTTTTGCCACGTTGAATGCCGCATTCTTTCCGGCCGGCGATGTCTTGTTGCTGTTCGTTGTGGTGAGTCTGGTCTTGTTCTTTACGCGTAACTGGCGTGACAAGGCTATTTTGATTGCCGCCATCATATTTTTGTTGCAGCCGGTTGAATGGTACCACTATCTGGCCGCTTTGGCCGACTCGGCTCACCGCTTGCCTGATCTCAAGGTGGGCGAAATGTATGCGGAAGTGGCGGAATACACGAAATCCGGGGACTTTTGGGATTTCATTGGGTGCAACATTACGTTGGGGCAAAAGGCCAGTTTGTTGTGGGCCGTGAATGCCGGGCGTTTTTTCCAGACGGCAGGGCTGTTCCTGTTAGGCTTTTACATCGGAAGAAAACGGCTTTTTATGTCATCCGAAAAGAACCTTCATCTGTGGGTAAAGATATTGATTGTTTCCGCTCTTTCCTTTGCACCTTTATATACGTTGAAGGAACTGGTTATGGGACAGGACGCTATCGTACAGCAAACCGTGGGTACTGCATTTGACATGTGGCAGAAATTGGCTTTCACGCTGGTACTGATAGCGTCTTTCGTGCTCCTTTACCAAAACAGGAGGTTCAGCGACGCGGTTGGCAATCTGCGTTTTTATGGAAAGATGAGTCTTACCAATTATATAAGCCAGTCTATAATAGGAGCGGTCATTTATTTCCCGTTCGGTCTTTATCTTGCTCCTTATTGCGGATATGCGGTGAGTTTGTTGATTGGAGTTTTCACGTTCCTGTTGCAAGTATGGTTTTGCAAATGGTGGCTGTCCAAGTATAAACAAGGGCCTTTGGAGTGTATCTGGCATAAATGGACTTGGATAGGAACGGATAAGAAGTAAGCCGCCTTTTGGGAGTAAAGAAGGACGATAGAACCACTGCGTCCCGTCCGGATAAATACGTCAGTAAGAGTTTTTTCCTTTTATCGGCGTATTTTTAGTTTATAATATGTTAATATGAGTTAATTATTCGGGGGGGGGTAAATAATTAGTCACTGATTTATTACATTTGTACAACAATTTAATAGGTAAACAGCTAAATATATTGCAATTTATGGATAAGCATATTATCGGTGAAAATGCGGGTAGGGTATGGCGTCTATTGAGCAGTGACGACCAACGTCGTTGGGAGTATTCGGAGATAAAAGACATCTTAGGATTGAATGATGCCGAACTGGGCAGTGCCATTGGCTGGTTGGCTCGTGAGGATAAGATACAGTTCGAGTTGGAACATCATAACAGCAAGGATGAGAAGGCCTATTTGTATCTTATGCTGAATGTATATTTTTGATTGTATGGTACGGTCGGGATTTGCCTCTCTTCAGAAGAGGTGCACTGTCCATCCTTGTCGGGAAGTAGGGATTGAGAAAAATAAAAAGTATGACATAATGGCAATTATTTCAGAATCCTCTATGCGAATCGATATCGGCAAAGATACTTCTGATTTCTTAGAAGAATAACTAAATGTTTAGAAAAGGAATATATTTTTGCTTTATTAACCTTTTGGTCGGTGCGGACTAAGGCTATAAAATACAGTTTGCCAGGAAAATGGAAATTTCCTGGCAAACAATGTGAGTCGCAAAAATCGTTTGGTAGAGGAGATATATCATTAGGGGATTATTCGCCTACTTCCACGCGGATGATTCGGCTGCCGTCGTCCGACCATGTATAGTGCAGTGCGTTCGAACGGAAAGGTTGGCCGTTGACTTTTGTTTCTATATATCTTTTTTTCGTTTTGAAGTTATAAGTAGCGTAGTGTCGATAGAAGTCTGTCTCTATTCCTGGTTCGCGGAAGTCTTGCCGGTAAAGCGAACCCATTTCTTTGCTTTGGTTGCCATTCTCTTCCATGAACTTTATATCGCTTTCAAACCAGAAAGCTCCGGATATGATCCGTTCTGAACGGATGGCATCTTCCATCTCTGTTTGATCTCCCTGTGGGTAGAAGCCTTGTACCAATTCCGCACTGGTGAAGCGCAGTTCGGGCTTCTTGTCATACACGACAGTGAAAGGTTTGTTGTCAAGTATGATACGTTCATTGCCCGCATGGCAGTAGAGTACGGCCTCGACATCGGCTTTGGCTATGAAGTTCTCGCGGTCGATTTGGAAGTCTGGAGTAGAAGGATGTGCGGAAGTCTCTATAATACCGTTGAAGGCATCCGTACGGCCAAAGATGTCAGTTTCGCTGAAGTCATTGTGTGCGTAACGGAGGGCAATCCCCCACGAACTGTGGGTGAAAGCGTTATTGAAAGACAAAGGGATGTCCGGAATCAGAGGGACGGATACGGAAATACTCAGGTCTGCCTGCACACCTGAGTTGGCCACGTAGTAGCAGTCCGTCATCTCTATCTCGCCCAAATGGGCATCCAAAGTCAAGTATGCTCTTGTGTCTTCTGCATAGAGTAGCAAGCGTGGATTAGCTTTGCCTGTCGCCTGTGCTTGAAGTTCATCTTCTGCGATGAGATAGGGGCGCACATAATAAATGCCGGGGGCAAGGTCGGGCAGTTCGAAAGTCTGGGATTGCTCGTGGCCAGACAAGAGTTCTTCGCCCTTGAGGTCGTAAAGGGCATTGCCCGGTCCCAGTACGTTGTGCTGTCCGATAAGCAGTCCGCAATATAGTTTGAGGGCTTTGGGCGCACCGTATTCTCCCTCTTCCGGATTACGGTTGAACGTTTCGGTGGGGGCATTGGTGCGGGCGTAGACCGTGACGTAGCTTTTGCCGTCCGGGCCTTTCCCATACAAATTTTCAGAGTTGTCCAAATAGACGGCACTTTCGCCTGTAATCAGCCTGCGGATAGTTTCCAGATGGTTTAAGTTGCATACGGCATCATATTCAGGGAACAAGGCTTGTCCATCGTAAACAGGCTGACCCGCATAATCGCCAGAAGCAACCTTGCCGATGAAATCTCTCCCGTACGATTTAAGGTTTTCCGATAAAAAATCTATGTTCAGACTGAACGAAAGGATGGAAGAGGCCACGGCGGAGAAGGGGTCGGAGGAGGTCTGACTGTTTCCGTATGGGGACTGTAGGGCGTAGGTACGGTGCTTTGTATTTCCGTTCGCAGTCCCTGTCAGGTAGATGTTCCCTCCTTTTTGTTGTACGATATAAGCATTGGCATTGTATTCGGAAGATGTTCCCATTAAAAATGTCGTTACATCGAACCGGTCATCCACGAAAAACGTAAGCGTGGTGTGCGAGTTGAAGCCATCTACAGAGAAGGCGGCCACATAGCCTCCCCCCAGGCTGTCACGGTTACACACGAAAGTGGCAGTTGTCTCATCGTTGATGCGGCTGGCGATGCCCCACTTCCAATGCATCTTGTTCAGGGCTTCTGTTGGGATTGAGCCGTATGCCCCTACGGTTTGGGGTTTGCCGCCGTTTTCATCGTCTTCGCAGCCCGTGAAAGTGAAGACGGAGAAGCATAGCAGAAAAACGTAAGATAACTTTTGAATATTCATAGTCTCATTTTTTATGAAAGGTTACTGCATTAAAGTGCTGGCTTAGGGCTTTTCCCCATTCCCGGCTTCTTCGCTTTGCAGGATGGCTTGTGCAGATTCGTCTCCCAACTCGGCCGCTTTCTTCAGATGGGCCAGACCTTCTTCACGTCGGTTCAATTTGAGTTGGCAAATGCCCATCAGGCGGTAGGCATCTCCGAACTCGGGATTCAGTTCCGCGCTCTTTTTTGCGGAAGAGAGTGCTTCAGCAAATTCCCCGATACGGTAATAGACCACGGCCCGTTCGGCATGATATAACGGTTCTTTGGGTTCCATGCGTATGGCCCGGTCGATATCGTCGACGGCTTGTTGGAACATGCGGCATTGCATTTCTGCCTGTTCGCGACGGTAGTAGAAGTAGGCAGTGAGTTCATCGCCCATTAAATGCTCGTATTCATTCAGATCCAAAATAGCATCCCGGTAGCGGCCCAAGGCGAGCAAAGTGTTGGATCGCTCCAACAATGCCGGTGCCGCATCTTTTAAATAAGGTTTGCTGAAACATGCCACGGCACTGTCTTGCAATGCCAGTATCTGTAGCGTATCGGCTCCTGCCATCCGTTTGCATTGGGCGGCGTAGAGGAACAGGTTGGCCGAACGCATATTGGTTCCCGTCAAGGACAAGTATTTTTCGAAGGCCTTTTCGTAGTCTTTGAGTGCATAGAGCGTATTGCCCTCCTGAAGTGTATAGAGGGGGAGAGGATTTTGCTTGTAGGCTTCTCCAGCGAGTGAGAGTGATTTGTTCATGTCCCAGTCTTTATACACCGTGTAACCGGGTTTCAAGTTCAATTCGTATAGCAGTTTGCTGAAAGCATAGTACACTTCGTCTTTTTTCTCGGCCACGTCCATGGCTGCATTCATATCTTCTTCAGCGGCTGCATAGTTGCCGTGTGCCATGTAGAAATCAGCCCGTTGGGTGTAGGGTTCGCTGCTTTTGGGAAATTGTTCCGCATAGTCGTTCAGGTACTGGTTATAGGTAGCGGAGTCCGAACGGGAGGCCGTCATGAACAGGAACGTGCGTATATCCGCTTCATCGGCCGGTAATGCCTTACGGATGTGGATGGCATTTAAGTCGTTGTCGGCCGAAGACATGCCGTTGGTGCAAAGTGTGTTGCCGTATGCGACACTGACGGCGTAGGACGTTGTGGCGGAGGCGTTGGCTTTCCGCTGTATCATTCCCAATACTTCGCCTTCTTCATCCATGACCGGACTGTTCAAGTACTTTTCGTCCAATGGCCGACCTAAGGTGTAATAACCGTATTTTTCGTTGAATTTCTGAATGTCGTGCAACGTGTCGTTTACACACATTTTGTTTTCTTTTGTCGGGTAGGGGAGGACGTAGACGTGTTCATGTTTCACGCCCATACGGTCTGAAATGGTCAGTGCCGGGGTCTCCTTGTCGGTTTTTACCCGGAACTTTACCAAATCGTATAATGAGCTGACTCCCACGATGGCTTCCACTTCGTATTCCTTTCCTTCTCCGCTGACGACTTTGGCTTTGCTGGCTTGTTTGAACAGTTGGTAATCGGCTAAAGCGGTTCCGTTCTTGTCGATGAAAAAGCCGCTGCCGGATTGCAGCATGTCTCCTTTTTCATTCATGGTCACGATGCTGATTTGTGCTTTTGCTGCCTTTTTGAACCATTTGGGATTTTGGGCAACCAAATGGCCGCCCAAAGTAGACAGGCAAGTCAATATAAATATGATCTTTTTCATTTTCTATAGGATTGGTTAAGCAATTCTTTAGCGTTATTGATGGCCGCATCGGTCAGTGTGGTGCCGCTCAACATGTGGGCGATTTCCTCCACGCGTCCTTTTTCGTCCAGTTGGACGATATGGCTGCTGGTACCCTCCGCGTGGTCTTCCTTGTAAACTTTGTAGTGCGTGCTGCCGAGAGCCGCGATTTGGGGCAGATGGGTGATGCTGATGACTTGTCGGTTGAGTGCCCCCATTTCCTGCATGATATGCGCCATCTTCTCGGCGATGCTGCCGGAGACGCCGGTATCTATTTCGTCGAAAATGATGGTAGGTAGTTTGACCGCCCCGGAAATCATGGCTTTCAGCGAGAGCATGACGCGTGCGATTTCACCCCCCGATGCCACTTGGGAGATAGGTTGCAACTGGCCGTTTTTGTTGGCACTGAAAAGGAAGTTGATTTTGTCGGTTCCCGTCTCGTCCGGTACTTCTTTGGGAGTGAGTTCCACTTTGAATTGGACATTCGGGATACCCAACGGGATGAGCTTTTCTTTCATCTGCCTTTCCACGACCGAGGCCGCCTTTTGCCGTAGCGAGGTCAGCCTTCCGGCTTGTTTCTTCATAGACTCAAGGGCTTGGTCGCATTGCTGTTGCAAGGCATGTATATGTTCGTCGCTGTGTGTGATGGCGTTGAGTTTTTCGCGGTATTCCTCCTCTATTCGCAGAAGGTCTTCCAACGTGTCCACACGGTGTTTCTGTTGCAAGTCATAGATGGTGTTGAGCCGTTCGTTGACGTATTCCAGACGTTCCGGATTGAACTCGACCTGTTCCGTGCGTCCGGCAATCTCGCCGGCAAGGTCTTTCAACTCGATGTAACATGACTCCATACGTGATGCCAGTTCATTGCCGTCGGGATAAACTTTTCCTATATTGTCCAAGAGATGGGTTGTTTCTTTCAAGACGTTGACGATACCGTTTTGTTCATTGTCCAAAAGGTTTTCCGCTTGATACAAAGCCTGTTTGATTTCTTCGGCATGTGTCAGTGTTTCGGCCTCTTGTTCCAGTTCTTCCTGTTCTCCGGTTTTCAATGCGGCATTCTCTAATTGTTCCAGTTGGAACGTGATATAGTCTTCTTCCGTACGGGCTTGTTCCGCGGCTTGCCGCGCCTGTTGCAACTCCTTGTCCGCTTGCCTGTAAGCTGTGTACAGTCTTTTATACTGTTGTAGTTCATCCTTGTCTCCGGCCAGGATGTCGATGACGTTCAGTTGGAAGTTCTCTTTGTTCAGCAACAAGTTTTGGTGTTGGGAATGCACGTCGATGAGCATTTCCCCCAATTCCTTGAGTTGGCTCACGGGAGCGGGCGTATCGTTGATGAACGCCCGGCTCTTGCCGGATACCGTGATTTCACGGCGGACGATACATTCTTTCCCGTCGAACTCCAAATCGTTGCGTTCGAAGAACTCCTGCATGCCGTAGGCACTCAGGTCGAAAACGGCTTCGATGATACATTTCGACATACCGTTTTTTATGGATTTACTGTCTGCGCGCTGACCGAGCAGCAGTCCGATTGCCCCGAGGATAATGGACTTTCCGGCGCCGGTTTCTCCGGTAATGACGGAAAATCCCGGCTCGAACCTGATGTCTAACGTGTCTATTAATGCGTAATTCTGAATGAATAAAGATTTCAGCATATCCTTATTTTCTGAGTTTTTCCCAATAATTACTTTGTGAAGCGTTGATGGCGAACACGATATTATATACTTTCTCACGTTCTTCCGCCGTACCCTTCCCGCTGTAAATGCTGACTAACTCATCTCGTTTGATGTCGGTGAATATGACGGGGAGCGCGCTCATGCTTTTTTGGTCGCGGGCTTGTTTGAGCATTTCTATGGATTCCGTGATGGCCATGCGTGCCGTATCGGTATTTTCCGTCATGCGGTCCAGTCCCAGACGGTGGTATTTGTATTCCAGTTGCCGGAGCGGTTCCATGGCCCCGTCCAGATAGTCATTGATAATGGCAAAACGGTTGCGGTCGTTTTCGAAAGCTTTCCATCCGGCATAGCCCAGGTTTTGCGAATTGTTGGCTACGTCCATGGCCATTTGCAGGATGTCGGAACCGCCGAGCGGTGCCATCGTATCCATGTCCATGCCGATGATGAGGTAGGCATAGTAGGCAATGACAGCCGTAAGGTTGTTGTCCACTTGTTCCGGGCGGAATTCCAGTTGGTCGAATTGCTGGAAAGTAAAGTTGAAATTCTCATCCTGAAAATTAAACACCGTCGTTGAATAGTTGGAGTCATACACCGGACGTGTACTCTGCACCTGTATCGACCCAGTAAATGAATTGTCCGTTTCGCTGTAAGTTTTCAGCGTGATACTGAAAGTACAGTTGATGCGTTCTTCTTCTTCGTATGTCATCCCGGTCCATTGCCTCTCGTTGATGAAAGCCGTCAGGGAGTTCTGCAACGCCTCGAAGACGGCATCCGTCGTGTTGGAGATTTGGGAACGGTTGATGGTCACTTTGGCATTGAGTTCCTGTGCCACAGCCGGGGCTGCAATGTGGAAACATGCCGTCAGGGCCATGAATTTAAGACAGGAGGCTATATGTCTGCGTACGTCATGCATATTCATCCGGCGTTAGAAAGAAGACACGAGCCGGTCGACAATGTCGGCCGCCACTTCTTTTTTGCTTTTCAGCGGATAGACCACGGAATCGGTCCGGCTGATAATGGTTATTTTATTCGTGTCATGACGGAAGCCCGCCCCTGGGTCGTTCAGCGAATTGAGCACGATGAAGTCGAAATTCTTCCGTTCCAGTTTTTCGTGCGCATGCGCCGTCTCGTCATGGGTTTCGAGGGCAAAGCCTATGAGTTTCTGTCCCTCACGTTTCATCTGGCCGAGCGTTTGGGCTATGTCGCGTGTCGGTTTCAGACGTAGGACGAGGTCATCGGCTTCACGTTTGATTTTGCGGTCGGAGGCTTGCGCAGGCGTGAAGTCGGCCACGGCTGCACATAAGATGGCAGCATCCGATTCCGGGAAATGTGCCGTGGCCTCGCGGAACATGTCTTCAGCCGATTCCACGTCGATTCGCCGGATGCCCGCCTGCGTGGTGCCGAGAGACGTCGGACCGCAAACCAACATGACTTTCGCGCCGCGTCGGGCACAAGTCTCGGCTAAGGCGATTCCCATTTTGCCCGATGAATAGTTGCCGATAAACCTTACGGGGTCTATCTTTTCATACGTGGGGCCTGCTGTAATCAGGATTCTTTTCCCTCGTAAGTCTTGTCCGCCGGAAAAGTAGTCTTCCAGAACCTTGATAATATTTTCAGGTTCCTCCATGCGTCCTTTGCCTTCCAAATGACTGGCCAATTCCCCGCTAGCAGGCTCAATGATGTGGTTGCCATAACTGCGGAGGCGTTCGAGGTTTTGCTGTGTGGAGGGATGGGCGAACATGTCCAAATCCATTGCCGGAGCTACGAAAACGGGAGCTTTCATGGACAGGTAGGTCGTGATGAGCATGTTGTCGGCTATGCCGTGGGCCATCTTGCCGATAGACGAGGCCGTAGCCGGTGCAATCACCATGGCATCGGCCCAAAGCCCGAGTGCGACGTGGCTGTGCCAACTCCCGTCGCGTCCGGAAAAGAATTCGCTGACCACTGGTTTGCTGGTTAGTGCGGAGAGGGTGACGGGCGTGATAAATTCTTTGCCCGCCGGAGTGATGACCACTTGCACTTCAGCTCCCCTTTTAATCAATCCCCGGATGAGATAGCAGGCTTTGTAAGCCGCGATGCTTCCCGTGATTCCCAATACGATTTTCTTACCTCTTAATGTTTCCATGTCGGTTTATGCCTTGTTCATATCCAAACGTATCTGGGTTAAAATCTGCTTGGTGTTGCGTGCGAAGTCACCTTGCAGAATCCAACTGTAATATCCGGGATCCGTACGTAACACGTCGGTGACTTTTTTTCCTTTGTATTTGCCGAAGTTGAACACGACATCACGATTTTCATCATAAACCATGCGTCCGGCAAAATCCACGTTATCCGTCATCCGGGAAAAATCGGACAGGAATGCCACGTCGTTTTTCAAGTCTTCAGGATAGTGGTCCAGTTGTGCCATCAGGACTTCGTATGTAGCCCGTGTGTCGGCCAAAGCAGAGTGGGCGTTTTCCAAATCCTTTCCGCAATAGAATTTGTATGCGGCACTCAACGTCCGGCGTTCGAGCTTATGGTAAATGTTTTGTACGTCGATGAACTTACGCTTGCGGATGTCGATGTCTATGCCCGCCCGCAGGAATTCTTCGACCAGCATCGGTACGTCGAAACGGTTGGAATTGAATCCGGCGAAGTCGCAACCCTTGATGGTATTGGCCAGTTCCCGGGCTACTTGCTTGAACGTAGGGCAGTCTGCCACGTCTTCATCATAGATACCGTGAATGGCCGAAGAACTTTCCGGAATGTGCATCTCCGGATTGATTCGCATGCTTTTGGACTCTTCATTGCCGTTAGGGTACACTTTGATGTAGCATAATTCTACGATACGGTCGGTGGTGATATTGATTCCCGTGGTTTCCAGATCGAAGAAAACGACGGGATTGTTCAGATTTAATTTCATTTTTATTCTTTTAGTCGTTCAGCATCATAGGCATCAGCAGCATCAGCAGGTCTTCGTTTTCTTCCTGCTCTGCCGGGACGATTACTCCGGCCCGGCTCGGGTCGGCCAGCTCGATGATGACGTTTTCTCCCCCCATATTGTTCAGTATCTCGATGAGGAACGTACCCTTGAAACCGATATTCATCGGAGAGTCTCCGTATTCGCAGGGCACGCGTTCCTCGGCCGAGGTGGAGTAGTCTATGTCTTGTCCGGAGACTACCAACTGATTGCTTTCCAGATGCAACTTGATCAAAGCGCTGCTTTGGTTGGAGAATATCAATACGCGTTTCAGGGCGCTCAGCAAAGTAAGGCGGTCCACCGTAACCCGGTAGGGGTTGTTTTGCGGAATGACAGAGTTATAGTTAGGATAGCGTCCTTCGATAAGCCGGCAGATGAGTCGGGAAGATTCCATGGTAATGTAAGCATTACGCTCATTGAACTTCAACGTGACGTCGTCCGATTCCTTCGGTAAGAGGTTTTTCAGAATCGTAGCCGGCTTCTTGGGAAGGATAAAGGCTGCGGGCTGATGGTCTTTGATACCGTAGTTTCTGTTGCGTACCAATTTGTGCCCGTCGGTAGAGACAAAAGTCAGGTTGTCGGCTTGGATGTCGAAATATACCCCGTTCATCACCGGACGCAATTCGTCGTCGGCCGTGGCGAACAGGCAACGGTTTATGCCGTTGAGCATCGTTTCGGCCGGTATGATGAGGGCATTCATGTCCTCCTGCGGGAGGTTCATTTCCGGGTATTCGTCGGCACTTTGTCCCACGATGTTGAAACGTCCGTTCTGGTAGTTGGCCGTGATTTCCATGTTGTCCGGATTGATATCGAAAGAAAGAGGCTGTTCCGCAATTTCTTTCATGGAGTCCTGGATGGTTTTGGCGTTGATGCAGAAACGGGCATTGGCATCGCTTTCCACAAGTTCCAGGTTGGTGATTAGCGTCGTTTCGCTGTCCGAGGCCGTAATGGTGAGTATATTATCTTGGATTTCAAATAAGAAACAATCCAAGATAGGGAGCGTATTCTTTGAATTTATGACGCGTCCAATCGTCTGCAAGCGATTGAAAAGTGCAGAGCTTGATACGATAAATCTCATAATGTGGTATTTTTAGAATTATATTCAGCAAATTTACATATTTAAGTAGAACGGAACAAAAAAAATAATTTAAAATTCGAGAAAGTAGAAAATAAGTTGTAATTTCGCATCACTAAACAGTTAATGTAGAAATATGGAAATTACAGGAAAAATTATTGCTGTGTTACCTGAGCGGGGTGGCGTTTCTCAGCGTACCGGTTCGGAGTGGAAAGTACAGGAATATGTGTTGGAAACTCAGGAGCAATATCCCAGAAAAATGTGTTTTGACGTTTTCGGCGCAGATAAGATTGCACAGTTCGCCATTAAGATCGGCGACCAGCTTACCGTGTCTTTCGATATAGATGCGCGTGAATATAATGGCCGGTGGTACAATAGTATTCGTGCTTGGAAAGTGGAGCGCACGACAGCTCCGGCCGAATCTCCCGCAGGGCCGGTGCCTTTCCCTCCGGTTTCGGATGCGGCGCCTGTTGATTTTTCGGCAGGAGATTCTAAAGACGACCTGCCTTTCTGACAGGAACGGTGGCAAGTATACAGTAATCCCGATAGCAAGAGGCTATCGGGATTTTTTGTGCTTCCTTGAACCGTGCGGGGTATTGCAAAAGGAGCCGGACAGATTGTCAGAATGTCATTCCATGTCCTGCAGGAATCGTTTATTTGCACGTGGATGCGACGGTTTACAGAAATATGCGATTCTCACGCGGTGGGAAGAAAACGATTTGGAAGCGATAGGGTGGACGAGGCTTCCATTATGTCGGGCGGGAAAGTGCGGTCGGCGTTCGTTGGGGGAGAAGTTGTAAGTACAAAGATGGGTTGGCCAGACCATTTGACATCGGGGTTTTGAAGGCGGAGAAGCATCGAATAGAAGAAAAACGGCCGTCTGCGGCATATCGTTACCCCGTTTTCTGTTGCCGTTCATGGCCGTTTGAGGATGTCGTCTGAACAATAAGAGGAGAAAAAAATGTTATTTTGCTCCAAATGAAAAAAAGTTTGGCTGAGATTGATTCTTAATTTTGCTTAATTTGGTTCAAGTTTCCGCCAGAATGGCAAATAAGTGTATTCAAAATAGCCCTGAATTCTTCCTGAATGGATGTCGTATGCGAAAGTGGGGTTGGGGAATCCGGCTTTTTTCTGTCAGGAAGATGGTAAAATACGACATTCTGTTGACAAGATGACAGCCTGCGTCTTTGTGCGGACATCTTCGTTCCATGGCTTCTGCCGTATGCCTTGGATGGGCGGGATGCATGTGGAAAGGAAGACGGCCTCCGGACAATTTGCCGGAAGCCGTCTTCGCTTGGTTTATAAAAAGAGGTAGTTACTTTATTCGTCGTAGCCTCCGCCCAAAGCCTGATACAGCTCGATGGCAGCCTGTATTTGGCTGAATTTATTGCTGATTTGCGACATCTGTGCCGTCAGCAAAGTCTGTTGGGCTGTCAACACCTGCAGGTAGTTGGTCGACGAGTTCATCATCAATGCTTGCGTGCTTTTTACAGCCGTTTCCAAAGAAGCGATCTGTTTGGTGTACAAACCGTCTTTTTCTCCTGTGGCCTGTATTTTGGTTAAGGCTGCATTGACTTCCGTTCCGGCATCCAATAAAGTCTGTTGGAATGAAAGCTTGGCCTGTTCCTGCTGTGCTTTTGAGATTTTATATTGTGCACGCAACTTTCCGTTCTGGAAAATGGGTTGTGTCAGCGACGCCATGGCATTCCATATCCATTTGCCCGGATTGACCGGCAGGGTACCGAGGTCGTTCGTCCAGCCTATAGCACCGCTTAAGTTCAAGCCCGGGTAGAAAGCGGCACGCGATTCGTTGGTGGCGTAATATGCTACGGCCAACTGGGTTTCTGCCTGTTTCACGTCCGGACGGTTGGCCAGTGCGGCAGCCGGAATACCCGCCGACATGCGGGCCGGAACCTTCCAATTGTTCATAGAGCCGATGGCATACTTTTGCGGAGCTTCACCCAACAGGGCAGAGAACTCATTTTCCAAATCACTGATTTGCTGTTTCAAGTCCGTGATTTGCGTGCAAATGCTATAGTAGTTGGCTTCAGTCTGCGACACGGCTGCCATGTTGCTTTGACCGGCATTCATCAAGGCACGGGTGGTTTCGACGTTCACCTTCCACAGTTTTTCCGTTTCCTGGCTGATGGCCAACTGGTCTTTCAGCATGGCCAGCGAGTAGTAATAGTTGGCGATTGCCGCAATCAACTGAGACTGTACGGCCTGTTTGTAAGCCTGGCTGTTCTCAAGTTGGGCTTGCGCACGCTTTTTGGCATTGTGCAGGCTTCCGAAGATGTCTATTTGCCAAGAGGCTGATACCGGAATGGTATAAGTTTGTGTGGCTTTTCCCCAATCCACACCGGCCAACGAACCTTGCGGAGCGAAAGCGAGGCTGGGGATATAAGCCCATTTGGCAGCCTTCAGCGAGGCTTCGGACTGTTCGATTTGCAGTTGGGCACTACGTAAGTTCGTGTTTTGTGCCAACCCTCTTTCAATCAGAGTCTGCAGTTGGGGATCCGTGAAGATTTCTCTCCATGCGAATGAAGCTAAGCCCAATGAGTCGCTGCTTTGAGTGTTGTCGCTGCGGTACAGACCGTCAGTCTGAATGTCGGCCGGGCGTTCGTAGCTTTTGTATAGACCGCAACTGCTCAACAGAGCAGCCGTGGTCATGGTCATAATTATCTTTTTCATTGTTCGTCTTTTTCGCTTTTAAATGCACTGCGTTCTTCTAAACTCTTTTGGCGTTCTGCTAATACTTGGGCGTCTGCTTCTTCATGCAAAGGCGGACGAACCTTTTCTTGCAAGTATTGGAATACGATAAAGAATACAGGAGTAATGAAGAGTAGCGCCAAAGTACCGATTAACATACCGCCGACAACACCCGTACCCAGAGAACTGTTACCGTTGGCTCCGGCACCTGTGGCGAACATCAAAGGCAACATACCGAAGATCATGGTCAACACCGTCATCAAAATCGGGCGGAAACGTACTTGGGCTGCAGAGTAGGCTGCTTCGATAATGCCCATTCCCTTTCGGCGACGTTCCGTGGCATACTCTGTGATAAGGATAGCTGTCTTAGCCAACAGACCAATCAACATAATCACACCGGTTTGCAGATAGATGTTGTTTTCCAGACCGAAGAGCCATGCGAAGAGGAACGAACCCATCAAACCGCACGGTACGGAGAGGATGACGGCCATCGGAACTAAGAAACTTTCGTACAGACACGACAGGATTAAGAAAATCAACACGATACAGAACACGTAGATGAAGACCGTGTCGTTGGAACCGGCTGTTTCTTTCTCTTCACGTGAGATGCCGCCGTATTCATAATTATAACGGTTGGGCATGGTCTGTGCGAATACTTCTTCAATGGCTTGCATGGTCTGGCCCGAAGAATAACCCGGAGCCGGGTTTACGTTGCAGGCAATGGCATCGAACAGGTTGAACCGGTTGGTGACTTCAGGTCCCATGGTCTTCTTGACACTGAGGAACTGGCTGATAGGAGCCATTTCGCCGTTCACCCGTACAAAGATGTTGTTCAGCGACTTTTCATCCAAACGATATTTCGGGTCAGCCTGAATCATGATACGGTATACCTTAGAGAACAAGTTGAAGTTGGATGCATAAATACCACCGCAATAACCGCCTAATACGCTTAACACTTCAGACGGAGAGATTCCTGCACGTTTGCATTTCGCCGCATCTATGTCGATAGCATATTGGGGGAAGTTCGGATTGAAGGTCGTATATGCCATGGCTACTTCAGGACGTTGGTTCAATGCGCCGATGAACTTCATGGTATTCTGATAGAATGAAGTCAGGTCGCCGCCCACGCGGTCTTGGAGCTGCAATTCGATACTGTTACCCATACCGTATCCCGGAATCATACCCGGCTGGAACGTGAAGGATTGTGCCTCTTTGATGCTTTGCAGCATGAAGTTCAGTTTATTCATGACGGAAGTGGCATCCTGTCCCTTGCCTGTACGTTCGCTCCAGTCTTTCAAACGAATGATGAAAGAACCGTAAGACGTACCTTGACCGGCGATGAAGCCGTAACCGGAAATCTTTGAATAATGGTCTACTTCCGGAATTTGCTTGATGATGTTTTCTATCTTGGCCATTGTCTTGTTGGTAGTAGCCAAACTGCTACCCGGCGACATGCTGACATTGACCATCATCGTACCCTGGTCTTCCTGAGGAACCAATGCCGTTTTGGTCGTCTTCATAAAGTACACTAACAGCACGCATGAAACAACAAGCGAGCCCCATGAAATCCAACGATGATGAATGAAGAACATGACTCCATTCTTATATTTGCTCATCATGGCATTGAACGAAGCATTGTAGGCGGCTTTTACGATACCGTTAATGCTTCTTTTGCCTTTCTTGCCGCTCGCAGGACGCATCCACATAGCACATAGCGCCGGACACAACGTCAAGGCATTCAGACATGAAATACCTACGGCTACGGCCATGGTCACACCGAATTGAGTGTAGAAGATACCGGACGTACCGCCCATGAAGGTCACAGGGATAAACACAGCCATGAACACAAGGGTACAAGTGATAACGGCCATGGTAACATCAGACAATGCATCTTTGGTGGCCAGATAGGGCGATGTGTATCCGACATCGAATTTGGATTGTACGGCTTCGACCACCACAATGGAGTCGTCCACCACCGTACCGATAACCAACACGAGTGCGAATAGTGTCAGGATGTTAATACTGAAACCTGCAATTTGCATGGCCGCAAAGGTTCCCACCAATGAAACGATGATGGAAATGGACGGAATCAGCGTACTCTTGAAGTCCTGCAAGAAGAAATATACCACCAAAATAACGAGGATGATGGCGATTACCAATGTCTCAACCACTTCATGGATAGAAGCAAACAAGAAGTCATTGGAACTCATCATTGTCATGAATTCCAGACCTTCAGGAAGTTCTTCGTTAATCTCTGACAACAATTTGGAGATTTCCGCATTTACCTCCGTGGCGTTTGAACCGGCAACCTGGAACACCATAAAGGTACAGCTCGGATGCCCGTCTACGTTACTGTCGAAAGCGTATGACTGAGTGCCGAGTTCTACGCGAGCCACGTCTTTTACGCGTAAGATATTACCGTCGGGTAAAGAACGGACTACGATATCTTCGAATTGACTGATATCGGTCAGACGTCCCTTATATTTCATGGTGAACTGGAACGTATTCGTTGAGTTCTCACCCAATGAACCGGTTGGAGATTCCAAGTTCTGTTCGCCCAAGGCAGAGGTAATGTCGGTGGGGACAAGGCCGTATTGCGCCATGACATCCGGCTTCAGCCAAATACGCATACTGTACGTGTCACCCATGGCCATCACGTCTCCCACACCCTCTACACGTTTGATACGGGGCACTACGTTGATGTCAAGGTAGTTGGCAATGAATGTCTTGTCATAACGGTTGTTAGGGCTGTACAACGAACCGATTTGCAAGAAACTGGTTTGGCGTTTGGTGGTCGTCACACCGATTTGCGTTACTTCTACCGGTAACAAACCTTGAGCCTTGCTCACACGGTTTTGAACGTTCACCGCAGCCATGTCGGGGTCTGTCCCTTGTTTGAAGTAAATAGATATATCGGCAGAACCGGAGTTCGTGGCAGTAGACTGCATGTAAGTCATGTTTTCCACACCATTGATTGCCTCTTCCAGAGGTTGGATCACACTCTTCATTACAGCGTCTGCGCTGGCTCCCGTGTAGGTGGCCGAGACACGTACGGTCGGAGGAGCAATGTCCGGGTACTGCTCAATCGGCAGGGTGCCCAGTGAAATAAATCCTACGATAAGAATGAGGATGGAGATGGAGAAAGCCATCACCGGGCGTTTTATAAATATGTTACCTTTCATTGTTTTTACTTAAATTAGAATTCACTATTTACCTTGATTTTGTGCACCTTGTGCTGTACCCACAGGTGTACCTTCGCGTACCAGACCGGCACCTTCGGCAATGATGACATCGCCCACGTTCAAACCTTGGGTTACGATGTATTCAGTACCATTGTTGTTGGGAGCCACCTCGATGTTCGCACTTTGGGCTTTTCCGTCTACGACCTTATAGACCAAGACCTTGTCCTGAAGTTCGAATGTAGCGGCCTGCGGGATGACAATCACGTCCTTGTAATATACCGGTACTTCTACATTACCGTTGGCTCCACTGTGTAACAGGTGAGAAGCATTGGGGAATGTAGCACGAACCTGGGCCGTACCTGTGCTGGTGTTGATTACTCCGCTGATGGATTCAACGCGACCGCTGTCCGGCAGGACGCTACCGTCGTTCAGAATCAATTTCACGGCCGGCATCTTTTTGGCTGCCTCTTCCAACGAACCGTATTGACGGGTCATGTTGAGCAAGTCGTCTTCGTTGACGGAGAAGTAAACATACAGCTCGCTGTTGTCGGAGACGGTGGTCAAAGGCTGCGGGATAGAACTGCTGACCAATGCGCCCTGACGGTAAGGAAGCTGGCCTACCACACCGTCGGCCGGGCTTTTTACTACGGTATAAGACAAGTTGTTTCTTGCATTTACAACTTGTGCTTTCATTTGAGCTACGGATGCTTTTGCACTCAATAAGCTATTTTGAGCTTTCTGTAAATCGAAATCGGAAACGACTTTCTGATCGAACAGGCGCTTGGTGCTCTTGAATGTCAAATCGGCTGTAGCTTCTGCTGCTTCTGCTGCTTTCAGGTTGGCTTCGGCCGTGTTCAACGCGGCTTGGTAAGGCACTTGGTCGATGATAAATAACGTTTGTCCTTTCTTGACACGGTCGCCTTCCTGCACGCACAGACGTTGGAGCGTTCCACTGACTTGCGGATATATCTCTACATCCTGACGTCCTTCAATTCTTGCACTGTAAAGTGATTGTAATACTATGGAATCGGTTTTTACAGTCATTGTCTTGTAAGAACCCGTGTCCATTGCTTGTTGTTGCTTATTGCAACCAGTTAACGCAACTAAGCAACAAAATGCTGTCGTTGCAACAGTCTTAATACCTCTATTCATAATTAATAAATAAAATAATAATCTCAAAAACGGTGCAAAAATACACAAACTGTGCGAGTATACGCTTGTTAAAAGTACCTTTGTTTTGTTCATTTTGGGAAGTAACCTTGCATTTTAGGAATATTCTACTTAATTTTGATTTCTATTAACGAAATAATCTCTTTATGGAAGAAAACATACGTTCGTTGTTGGCGCAGGAGTGTTTTTATTTTAGGACTTCCTTGAATTGGACGGTAGAGAGTGGGGTGACTTTAGACAAGTGTTTACTTGTAATGGTGGAGAGAGGGAAGGCTTCTGTTTTCGTAGGGGAAAATGAGTATACTTTGGAGCGGAACCAGATACTTTTCATGCGGCCTGAGTTACCGCTGAAGAAGTTGCGTTCCACGACGGATTTTTCAGTTTCGTTGATGGCTTTTCCGCCTTCTATGCTTCGGGACAGTACGGAACGTATGGAGCCTCGTTTTCTATTACTTTTGTTTACACAAGTGATTTGGGGGGTGGATACGGAAAACCGGAAACTGGTGGAGCATTTTCGGGAATTGTTTCGTTTTGCGGTTGCGGATTACGGCAGGGGATACACGCGTGAATTAGTACTGAGTTTAGTGAATGGTCTGGTGTATGGGGCTTACGAAATGTGCGGGGCTGCACGTCTGGAGAATTTGTCTTTGGACTCTTCCCGCTCCCGGGAGTTGTTCCGGAACTTTATGGAGTTACTTCATGAACATCTGACGCGTGAGCACGAAGTGCAGTTTTATGCCGGTAAACTTTGTATTTCATCCAAATATCTTACTCAGGTCTCGAAAGGGATGATCGGACGTACGCCCAAACAGATTATCGACGAAACCCTTATGCACGAGGCCATGAAGTTATTGGATAAAAACAATTCGAGCATACAGGATATCAGTGTCAGTCTCGGATTCCCTGACCAGTCTTATTTCGGACGTTTTTTCAAGCGTTTGAAACACATGTCGCCCCAGCAATACCGCTTGAGGTCGAAACGTTGACAGTCCTTTCAATATCTAAGAACTTTTGTGGACTGGAATTTTATAAGAAGCGTTCCATCGTCTTCGGAAAAGAAGGAGACGATGGAACGCTTATATTTGTAAGCCGGATATAGACCTCGTGCGAGGATTCAGGCTTTATGAATTCATGCTCATCAGGAACTCTTCGTTGTTCTTAGTCGGTTCAATCCGGTCTTTCAAGAACGTCATGGCTTCTATCGGGTTCATGTCCGCAAGAATCTTGCGCAGTACCCACATGCGATCCAGGGTCTGTTTGTCATGCAACAGATCGTCGCGTCTTGTGCTCGAAGCTACGATGTTGACAGCCGGGAAGATACGCTTGTTGCTCAGCGAACGGTCGAGCTGGAGCTCCATATTTCCCGTACCCTTAAACTCCTCGAAGATGACTTCGTCCATTTTACTACCGGTGTCTATCAGTGCGGTGGCTATAATGGTCAGCGAACCGCCGTTTTCGATGTTACGGGCTGCTCCGAAGAAACGTTTCGGCTTGTGCAGTGCGTTGGCATCCACACCTCCGGAGAGAACCTTTCCGCTGGCGGGAGAAACCGTATTGTAAGCGCGTGCCAGTCGCGTGATGGAGTCGAGGAAGATGACCACGTCGTGTCCGCATTCTACCATTCTTTTGGCTTTTTCCAGTACGATGCCGGCTATCTTCACGTGGCGTTCCGCCGGTTCGTCGAACGTGGAGGCTATGACTTCGGCGTTGACGGTGCGTGCCATGTCCGTTACTTCTTCCGGACGTTCGTCAATCAACAGCATGATGAGGTACGCTTCCGGGTGGTTGGCGGCGATAGCGTTGGCAATATCCTTCATCAGGATGGTCTTACCCGTTTTAGGTTGTGCCACCAATAAGGCGCGTTGTCCTTTACCGATGGGGGCAAACAAGTCTACGATACGTGTAGAAAGATTGTCGTTATGTCCTTTACAAAGTTTGAACTTTTCGTCGGGGAAAAGCGGAGTGAGATGTTCGAAAGGCACTCGGTCTCTCACGTCGCTGGGAGCACAACCGTTGATTTTTGTCACTCGGATGAGCGGGAAATACTTTTCGCCGGGTTTCGGAGGACGTACGGGGCCTTCTACCACATCACCGGTTTTAAGGCCGAACAATTTGATTTGTGAAGTGCTTACGTAGATGTCGTCCGGAGAAGACAGGTAATTATAGTCGCTGGAGCGCAGGAAGCCGTATCCGTCCTGCATGATTTCCAAAACTCCTTCACCCGTCAGAATGTCTCCGAAATCGTATGCCGGTTCAGTGCCTTTAGGAAGTGCTGTTTCCTTTTCCGGGGCGTTTTCTGCCGCTTCGTACGAATAGGTATCGGGAAGTCCGTGAGATGTAATGTCCGGTTGTTGGCTGGGGTAAGTCATATACGTTTCATCCATGGCCGGTTCTGTCGGGATGATGGGGATGTCTTCCACCACGACGAAATCATTTTCGTCTGCAGAGAAGAAATTTTCTGTAGAAGGTGCCACAGATTCCGCTTTTTCCGTGATTTCCGGAACCTCGGTTTCTGTCGCATCGTCAATTGTTTCCGTGGGCTGAGCCGGAATGTCCTGCAAGATTTCCAACGGAACGTCGGTGATAGGTTCGTCCATAACCGGAAGCTGCTTTGCTTCGTCCGACAAAACAGTGGCTTGTTCCTCTGCTAATTTTGCAGCAGCTTCCAATGCCGCTTTTTCGGCTTTTGATTTCCGTCCTCTCTTTTTGGGAGCTGGGGCGGCAATAGCTTCTGCATTGTTTTCTATTGTATTGTCAGATATTTCTTTTTCCACGATGGCTTCCACCGGCAGGTCTGCCAATTCGGGACTGATTACGGGAGTTGTTTTTTCATTTTTCAGTTCCGTTGCCTCTTCTTTATTATCGCGGGCGGCTTCCTTTTTCTTCATATCGAAGTTCTCGCCGTTGCCTTGTGAGGCACTATATACGCGGTCGGTTTCTTTCTTGCTCACTCTGACGCGTTTGCGCGGTGTTTTTGTTGTAGTGGCTTTTTGTGAGGCGGACAATATGGACTCTTCGTCTATGATTTGATAGATCAGCCCCATACGGTCTCCTTCATTAGGTGAGGGGATTCCTAAATTCTTTGCTATGTCTATCAGTTCTTCCTGAGACATGGCTTCTAATTCACTTTTCTTATGCATATGTAAGTATGTGTTGTACTTTTCTTGTATTGTACAGAGTTCATCTGTAGAATAAAAGTAGGATTCTTTTGATTGGATTTTCTTTGTTGTGATTAAAGAAAGAATACTGTGTGATTACAGTCATCTTGCATTTTGTTGGTGCAAAAGTAATGAATAATTTCTAAAAAACACGCATCTTTCCCATTTTTTTTCACTGAAAACAGAAAGTTTTCCACTTTGAAGTTTCTTTTTGCGGGTTTCATAATTAATCGTTATATTCGCGGGCAATTTGTATGGATGGAATATGGCTTTAGTGAATCCTTATTTACAGGTAGACGGTTTGACCAAGCGTATAGGTGACCGCGTGTTGTTCGAACATATTTCTTTCGGCATTGCCGAAGGGCAACGGGTAGGCTTGATTGCCAAGAACGGAACCGGTAAGTCGACTTTATTAAATATAATAGGAGGAAAAGACGGATATGACGAAGGAAGCGTGGTGTTCCGCCGCGACTTGAATGTGGGCTATCTGGAACAGGCGCCTTCTTATCCGCCTGATTTGACGGTCATCGAGGCTTGTTTCAGCCATGGCAATGCCGTGACCAATTTGATACGGGAATATGAAAATTGTATGAATACGCCCGGAAACCCTCGTTTGGAAGAGATTCTCGACCGGATGGAGAGGGAAAAAGCCTGGGACTACGAGAACCGGGCGAAGCAAATTCTGTCGCAGTTGAAAATCCATTCTTTCAATCAGAAGATTTCCACGCTGTCGGGCGGGCAACTTAAACGGGTGGCCTTGGCCAATGTGCTGATTACCGAACCGGATTTGCTGATTCTGGACGAGCCGACCAACCATCTCGACCTGGAAATGATAGAGTGGCTTGAAGGTTATCTGAAACGTTCCAAGTTGAGTCTGCTGATGGTGACACACGACCGTTATTTTCTGGATCGGGTTTGTTCCGTCATATTGGAACTGGACGACTGTACCGTATATACTTACAAAGGGAACTATAGCTATTATTTGCAGAAACGTCAGGAACGTATCGACGCATCGAATGCCGAGGTGGCGCGTGCCAACAACCTTTATCGTACGGAATTGGACTGGATGCGCCGCATGCCTTGCGCCCGAGGGCATAAGGCGCGTTATCGTGAGGAAGCGTTTTACGAACTGGAGAAAGTGGCAAAACGTAAAACGTTGGAACAGAGCGTGTCGTTGGAGGTGAAATCGTCTTATATCGGCAGCAAAATCTTCGAGGCCGACTACATTAGCAAAAGTTACGGACCGGATAAAGTCATCCTGAAAGATTTCTTTTATACTTTCTCGCGGTATGAGAAAATGGGTATCGTAGGGAATAACGGCACCGGCAAGTCTACCTTCATCAAGATTCTGCTGGGTTTGGTGAAGCCGGACAGCGGACGGGTCGTCGTGGGCGAGACGGTGAAGTTCGGGTATTATTCGCAAGACGGGATGGTTTTCGACGAACAAATGAAAGTCATCGACGCGGTGAGGAGCATTGCCGAATATATCGACCTTGGGGGAGGACGGCATCTGTCGGCCATGCAATTTTTGCAGCATTTCATGTTTTCGCCCAAAGACCAGCAAAACTACGTGTATAAATTGAGCGGAGGAGAGCGCCGCCGCCTGTATCTTTGCACCGTGTTGATGCAGAATCCGAACTTCCTGGTGTTGGACGAGCCTACCAACGATTTGGACATTGTCACGTTGCAGGTATTGGAGGAATACTTGCGGAATTTCAAAGGTTGCGTGATTGTGGTGAGCCACGACCGTTATTTTATGGACAAGGTAGTGGATCATCTTTTGGTATTTCAGGGGCAGGGCGATGTGCGTGACTTTCCGGGCAACTACACTCAGTATCGGGAATGGCAGGAAGAAAAACAAAAGTTTGAGCGCGAACAACAAAAAGACCTGTCCTCGAAAACAAAAGAGCCGCCGGTGCAAAAGACTTCCCGTCCGGCTCATGGAGAACAAAAGCGTAAAATGACGTTTAAGGAACGTCGGGAGATGGAACTGTTGGAGCAAGATATCGCCGCACTCGAGTCGGAAAAGAAAAACATAGAGGAAGCTTTGTGTAGCGGGGCACTGTCTGTTGAAGAATTGACGGATAAGTCCAAGCGCCTGTCCCTCCTCAACGACGAATTGGACGAAAAGTCCATGCGTTGGTTGGAGTTGGCCGAGATTGAGGGGTAAAGATAAGGTGTGAAACAAGTGTCCGCTTTAGTTGCGGGACACTTGTTTCACACCTTTTATGGTTTTCAATTTCTTTTCCAACAGTTGCAGTTTACTTGTGTCATCGAGCATGACGGTCAGTGTGCCGGAGAACAGGCCGTCGTGGGAGTCGATGCTGATACTTCGTAATGAAATCTTCTCCTCCTTGCTGATGATGGACGTGATGTTGTTTACGATGCCCAAATCGTCGTTGCCGATGACCTTGAGCGTGATAGGGTATTGGCTGCCTCGTTTGCCGGCCCATCGGGCTTTGACGATACGGTATCCGAACCGCTTACGGAGTTCTTGGGCGTTAGGGCAGTCTTGACGATGTATTTTAATGCCGCCGTTCACTGTGACGAAGCCGAACACATCGTCCCCGTATATCGGTTGGCAACATTTGGCCAAAGAGAAATCCAGTCCCTTTAAGTTTTGGTCTATGACCAACACATCGTCGTTCGTTTTAGCCTTGAGTTCGGCCTCCGACGGGATATTATAGTTCTCTGCACTGGGAGCCGGAGTGTGTTCTGCCAGCCCGGCCTCTATTTTTTGTTGTTCAGTGTATAAGTCGAGCACTTCGTTGATGTCCGTCGTTTCGTCGGCCAGACTTTTATAAAAGTCCGTCACGACTTTGAATCCGAGCTTTTTGATGACGTGCATCATGGTCGGCTCGTCGTATTCTATCTTCCGGTTTTTGAATTTGCGTTCCAATAACTCTTTGGCAAAAGCCCCTTGCTTGGCTTGCATTTCTTTGAGAGCCTGACGGATTTTGGCCCGTGCCTTTCCTGTTACGACGAAATTCAGCCAATCCTGTTTGGGCGACTGGTTGTTGGCGGTCAGGATTTCCACTTGGTCGCCGCTGTTCAGTTTTTGGCGGAGTGGGGCATTCTTTTCGTTGATTTTGGCACCGATACAATGGTCGCCCACATTGGTGTGGATGGTATAGGCAAAATCCAGTACAGTGGCACCTTTGGGAAACTTGAACAGGTCCCCCTTCGGGGTGAACACGAAAACTTCATCTTCATACAGATCCATTTTGAACTGGTCCATGAGTTGGAGGTCGTCGTTGTTCTCCAACGCGCTGCGTATGTTGTTAAGCCATTCGTCCACTCCGCTTTCTCCGCCTTTAATACCTTTGTATCTCCAATGCGCGGCCAATCCTCGTTCGGCTATTTCGTCCATTCGTTCGGTTCGGATTTGCACTTCCACCCATTTGTTCTCCGGCCCGAGGACCGTGATATGCAAGCTTTCGTAACCGTTGCTTTTGGGGATGGACAACCAATCCCTCAACCGTTTGGGGTTGGGCTGATACATGTCCGTGATGATGGAATAAACCTGCCAACATTCCATCTTTTCTTTTTCGAGGGCGGAATCCAGAATGATGCGGATGGCAAACAAGTCGTAAATGCCTTCCACTCCGCAATGCTGCTTCTTCATCTTCTGCCAGATGGAGTGTATGCTTTTGGTACGCCCTTTCATGTGGAATTTCAGACCGGCCTTCTTCAACTTTTCGTCGATAGGTCGGATGAACTTTTCGATATATTCGTCACGTGATTTTTTAGTGGCGTTCAGTTTTTCTTTAATTAAATAGTAGGCATCGTGCTCCAGGTATTTCAGCGACAAGTCTTCCAGTTCGCTTTTCAGGCGGTATAACCCCAATTTGTGAGCCAACGGGGCGTATAAGTAAGCAGCCTCTTCCGACACCTTGCGCCGGGCTTCCTCGTTTTCCGTGTCTTTGATTTTGCGCATGATGTTCACGCGGTTGGCTATCATAATGAGAACCACACGCATGTCTTCGGCAAAAGAGAGCAATAAGCTTCTGAAGTTCTCGCTTTCTACGCTTGGATTCTTCTCATACAGTTCCAAAATGCGGTTCAGGCCCTTGATGATACCGGCCACATCCACTCCGAATTCTCTTTCCACATCTTCCGGCGTGCAGTAGCCGCAACGTACGCAAGTATGTACCATGATACCAAGAATGGCTCCGCGCGTCAGTCCGATTTCAGAGGCTACGATTAAGGCTGTTTCCATGTCATTGAGGATAGGGTTCATGCCGAACACGTTTCTTTGAATAAGGTTACGGCGTGCCGCCTCAAGCAAATAAGTTTTCAACTTTTTGCAGTCGTCAGGATAAAGTATATTGCCGGAAAGTTTGAGAAGCTCCCTATATAGCTGTGCAAGTCGCACTTTTTCTTGTGCGGAGAAAAAAGCATTCTGTTCCATAATCCGCTATTTTTCTTCAAAGGTAGTACTTTTTTGCTGAAACGTTTACCCGTTTGCTTAAAAAAGCCTATATTTGAATGTTTTTTAGGGAAGGTTTAAAACGATTATATAATATGTTGACAGCAGAAGACAAGGTCTTATTGGCCGGAAAGGGGATTACGGAAGAGCAAATAGAGGCTCAGTTGCAGACTTTTAAGAAAGGATTTCCATTTTTGAAGTTGAAAGCGGCCGCTTCGTTGGCTCATGGTATTTTGGCTCCTTCGGCAGAAGAATGCAGGCATTATGAGGAAGTGTGGAAGGCTTATAAGGAAGAAGGAAAAGCGATAAGCAAGTTTGTTCCGGCTTCGGGGGCAGCCAGCCGTATGTTTAAGAATATGTTTGAATTTCTGGATGCGGAATACGATGTGCCGACCACTGATTTCGAAAAAACTTTTTTTGCGGCGATTCGTGATTTTGCATTCTACGATGAATTGGATGCGGTTTGCATGAAAAATGAAGGTCGCGGGATTGACGGTTTGGTGGCATCCGGCCAATATAAAAAGGTTGTGGCGAACATGCTTCGTCCGGAAGGTTTGAATTACGGCCAGTTGCCTAAAGGATTGCTTACGTTTCACCGGTATGAGAACGGTTCGCGCACTCCGTTGGAGGAACATTTGGTAGAAGCGGCTTTGTATGCCGCCAGCAAAGGAAAGGCTGAAGTTCATTTTACGGTGAGTGCGGAGCACAAAGCTTTGTTCAAGGCATTGGTGGAAGAAAAGCTTCCGATGTATGAAAAAGCATACGGAGTGACGTTCCATGTCACATTTTCCGAACAGAAACCGGCCACGGATACTTTGGCGGCCACAATGGACAATGAACCGTTCCGTGTGGACGGTAAGCTTTTGTTCCGCCCCGGCGGGCACGGTGCGCTTATCGAAAATTTGAATGACTTGCAGGCCGATGTCGTTTTCGTGAAGAATATAGATAATGTGGTGCCGGATCGTTTGAAAGGGGATACGGTTACTTACAAGCAGGTGCTGGCCGGTATTCTGGTAGAGTTGCAACAGAAAGCCTTTGCTTATTTGCGTAAATTGGACAGTGGGGACTATAGCCATGCGGATATAGAAGAAATCATCCGCTTCGTCCAACAGACGCTCTTCTGCCGTCGTGAGGATGTGAAAGAACTGGAAGATGCGGAACTCGTGATTTATTTGCGTAAAAAGTTGAACCGTCCGATGCGTGTCTGCGGCGTGGTGAAAAATGTGGGAGAGCCTGGCGGCGGTCCTTTCTTGGCTTACAATAGCGACGGGACGGTTTCGTTGCAAATTCTTGAAAGCAGTCAGATTGATACCCGGAATCCGGAATATGTGGCCATGTTCAAGAACGGGACGCATTTCAATCCCGTAGATTTGGTTTGTGCAGTGAAGGATTATAAAGGAAACAAGTTCAATCTGCCCGATTATGTGGACCGCAATACGGGATTCATTTCTTATAAAAGTAAAAACGGAAAAGAACTCAAGGCTTTGGAGTTGCCCGGCCTGTGGAATGGGGCTATGAGCGATTGGAATACGGTGTTTGTGGAAGTGCCCCTGAGTACGTTCAATCCGGTGAAAACGGTGAACGACCTTTTGCGTGAGCAACACCAGTAACAATGATAGGTTGTCGGTACATAATTAAGATATTCTTATGACGAAAAAGATTTTATTGTTAGGCTCCGGAGAATTAGGAAAAGAGTTTGTCATTGCGTGCCAGCGCAAAGGGCAATATGTGATTGCTTGCGATTCGTATGCGCATGCACCGGCTATGCAAGTCGCAGACGAGTGCGAGGTCTTCCACATGCTTGACGGGGATGCGTTGATGGCTGTGGTGGAAAAGCATAAACCGGACATTATCGTCCCCGAAATAGAAGCCATCCGTACGGAGAAACTGTATGATTGCGAGAAGATGGGCATTCAGGTCGTACCGAGTGCCCGGGCTGTAAATTTCACCATGAACCGAAAAGAAATCCGAGAGTTGGCTCATACGGAACTTGGATTGAAAACGGCGGATTATCGTTATGCCAAAACTTTCGATGAATTGAAGGCTGCGGCCGATGTGATAGGCTTCCCCTGCATCATCAAGCCTTTGATGAGTTCTTCCGGACACGGGCAGAGCAAGGTGGACAGTCCTGCGGATTTGGCACACGCCTGGGAGTATGCATGCGCGGGGGCACGTGGCGATGTGAAAGAAGTCATTGTAGAGCAGTTTATTCCTTTCGACAGTGAAATTACGCTGCTGACGGTGACCCAACAGGACGGGCCTACTTTGTTCTGTCAGCCTATCGGTCACGTACAAAAAGGAGGGGATTACCGTGAAAGTTTCCAGCCGGCTGCTATTTCTCCCGAAATGCTGAAAGATGCGCAGGATATGGCAGAGAAAATCACGCGTGCCCTGACCGGTGCGGGGATTTGGGGAGTTGAATTCTTCCTGAGCCATAAAGACGGTGTGATATTCTCCGAGTTGAGTCCTCGTCCGCACGATACGGGAATGGTGACTTTGGCAGGCACACAAAATCTTTCGGAATTCGAATTGCACTGCCGTGCCGTTTTAGGTTTGCCGATACCGGAAATTACACAAGAACGAATGGGAGCCAGTGCGGTCATCCTGTCGGAAGTGGAAAGCCATGGAGCACCGAAGTATTCCGGCGAGGAGGAGGTCTGTGCGGCAACGAACACTTATCTGCGTATTTTCGGGAAGCCCGAAGCTCATATAGGGCGCCGTATGGGAGTGGTGGTTTGCTGGGACAAGTTGGATGCCGACCAGGAAGCATTAAGGAATAAATGCAAAGCCCTGGCAAGTAAAGTTAAAGTATATTAATACGTAAATAAGAAATCCGGATACGGAGTGTTTTTTTCAAGAAAAGATATACCTTTGTATCCGATTTGCGACAATAGCTCAGTTGGTAGAGCATTGGCTTCCCAAGCCGAGGGTCGCGGGTTCGAGTCCCGTTTGTCGCTCTCTTATCAGCTATTTTCCATGACCGTAATAATCGCCATTGTTTTGCTCTTGGGATATTGTGCTATTGCAACAGAGCATATCACCAATATCAATAAAGCCGCTGTGGCGATGTTTCTCGGAGTTATTGTTTGGACACTCTACATGGTGGCGGGAAAACAGTATGTAGAAATGATGTACGCGGAGGAATATGCTGATTTCTTAGGCGGAAATGTCTCTAACGTTACTTCTCTTAAGAATTTTATTGCCAATTATATTTTTATCGGTCACGTAGCGGATATTTGTCAGATCGTGCTTTACCTTTTGGCTACGATGTCTATTGTCGATTTGTTGAATACGAACGGTTGTTTTGATTTCATCAGCGAGTGGATTACGACCCGTAATAGCAAGCGTCTTCTGTGGATGGTGGCTTTCATAACCTATGTCTTGTCGGCCAATCTCGACAACCTGACCACGGCTTTGATGATGTTTGCCATCGTGCGTCAGTTGTTGCCGGGGAGTCGTTTCCGCATGTATTATGGGGCGGTTATTGTAATTGCGGCCAATGCCGGAGGTTGTCTTACGGTAATCGGCGATGTGTCTACTTTGATGCTGTGGGTCAAGGGAGCGGTCACACCGTCCAGTTTTTCGGGTGCCATGTTCTTGCCGTCCATTGTAGCCGTGGCTATTCCCACTTCTTTGATTTCCCGCAAGTTGCCGGAACAGATGGATATTAATACGCCTCGTATCCGCTATCGCGGGGATGATACGACTTTGACGCGTTGGCAGCGTATTCTGATGCTGTTCGTGGGGATTGGAGGGCTGTGGTTTATTCCAACGTTTCACAATCTGACCAAGTTGCCTCCTTTTGTCGGAGCGTTGTGTGTATTGGCACTTTTCAGTGTCGTAAACGAGTTGTGCAATCGGCGGTTGATCAAATCCGACCAACCTTTTTTCCGCCCTACACCACGCTTCATGCAGGCAGAGAGTATCCAGACTATTTTATTTTTTATAGGCGTAAGCATGGCTATTTCCGCCATTCAAGAGACGGGGGCACTCTATACGGTTGCCGTATGGTGCGACCAATATATTCATAATATCTACGTATACAGTTTGATATTAGGAGGAATTTCCGCCTTTTTGGATAACGTGGCACTTGTGCTGACCAGCATATCCATGTATGATGTGGTAGGGATGGCGGAAAGCATTCCCGGTATGGATCCGGAATACCTTCGTTCATTCGCGCTGAATGGTCAGTATTGGCAATTAGTAGCTTATAGCGGAGGAATCGGCGGCTGTTTGCTTTCCATCGGTTCCACTGCCGGATATGCGTTGATGAAAAGTGAGAACGTTTCCATTTGGTGGTATTTCCGTCACATATCCGGCAAGGTTATGGTGGGGTGGCTTGCCGGCCTTGGAGTTTACTTTTTTATTGATTCGTTTATCAGATAAGAGATAGGACAAATATATGCAGATAAACAATACGTTATTTAAGAGGAAAATACTGTCTTTTACGTTGATACAAGTCGCTCTGTTGAGCTTTTTGCTGATTCTTTCCGTGGCGGTGCGTCTTGTGCTTTATCCTCTCAGCTATCTTGAATCCTTGCCTCTTTATTTTATTGTGGGATTCTTCTTTTTGTGGGAGATGCTGCAATTCTTTTTAGTTTCAAGGGAGGCTTTGGAAGATAGCCGGAACATATTACGGTATTATCGCCATGGTATCCTGTGGCGTGTCGGCATATCGTTGCTTGCCGGAGGGTGTATCAGTTTTTTCTTGTCTGCGCAACCCTTGTTTACGGCTTTGCTTTTTTTGATGTTTCTGGTGGCTGAGTGTATTTTCGATATGATATTTTATCGCCGTTTTCTGAAAGAATAGAAAGAAAGGGCCGCCCGGATGATAGATAAGAAGCGTATCGCCCAGTTGTTGGAAGTTTTAGGGAAGGGGCTTTTTGAGAAAGAACACGTACTTTCCCTGTCCCTTTTGGCGGCAGTTGCCGGTGAGAGTATTTTCCTGCTCGGCCCTCCCGGAACAGCAAAGAGTATGATAGCCCGAAGACTGAAATCGGCTTTCCGGAACGGTCGTTCTTTTGAATATCTGATGTCCCGTTTCAGTACACCGGATGAGATATTCGGGCCGGTGTCTGTTTCTGCCCTGAAGGACGAAGACCGTTATATGAGAATGACCGAAGGGTATTTGCCCACAGCCGATGTCGTTTTTTTGGATGAGATATGGAAAGCCGGACCCAGCATTCAGAATGCTTTGCTTACGGTGTTGAATGAAAAAGTATATCTGAACGGCAAAGAAGAAATGAGGCTTCCGCTGAAGTTGGTGGTCGCTGCTTCCAATGAACTTCCGGCCGAGGGGGAAAATCTGGATGCGTTGTGGGATCGTTTCCTTGTCCGTTGTGTGGTGGGAGGCATTGCCGATAAAGAACTCTTTAATTTGATGATTTCTTCTACGGTTCAGTCCGAGGTGGAAGTGCCGGATGCCATACGCTTGTCTGCCGATGAGTTACGTGTGTGGGCCGAAGGGATAGATGCGGTGGAGATACCGGTCTTTGTATTTTCATTTGTCCATATATTCCGCAGACTTCTGACGACTTACAATGTATCGGCAGAAGAAAAAGGAGAGTCCCTGTTTTATGTGTCCGACCGCCGTTGGAAGAAGATGGTACATCTGTGGCGGACTTCTGCCTTTTTGAACGGTTGTTCCGTCGTCCATTTGGCAGATTTGCTTCTGTTGCAGGTCTGTGTGTGGGATGCTCCGGCTCAGGAGATTGTTTTGGAGCGCCTCTTGACCGACGCTCTTGTGGCAGCCTGTGAAGAGCATGTCGGTGTTCCCCTGTTGTCAGACCGTTTGGCTGCATTGAAAGAAGAGGGGATGGGTGTTTCGGAAACGCATGTGGCTTTTAAGGTGGTCAAGGCTTTTTTCTATCAAATACAATCCATGTATCCCGGACGTACAGTGCTGATTTATACGAATGAATACGAAGCGTTGAGTCCGGACCAGCCGATACCTTTTGTGTTGGTTACAGACCGTCGCAAAACCGGAGCGCAAATACTGCGCAAGTATGAGAAAAGCCGCCATCCGGATGTTTTTCCAAAGGATCTGCTTCAAGTGGTTCGTACTACGACCGGTTTGCAGGTGAATGGACGGAAATATGAATTGCTTCGTGAGGCAGGGGAGGACGGTGAAAACGCAGTGCCCCAGACAGAAGTTTCTTCTCGGATGAATTTTTCATCAGCGATGGCCGAACGTATCGTGGCCGAATTGGGCGAGGTGTCAGCCCGTCTGGAACAATGGCAAAGGGAAGAAGCAGAATATGTACAGACACATTTGTTTTTACAAGACAGGCAAAGGGATATATTGAAAAACGCCTTACGCCGTGTACGTTCCGACATAACCTCTTTGGAAATCGAAAGTCAGGAATTGAGCCATGCAGCCGGCAGGAAATTATCATGAGGGATATGAGCGCGTGCGCCAATTGTCCGCTCTTTTTCTGAGGCGTTTGCATGAAATAGCCGGTGAGGTTTATGCAGAGGTCTTGTCATCCGGTGTCATCCGTCCCGAAGAGATGGAGGAAGAAATACAGCGCTATTTCGCCAAAAAGAAATCAGGTTTACAAGACGTATATTCCTATTATGGGGAACAGTGGGACTATTATTATCAGGTCGTAGCGGCTTCGGATGCCGACTTTTTGTCCATGTTGCAACAAGTTCGTTCCGCTTTTGCCCGTTTATATGTTCCGGTCGAATTGGATGCGCCTTATTATATGGAACAGTTAGTGCGTTATCCTCGTACGGATAGCCGCTGGCAGGCTCTCCGCCAACATTTCATAAAGAAGTGGAGGAATCTGTTGGAAGGGCGGGAACGTACGTATCAGAAGCGGCACATAGAACGGCTCTGTGAAGATTATTACCGTATGGTGTCGGCCAATGCCGGTATGTTGCAGAATGTGGGAGGAAAGGGTGAAGGTCCTTCCCCTCGATTAGCCTGGTTTCAGTTGACGCAGTCTCCGGAACTTCGCGTGAAGCTCAGACAGCTTTCGCAGGTAATCCGTAAAAGCCAATTAATTAAGGAACTGAATCACGTTTTAGGGCGTAAGAAAGCGGATGAGCAGCGTTTGTATCAAGCCATGAGCGGAAAGACACCGGTTACTTTGTTACGCTCTGCCACGCACTCCGACATTGTGGGTATTACGGAAGGGAACAATCTGAACGCCCTGCTGCCGATGGAATATTGTTTCTTGTCGGATGCCGCTTTGGAACCGATTTTCTACCGCCGTTATATCGAAAAGAAACTGGCGGTCTTCGATGCCGTATCCCGGCAGATAGAATATGCCGAAGCTTCTTCGTACAGCGGACGTGACTTACAGAAACGGGCCAAACATGGCCCTTTTGTGGTTTGTGTGGATACGTCCGCTTCGATGGAAGGGGAACGTGAGTTATTGTCCAAGGCGGTAGTGTTGAGTTTAGCCTTGATAGCCGACAAATTACGCCGCCCCTGTCACGTGATACTCTTTTCCGACCAAACCGAAGTCATCGAGTTGAATAACCTCTATTCCGACTTGGCCTTATTGGAGACCTTTCTGTGCAACTCATTTCATGGAGGATCCGATATGACTTGTGCGATGAAAGAATCCGTAGAAACTTTGATGCGTGAAGATTTTCGTTATGCCGATTTGCTTTGGCTTTCGGATTTTGAGATGGATCCGCTTCCTCCGATGTGGGTACAATATGTAGAGGAATTGAAGCAACGGGGTATGCGCCTCTATGCCGTGTCTTTCGGTCATCGGTCAGAGGCGTCTTACCTCAGGTTGGCCGACCGTGTTTGGACTGCCGATTGACGAATGTCTTTTGAGCGTATTTCTAAAGGCACGAGATTCCCGTATTTGTGTGCGTTCCCCCGAATGGATGTTTTTGAACGATTCTCGTGGCTTTTTGATTTTTCATAATGAAAGCGTTGGCTTGATTCTATGTAACAAATATAAAAGAAAAGCATATGGATTTTAGTCTTATTGAAACTGAAACCACATGCTTTTCGCTCCTAACGTCGTTTTCTAAATCTTCAAGTTTGATACCGAAATAGAAGAAATCTGGTTTTGGGAATCAGAATTTGTTTAATTTTGCGGCATCTATTTTGTTCACTCCGTTCGAGTTTATTTCAGTCTGGTCTGCTGTTCCGGATAGGATAAGTTTACCTACTCCGCTGTTGCGGGCTTTTAAAGAAGTACATTTCATGGTAATATGTATGGTCCCGACTTCGGAGTTCTGAATGTCAACCTTTTTACCTTTAAACTCCACGGTTTGCTTGCTTACGCCACTGCTTTTGCAAGATTAAAATAAAAATGCAACCATCCGAAAGATGATTGCATTTTCCTGTGATTCCGTTGGGACTCGAACCCAAGACCCACGCCTTAGAAGGGCGTTGCTCTAATCCAACTGAGCTACGGAACCGACCTTAAATCGGATGCAAAGATAGAGGTTTATTTTCATTTCTGCAAGCCGGATACGTGATTTTTTTAACTTTTCTACCGTCCGCAAAGCAGCTTATAGTCGCAGTAGGCACAAATTTTAGGTACGGAAGTCTGCCGGAAGGGAATTTCCGGATTGAACAGTTCCTCTAACACACCTTGTAGCATCTTTTGGAAATCCTCTTTGAAGCGGCTGAAATCCGTCACCCGTTCGCGGTTGAACACGATGGTCGGATCATAATCTTCAGCATTGGATTTGTGTACGAAGAACAGGGCCGGGGATACGGGACGCTTTTGTTCGCCTGTCATGACCCAAGCATACAGGAATATCTGGAAGATGTATGAGGGACGGTGCTCGGCGGGTTGTACCAGTTGTTCCATCGAAACGGCTTTTTCCGGTGTGCCGCCCGTTTTGTAATCCACGATACGCAAGGTTTCCACTTCCTGCCCCGTGGTTTCGTCCGGCATCCTGACCGTGTCCATTCGGTCTATTTTCCCCCCGATATCGATGGACAGAGGGTGTCCGTCCGATATGATGTCCACGCTTCGGTGGTGTTCCTGTTCCATTTCCTCCAATACGAATTGTTCCATGCGGCTGTCGTGGGCGAGCAGTTGGCGCAGGTAACTGGCCATGACCTTGCGTGCTACGAGCAGTTGTCCGTTGTAGAACACCGTGTCTTCACGTCCTTCGAAGAAGTTTTTCAGGAACGAGGCTTCTATATAAGGAAGTAAAACTGTATCCCCACCTTCCAGCAGTCGCTCGATGTCCTGACGACGGATGACGGGGTTACGTTCGGTCAGTTTCCGGTAGACGAGTTCCGCCGCTTCATGAAAGATGGTGCCGAACAGTGCGTTGTCCAAACCGTTCTGTGGGTCTTTGGGTTGCCGTATGCGTGCCACCTGTTGGTAATAAAATTTGAGCGGACAGTCGATGTAAGCGTTGAGAGCCGAAGGGGAGAGGGGGCGCGAACCAGTTTGTCCGCTGCCATAGTTGCGGCGCAGGATGTCCATGACTTCCGGTGTCTTGGCTGCTTCCATGCCGTTGTCGGCCGGTACGGCCTGGCCGGATTGCAGGATTTTCAGTTCTACGGGAAAATCCGTTTCGGCCAACAGTTGGCGCAGGAAGCGCGACATCTCGTTTTTGTTCAGTCCGTCGGTAGCGATGTTGTACATGAATGTGATACGTTCCGTACGCTGCACAAGACGGTAAAAATAGAACGCGTATACGGCTATTTTATGTTGTATGGTGGTCAGTCCGAACACTTCCCGCAGGTGGTAGGGGATAAACGAAGTGTCGTTCACGGCTTTGGGCAACATCCCTTCATTGACGGAGAGCATCAGGATATGCCTGAAATTCAGGTTACGCGTCTCCAATACGCCCATGACTTGCAAGCCTACAGCCGGTTCGCCGTGGAAGGGAATGGTGGTCGTGCCCAACACGGTGCGCAGCAAGCGGCGCAGGGTGGAGGGCTGTACGTCGAGCGTACGGTCTTCCGTCAGGCGGATGAAGCGGCTAATGACCTGATGGGCACGATAGAGCGCTTCGTGGTACAACTGGCTGTACACGTCGCCTTTCCGGTCTTTTTGTTGTCCGAATACTGCAGCCAAGCCTTCGAGCAAGGAGCGGATATAGACCAATAAGGCGTGGTTTTCCGCATGCGGACAGAAGATATCCTGTTCCTCCAACAAGGCGGCGTAGGGATGGCTGCGTACGATTTTTTCCTGTTCCGCCCGGAAACAGCGGCGGTCGCGGTCGTAACCATCGGTCTGCAAGGAAAGCAAAGCGTTGATGAAACTGTATACCGGCGTGTCGGTCATGGGGAATCCCATGGTGATGTTGGTGCGTTTCACGGGATGCGGCGATGTGGCATCGGGCAGCGAATGGAGCACCGGCTGGAGCAAGGATTCGTTGCAAAGTACGATGGCCGTGTCCTGTTCCGGTTCCGTGAGGGCCGAGTCCAGCCATTGGGGAATATAGCGTGCCTGTGCATTCTCCGAAGTCGTGGCGATGAACTCGATGCGTGGCGGGTTCTTGAAGTTGTCGAAGCATGTTTCTTCCAAGGCGTTGGGGAACTCTTTCAGGTTCTGGCGGATGAAGGTCCCGGCCTCGAAACGGCTTTTCTCGCCGACGTACATCACGTCATAGTCCCAATAAAAAAGGGCTTGTCCGCGTTCCTGCAAGTAACTGAACAGTCGTTTTTCCACATCGTTGAGCACGTTGAAGCCCACAAAGACATACGTCATGTCCGCAGGGATGCGGTCGGCACGTTCGGCAAGATGCTCCGCTACGTCTTTATACAACGCCCCTTCGTACAGCATTCCTTTTTCTTTCAGCCGTGCGTTGAAGGTGGCATAGATGTCGTCCATCCGGTTCCACAGGGCGAGGAACTTCTCTTTCAGCCGGCTGTTGCCTTCGATGGAAAAGTCCTCGAAAAAATGTTTCAGGGCCTCTTCTTGGCGGGGTGTCAGGAAGTCGCTGTGGTCCAGTTCTTTGATGGATTGTATGTTGCTGAACAGTTTATGAGGATCGGCCAGATGCTTGTCGATGTCGTCGAAGTCGGACAACATGATTTCGCCCCAACCGTAAAAGCGGTCGAGCGATTCCGGGTCGGGTACGAGCGCGGCATAGACACGGTGGAGCTCGCACACCGAGAGTATGTCGTCACAACGGGTGAAGTCCGACAAAGAATCGAACAGTTCGCTGATGGTACGGTAACGTGGTGCCCATACCGGCCGTCCGGACACGGCAGCCAGTTGCTGGTTCATGAAAAGTCCGGCGCGTTTGTTGGGGAATACCACCGTAACGTCGCGCAGGTTGGTGCCGAAACGTTGTATGAGGTCTTGGGCGATAAGTCGGATGAATGTTTCCATAAAAAACAGGCGGATTAGACTTGAACTTCTTCAAGCCGGTTGTTAAGAATATACCACAAGTAACCTTTCACGCGGCGGTCCGGTTCCATTAGGCGGAGCTGCTTCATATAGCCTCCCACCTGGTCACGGTATTCGTCGTGCGGGCGACCGAATTTGAAGTCCACCACAGTGATTTCGTCTTTGCCGAACATGACCCGGTCGGGGCGGTAAGTGCCGTATTTTCCCGTTTCTTCATAGTATTCCTGCGTCAGGATAGGGCACTCATTGTAAAGCTGCATTGTGCCTTCGAACCAACGGGCCACTTCGGGCAAGGCAAATGCTTTTTCCACCTGCTGCTTGAGTGCATCCATTTCGGGTTGTGTACCGATCAGGCCTTCGGTTTCCAAGGTGCGGAGTGCCTTTTCCACGTCGTCGCGGGTATAGATCGTAGAGAATATTTTGTGCATGAGGATACCCATGCGCCTTTTGTCGTTGCGGGAATGCCGGGGCTTGTCCGTATCCGAAAAAGCGTCTAAGAATTCTTCCGCACGGTTGGATTGGCAGAAGTCGATATGGGCTTCGTAGGAGTGCATGACGACCGGTACCGGGCGGTAATCGGTCTCCATGCGGTTGTCGGAGGTTTTGCGGCCGGAAGAATAGGACGTGACCGGTTTGCCATAAGTAAAGAGCGATGTTTCTCCGTTTTCCCCGTCCGTCTCTTCAACGCCGTCCAACGCGTGCGGTAAGGCATGGTAAAGCAGGTCGCCCGTCGTGCTGCGTTCATCCATGGTGTAGCGCGTACGGCACCAGGCAAACAGGTTCTTCTCCGCACGGGTGAAGGTTACGTAGAGCGTGTTAAGCGCGTCTACCCGGCGTTGCAGGTGCTCCTCCTCATATTCCCGGCTGAATACGGAGTCGCGCATGGCGGCCTCGATGGTGATGGGGATGACCGGCAGACTGTCGTAGGGCGGTTCGTGCGTTTCGCACCACAGCAGGTCGTTACGGCGGTTGAAGCCCCGTGTGTCTTGTTCGATGTTCCAGTCGCAATAAGGGACGAATACCGTGTGGAACTGCAATCCCTTGGACTGGTGTACGGTGAAAATCCGGATGCCGTCCACTTCACCGGATGGGATAGAAGCACCGGAGAGCGTTTCGTCCCAATAGGTCAGGAAAGAACGGAGGTCGGAAGGGTTGTCTTGCAGGTAGGCGGTCACCTGGTCGAAATAAGCGAACAGGTAGGCGTCTTCGTCGGGAATACGTCCCAGGTCGAATATTTTATAAAGCTCCTCCTGAAGTTCATAGAGCGGAAGGGTTTTCAGTTCCTCCATGCGGTTCAAATACGTTTCGGGCAGGAACGTTTCGAGGGAACGGGAAGCCAACAGGTCGACGTCGGCTTCTGTCGACTTTCCGCTGTGCAGGGCCAAAAAGGCCAATGACACACGGTCTTCCGTGTCCGCCATGTAACGCATGGCAGCGATGAGCAGGTTCACGCTCAATGAACTGGACAAGAGGAAAGCCTCGTCCGATACTAGTTTGACCCGGTCGCCGAAACGTTCGGCAAAATGACGGATGATGGGGTCGGCATGCCGACGGTAACGCAGCAGGATGGCCATCTCCCCATAGGGCAGTCCGGCTTCGTGCAGGGTACGGACCTGTTCGCAAAGTTCGTCCAGCATCCGGGTTTCCCAGTCGTCTTCTTTGTCTTTTTCGTCGAAGAAGCGGATTTGCACGTATCCGTCGTTTCCTTTGTCCGGACGGCATTGTTGGGCCACGTCGCCGTAAGCCTCCGCCATTCGGATGGGAGCGTCCGGCGTGAGCCGGTCCAGTTCTTCGGCGGCAGCCGTGAACAGGGCGTTGTTGAACGCGATGATGCGGCGTTCGCTCCGGTAGTTGATGGCAAGGTTCCTTATGTCGGGGCGGTGCACGGCCATTTCTTTCTCTATGTTTTTCAGGATGGTCCAGTCGCCGTTCCGCCAACGGTAGATGCTTTGTTTCACGTCGCCCACGATCAGGTTGCCGAAGCCGGAGGCCATGCTTTCCAACAGCAGGATTTTAAAGTTCTTCCACTGCATGGTGGAAGTGTCTTGGAACTCGTCTATCATCACATGATGGAAAAACGTGCCCATTTTTTCGAAAATGAACGGAGCGTCGTTTTCTTCTATCAGTTCGTGGAGCAGGATGGGGGTCTTGGCCAACAGGAAACGGTTGTTCTCGTGGTTCAAGGCCGTGACCTCCTCGTCGATGACGCCTAACAGCCGCAAAGGGTTGAGGTGTTTCAGTGCCAGCGACGCACTGGTGTGGCGTACGAGTTGTTCGGTCTGGAAGCCGCGCAGTTCCGCCAACAGTTCGCTGAAGTGGGCGGCGACTTCAACCAAGGCCGCCACGGAGCGGTCGGCCTTGCGGAGCATTTTTTCCGCATTTTCTGTATAACCTTGGAGCGTGCTGCCGAACTCGGCCCTGATGTTGCCGTCTTCGATGCGCCGGAGGTAGGTGTCTATCGTGCCGCCCCGGCTGAATTGGTCGAAGCCGAGTCCCCACGCTTCCATTTCGGCACGGAAGTTGGCTGCCGCGCTCTGCACGACGTCCAAAGAGGCGTGCAACTCGTAGTTGAGCGCGGTGCGGAGTTCGCCGATGCGTTTGTTCTCGCGCAGCACTTCGCGCATTTCGTGTTCCCGGGCCAAATAAGCCTCTTTGAAAATCCATGCGGCGAAGCTTTTCACCTCACGGGCGATGTCCCACCGCTCGTTGTTCGAGATGCGGTCGTCCACATATTCCAGAATCCAGTTCAGGATGGTGGGAGTAAGGTGAAGGCGTTCCATGATGTGGTCTACAGCCGCATGGAGCACTTCCTTGTCGTTGAGGTCCACTTTGAGATTGGCCGTGAGGCTCAGTTCGTGTGCCAGGTTTTTCAAGACCGACTGGAAGAAAGAGTCGATGGTTTCCACCCGGAAACGGTTATAGTCGTGCAGGATATGGCATAGGGCCGATCCGGCACGGCTGCGAATCTCCTCCTCCGGCAACTCGATGCCGTCCGCCCGGAGTTCTTTTTGGAGGGATTCCAGATAATTGGCAGAAGACGGGAGTCCTTTCCAGATGCCGTAAAGTTGCTGGAGGATACGGTCTTTCATTTCGGCCGTAGCCTTATTGGTGAAAGTGACGGCCAGAATGTGGCTGTAGGCATGGCGGCTTTCCTGTTCGATCAGCGTCTTGATGTACTGTATGGCCAGGGTGAACGTCTTGCCCGAGCCTGCCGATGCCTTGTAAACAGTCAGACTGGATTTCATGTCGTTCAGGGATTCATGTTCTGGTAAAGATAGCGTTTGATGCTCTTCTTGGCGGTCTTTTCAAACTCTTCGTTTTGCAGCACCACCTTGGTGATTTGCGAATAGGGCGGCAGCTCCTTATTCAGTTCTTGGCGTGAGATGTCGATCTGCCGCCACAGGGCATGGTCGTCCAACCCGTCTTTCAGGCTTTCGCCCAAATCAGGGTAGACAAGAGCCACCAGTTTCTCATTGCACATGATAACCAATGATTCGTTGACGTAAGGAAGGTTGTTCAACCGCGATTCTATTTCTTCAGGATAAATGTTTTGTCCGCTTGCGCTGAGCAGCATGTTCTTGCAGCGTCCTTTGATGTACACGTCGCCTTCCGGGTTGATGACGGCCATGTCGCCCGTGTGCAGCCAACCGTCGGCGTCGAATATTTGTTCCGTGGCTTCCTGGTTTTTATAGTAGCCCAGCATGGTGTTGCGTCCGCGGCATACCAGTTCGCCGGGAATCCGTGCAGGGTCGGAACTCAGCACTTTCAGTTCCATGCCTTCGGCCGCCCTTCCGCACGACATATAAGCCGTTTCGTGCCACGGGCTGTGGCAGATGATGGGGCCGCATTCCGTCATGCCGTAGGCGATGGAATAGGGGAAATTGATGGAACGCACGAACGCTTCCACCTCGGCGTTGAACGGTGCGCCGCCGATGATGACTTCCTTGATGTTCCCCCCGAAAAGGCGCAGGCTTTCCGTTCGTGCCTTTTCCTTGATCTTTTCGCTGATGATGGGGATGTGCAGAAGCAGCTTGCCCAATTTGCTGTCGATTTTCGGAAGGACTTCTTTCTTGAATATCTTTTCGATGACCAATGGCACGCAAGACATGATGCGGGGATGAAACTCTGCCACGGTGGTCATGATGACCTTGGGCGAAGGCATGCGTGTGAGGAAATACAGGTGGGCACCGAAACATACGCCATAGAGGAAGTCGTAGACCAAACCGAACACATGGCCCATGGGCAGCATGGATACGATATTGTCGCCGGGCGCGATGCCGATGGTACGGTTGCAGAACAGCACGTTGGACACGAGGCTGCGGTAGGGAAGCATGACCCCTTTGGAGAATCCCGTGGTGCCCGAAGTATAATTGATGACGGCGAGCTGTTCCGGTGAGCTTTCTGGCGTGAAATGTACGTGTTCGCGAAGGAACATCATGGGAAAACGCTGTCCGAACAGGGCGTTGAGATGTTCGCGGGCGAAAGAAAGTTTTTCGGAGCGGCTGTTCACGAGCGTGAAGTCCTTCACGCAAATGATGCCTTGCAAGGCAGGCATGCGGTTCTCGTTCAGGTTTTCCCACACCTGGTCGCCCACGAACAACAGGCGTGCTTCGCTGTGGTTGACGATGTGGTGCACATTATCCGGCTTGAACTCGTGCAGGATGGGCACGATGACGGCGCCGTAGGTAATGGTGGCCAGAAACGCCACGCACCAGTTTCCGCTGTTGCGTCCGCACAAGGCGATTTTGTCGCCGGGCCGGATATCGGCCGCTTTGAAGAGCAGGTGCATCTTGGCTATTTTACGCGCCACGTCCTTGTATTGCAAGCTCTCTCCGTTGAAATCCGTGAACGCTTTCCGGTCCCAATTCTTTTTTATGCTGTTTTCGATAAGTTCTATCAGTTTGTCTTCCATATCGTTTGGACGTATATCTTGGTATCGGAGACAAAAGTACAAAAAACAAGGCATATCCGTTTCTTTGTGGGAGACGATTTTGAATTTCGGGAGTCAGTTTTTCTGTAATTTTAAGAGTATTTCCTCTCCTGTAAGTTTCGCAAATCATCCTTCATCTTTCAGTGAATATCATAAATTATTCAAAACGAAAAGGTTACAACCTGAAGGATGTTTCATTCATCTTTCAGCCATTTTTCAATCCGCTCCAATGAGGGCTGAAAAAAACGTTTGGGGTATGAAATATTTTTTTCTCAGCCGAACGATTTTTCAATCTCAGGCGAACGATTTTTCAATCTC
>UMCB01016751.1_pt1 | contig 75305 bp, 72 predicted proteins | sample 1964151 | NCBI WGS metagenome assembly UMCB01 (sample SAMEA4835960, study PRJEB28245) | human gut metagenome | biome: gut microbiome; material: fecal sample | place: Denmark | collected 2008
GCCAGCAGGGCGCTGGCCTCCGGCTGCAGCTCCAGGGCCGTGCAGGGGCCCCGGTGGCCGCTGTCGTGCCACTCCAGGCTGACAATGCCGCAACCCGAACACAGGTCGGCTGCTTTCTGGCCGCGTTTGGGCGGGCAGAACCGAGCCAACAATAAGGCGTCCGAGCCAAAGCGGTGGACGGACGAACAATAGACTTCTGTTTTATTATACAAAATCTCGGTTGAATGTTCCATATACAGGCTCAAAATCCTTTGCCAAAATATCGGGGCCGAAAATCCGACAAAATTGTGCAGGCCGGGAAAATTGCGCGGAAACAGAAAAGCGGCAGACCCGTTTGGACAGGTCCGCCGCTTTTTGTGTCTGTTTACAGGAATCGCTGCAATTATTCAGCAGTGATAGCACCGGTGGGGCAAGCGCCCTCGCAAGCGCCGCAATCGATGCAAGCGTCTGCGTTCACAACTGCAACACCACCCTCAATGGTGACTGCACCAACCGGGCAAGCGCCCTCGCAAGCGCCGCAGCCAACACATGCGTCAGAAACCTTGTGTGCCATAATCGTACTCTCCTTATCTCCCGTGCGGTCAGTTATGAAGAAACCTGCCCTTGCACGGCGGGTGGCGGGCTCCCTCGGAAATCTTATCCTTGACACGATTCTAGCAAAGCAAAATCAAAAAGGCAAGACTAACCGTACCGCGCAAAATGCAAAACTCGTTTTTTTGTTGGGTTGCACAAAAGCACAGGCTAACTTCTGGAGGAAATTGAAGAGATTTTTTGGCGAAAATCACGAAATATAGTTAGTTTTAGCAGACTAACCTTGGTGAATTCCCACTATTTTTCTGGGAATTATCTACCCTTTTTGGGGCAGTTTCCGCAACCCGTGCTGCCATCGGCGTCGGCGGAAGCTACCACCGGGGCGGGGTTGCGCACGCCGGAATAATCGTCGTCCGGGTCCGGGCGGCGGGGGGCGCGCTTGCCGCCGCTGATGTACTCACACACGCCCACCTTGTAGTAGCGCGGGGTGAGGGCCTCGGTGCCGCAGCGCACCCGCAGGTAGCCGGAAACGGGGTTGACTTCCAGCACGGTGCCCAGGCCGTCCGGGGTGCGGACGGTGCTGCCCACCATGGGCATGATGCTGTTCAGGTACTCGTAGGCGCTCTCCTCGTAGGCCAGACAGCACATCAGACGGCCGCAGGCACCGCTGATCTTGGTGGGGTTCAGGGACAGGCCCTGCTCCTTTGCCATCTTGATCGAAACAGGCTGGAAGTCCTTTAAAAAGCGGGAGCAGCAGAACGGCTGGCCGCAGATGCCCAGGCCGCCGATCATCTTGCTCTCGTCGCGCACGCCGATCTGGCGCAGCTCAATGCGGGTGTGGAAGATGCCGGCCAGGTCCTTGACCAGCTCCCGGAAGTCCACGCGGCCGTCCGCCGTGAAGTAGAACATGATCTTGGAGCGATCAAGGGTGTACTCGGCCTCCACCAGCTTCATTTCCAGGCCGTGGCGTGCAATGCACTCCTGACAGGTGCGGTAGGCCCGTTTCTCGTCCTCGCGGTTCTGGCGCATCCGGCGCACATCCACGCTGTCGGCCATCCGGGTAATGGGCTTGAGGGCCTTGGGCACTGCCGTGTCGGCAATCTCCCGCACACCCTGCACCACCTCGCCGCACTCAATGCCGCGGGCAGTTTCCACAATGACGTAATCCCCGGCCTTGATGTCAGCATCAGCGGGGTCAAAATAATAGCTTTTGCCGTTGTCCTTAAAACGGACAGAGATGACTTTTTTCATAGCATTCCTCTTTGGGGTGGTTGTTGTTCTCGTTGTATCTGAGTCGGGCTCCAAATGAGCCTGATATTCCATTCTGATGTTAGTATACCATAATCAAAACCACATTTCCACGAAAAAAATAAAATCGCCGCGTCGGGGCACCGTGTTCGGGCCCCCAAAAATTTGGCGGCGGGTGCAATGATCGGCCCGGCTCGTTCGTATACAACCTGATTTCGACATGAAAATTCTGGAAACAGGTCAAAAAATTGAGGAATCAAGCGGAGAATTCCCCGGTTGCGGAAAAGTATCTTAAGTTTTATAAAAGATTCACCAAGGGACTATTGCAACCCCCTCCCCCTCGTGTATAATAAGGGTATTAAAGGAAATTTAAGCCCCGCTGCTTTGGGGGCCTAAGAGAAACGGTAGGAAGAAATGGAAAAATTCAGTGTCAAAAAACCGTTTACGGTGCTGGTTGGTGTTGTCATGGTCCTGCTGCTGGGGTTCGTGGCCCTCAGCCACATGCAGACCAACCTGCTGCCGGACATCAGCACGCCGTACCTGATGGTGGTCACGGTTTACCCCGGTGCCAGCCCGGAGCGTGTGGAGAGTGAAGTCTCCGACGTGATGGAAAACGCCCTGGGTACCGTGGCGGGTGTGGACACCATCACCGCCACCTCGGCGGAAAACTACAGCCTGCTGCTGATGAAGTTCTCCGAGGGCACCGATATGAACAGCACCATGGTCAAGGTGTCCAACAAGGTGGACCAGACGGTGTCCAGCCTGCCAAGCAGCTGCCTGACCCCTTCCATCATTGAATACAGTATGAACATGAATGCCTTTATGACGGTTGCCATCAGCCGCGAGGGCAGTGATGTCTACGACCTCTCCGATTTTGTCAGCGGCACGCTGGTGCCCTATGTGGAGCGCAGGGGCGGCGTGTCCAGCATCTCGGCCAACGGCCTCATCGAGAAGATGGTGCAGGTGCAGCTGAGCCAGTCCAAGATCGACGTCATCAACGAGAAGCTGCTGGAGACCATCGACGTCCAGCTGGCGGCGGCCCATGAGCAGTTGGAAGCCGCCCAGGCCCAGATCGAAGCCGGCCGCAAGGAGTACGAAAAACAGCTGAAAAACTACGGCGACATGGTCTCCGATACCGTGATGGCTCAGATGGGCACCGAGGTGGGTGCCGCCGTGACCACCGTCCGGGATAAGGCGCAGGCCCTGCTGGACAGTGTGAACCAGCTGATCGCCGTGGTCAACGAGCCGGAGATCCAGCAGGCGCTGATCGAGGTGCGCGATGGCCTGCAGCATGTGGTGGACCAGTTCAACGAGACGGGAATGCGGGACATTGACTCCCTCATTTCCATCATCGGCGAGCTGCGCGATATCACCGATAAGCTCACCGTTGCCCTGCAGCAGCTGCAGAACCGCCTGAACCTGGAAACGGGTGCCGACGGCAGCACCGCCGGAGATCTGGCGGGCGACCTGGAAGTGCAGCAGAGCATGAGCACCATCTATAAAACGCTGGAAGATACCATCAAGGCCATGGACAATGTGCCCGAGCTGATGAACACGTTCTCCCAGGCGCTGGGCAGCTATTCCAGCCAGCAGCTCTCCGCGTACATGAAGTTTACCGAAGCCCGTGAGATGCTGAACAACTACCAGACCCAGTACGACGAGGCCAACGCCCAGTATGAGGCGGCCAAGGAGAAGGCCCTCGCCAGCGCCGATGTGGCCAAGCAGCTGGATATCGACACGCTGGCCACCCTCATCTACGCCCAGAACTTCTCCATGCCCGCCGGCTACGTCAAGGACTCCAGCGGAAAATCCTGGCTGCTGAAAGTTGGCGAGGAGTACGACAGCGTGGCCGATATCGAGGGCGCGCTGCTGCTCCATGTGGATGGCTTTGGCGACGTCCGCCTCTCCGATGTGGCGGATGTGGAAGTCATTGATAACGCCGAGGCCAGCTATACCCGTCTGAATGGCGAGCGGGCCGCCGTGCTCAAAATTTTCAAGAGCTCCACGGCCAGCGCCAGCACGGTTTCGGATAACTGTCTGGAAGCGTTCAAGGAGCTGGAAGCCCAGTACGACGGCCTGAAAGTGGTCGTTCTGTCCAACCAGGGCAACTACATTACCGTTATTGTCAAGAGCATCCTCACCAGCATGATCGTGGGTGCCGCTCTGGCTATCATCGTGCTGGCCATCTTCCTGAAAGATATCAAGCCCACCCTCGTGGTCGGCATCAGCATCCCGCTGTCCGTTCTGTTCGCCATCGTGCTGATGTACTTCACCGGGCTGGACCTCAACGTCATGACACTGGCGGGCCTCTCCCTCGGCATTGGTATGCTGGTGGATAACTCGGTCGTCGTCATTGAGAACATCTACCGTCTGCGGGGCCGGGGCGTCCCTGCACCCCGCGCGGCCGTGCAGGGCGCAAAGCAGGTGGGCATGTCCATTGTGGCCTCTACCCTCACCTCGGTCTGCGTCTTCGTGCCTGTTATCTTCACCTCCGAGACGGTGCGCAACCTGATGCAGCCCATGTCTCTCTGCATCGGCTACTGCCTCATGGCCTCCCTCATCGTGGCCATTACCGTTGTCCCGGCGGCGTCCTCCACCGTGCTGAAAAAGGCCGAGCCCAAGAAGCTGGCCTGGTTTGAGAAAGTGCAGGACAAGTACGGCAAGAGCCTGGAGTGGTGCTTCCAGCATCGTGCCATCCCGCTGGGGGCTGCCATCGTTCTGCTGGCTTTCTGCGGCTGGCGGGTCTTCTCCATGGGCATCACCCTGCTGCCGGAGATCACCAGCAACGAGGCCATTGTGGAGATCTCGACCACGGCGGATATGAGCAAAGAGGATTCTTACGATGTGGCCGGGCAGGTGGTGGAAGCCCTGATGGCGGTGGACCATGTGGAAGAGGTGGGCATCACCACCGATACCAGCGTGGCCGGCATCGACGTTGGCCAGCTGGGCCTTCCCAAGGCCATTACCGACCTGCTGAACGCGGCCAACAGCTACGGCAGCTATAAGATCAATGTCAAACTGGATGAGAGCCTCTCCTCCACCCAGATCGAAACCGCCCGTCAGGCGCTGGAAGACGCCCTGGGCAGCGTGGAAAACTGCACCGGCACCGTAGAGATCAGCGGAATGCAGGAGCTCACCAGCATGATGGCCAACGGCCTCAGCGTCAAGGTCTACGGCCCCGACACGGCCACCATCACCCAGCTGGCCGATAAGGTCGTGGAGATGGTCAACAACACCGAGGGCTTTACCAACGCCACCACCGGCCTGGGCAACGGCGACGCCACCATTGAGCTGCAGATCGACCGTGATAAGGTCCGTGCCTATGGCCTGACCGTCGCGCAGGTGTATCAGCAGATCGCGGCGGATCTGACCACCACCACCACCGCCAAGACCCCCGTTGTGGTGGACGGCACTTCCATGACGGTCCAGATCACCGATAACCTGGACCCCGTCACCAAGGAAAACATGATGGGCATTTCCTTTGAGACCACCACCATGTCCGCCGATGGCACCACCACCACGGGCACCTGTAAGCTCAGCGATATTGCCACCTGGACCGTGGGCACGGCCCCCGACTCCCTGACCAGCGAGAACCAGACCCAGTTCGTCACCGTCACGGCGGACACTCTGCCCGGCTACAATACCACCGTGCAGGCCCGTCAGCTCAAGAAGACGCTGGACGCCTACACCCTGACCGATGAGATGCCGGAGGGCTGCTCCTTTGACGTGGGCGGCGAGTCCGGCAACGTCAACAAGATGACCAATGAGATGGTGCAGTGGCTGGCACTGGCCCTGCCGTTCGTCTATCTGGTCATGGTGGCACAGTTCCAGAGCCTGCTGTCCCCGTTCATCGTGCTGTTTACCATCCCGCTGGCCTTTACCGGCGGCCTGCTGGGAATGCTGCTCACGGGCCAGCAGTTGACCATGATCTCTCTGATGGGCTTCATCGTCCTGATGGGTACCGTCGTCAACAACGGCATCGTCTTTGTGGACTACACCAACCAGCTCCGCCTGGGCGGCATGGAGCGCCGCGCGGCCCTCATCGCCACCGGCAAGACCCGTATGCGCCCCATCCTCATGACCACCCTGACCACGGTGCTGGCCATGCTCCAGACGGCCCTGAGCAACGATATGGCCGGCCAGCTGATGCGCGGCATGTGCGTCGTCATCATCTGCGGCCTGAGCTACGCCACTCTGATGACCCTGTACATCGTCCCGCTGATGTACGACATCCTCTTCAAGAAGCCGCCGCTCAACGTGGATATCGGCAGCGAGGAAGACCTGGACGACATCCCGGACGACGCGGCCGAGTTCCTGGCGCAGGCCAACGCGCAAGCATAAATTCCCCTGCAAACAAAAAAATCCTCATGGAGCGCTCCATGGGGATTTTCTTTTGCAAAACTACCAAAAAATCTCCCAAAATATTGGCTGTTAATTCTAAAAAGTTCTGCCCACAAGCGTGTGAAACTATGATATAATCATAATTATGAAAGATACACTCAGGAGTGCGCCTGCTGGGTGTGAACCAAATGATGAGGAGGCGAGCGCAATGGCACAGTTTCGTTCCAAGCCTTTTGGCGTGACAAAAAGCGGCGAAAAGGTCAACGAGTACATCATCTCCAACCCCGGCGGACTGGAAGTGCATGTGCTGAACTATGGCTGTGTGATCAAAAATATCCTTGTCCCCACAAAAAAGGGCCCGGTGGACGTGGTCGTAGGGCATGACACCCTGGCCGACTACGAAAACGACTTCAACTCCCAAAGCAGCACCTGCTGCGGCGCGTTTGTGGGGCGGTACGCCAACCGGATCGAGAACGCGGTGTTCAGTGTAGGCGGCAGGGCCTACCATCTGGAAGCCAACAATGGCAAAAACCATCTGCATGGCACATTCCCGCGCAAGATCTACGAGGTGAAATCCTTTGGCGATACCCTGTTACTGGAGGCGGAGAGCCCGGATGGAGAAGACGGGTTCCCCGGCAATCTGAAAATTTCGGTGCGGTATATCCTCACGGAGGACAATGCCCTGCGGATGGACTACCGGGTGTCTTCCGACGCGGACACCGTGCTGAACCTCACCAACCATACCTATTTTAATCTGGATGGTGAGGGCGATGTGCTGAACCAGAAGCTCAAGCTCTACGCGTCCCGGTATCTGGAGGGCAACAACGAGACCTGCCCCACCGGGCGCATCCTGCCCGTGGCGGGCACGCCGATGGATTTTACTTCCGGCAAACCGCTGGGCCGGGACATCGACACGGGCTTTTCCCAGACCACCATGGTGGGCGGCGGCTTTGACCACTGCTTTGTCATTGACCGGGACCGCGGCTCCAGCCAGAGCCTGTGCGCCTGGGCCACCAGCGAGAAAAGCGGCATCAGCATGAAGATGTACACCACCCAGCCGGGCATCCAGCTTTACACGGGCAATTTTTTGCAGGATTGCCCCACCCCGGGCAAGGGCGGCGTGCCGCTGCAGAAATACGGCGGCTTTGCGCTGGAGACCCAGCACTTCCCCTGCAGTCCCTCGCACCCGGAGTTTCCCACCACCATCCTCCGCGCGGGCAAGGTCTTCCGCGCCAACACCACGCTGCGTTTCTTTACCGGACGCCAGTGCGGACGCCTTTGAAAAGAGAAAATGAAATGACCGCCCGGCCGGGCGGTCATTTTTGTGTTCCGGGTGCGCTTTCTCTCATTTGCACAAAAAGCGTCTTCCCTCCATGGGCAGGGTGCAAAAAAATTTGTGGTTTCATCATCGTGCAGAAAAAGATGCAACAAGAATCCAGCCGCATAAAATGGGCGGTACTTGATTCCGCGTGCAAAAAGCGGTATTCTTTAGGCAGCAGGGGCAAGGCCCTTACAAAGAATGCAACAATGGTGACGAGAGAGAGGTTTTTGCAATGGCAATTCTGGTTTCCGGCGGCGCTGGCTACATTGGCAGCCACACCTGCATTGAACTGTTGAACGCTGGCTACGATGTGGTGGTGGCCGATAACTACTATAACGCTTCTCCGGTGGTGCTGGAGCGGGTCAAGCAGATCACGGGCAAGGACTTCCGCTTCTATCAGGCCGATATGACCAAGCATGAGGATGTGGAGAAGATCTTCACCGAGTGCCCGGACATCACCGCGGTCATCCAGTTTGCAGCCTACAAGGCTGTGGGCGAGAGTGTCTCCAAGCCCATTGAATACTACTATAACAACCTCAACTGCACCCTGGTCATCCTGGATGTGATGCGCCGCCACGGCTGCAAGAACTTTGTCTTCAGCTCCTCGGCCACCGTTTACGGCGACCCCGCCAGTGTGCCCATCACCGAGGACTTCCCCGTGGGTGCCACCACCAACCCCTACGGCACCACCAAGGCCATGACCGAGCGCATCCTGACCGATGTCTGCAAGGCGGACCCCACCCTGAACGTGGCCCTGCTCCGCTACTTCAACCCCATCGGTGCCCACAAGTCCGGCCTCATTGGTGAGGACCCCAACGGGATCCCCAACAATCTGATGCCCTACATTGCAAAAGTCGCTGTGGGCAAGCTGGAAAAAGTGCACGTCTTCGGCAACGATTACCCCACCCCGGACGGCACCGGCGTCCGCGATTACATCCACGTGGTGGATCTGGCCCGCGGCCATGTCTGCGCCATCCGCAAGCTGGAGACCAATTGCGGCCTCTTCATCTGCAACCTGGGCACCGGCAAGGGCTACAGCGTGCTGGATGTCATCCATGCCTTTGAGAAAGCCTGCGGCAAGAAGCTCCCCTACGTCATCGAGGCCCGCCGCCCCGGCGATATCGCCGAGTGCTACGCCGACCCCTCCAAGGCCAAGCGTGAGCTGGGCTGGGTGGCTGAGTACGGCATCGAGGAGATGTGCGCCGACAGCTGGAACTGGCAGAAGAAGAACCCCGACGGCTACCACACTGCAAAATAAAAGGATTTTCCACTGCGATTGTCCATAATGTTGAAAACACCCCTGTCTGCCGCGGCAGACAGGGGTGTTTTTGCATCGCGGATGTCATTTCACGATAGGACATTTTATGAAATGCGGTCCGCGACGAAATTTGTCGTTGGCATCCCTTGACAAAGGATAAAAGTTAGCCTATAGTACCATTGTTAATACAGACTAACAAATGGTCGAAGAAAGGCGGACAACCATGACACTGAAAGAACTGAACATCGGCGAAAGCGCTGTCATTGAGACGGTTGGCGGACAGGGTGCCCTCCGCCAGCATTTTCTGGATATGGGCCTGATCCCTGGGGAAAAGGTCACCCTTGTCAAGTTTGCACCCATGGGTGACCCGATGGAGCTGCAGATCCACGGCTACGCCCTGACCCTCCGGTTGGATGACGCGGCCCAGATCAACGTTTCCCCGGCAAAAACCGTCCGGGTGGTGCCCGCTGCCTGCCCGGAACAGAAAGTGGTAGAGCACCCCGGCCTGGGCGAGGGCGGCCGCTACCACACCAAAAAGGGAGAGAATCCGCTGCCGGACGGCACGACCCTCACCTTTGCACTGGCGGGCAACCAGAACTGCGGAAAGACCACCCTGTTCAACCAGCTTACCGGCTCCAACCAGCATGTAGGCAATTTCCCAGGCGTGACGGTGGACCGCAAGAGCGGTGCGATTAAGGGCCACCCGGAGACCGAAGTGACCGATCTGCCCGGCATTTACTCCATGTCGCCCTATTCCAGCGAGGAAATCGTCACCCGGCAGTTCCTCATCAATGAGAAACCCACCGGCATCATCAACATCGTGGATGCCACCAACATTGAACGGAACCTGTACTTAACGATGCAGCTCATGGAGCTGGATACCCCCATGGTGCTGGCGCTGAATATGATGGATGAGGTGCGCGGAAATGGCGGTACCATCCGCATCAACAAGATGGAGGCCATGCTGGGCATCCCGGTGGTGCCCATCTCCGCGGCCAAGAACGAGGGTGTGGATGAGCTGGTAGACCATGCCATCCATGTGGCAAAGTATCAGGAACGCCCAGGTCGGCTGGATTTCTGTGGTGAGGACGACCACGGCGGTGCGGTCCACCGCTGCATCCATGGCATCATCCATCTCATTGAGGACCACGCCAAGACAGCTGGCATCCCGGTGCGTTTTGCCGCCACGAAGCTGGTGGAGGGCGACCACCGCATTGAGGAGGCCCTGCAGCTGGATCAGAACGAAAAAGAAATGATCGAGCACATCATCCTCCAGATGGAGCAGGAGCGCGGGCTGGACCGGGCCGCTGCCATTGCGGATATGCGGTTCCACTTTATCCACCAGCTGGTGGCTCAGACCGTTGTCAAGCCCCATCAGAGCAAGGAGCAGCTCCGCAGCAACCGCATTGACCGGATCCTCACCGGCAAATATACGGCCATCCCGGCCTTTGTGGGCATCATGGCGCTGGTGTTCTATCTGACGTTCGGCGTCATCGGTTCCGGCCTGCAGGACCTGCTGGCAGCGGGAATTGACCGGCTGACCACCTTGACGGATAACGCCCTTACGGCATGGGAAGTCAACCCGGCGGTGCACTCACTGGTCATCGACGGCATCTTTACAGGCGTGGGCAGCGTGCTGAGTTTTCTGCCCATCATTGTGACCCTGTTCTTCTTCCTCTCCCTGCTGGAAGATACCGGCTACATGGCCCGTGTGGCGTTCGTCATGGACAAATTGCTCCGCCGCATCGGCCTTTCGGGCCGCAGCATTGTGCCCATGCTCATCGGCTTTGGCTGTACAGTGCCCGGCGTGATGGCCAGCCGCACCCTCCCCTCGGAGCGTGACCGAAAAATGACCATCCTGCTCACTCCGTTTATGAGCTGCTCGGCCAAGCTGCCCATTTACAGCCTGTTTGCAGCGGCATTTTTCCCGCGTCAGGCCGCGTTGGTCATGGTGGGATTGTATTTCCTTGGCATCCTCGTGGGCGTAGGAATGGCCATTCTCCTCAAGGGAACGGTCTTCAAGGGCGAGGCCGTGCCCTTTGTGATGGAGCTGCCCAACTATCGCCTGCCGGGCCTGAAAAACGTGGCCCAGCTGCTCTGGGAAAAGGCCCGGGATTTTCTCGAGCGGGCGTTTACGGTCATCTTTATAGCCACCATCGTCATTTGGTTCCTGCAGAACTTTGACCTCCGGCTCCGCCTGACGTCTGACCCGCAGACCAGCATTCTGGCCCTGCTGGCGGGCGGGATCGCGCCGCTGTTCGCACCGCTGGGCTTTGGCGACTGGCGTGTCTCCACGGCCCTCATCACCGGCTTTATGGCAAAGGAGAGCGTTGTTTCCACCCTGACCATCCTGTTCGGCTCCTCGGCAGCCTTTGCAGCTGCCCTTACCCCGGCCCAGGCGGCACCGCTGCTGGTCTTCTGCCTGCTGTATACCCCCTGCATTGCTGCAGTGGCCTCTGTCAAGCGTGAGCTTGGCGGCAAGTGGGCGGCCATCATGGTGTTAAACCAGTGCGTCACCGCGTGGCTTTGCGCGCTGGTAATGCGGCTGATCCTGCTGGCGATTTAACGGCAAAATAGGAAAAAGGCTCTGTCGGGTTCCGGCAGAGCTTTTTTTCATCCTTGACAGAGAAAACGGCCTGTGCTATAATCGCTTCAAATTTGAATAATCTAAAATTGAAAGAAGTGAAGCCGCATGAACCCCAGCCTGGAATTCTCACAGAAGTTTGTGGTGGGCTACAACGCCGCCTGCAAGCCCCTGTGCCAGGAGCTCAAGCTGCCGCAGACGGCGCTGGATATCCTGCTGTTCCTCGTCAATAACCCCGAATACAAGACGGCCAGCGACATCGTGGAGGTGCGAAAGCTAAAAGCGAACCTTGTCTCGGTCAATGTGGACCGCCTCGTGCAGGAGGGCTACCTCCGGCGGGAGGCCGTGGCAGGTGACCGCCGCAAGACCCTGCTCATCGGGACGGAAAAGGCCCGCTCCGTGGTAGAGCGGGGACGGGAGGTGCAGAACCGTTTTCTGGAGCGGCTGCTGGATCACACGGACGAAGCCCAGCGGGCGGCGTTTTTTGCCACGCTGGAGACCATGAGCAAAAATCTGGATGCCATCATTGAGGGGGAAGATTAAGATGCAAATTTTGTATGTTCTTCTGGTCACATTTTTTGCCGGCATGGGTGCCGGCCTTGGCACCGGCTTTGCCGGGATGAGTGCGGCGGCGGTCATCAGCCCCATGCTCATCACGTTTCTGGGCATGGACCCCTACATGGCCGTGGGCATCGCCCTTTCGTCGGACGTGCTGGCCAGTGCGGTGTCCGCTTACACCTACCACAAGAATAAGAATCTGGACGTGAAAAACGGCCTCATCATGATGGCCAGCGTGCTGGGATTCACGGTGGTGGGCAGCTGGCTGGCAAGCCTTGTTCCCTCTCGGACGATGGGCGGCTTCTCGGTGTTCATGACGTTCCTGCTGGGCATCAAGTTCATCGTCAAGCCGGTCATGACCACCAAAGAGGCCATGCAGGGGATCTCCGCGAAAAAGCGTGCGATCCAGTCCATCGTCTGCGGTGTCATCATCGGCCTGATCTGCGGCTTTGTGGGGGCCGGCGGCGGCATGATGATGCTCCTCATCCTCACCAGCGTGCTGGGCTATGAGCTCAAGACCGCCGTGGGCACCAGCGTCTTCATCATGACGTTCACGGCCCTGACGGGTGCTGTCTCCCACTTTGCCATCGGCGGGGCCCCGGACTGGCCCGTGTTTGCCCTCTGCGTCCTCTTTACCCTGCTCTGGGCCCGTATTGCGGCGGTCTTTGCCAATAAGGCGGACGCCAAGACCCTCAACCGCGCGACCGGTATCGTGCTGGTGGTGCTGGGCATCGTGGTCATGGGCTTCAACCTGCTGACAAAGTAAAATCACAAAAACCAACAGGAGCCTGTGCGTGGGAATCGCTTCCCGGCACAGGCTCCTGTTGGTTTTACAGAGGAGTGTTTGTCGTTTTAAAGGTGCCTCACTGCACGAATTCCAGGTTCACGTTGCCGTTGCTGGCATTGGCCGTAAAGCTCTGGGCGGCGCCAAGATTCTGCTGGACAGGGGCGCTGCTGCGGATGGCGAAGCTATCGTCGTTGGCGTCGGTAATGGTCACGCGACCACTGCCTGCGGTCAGGTTCAGGCCATACTCCGCGCCGCGGCCCGTCACAGTGCCCACCACGCTGGCGTTGGTGGCGGTGCAATAAAAGTAGGGCGACGAGGTATGGTCCAGCTTGACGTCACCGTTCTGGGCCTGTGCGGTAATGCTCAAAGCCGAGGTGTTGGCCAGGCTGATGCGGCCATTCCGGGTGGAAGCGGCAAAGGTCTGGGTGAGCAGGTTGCTTACCTCCACTTTGCCGTTGTTGGCCGTGGCGTTCAGGTTATCCAGACTGCCGCCGGTAATGGAAATGTTGCCGTTGGTGGTGGTCAGGGTATTGGACTGAGACGTCATATCCTGGATGGTGATATTGCCGTTGCTGGTATCCACCGTGAGGCCTGCAAACGCCCTGCGGGGCAGCTTGACGGTCATGGTGCAGATGCACTTGCTGTTGTTCACGCTCATGGAAGCGTCGCCCTTGAGGCCCTGAATGTTCAGGCTCGGGCCCGCAATGGTAAAGCTGTACAGCTCTCCGCCCGTGCCAAAGGCATCGTTGTAGGAGCTGTTGTAGCTGTACTCCACCACCACATGGTCCACATCATCGGCTTTTACCGTCACATCGGCGTATTTGTCGCTGACGGATAGGCTGCTGATGGCCTCTGCCGTTTCATAGGTTTTGGTAATGAGCCCCGCTCCCGCGCTATTTTCCTGCGGAGAGGGGGTAAAACCACAGAGCAGAGCCACCGCTGCCGCCGCAGACAACAGTGTGCAGAATAGCTTTTTCATGGTTCAAAACCTCCAATCTGAGACTTGGACAGGCGTGCCCAAATTTTATTACAGATTCTACTATAAAAATAACGCAAAACAAAGAAAAAGTCAAGAAATACAACAAAAAAGCCCGTGCAGGGCACGGGCTTGGAAAACTGCTTATTTCTCCTCGATGGTGGAGTGCTCGATCACCCAGTCAGCAGCGCGGCGGATGGCCTCGTTGCGGCGAATGCTCTCCACGTTGGACTTGGCCATGATCTCTTCCAGAGGCTTCTTGAGCTTGTCGGCACGCTCCTGCATCTTGGCGGTCATCTCCTCATCGGTGGGGACGAGGTTCTCCTGCTGTGCCACCTGCAGCAGAGCCATCCGGGCGCGGGTGTTGTTCTCCGCAGCCTTGTGAACGTTTGCGGTAAAGGTCTCGCGGGTCTGGTGCACCTGGGATAGGTAGTGGTCCAGGCTGACGCGCTGCATCTGGAGCTGCTGCTGGATGTTCTCCATCTCGCGCTGGTAGGTGCTCTCCACCAGGACGCTGGGGATCTCGCCCTCCGCGGCGTTGGCCAGCTGGGTCAGGACCTGATCCTTGGCGCGGTTCAGGGCGCTGGCGTGCTTGCCATCGTGGATCTGCTGGCGGATCTGCTCACGGAACTCTTCCATGGTGTCCACCTTGCCCGCTTTCTTGGCAAAATCACTGTTCAGTGCGGGCAGCTGGCGGACGCAGACGTCGATCAGTTTGATCTTGAAGACGGCGGGCTTGCCGGCCAGGTCTTTCACATGGTAGCGGGTGGGGAACGTGACAAAGATGTCGAACTCCTCGCCGCCCTTGTGGCCCAGAATGCCCTCCTCAAATCCGGGGATCATCCGGCTGCTGCCCAACTGCAGGGTCTGGTTCTTGGCGGAGCCGCCCTTGAACGGCTGGCCGTCCATCTGGCCCTCATAGTCAATGTGGACGATATTGCCCTTGACGGCCGGGCCCTTGTGGGGCACCAGCTCGGCAGAGGCCTGACGGCGGTGCTCCAGCACATTGTCGATCTCTTTGTCCGTGACAGCCGGGGTGACGCACTCGACCTTGAAGCCGGAGGTCTGGGCCAGCTTCAGCTCGGGCTGCAGGGCGGTGGTGGCGGTGGCCACAAAGCCCTCGTCTTTCTTCACGCTGACCAGATCATAGGTGGGCTCGTCCACGGCGCGGAAGCCGTGCTCTTTCATGGCGGCGTCATACAGAGCCGGCACATCCTTGTCCATCAGGTCATTGATGGCATCATACCAGAACGTGTGCTCTCCGCGGTCCGCCTCGATCTGAGCGCGGTCCGCCTCACCCTTTGCAAAGCCCTTGATGGTGTAAGAGGCGCGGGTGCGCTCGTACACGGCGTTGGATGCGGCCTCCAGTTCCTCAGCAGAAGCGCTGAACGTCATTTTGCAGACACTCTTTTCGGGAGTTTCCACGCTTACCAGTTTCATAGGTTCTACCCTCCGTGCTGCCCCAAAAGGAGCGTTTTCAAACATTAGTAAAGTTATTATAGCACAAGTAGGGCAAAAGCGGTATAATAAAAAGAAGAAAAAGTGCTGCAAACGTCATTTTGCTAGTAGTCCTGCTCCCGCTGGCCCTACGGGCGTGAAAATCGCCCGGCGCCTCGCCGGGGAGCCGTGATCAAGGCGGTGTACCGGTACACCTGAAATTGGAACGACGAAAAGACGCTTTTTTTCTAAAAAATCAAAAATATTTCAAAAAATTGTTGACAAAACCCTTTACGAGTGATAAAATACATCTTGTTCCGGACGGAACGTATGCGTTGGTAGCTCAGCTGGATAGAGTGACTGACTACGAATCAGTAGGCCGGGGGTTCGAGTCCCTTCCATCGCACCAAGTAAAATCCCACGATTGACCGTTGAAAATACGGTGTAAATCGTGGGATTTCTTGCTTTATATAGCTGTCAGAATGGCTGGAAAGTGCCTTGTTTGTGCCTTATTGCCCCAAAAACTGCCTTGCCGTGTGCCTTACCGTGTGCCTCATACTGGATGCCCGGCGGGGTGGTCTGAGGGCAAAGAAAAAGCCTGTCCGGTGTGTAGCTGGGCGGGCTTTCGTGCTGTCTGTAGGTGCTGCGGCTCTATCGTGGGTCATGCACTCTGGGCGGTTGGTTTCTCTTTTTCAGTCTTGGCAAGGTAATTGTAGGCCATGCGGCAGACACCCTCCTCGGTGTAGTAGTCCCCCAAGAGGTCCGCAACCTCTGCCCATGTCAGGCAGCGGACAAAGCGCAGACGGAAGATCAGATACAGGCGTGCGTCCTGAATCGTGGAGCAAAAGGCAACGGCCTTATCTCGCTCCTGTTCGGCCTGTTCCTCAAGGTAGGTGATTCGTGCATCCATATCGGCGATCTCAACGGCCAGCCGCCCGGTGCTGTCTTTCACGCCGGATGCGTGGGGCATACCGTTCAGTGAGGGTGCAGCGGGTTCGGCTCGTTCACGCAGGAACTTCAAAGCCTCACGGTTCTTTTGGATGGTCTCATTCAGGTGGAAGTAGCGAGAGATCTCTGTGAGTGTCATTGTTTCCCCTTTCATCAATTCGACTGCGCCTATTTTACCACAGAAGAAACCAAGAATCTATCATAGAACGATGAAAAACACCCTATGCGGCCGTTTGTGGGCTGTCAGAGGGTGTTTCTGTCACTGTTCGATGGTCTGTGCCTTGCGCTTCCGCCGGGCGCGTTCTTCCCGGATGCCCTGCACCCTGCCAGCGTTCCAAAGGGCGGTGATAAGCCCCATGAAGCGATATGCGCCTGTTAGGCCAAATTCATTGGGGACTTCTGTAATGGCGTTGAAAAGCTGACTTACTTCCTTGAGGGTCTGGGACGAACTCCACAGCCACGACATTTTCACGGCTTCTTCTGCGGTAACGGTGGGAATTCTGGGGGTGCAATCAGAGTGCTGCATAGTGTACCTCGCTTTCATAATTCAATTAAAGTGCCGGAAATTTTCTCCGCTGACTGGGTAAAGATAGGGCTTGTAAAGCCCGCTGCCAGCCCGGCGGGGGCTTTACAGTACCTTGGGCGTGTTCGGCATGGCTTCTGCTCTCTGGGGCTGCTGCGCTGCATCGTGCAGCGCATGGAGATAGGTCAACAGGTGGTCTTTGTCGGCGGCTGACAGGCTGCGGACACGGCAGAGGACTTCTTGCCACTGGGCTGCGGTCATACCGCTGCACCCCCTTCCAGCAGCTTGGCCACGCTCTTGCCGGCCTTTGCTGCGGCTGCATCCAGTGCGGCCAGCTTCCACAGAAAGCTGGTGTCAACCTTGGCGGTCAGGATCTCGCCCTTGTGAATTGCTGCTACGGTGTAGCCCTGCTGGGCGTACTGCTGTCGGATCCAGCTCTGCGGGGTCTGGTTCAGGTGGTCGAGCGTGTTCATCCGGCCACCATCCAGCACGATGCTTTCCCTGTGCAGGGTGCGGGGCTTTGCTTCCCGCTGGTCGATGTACTCCACCTCAAAGGCGTGCAAGCTGATTTTCTTCTCCAACTTCATGGTCATATCTTCCCATCATTCCCGGCGGGCTTCCATCTTCCCGCCGGGGGTCTCTGCTCGTGTTACAGGGCTTCCAGCGGCTGCACCTGCGATGCACCGAAGAACGATGCCCGGTAGGTCTGGCCGTCTCCCCTGCTGCTGTGGATCAGCACCGCCTGAAACAGAGCCTTTGCACCATGCTCCACCATGTACCCGGCGGCTTTCCAGCCTGCCCAGGTGTTCACGGGCTCGGTGATCCCGGCGGCCTGCTGGGCTTCCTCGATGCGCTGGGCGTTGACCGGAGCAGCCTTTGCGCTGTTCCATGCCCGGTGCAGGGCTTCGGCAAAGCTGCTCACACCCTTGCGGTACAACTTCCACGCCTTGTGCATGATCTCGGAGAGATTGTACTTCTTCATACTGTCCTCGCTTTACTTTGCGGGTCAGCTCCTGTATAATGGGCTTGACCCTGTTGTGGGTTTGGCTCGGTGTGTGTTTGGTAGACGGCACCGGGCCATTTTTCATATACAGCTTTCAGGAAGTGGGTTACTGTCTTAGCTGGCGTTCTGCTCTTGCGCTCCCGGTACATCCTTCGCCCCTTGCCTTCCGGTCGTGCTTCCCTTGCTGTGTCTATATTATAGCACTAATATCTCGTGCATTCTATTGACGAAATACACGAATATCAAGTGCTGTTACTGTGTATATTTGAACTTGATTCTAGTGCAGCTTCTGGATATAATAGAAAGGGATAGAAAGGAGTGAAAGCACATGGCGATACAGTATAAGGCTGATGTTTTGGCATTGCTGAAAGCGGCTGGGTATCCATCCACCAGAATCCGAGCAGAAAAGCTGCTGGGGCAGTCCTATGTTCAGCAACTGCGAAAGGGTGAATTGATTTCATGGGCTGCGCTGAACACGGTTTGCCGCTTGCTCGACTGCCAGCCGGGTGATCTGGTGGAGTATGTGCCCACAAAGGACACCGCCGGGGAGTAAATGGAAGGAAGTGTAAAATGATGGACTCTAATCAGGTTGTTCAGCTGAAGAATGTGTTTGACCAAATTGTACATATCACAGAGGATGGTATAGAGTTTTGGTATGCGCGCGAACTTCAGTCTGCACTGGGATATACCCGATGGGAAAACTTTGTGAATGCAATCGAAAAAGCAAAGGTGTCTTGTGCTTCTAGTGGTCGGGACGTAGATGGATGTTTTCGTGACGTCACGAAAACATCCCCCATGCCCAATGGTGGCACAAAGGATATTGCTGATGTGATGTTGATTCGCTATGCGTGCTATTTGATTGCCCAGAACGGTGATCCGCGAAAGCCTGAGATTGCTTTTGCACAGGCATACTTTGCCTTACAGACACGTAAGCAGGAACTACTTGAACAGCGCATTTCTGATTTGAATAGGGTGCAGCAGCGTCAGCAGCTGCGTACGTCTGAAAAACGGCTTTCTCAAAACATCTATGAACGTGGTGTAGATGACCGTGGTTTTGCACGGATTCGCTCAAAGGGCGACAGTGCACTGTTTGGTGGGCGGACAACAGAAGAAATGAAGATGCAGTATGGAGTGAAGAGTGGACCGCTTGCGGATGTTCTCCCGCCTGTTACTCTGGCTGCAAAGAACCTTGCAACAGAGATGACAAACCTCAATGTTGAACAAAAAGATCTTCAGGGAGAAAGCTCTATCACACATGAACATGTCCAAAACAATTCAAGTGTTCGATCGATGCTTTTAGGTCGTGATATTCGGCCTGAGGATCTTCCGCCAGAAGAGGACATTAAAAAGCTGGAACGCAGATTGAAGTCTGAAGAAAAGAAACTTGCCAAAGGGAAAGACGTTCTAAAATGACTTGCCCACTTTGCAAGGGCGAAATGAAGCCTAGCATGACCATTCACACGGTTCAGCTGAAGAACTGTGTTGTGGTCATCAAGAACGTGCCCTGCCTGAAGTGCGAACAGTGCGGCGAGGTCGTTCTGTCAGCTGACACGGTGGAGAAGATAGAGCACATCTTGCAGACGGTCGAAAAGGCCGTGGCAGAGATCACCGTTGTGAACTTCCCTGACTGCGCGGCATAAGCCCGCCTGGGCTGCCTGAGCAAGAATAGAACCAACGGCAAGGAAAACACCCACAGAAAGAAGCAAAGCCCTCAGACACGCGCTGTCGCGGTCTGGGGGCTTTGTCATGCAGCGATTTTGTTGAGGTCAACAGAATCGTGTAGCTGAAGTGCTGCGCCCGGCGGGGGCTGCACGGTCAAAGGGTTTGGGATGCTGCCCAACAAGTCCTTGCAAGGCAAGGGGCTTTGTACATACAAAGACACTGCTTGCAGCACCTGTGGTGGTACCACGGCGCACTGCTTGCAGGTGCAAGGCACATCATGCGTATCCTCTGCGGAATTTATCGTGCTCCGCTTCTTCGACAACGCCGAGGATGTACTCCCGCATATCGTCATCGTGGGAAGTCAAGAGGCTTTCAAACTGCTGCATGTCAGACACGCCAGAGAAGTTGTAGACAGGGGCGAAGTTGATGGAGATCGGACTGCCCTCTAAGTGTGTGAAGCTGGATGCCGGCACAACTTCCGCCGAGGCGGCGGTGTTCGCGGTGGGTGCTTCATACTCGTTGTACACTGTCCAGTCATGGTAGAACGTCTGCATGGAATTCTCGGACAACCCGGCGGCTTGCTGAATGGCTGCAAAGTCAAGGGCGTTTTTGCTGACGATCTGCGTGAACTGCTGCGCTTCATCGAATGCTGCGCGGGTCTCCGGCGCAGTCAGCACGGTTTCGCCGCCGTTGAAGTAGACCAGCTCCGGGCCGTTCTCGCCAACGATGGCAAAGCCCGGCGCAGCGGATTCCGTGCCGACTGCATAGCCGGGAATGTTGCCGCTGTAGCTGCCGCCTGCTCCTGCCAGTGCGGTGGAAGCAGCGGAGGCGATTTTGGAGAATACGGTCTGAACACGGGGGAGCATCCCCTCTGCGCCATCCACAAAGCCCTGAATGGTGGCTTGTGCGCTTTCCTTGGCCTCATCACTGAGGTTCATGTCTGCCACGCTGTCGGCCACGTTCTGCGCAATCTCGTCCATGGCGTTGCTCATGCCGGTTTCTAAGTCGGCCATGCTCTCGCTGGTAGTTTTCTGCGCCTCCTGCAGTTCCTGATAGTTCTGAACCATCTTTGCAAGGTCGGCGTCAGAGGCCGATGCCATGCCGGCAATGGCGTTCACAGAATCCTTGCTGCCATCGGCAAAGCTGGCAATCACGGCACTCAGACCGTCAATGTCAGCGGCGCGGGCATTCAGGCTCTCAAGATTCTGGTTGTAGCTGTCCCAGTAGGTGATCTGGCTCTCCAGTGCGGAGTTGATGCTGGACGCGGAGGTGGCAACGATTTTTTCAGCAGTATCCCACAGGTCATACTGCCCGCTGACGCTCTTCAAGGCTGCATCATAGGCCTCGTTATAGGCTGAGATGATGCCCTGAATATTATTTTGGGCAGCAGACAGGGCGGCGGCAACATCCTCGGCACTGTCTGCTGCAGAATCCTGTGCATCTGCCATGCCGTTGATTGCGGCCGCTGCTTCCTGATACTCGGTCTGGGCAGCGTCTACCGCTTCCTGATCTTGCGCCATCGCCTCGGTGTAGTTCTCTACCTCTCGCCGGGCAGTCACAAGGTCTGCCGAATAGCTGAGGTATTCGCTGCGCAGCTGCTGCACATCCTCGCTCATGGTGCGCCACGGAAGATCCTGAACAGTACCATAGGTCAGCTTAAACTGTTCGTCCGTCATGCCGAGGGTGGCAAGCAGCTTATCATAGCTGGTAACCATGCCGGCATTGGATTTCTCAACCTTGGCTTTTGCAGCGTTCAGTTTGACCTCGTTCTCTGCGCTTTCGCTTAGCACATCTCGGTATTTCTCATACAGAGTGTTCAGATAGTCCTGCCGGGCTTGCGCCTTTGCATCGGCCACATAAGCGTCTGTGTGCTGGCGCAGGGCTTCGGTGCCGCCCTTGATGGAATCCGTTTCAAGGTCAATGTCATCGGCCAGACTGGGCACCAGCGCAGACAGGCGGGCAAGGGTATCGTGATACTCGGTGTTCCCGGCGGTGTTGCCACCAGTAGCCGCCTCGATGGCCTCCAGCTTGCCGATGTACTGGTCGGCAACGCTGGCAGTTGCCTCCATGCTGGACAAGGTGGTATCGTAATCTGTGCCGGCCTCTTTCATGGCACTGCCCATGTTCTGAGCCGCGGTAGTCAGTTCCTGCACAGAGGGAACTGTATCGTTAGCAGCAGAGGAAAGCAAAGCCACGACTGCCGCCACACCGCCGGCAGCCAGCGCGGCGGTGCCCAACACAGGGGCAACGGTAGTCAGAGTGGGTGCAAGTACCTTGCTGAGTTTAAGGGCAGCATTTACGGCGGTGATGGCTCCGGCCAGACCGCCCAAGGTGACTGTCCCGGCGGCAATGCCCTTGATCACGCCGGGGTTTTCCTCGACAAAGCCCTGCATCCAGCCCAGAACCTGCGCGCCAACATCGTACAGGCCGGACATGGTGGGAGTCAAATCCTCGCCGATGGCGATTTTCAGGCCGTCAGCGGCAGACTGCATCAGAACCAGCCTGCCGTTCATGTTGTCGAGCATGGTGCCCGCCATCTTGTCGGCAGATCCGGCGCAGTTGTTCAGGGCTTCGGTGTAGTCAGAGAACGACTGCCCGCCCTCGGCGGCGGCCTCGCTGCACCCGGCCATGATGGTTTGCAGCTTGGAATACTGTGTCGTGCCAGCGATGGTCTTGGCAAGGTTGGCCTGCTCTTGGTCGGTCAGGTCGCCCCAGACCCCGGCAATCCCAGTAAGGATGCTGGACAGGGACTGCATATTGCCCTGTGCATCGTAGATGTTCACGCCATAGGTCGCCAGTTCGTCACCGCACTTTTTCGTGTTGGTGGCAAGGCGGGTGAAGATGGCGTTCAGGGCTGTGCCAGCCTCGCCGCCCTTAACACCGGCATTGGCCATGGTAGCCAGAACTGCGGTTGTCTCCTCGACAGAGTAGCCAAGGGAGGTGGCGGTAGATGCACACGCCTTGTATGCCTCGCCCAGCTGGATCACGTCCGTGTTGGAGTGAGCCATGGCGTAGGCCATCACATCGACAAAGTGAGTGGTGTCGGAGGCTTTCAGACCAAAGGCAGTCAGATAGTCTGTGACAATATCAGACGCCTGTGCCAAGTCCATATTGGCGGCAGCAGCCAGATTCAGCACCGGGCTGATGCCCTCCAGCATAGACTGGGTGTTCCAGCCCGCCAGAGCCATGTAAGACAAAGCGTCCGCAGATTCACCGGCGGTGAACTTGGTGGTTGCACCCATCTCCTTGGCCTTGTCAGACAGGGCTTCCAGTTCATCGCCGGATGCGCCGGACAGGGCTTCGACGTTGCTCATGGATGCTTCAAAATCACCTGCAGTGTTGATGCAGTCCATGTATGCGTCTTTGATTTCGCCGAGGGCTTTTGCGATGCCAGCCGTGGCAAGCACAGATTCAACGGCATCGAGGGCTTCGACAGATTTCTCGCCGAAGCCCTTTGCGCCCTCTCCGGCCTCGTCCATGGTCTTTTTGAGGTCAACCTGCTGGTCTTTCAGCTTATCGACCTCGGTTTCCAGCCGAGTGGTTTCTGCTGTCAGCTGCGTGGTGTCCACGCCAGCTTCCCGCAGGGTGTTCCCGGTGGCAGCCAGACGCTGCTCATAGGTGTGCAGGGAGGTCGTGGTCTTGTCGATCTGCGCCTGTTTGGAAAGCAGCTTGTTTTCCAGCGCGGAGGAGTAGCCCTCGGTCTCCTGAATCTCTTTCTGGATGTTATCGTACTGCTGCTGCAAGACGGCCAGCCGCTGCTTGGTGGAGTCAACGGCCTGTTGCTGCTTCTGGTACGCGGTTATGTCGGACTGTACCTTGTTCAGCTGCTGGATTCTGTTCTGTGTTTCCACAAGAGCGGACTGTGCAGCCTTGAAGGTGCTGGAGAAGTTGCTGTTCTGTTTGGCGGACAGGTTGAACAGTAACTCCCATTCTTTTCGAGCCATAAAATCCCTTTCTCTTGCCATATTCGATTGTGCTGCACCCGGCGGGTGCAATTATGCCCCTCACCGCGGCAAGAACGGTGAGGGGCATAGTTCTATCATGGAGTGCGGTCGGAATCCTTTTGGGGCTCACCCCCTTCCTTTCTCTGCTGGTAGGCGACCCATGCTGCGTCCAGCTTGGCCTCGCCATCCGGCATAGCCATGATCTTGAGATATAACCGTTTGCAGCCTCGTGCAAGTCTGGCAGTGTCCTCTGGTGAAATCTCATCGAGGTGGATGTGAACATTGTTGCTCATTGCTGCATCCTCTTTTCGTTTTGCTTGATGATATGATGATTTTTGAGAAAAAAGCGGTAACGAAATGACCGAAAAAATTTTTTGCTGTGTAGCTGCAAGCCGGGGTCGACGAGCCCGCTATGAACTAGGGTACCCGTTCACAGTACCTTGAGTGGGTGCCGGGCTTGAGATGGGCTGCCGGGTGTGATAGAATGGCTGCGGGATGTGGTCTGTCAATTGCTCCCGCTTGGCTGCCTTGCGAGTTCGCTGCTTGCATGGCGGCCTTTTATTTTGCCCTATGGTCTGCCCTTTGTTTGCCGGAACGGAAAGACGATGCTGTTTGCTGGCCGTTTTGCGTCCGATGTGATGATCTCTTGGGCGGCTTGCAGAGCCTCATACCCGCCGGGCAGAGCGAGGATACAAGCGTACAGCTGCATAAAGGCAACGACCAACTGTGCAACATACTCTTGTGTGATACCCTGCGGCGGGGCGTTGCCGGGCTGCTGCGGTGTGCCGGAATTTGGATTGTTCATGGGGTAGCCTCACTCTCGCTGCCTTTATGGCTCGGATGGCGTGCGGCTCGGTATGCCTCCAACTCGGCCATGAGTTCCGGGCTTTGCTGGAAACGCTTGTGGAATCCGAGAAACACGCAGCCGATTCGCTCTGCGACCTCTGGCGGGATCTCGTTCACATTGACATGAATGTTGGTATTCATCTGTGCCTCCTGTTTTTTTCGTGGCGATCTTCGTTTTCTGTCAGGTGGTCGACTTCATCAGAGCGCGCATATTGGCCGTTTTTTGTGCTGCTGCTTGCTGCCGTAGGTTCTCACCCGCAAAACAGATGGGGCTGCACATGGACCGCAATCGGTCATAAATGCGGGCGTGAGCCACGTCCTGTGGATTCTTTAAGTCCGTTAAGGTCAGGTTCGTGGTGACGATCAGCGGCTTTTTGCTGCGGTAGCGAGCGTCAATGATGTTATAGACCTGCTCCAGCGCATACTCAGTGCCGCGCTCGATGCCGAAGTCGTCAATAATGAGCAGCGGATAGCTGCACAGCCTGTCCACCATATCGTTCCGACCAGAAAAGCTGTTGCTCAGGTCGTTCAAGATGCTGGCAAAGTTGGTCATTCGGACGGAAACCTCTTGCTCCATCAGAGCGTTCGCAATGCACCCGGCAAAGAAGCTCTTGCCCGTGCCAACACCACCCCAGAGAAGCAAGCCAATGTTTTTGGTACGTACTTCTGCCCACTTGTCAACGTATCGGTGGGCGTGCTTCATCTGCGGGTTGCGGCCGTTATCGTTCGCAAATGTCCAGTTGCACATTTCAGTATCAGAGAATCCATCCGATTTCAGGCGGTGAACCAGACCGAGGTGCTTCTGCTCGTTGATGATTGCTTCCTGCTTCTCTCGTTCCACCCGGCGGCATTGACATTCTACCGGGTGGCGGTCTCCCAGAATCGGCACTCGCTTGTGCCCCTCAAAAAAGGCTTGCTTTGGAGTGTTACACTTTCCGCAGTACAGCAGACCATCTGCGCCGAAGTAGTCTTCCGGCTGTGGTGTTCCACCGCTGCGCTGGATCAGCGCGTTGATTGCTGTTTCAGTTCTCATAAACTTTCACCGTCCTTGTAGCTGTAATCAGGTAGGCCGCCACTGCGAGGCGGTTTCTGTCGGCTTTTATCTCGTGCAGCCCAGTTGCGCAGAGTGGCTGCATGGTTCTTGTAACGTTTTCCTTTTGATTCCATGTAGGTGGATAACTGCTCAATGAGGCTGTCAATATTCGGGATGTCCTTGCGGAGTTTTTGGTACTCCTCGGCGGTCAAGAAAACATTGCCGTAAGAGCCATATTTTTGACGAGCGGGCTTTGTTCTCTCTTTATTGTTAACTCTTATAGTTCTACTCTTATAGTTAGTAGTCGGAATTCCGACTGATGGTTGGTCGGAATTCCGACTGTTCATGGGTCGCTTTTCCGACTGTTCATGGGTCGGTATTCCGACTGACTGTGGGTCGGTATTCCGACCATTCGGCAGCTTCACATAGATGGTATTTGGAGCACCAAAGTTCCGCTTGGTCTCAATCAACCCTGCTGCTGTCAATTTCCGCAAAGCTGCTTTTATGACGGTCTGCCCCTTGCGGAGATCCTCAGACAGATTTTCGATGGAGTAGAAGATGTAGATGCGGCCATCTTCATCTATCCAACCGTTTTTCTCTGAAAGAGTAGTTCGGCTGTAGAGTGCTGAATAGACGAGCGAATCTGTCAGATTCAGATCCCCGCTCATGTCAAGCAGAAAAGAGGGGTAAAGAAGAAATGGCGGGCGTTCGGTGTCTTTGGTCAGATAGGCAGAGATAGCGTATCACCCCTTCCTGTTCGGCTGCATGGCTGAAAAAGATGCTTTGTGCCATGTCCTTACCTCCCGGCCACCCGGCGGATACCGCCCACAGCTTCACCCTGTTCCGCCGGGATGGGGTCACCTCGCTCAAAATACTGGGCCAAGCTGTTCATATTCACGAGCCAGCGGTGATCGGCCACAACGTACCTGATCTTGCCTGTCCGGCAGAGGGTCCGAATATAGGTCGGCGGTAGACCGTAGATGGCGGCAGCGTCCTTTACGGTTTTCATGACCGGGTATCGGATTAAATCTCCCATTCGATGCACCTCCTTGGTGTTACTTGAAAGTTGATTCTTGATGCCGTGTCAGCAGTAAAGCACAAATCGAAAAATAATGCAATACCGCCAAATTCTGATTGAAAATTGATGCCATGAACCATTGTTGAAATGAAGTCCTTTGCGTCAAAATCCATCTGGTGTCATCTGGTGATATCCAGTGTCACGCTTTGCAACGGATTACCTTGTTTTACAATAGATTTACAGAGGGATGCCCACCTGATTTATGGATAAATGCTGCTGATTTTGCACATCAATAAATATTAATGAAATTGATTCATCAATACAATGAATGAAAGTGATTATGACTTGGCCGAAGAACTAAGCTGCTGAATGATTTGGAGGATTGCGGCCTTATCATCATCGGGAAGCTCCCGGCGGAGTTTTCTGGAAAAAGTTCCATCGGTCACACCGATAGCCTCGGCAACCTGCCAGAGAAAAACGCCAGCCGATGCAGCGGCCTCCCGGATGTCTTTGTTTGACTGCGCCTGTTTTAACATAATATCAACCTTTCTTCTCGTTGACGTTGACAATAGAACGTCAACAAGATATAATTTTGGGTGAACAAGCCTTGTTGCTGTTCTCGTTGATGTAATTATAAACTTTTGGAGAACAAAAGTCAATAAAGTTCTCTAAAACGGAACAAACGGAGGCGAATAGCTGTGGCAGTAGAGGAAAAGCGAAATATAAACGAAGATTTTGGAAACAGACTAAGAGAAATCATTGAAAAGAGAAAGAAAGAAACAGGACAGAATCTTCGGGCTGTGGCAAAGGATTTGGATGTGTCGCTTGGTGTCCTGTCAGATTGGCAAAACGGAAATAAGACCCCACGAGGGGATTCTATTGCGAAGCTTGCCAAGTATTTTGGTGTATCAGCGGATTACCTGTTGGGTTTGACGGAAGCCCAAACGGTAGACACAGATTTAAGGGCGGTTGCTGATTATACGGGACTGACGGAAAATGCGATTTTGGCGCTCAAAGATTCGGAAATGTTTGAGTGTTACGATAGAAGTCAAAAGAAAATATTGTCTGATATGCTTTCAGATGAAAGCTGTTTGCACCAAATTGTAAATAGCATTTATCTTTACTTGAAAGCAACTGAAGAACAGGTGCATGAAGCAGAGGAACTGTTGAAAGGAGAGGCGGAATTGGATTTAAGAGGTGCTGATTCATCAGATATGGAACTTTGCCTGTTCAGAGCATCAAGAGCGGTCGAAGACTATATGAAGCATCTGAAGCATGAAAAACTGAAAGAACTGTCTGTTGAGGTGGATATAGAAAATCTGTAAAGCAGAAATGCTGATGCGAGGAAAACAGTATGGCGAAAATCATAAAGCGCACAAAGAAAGATGGCACCTGCTCCTACTGCATCCGGGTCTCCAACGGTTATGATCGGCAGGGCCGTCAGGTGCTGGTAAACCGCACCTTCACTCCACCGCCGGGCTTGACCGGGAAGAAGCTGGAAAAGGAACTGCAGCGTCAGGCAGGTGCCTTTGAACAGGAAGTGCACAGCGGCATTTCGCTGGATGCGTCCATGAAGCTGGATGACCTGATAGAGCGATGGTTCACCGAGTACGCAGACCGCCAGCTGAAGCCAAAGACGGCCACCGAGTACAGGAAGCTGGTGCCGCGTGTGTCGGCGGCTTTGGGTCACATGAAGGTCAACCAGATACGCCCGGCGCACCTCATGGCGTTCTATGCGAACTTGTCAGAGGGCGGAGTGCGTCAAGATTCCACCTATACGGCAACGGCTGCGCTGCTGAAGCTGCTGCCGAAAGGTCAGCGGGCAAGGATCCGGGAAACCGCCGAGGTGGGCGAGGAAACCATGCGGGGGCTGTGTAGCGGCAAGCCTGTCAGCCGCAAGACCGCCGAGAAGGTGGCCGATGCCGCCGGGCTGCCCCTGTCCAAAGCATTCACCGAGAAGGTCAGGGCGGGTGGTAAGCTGGGCGGCAACACGCAGCTGCACTATCACCGCTTCTTGTCCAGTGTGTTTGAAAAGGCAGTCAAGTGGCAGCTGATCGATGAAAACCCCTGTCGGCGCACAGAAGCCCCCAAAGCGGCAGAAATCGAAGTGGAAGCATTGCAGGAAGAGGACGTTGCAAAGCTGCTGGAAGCCCTGCAGGACGCGCCAGCACAGTACAGCGTTATCACACAGCTGGCCTTGCTCACAGGTGCCCGCCGGGGCGAGATATGCGCCCTGCGCTGGTCGGACATTGACCTTGACGCGGGTGTGATCTCCATCAACAGGACGGTGCAGAACATCGCCGGGCGCGGCACGGTGTTCACAGCACCCAAGACAAAACGCTCCCGGCGATGCATTAAGATAGGCCCGGAGTGTGTGCAGCTGCTGCGGGAGTACCGCCAGCACCAGAAGGCCGAACGGTTCAAGGTCGGCTCTGAGTGGATGCGCCGGGTGGAGATCGAGAACGGCAAGACAGTGGATAACGACCTGCTGTTCACTCGCTGGAACGGTCAGCCGCTCGACCCCAACGCGGTTACAAGCTGGTTTCCGGGCTTTCTGGCCGCCCATGATCTCCCGGCGGTTCACTTCCACAGCCTGCGCCACACCAACGCCAGCTTGCTGATAGCGGCCCACGTGCCTGTCACAACAGTTTCGGGCCGTTTGGGCCACGCAAAGACCAGCACCACCACGGATATTTACGCCGGGTTCATCCGCTCTAGCGATGCGGCGGCAGCGGACGCACTGACGGACGTTTTCAGCCGTATCAAGGAAAAGTCCCACGCATAACAAAAGATGGCTCACAGGGACGTTTCTGCCGCCCTCGTGAGCCATCAACTTTTTTGCCTTCTTCATAGTGTCCGTTTTATAGGATTATATGCCCTCTGGAAAGTGCCTTAAAAGTGCCTTGTTTTACAGAAACAAAGAGAAACGAATGTGCACGCATAGAAATAAAAACAACGATGAATCTATATAAATAGCGACAACCAGAAACATAGAAAACCGTATAAAGGCCCTCTACGAATCAGTAGGCCGGTGGTTCGAGTCCCTTCCATCGCACCAGAAAATGCCGTGAAATCGAAAGATTTCATGGCTTTTTTGTTTTGTAAGCCATGGGTGCACGGTTTCTGCACGGTTTTTGCACGGTCGGTGTTATCCATGTCCGATGATGTAGGGCGCTGTATTGCATTGCAATCAGTGCCCTTTTTTGCATCAGGTGAGCAGGGCCAAGCGGAGTTTTGCCTTCATTTCCGGGTCGGCATCCTTGAGCAATTCCAAAAGAGCCGTCATGGAGATGGTGGGTTCGCCTGCGGCGGGTACAGCCTGCGGGCTGGAAGTGTAGGGCTTGGCATAGAAGCCGATTTCAAACTTCTTGCCCAGTTCCACACGGGAGGACTGCTGGATATGGGCGTAGGTGTTCACCAGCATATCCGCACTGGCGTGACCGGTAGTCCCCTGCACCGCCTTGATGTCGCCGCCGGAGATCATCAACTGGTAGGTGGCACTGGAATTGATTAGAGATATGGATGATAATAGCTGCTGATTGACTCAATAAACGCTTTCTGCGGTTTGGAAAGATAATTCCGACTGGAAGATACTACATCAAATTGACGAACGGCCAGCGGATGCGCTATTTTGTAGTAGCGCATATCGTCGTGATCGTAGAGTACCATCCAATCGCTGATGAACGCCGCACCAAGGCCGGAACAGACCAGATGATACGCCGTCACAAGCTGTGACACCTGAAGCCGGACGATGGGGTCGATCTTGGCATCCTCAAACAACGCAACAGAGCGGCTGTACAGGTTGTTGCCCTTGGTCAATAGGATAAACGGCACATCCGCAAAGGGAGCAAGCGAGGGGATCGCCGGACAATCCGGCATGAGATTGCGGCGGAACATAATGTCTTTTGCGGTCAATGCGTAATTCTTCAGAGTTTTGTTGATGGGATAAGAGGTCGGGACGGCGACTAGAACATTGTCCTTGAAAATGGGTGTTCGCCGGAAATTGTCCTTTGGGTTTGGGATGCAGTTAAAGGTCAGGTCGATTTTATTTTCGCGCAGCATTTCGATAAGCTCGTTGGAACTGGCTTCCACCAACTCCAGATGGACGCCCGGATATTGTTTTTGAAAAGTCGTCAGCACAGGCGGCAGGATATAGGAGTTCAGATAATGAGTTCCGCCCAAAACGAGACTGCCGATGTTCAGGCTGGAAAGATCGCTCAGCTCTTTGGACAGCTCCGCTTCAAGGTGCATGATCTGCTTGACCTTTTCGATGTAGACTTTTCCGGCATCGGTCAATTCCAACGGCTTTTTATCCCGAATGAACAGCGGCATCCCAATCTCCGCTTCGACTTTCTGGATGGCGATGCTCAGAGCGGGCTGCGTTAAATAGAGAGCCTGCGCTGCTTTGGAAAAGCTCCCGGATTGATAGACTTGGTAGATATACTGCATTTCCTGCTTCATAACGTTCACCCTGCTGTATCATAAAAAATACTTATAGCTTTATAAAATCTATAAAATTGATTATACTGCACATTGGTGGTATTGTAAAGTCACAAAGAGAGTAACCATGTCGAAAGGAGAATGAACATGGAAATCAACGCATTGCTCATGGACGAAAAAGACAATGTTGTGACTTGCGTGACAGAAGTTGCTGCCGGACAGGATGTTGTCTACCGCAAGGGACAGGAGTTCTGCACCGTGAAAGCAGAGGAGAACATCCCTTATTGCCACAAGGTCGCATTGGTCGATCTGAAGAAGGGCGACGAGGTCATCAAGTACGGCGAGAGCCTTGGTGTGATGACCGAGGACGCTGCAAAGGGCCACTGGGTCTCCCACAACAATCTGGTCAGCGTACCGCGTGACTATGACAGCGAAATGGTACAGGAATAAGGAGGAATCGGAGATGCAATTCTGGGGTTATAAACGCAAAGAAGGCCGTGCAGGTATCCGCAACCATGTCCTGATCCTTCCCACCTGCGCCTGCGGCAGTGAGAGCTGCCGGATTGTGGCAAGTCAGGTGCGCGGTGCAGTCAACATCGTGTTCAACACCGGCTGCTCCGATGTTGCTGCCAACACCGCAATGTCGCAGAAAGTCCTGACGGGCTTTGCCTGCAACCCGAACGTTTACGGCGTCGTTATCATCGGTCTGGGCTGTGAGACCGTTCCCCACGCAAAGCTGCGTGAAAAGATCCAGGCCATGACCAGCAAGCCGGTCGTTTCCTTTGGCATTCAGGAAGAGGGCGGTACCCTCAAGACCATTGAGAAAGCGGTTCGCGCCGCCAGCAAGATGGCAGCGGAAGCTGCCATGCAGCCGAAAGAGCTGTGCGACATCTCCGAGCTGATGCTGGGCATCGAGTGCGGCGGTTCGGACGCCACTTCCGGCATTGCCAGCAACCCGGCAGTCGGCGAACTGAGCGATCTGCTGGTCGATCTGGGCGCAACTACCATGATGAGCGAGTCCATCGAATGGATCGGCGGCGAGCATCTGCTGGCAAAGCGTGCGGCTACCCCGGCCATCCACAACCAGATCATTCAGGTCTGCAAGGACTACGAAGCCCATCTGAAATCCGCTGGTCAGGACTGCCGCGCCGGTCAGCCCACCCCCGGCAACAAGGCAGGCGGCCTGTCCACTCTGGACGAGAAGAGCCTTGGCTGCATCCGCAAGGGCGGCACCCGTCCCATCGTCGAGGTTCTGGAACAGGCTGTTCCTCCCACGAAGCGCGGCGCAGTCGTTATGGACACCGCTGGCTATGATATTTCCTCTGTTACCTCGATGGTCGCTGCAGGCTGCAACGCAGTCATCTTCACCACGGGCCGCGGCACCTGCACCGGCAACGCCATCGTCCCCGTCCTGAAGGTCACGGCAAATGCTCGTACTTATCAGCACATGGAGGACAACATGGACGTGGACCTCAGCCCCATCGTGCGCGGCGAAAAGACCTATCAGGAGATGGGCGCAGAGATGCTGAACAACATTCAGGATATCTGCAACGGTAAGATGACCAAGGCGGAAGCATTCGGCTTCTCGGATATTGCAGTCGATCACGTCTGCCGCTTCGTGTAATGGTGTCAACTGCGGGAGGATCACAAATGGATATCAAACGATTCCCGGAAAAGATGGGAGACTTTCCTATCGACTTTTCCAATCCCAAGCGCACGCTGATTTCCGGTCTCTTTCAGGAGACTGCAAAGGTCGGCGGACAGCCTCGCAAATTTTTGACCTATATTCCGGAGGGTCTGGATTACTGCCAGCCCTGTCTGGTCGCTGCGATCCCGTCCGGTGAGAAGCCGGAAGAGTATCTGGAAACTTCCGGTCTGAAAGCTTTCGCAGAGGACAAAAAGCTGTTCCTGCATCTGGCAACGTCGGAGACTGCATGGAACGCGGACGGCAGTGATGCCGATTATCTGAACGCCATTTACGTTGCGATTCAGGCACGCGATTTCTATATCACGATGCAGGATAACATCTATCTCTGCGGCATCGGTGATGGCAGCTTTGCCGCACATCAGGCTGCACGCCGGATGGCAAGCGAGTGGAGCGGACTGATGACGTTCGGCGACCTGAACGGTGATCTGAACGCAGAACATACCGCTCTGCGCGGCGAGTCCGATCAGGGTGAAGTAGAGCTGAAAGTCATGGGGATGGCTGCACAGCTCCCCGTCTGGATGAGCATGACCGCAAAAAACGCAGACAACACCGCTGCTGTTGACTTCTGGAAAGAGCAGAACCATGTTGTCGGTGCACCGCTGTCCGGAGAAGGCGCAGATGAGATCTGGATGCCGACTCCGGTGCGCGTTCTGAGCGAAGTCAATGAGGAGCAGATCGCACAGGTTCGTCTGGCCGTTCGTGAAGATCCTTTTACGAAGGAACAGATGGAAGCGGCATGGAGCTATATCGGCCTTGCACGCCGCCACAGAGGCCCTGGCAAGAAGCAGCTGCGCTATTTCAAAGAGCCGATCGCTTGTGGCGCGGAAAAGAAGACCATGGAAGTGGACGGCATGACACGCACTTGGTACGAGTATGTGCCGAAGAGCTGCACTCCGGATCAGAAATGGCCGCTGGTCGTTGTGTTCCACGGTCGCGGAGGCACAGCAGAGACGTTCTTTGATCTGAGCTGTGTTTCCACCGTTGCAGAGGAACGTCACTTTATTGTGGTCGTTCCCGAAGCTGGCGTCTATCAGCAGAAGCCGAACGGTCTGCGCAATGTCCTCCTGTGGTGCGGCATTTATCAGGACACTCCGGTGGACGATGTGAAGTTTATCCGGGAACTGGTGGCAGATGTAGAGAGCCGTCATTCGGTGGATAAGAGCCGTGTCTATGCAATGGGTCAATCCAGCGGCGGCATGATGAGCGACCTGCTGGCTTATACCGCTGGCGACATTTTCGCTGCGGTTGCTCCGTGGTCTGCACTGCGCTGCCCCAGCAAGATGTATCGTGAGTGGCCTGCCTGCGAGCAGCACGTTCCTACAATGATGATCTACGGCGATCAGGACTTCCTCACCGCTGGTCATGGGGAAGACCCGGTGCTGCCATTCTGCCTCTCGGATGAGCTGCGTGCAACTCTGATGGAGAAGCTGGAAACGTATCATCTGGACCCGGCCGATGTGGAGACTTGGAAAACAGAGCCGATCACATGGTATGCTTTCCCGGACAAACAGGGCGTGCCGATGGTCGTGATCGGACGTGTGGACAACATGGTCCACGCAAATTACCCGGAAGAGAGCTGGATCAGCTATGACCAGTTCCTCAGCCAGTTTCATCGCAGCGAAGACGGTACGCTGTATTACCGTGGCCGTCCCGTCAATGAATCAGACGTTTAAGACGTTCGAGTGGAGGAATTACAAATGACGACTCAAATGATCATTTGCTTTGCAATCAGTGCTGTTGTGATTGCAGGTTATATCTGGAATAAGCTCTCCGTCGGTACGGTAGGTTGTATCGGCATCGTTCTCTTCCTGTTGACCGGCTGCATTGGCCCGAAAGATATTCTGGGCAATATCGGCAACGCAAACCTCGTGATGATCACCAGTATGTTTGTCATCTCGGAAGGTTTCAAGCGCACGAAGGCCATTCATCTGGTGGCAAGCACCGTCAAGAAAATCTCCAAGGGCAGCATGGTCATGGTCATGCTGGGCTTTACACTGGCGACTGTTATGGCGGCTACCTTTACCGGCAGCGCAGTTGCAGCGTTCTGCATCGTAGCTCCGATCGTTACCGCAACCTGTGAAGAAATGAACATCAGCATCAGCAAGACCATCTTCAGCGTCGGCCTTGTCAGTATCGCAGCCTGTGCAATTATCCCGGTCGGCGGTTCTCTGGCAATGCTGGCTGAGCTGAACGGCTACATTGCAGCGAATGGTTACGAGCAGTACACCATGGAGGCAATGGATCTGTTCAAAGGCCGTGGCATGAGCCTGCTGGTCCTGATTCTTTACACCACTTTTGTTGGTTTCCGTTTTGCCCCTGAGAAGCCCATCGTTGCAAGCAAGGACAGCTCTGAACTTTCCAAGCGCGTTGCACATCACGAGCCGCTGAAACAGCCGCAGGAGATCTCTGCGATCGCAATTTTCTGCCTCGTTTCTCTCTGCCTGATCTTCAATACTCCGCTGAACAATGTGCTGGCTGCGATCGGCGGTCCGAATCTGGCTGCTTGGGAAATTTCCTTTATCGGTGCCGTTGCAACCGTTGCCACCGGCGTTCTGTCCTCTAAGGAAGCTTGCGCTTCCATGCCGATCGATCTGACCCTGATGGTCGCTGGCGGTCTGTGCATGGGTTCTGCGCTGGCAAACACCGGTGCAGGTGACCTGATCGGCAACGCTATCGCAAGTACGGCATCCAGCCTTGGCAATCCCTACCTCATCGGCGCACTGTTCTATCTGATCCCCTTCTTCCTGACCCAGATCATGCAGAACCGTACCGTTATGGCGATTTTTGCTCCCATCGCGATTCTGGCCTGCAAGAGCATGGGCGCAGACTGCACCGGCCCTCTGCTGCTGGTCGCCTCTGCCTGCTGCACCGCTTTCATGACCCCGATGGCAACGCCTACCGTTCCTATGGTTATGGGCATCGGCGGCTATGATATGAAGAGCAACATGAAGCAGTCTATCCTGCCTGCAATTCTGCTGTCCGTTGCAAATATCCTCTGGGTCATGACGATTTATCCGCTCTGATACATAAAAAAGGAGGCACATTACAGTAACTATGCCCATAGGAATTACAACGGATGTTTTGATTACCTGTCTTGGCGCAGTTCTGGGTGTTGTACTTGGAACTCGTCTGCCGGATTCTCTGAAAAAGGCTCTGAACAATACCCTTGGAATCGCAGCCATTGCAATGGGCATCGTTCTGATTCTGAAAGTAAAGAACCTTTCGGCTGTTGTTCTGACATTGGTGATCGGCAGTGTTCTGGGCGAGCTTGTGATGCTGGATGCCCGCATCCGAAAGCTTGTGACCGGAGTAGTGCATAAGCTGATGAACGGCGCAGCCGCAGATGAGCAGTTTCTTGCTCAGGTCAGTGCAGTTGTGATCCTGTTCTGCTGCGGCGGCACAGGCTGGTACGGTGCATTGAATGAGGGTCTGACCGGTGATGGAAGCATCCTCATCACGAAATCAATTCTGGATTTTGTCACGGCCTGTATCTTCGGCTCTATCCTTGGCAAAATCGTTCCGATGCTCTGCATTCCGCAGGCCATCATCTACGGCGCACTGTTTTTGGTATCCGGTGCAGTGCAGTCCTTTATTACACCAGATATCATTGCAGACTTTTCCGCAACGGGCGGTATCATTACCCTTTGTGCCGGTCTCAGCCTGGCCGGTATCAAAAAGGATCTGAAGGTTCTGAACCTGCTGCCCTCGCTTATCCTGATTTTCCTGATCTCAAGCGCATGGACTGCACTGATGGGATAATCTGCCACTAAAATCTACTTGCTATTTTCTTTCTTCTTTTTTCTTTTTTCTTCATCATACCATTCTCCTTAAAAGGCAACCTCTCTTCCGACAATCACAGTGTCAGAAAGGAGGTTGTTTTTTAGCGGACTTCATTTTGATCGCAAGTCAAGAAATTAGCGCAACATCAAGACGGCATCTCTGCGATATGCAATTCAACAATGTTGCTGTTGCATTCAAAAGTTGAATTGCCAGCACGGCGCGGAATCCCCCAAAACCGTTGACATGCGGGGCGCGGAGGTGTAGACTACTTGTTATAGGGGGTAACAAGTTGCGGCGGCGTTGTCCGCGGCAGACAGCTCCCGAACGATCAGAAAAAAGAAAAAAGGAGAAGCATCATGAAAGTTATCAACACGGAAAAAGCTCCCGGCGCAATCGGCCCCTACTCTCAGGGTTTTGTGGTTGGCAACCTGGTCATTACCTCCGGTCAGATCCCGGTGAACCCCGCTGACGGCTCCGTTGGCGAGGGCATCGCTGCTCAGGCTGAGCAGAGCTGCAAGAACGTTGGCGCCATCCTCGAGGCTGCCGGCAGCAGCTTTGACAAGGTCGTCAAGACCACCTGCTTCCTGGCGGACATGGGCGATTTTGCTGCTTTCAACGAGGTGTACGCAAAGTACTTCACCTCCAAGCCCGCCCGCAGCTGCGTGGCCGTCAAGACCCTGCCCAAGAACGTCCTGTGCGAGATCGAGGCTACCGCTGAGCTGTAAGCTGAGGCTCTCTATCCCTATAAAGAAAAGCAAAAAGCGCTGTTGTGTGCTGCAACAGCGCTTTTTGTTTTACAGCTGATCGTTTTTCAGCTTTTCCAGCACCTCGTCCAGCGAGGCGCACTCCATGGTGTACAGGCTCCGCATCTCGTCGTCGGCGGGGACGAGGTCGGGCACCATGACGGTGATAAAACCGCCCCGGGCACCGGCCCGGACGCCGTTGTAGCTGTCTTCCAGCACCAGGCAGCGGGCGGGTTCCACGCCCAGCTTTTCCGCGGTCAGGAGGAAGATCTCCGGGTCCGGCTTGGAGTGAGCCACATGCTGGCCCGAGACGATCGCCTTGAAGTAATGGGTCATCCCCCACTGGTCCAGATTGTTGCGGATCATGGCCTCCCGGCTGGAGGAAGCCACGGCCATGGGGAGGCGCTGCTCGTCCAGCCAGGCCAGCAGGGCGTCCAGCCCCGGCTTTTTGGGGACAGGGGCGGAGAGGAAGACTTCATCCGCTACCCGGTGCAGACTCTCCACGATGCCATCGGCATCGCAGTCCGGGCCGTAAAAGCTCCGCACCACGTTGCGGGTGGTCTCGCCCGCCGTGCCCCGGGCGGCCTCGGCCAGGCCCTCTTTGTAGGGCAGGCCAAGCGCCTTGAGGGCCGGGTCCCAGAATGTGGCCCACATCCGCTCGGTGTCGAACATGGTGCCGTCCATATCAAAAATCACGCCGTTTATCATAAAAAAGAGTCCTTTCTTTGGTATGCTCCACGCTTTATTCTATCATACTTTACCACAACTTACACGCCTCAAAGATGAAAGATTTTTTGATTCCTTGAAAAAATAATTCAGCATACTATAATAGAAAACAACATTCGGCATTTTTGGCGCGGGGCGTGCTGCCCGCGTTGGCTGTGTGAGATCAGAAAAGAGGGAAAATTATCATGTTGGATATCAAGATCACCCGCACCACTTCTCCCAAGGAGAAGCCGCAGGACGAGAGCAAGCTGGGCTTTGGCAAAAAGTTCACCGACCATATGTTCGTGATGGATTATACGGAGGGCGAAGGCTGGCATGACGCCCGCATCGTCCCCTATGGCCCCTTTGAGCTGGACCCCGCTACCGTGGTGTTCCACTACGCACAGGAGATCTTTGAGGGCATGAAAGCCTACCGCACCGCCGATGACACCGTGCAGCTGTTCCGCCCCGAGTGCAACGCGAAGCGTTTTCAGGATTCTGCCGACCGTCTGTGCATCCCCAAGATCCCCGTGGAGGATTATATCCAGGCGGTTGAGGCTCTGGTGGATGTGGACCGCGACTGGGTCCCCCACAGCGATGGCGCTTCCCTGTACATCCGCCCGTTCATCTTTGCGAACGACGTGGGCCTGGGCGTGCACGCTTCCAAGCACTACATCTTCTGCATCATCTGCGCACCGTCGGGCGCTTACTACGCTGAGGGCATCAACCCCGTCCGTATCTACGTCGAAGACGAGTACATCCGTGCCGCTCCCGGCCTGACCGGTTTTACCAAGTGCGGCGGCAACTATGCTGCTTCCATCAAGGCCGGTGAGCTGGCTGAGGAGCAGGGCTACGCACAGGTGCTGTGGCTGGACGGCGTGGAGAAGAAGTACGTCGAGGAAGTCGGCAGCATGAACATTATGTTCAAGATCGACGGCAAGGTCTACACCGCCGCTACCGTCGGCACCGTTCTGCCCGGCGTCACCCGCCGCAGCTGCATTGAGCTGCTGAAAGACTGGGGCTATGAGGTCATCGAGGGCAAGCTGGCCATCGCTGACATCATGCAGGCTGCCCGTGACGGCAAGCTGGAAGAGGTCTTCGGCACCGGCACCGCCGCTGTCGTCTCCCCCGTCAAGGAGCTGGTCTGGAAAGGCGAGCACGCTTACATCGGCGACGGCAAGATCGGCCCTGTCACCCAGAAGCTGTACGACACCATGACCGGGATGCAGTGGGGCAAGATCCCCGATACCAAGGGCTGGATCGTTCCGGTGGAGAAGAAATACTAAGCCGCTCTCCAGAATTCTTCTGTTCAGAATTTTTGTAAACGCCGCCAGGACAGGACCCCGGCGGCGTTTGCCGTATCCGGATGCTTTTTATTGCAATTCCTGCTTTACGGTGTTAAACTAATCTCAGAACAAGAAATTGAGGGAACGAGAGGGATTTTGGAACGATGATCAAAAAGTGGACTGTGCGCTACCCGGCCGTCAACGGCGAGGAGGAGCGGCGTGCTTATGTATATCTGCCCACCATGTATGAGGCAGACCCGGACCGCCGGTATCCGGTGCTCTATATGTTCGACGGCCAGAACGTGTTTTTTGACAGCGACGCCACCTATGGCAAGAGCTGGGGGATGGCCGATTATCTGGACTACACCGACACCCCGGTGATCGTGGCGGCCATTGAGTGCAATGCGGGCCCCAACAACGAGCGGCTGGTGGAGTATTCCCCCTACCGTTTTGACGACCCCAACTACGGCCACTTTGACGGCAAAGGCAAGGACACCCTCAACTGGTTCGTCCACGAGTTCAAACCATACATCGACAGCCAGTACCGCACCCTGCCCGACCGGGCTCACACGTTCATCGGGGGCAGCTCCATGGGCGGCCTGATGAGCCTGTACGCCCTGCTGGCCTACAACGATGTGTTCGGCCGGGCAGCGGCACTCTCGCCCTCCCTCTGGGTGGCCCCGGCGGCCCTCATGAACCTGACCGCCCGCACAAAGCTGGCGTCGGGCACCGTCCTCTACATGGACTACGGCTCTAAGGAGATGGGCAACCACGAGGGGATGCGGAAAGGCTTTGGCGAGATGTGCGGTAAAATTTTTGCCCGTGGCATCAACCTGACCGCCCGGGTGGTGCCCGGCGGCACCCACAGCGAAGCCAGCTGGGAAAAGCAGCTGCCGTTTGTGTTCCATACCCTGATGTATGGGCTTGAATAAGACAGATGCCCTTGGCTCTCCCTCTGGGAGAACGGTCTGCGAAACAGACGGAGAGGGCACAAAAGGAGGTATCCGCGATGGAAATGCAGTATTTTAAGGATTACAGTCCCGCCCTGGGCCGAGAGATGGAGTGCAAGGTATACGGCCATGCAGGCCGCCCCATCCTCTATATCCCCTGCCAGGATGGCCGCTTCTTTGATTTTGAGGACTTCCACATGGCCGACACGCTGGCCCCGTGGATCGACTCCGGCAAGGTGATGGTGCTTTCCATCGACACGCTGGATCGAGAAACCTGGTCCGACCCCAACGGCAACCCCTACTGGCGCATCCGCCGCTACGAGCAGTGGCTCCGCTACATCGTGGACGAGGCCGTGCCCAAGCTCCAGCAGATCGCCCGGGAGCGGAATGGCTGGGACGGAAACCCCGGCGTCATCGCCTTTGGCTGCAGTCTGGGCGCCACCCATGCCGTCAACCTGTATCTCCGCCGCCCGGACGTCTTCTGCGGCTGTCTGGCCCTCAGCGGCATCTACACGGCGGCTTACGGCTTTGGCAATTACATGGACGAGCTGGTCTACATGAACTCCCCCGTGGATTACATGGCCAACTTCCCGGAGAACCATCCCTACATGGAGCTGTTCCGCAACCAGAAAGCGGTCATCTGCTGCGGCCAGGGTGCCTGGGAGCAGCCGGACACCACCTGGTATCTCAAGCGCATTTTTGAGGCCAAGCACATCCCCGTCTGGGTGGATCTGTGGGGCCAAGATGTCAAGCATGACTGGGATTGGTGGTACAAGCAGGCGGCGTATTATATGCCGTATGTGCTGGGAGAGTAACTCCTCCAGTTGCCTATGGCGACAGCCCCCTCAGGGAGGGGGCCTTATAGGCTCCCTCTCAGAGGGAGCTGGCACGGCGTAAGCCGTCTTTATAGAGGAAAGAGGAATCGTAAACACCATGCAGAATTTTATCTTTATTTCGCCCAACTTCCCTACCAACTACTGGCAGTTCTGCCGGGAGCTGAAAAACAACGGCATGAACGTGCTGGGCATCGGCGACCAGCCCTATGATGAGCTGAAGCCGGAGCTGAAAGAAAGCCTGAACGAGTACTACAAAGTCGGCAACCTCGAAAATTATGATGAGGTCTACCGTGCCGTGGCGTTCCTCGCGTTCAAGCATGGCCGCATCGACTGGCTGGAATCCAACAACGAGTACTGGCTGGAGCGGGACGCTGCCCTGCGTACCGATTTCCACATCACCTCTGGCTTCCAGACCGAGGACATGCCCCGCATCAAGTACAAGAGCAAGATGAAAGAATACTACCAGAAAGCGGGCATTGCCACCGCCCGCTACCACATGGTAGACGATTTTGCGGGCTGCAAAAAGTTCATCGAGGAAGTGGGCTATCCCGTTGTGGTCAAGCCGGACAACGGCGTGGGGGCCTCCGACACCCACAAGCTCTCCAGTGAGGAGGAGCTGAAAAAGTTCCTGGCTTACAAGGCGGAGAATCACGCCGATGTTTCCTACATCATGGAGGAATTCGTCCGTGCCGAGGTCAACAGCTACGACGCCATTATCGACGGCAGCGGCAACCCCATTTTTGAGGCCGGCAATGTCAGCCCTATGTCCATCATGGACATCGTGAACGACAACGACAACTCCATCTACTACATCATCAAGGACCTGCCCGAGGACACCCGCGCCGCTGGCCGTGCCGTTGTCAAGAGTTTTGGCGTCAAGAGCCGCTTTGTCCACTTTGAGTTCTTCCGGATGACCGAAGACCAGTCCAGCATGGGGAAAAAAGGCCAGATCGTGGCGCTGGAAGTCAACATGCGTCCCTGCGGCGGCTTTACCCCGGACATGATCGACTTTGCCCGCTCCACCAACGTCTATAAGATCTGGGCCGACATGATCGCCTTTGGCGGCACTGATATGCCGGTGGGCGAGCACTATTACTGCGCCTTTGCGGGCCGCCGCGATGGCAAGCACTTTGTGTACAGCCATGAGCAGATCATGCAGAAGTACCAGAAGAACATGAAGATGGTGGATCGTATCCCGGACGCTCTCTCCGGTGCCATGGGCAACCAGATGTATGTGGCCAACTTCTCCACCCGCGAGGGGATGGAACAGTTCTACTCCGATGTGCTGGCCGTTACCGACCCCATCAACGCCAAGGTGCAGAAAGAGCTGACCGAGGTGCTGGCTCTGGGCGAGCCGGACGTGGCTTCCACCAAAGCTGTCACCCCTAAGCCCGACCTGACCCCTGCCATTAAGCCCACCACCGCCGTGGCCGAAACCAAGACCAAAGCCGTGGCAGAGGTGCCCACCAGGGCGGTCACCGAGACCCCGACAAAAGCCGTTGCCACCCAGCCGACCAAAGCAGTCACAGAGACGCCGACCAAGGCCGTCGCCACCCAGCCCACGAAAGCCGTGACCAAAACGCCCACCAAGGCTGTGACCAAGACCAGCCGGAAAGGCAAAAAGTAACCATACGGTAAAATAATGCAGCCGTTCTCCCGATTGGAAAGGAGAACGGCTGTTTTTTGTTGGATGTTCCAGTTTTTGCGGGACGTTTTTTGCAATGTGACAAATTGCGGAAAAACACTTGACATTTTTATACAGGGGGGTAAGATTGGCTTACAGAGCCGCGTTGGGTCGGCTTCTGAAATAACATATAGGAGGAATCCGATTATGAGATTGTCCAATCGAATTGCGGCAACGGCTCTGGCCGCTGTCATGGCAGTATCTATGCTGACCGCCTGCGGCGGTGGTGGCGGCGGCTCCACCGGCGGCAATGGCGGCGGCAATGGCGGCGGCAGCGGAAACAATGGCGGAAGCACATCCGTGGCTGTGCCTGCACCGGACAAGTTTGAAAATGTTGGCACTGGTTCCGAAAGTGAGGGTGGCGGGTCCGGCACTTTGGGTACGCCGATCGCAAGCTTCAGCGGAAGCCAGTATGCAGCTTTTGTTCAGAATGTGAAGAATCATCAGTCCACCGGTCTGTACATGGAATACACCACTGTGGAATATGGTGCGAACAAAGCATATAAATCTGGAATGAACTATATTCTTGCAGCGGATAGAAATGACATCTATGTGAAAATGAGGTCTGTCAACAGCACATCCTCGGTTCCGAGTGTGGTATTCGGAACGGTCGAGAACAATACAGAGTGGTCGTACACCTTGTTTGAAAAGTCGAAGGTTGCAGTGGGCCAGCAGGGAGCCTATAATGAAGGCCAGCTGTGGGATGATATTGGCTTTAGTGCAGATGATCTGCCCTATCAGATGTACAAGACTGTTGTAAAAGTGAACGGCCAGCCCTATGACGCTGAGACCTTTACGGATTCCTATGGAGCCAAGTACACTATCTGCTATCAGGGCAGTATGCCGAAGTATACGATGATTGAATATGTGCGTCCGGATCCAGACGGTGTGCAGTATTACGTTACTGAGTATAAGACCATCCAGTACACCACAAACGGCCTGTGCCAGTGGCCGAAAGACGGCTATAAGGTCTATAAGTACGTCAGCACTTCTGAATCGGACGGCACGGCAACGATTGTGCTGGCCGATGAAGCGGGCAAGCAGTATACGATCACTATCGTGGAAGGCGTCCCCAATGGCCTGACCGTTACAGATGAGAACGGCAATAAGGTCACAGATCAGTTTAAGTGGCTTATGCAGGGCGAGTAAAACAAGAATATAATTTACAACCAATAATCTTCAGCCCCGGAACGGCATCTGCCGCCCCGGGGCTGTGTTTTTAATTGTCCCCTGCCGCGGAATGTGTTATACTGGTTGCAAACAAATAAGAACGAGGTAACGACCCATGAAAATTCCCGCAAACGGCTTTACGCACGCCGGCAAGTTCCACGCGGACGACGTGTTTGCCACGGCGCTGCTCCAGATCCTGCGCCCGGATATTAAAATCACCCGCGGCTTTGTGGTGCCAGACGATTTTGACGGCATCGTGTACGATATCGGTTTTGGCATGTTCGACCACCATCAGGAGCCGCGGGAGTACCGCGCCAACGGTGTGCCTTACGCGGCGTTCGGCCTGCTGTGGCGGGTGCTGGGCCCGGGGCTGGTGGGCGAGCGGCAGGCCCGTCTCATTGATGAGAACTTCATCCAGCCGCTGGACCTGAACGACAACACCGGCGAGCAGAACAGCCTGTGCGACGCCATCGGTTTCTTCAACCCGGTGTGGGACTCCAAGGAGGACCAGGACGCCTGCTTCTTCAAGGCGGTGGCCGTGGCAAAGCAGATTCTGGAGCACCAGATCGAGAGCGCCAACGCCGTCAACCGGGCCGACGAGAAAGTCCAGCAGGCCTACCAGAACTCCCGGGACGGCATCGTGGTGCTGCCCTGCTACCTGCCCTGGAAAAACGGTCTGTATAAAACCGATGCCCTGTTTGTGGTCTACCCCAGCCAGCGCGGCGGCTGGAGCGCTCAGTGTGTGACCGACCATAAGACCAAAAAACCCAAGCTCCCGTTCCCTCAGTCCTGGGGCGGCCAGCCGCAGGAGGTCATTGAACAGAAGAGCGGGATCCCGGGCATCAGCTTCTGCCACGCCAGCCGCTTCCTCATTACGGCCAAGGATAAGGAGACGGCCCTTGCCGCCTGCCGTCAGGTGCTGAAAAACAATGGCCGCGTCTGAGACGGCATCCGGGCCAAAGCCCGCGTTCGTCTATATGGTGCGGTGCGCGGGCGGGCAGCTCTACACGGGCTGGACCAATGACCCCGCCGCCCGGCTCCGGGCCCACCAGAGCGGCAAGGGGGCCAAGTACACCCGGGCACAAGGGGCGCTGGGGTTTGCGTACCTGGAGCGCTGCGCGGATAGATCCGCTGCCCTGCGCCGGGAGATCGCCCTGAAAAAGCTCCCCAAAGGACAAAAAGAACTGCTCTGTACGGCATGGAACGCGGCGGGCTGCCCGTTTGCCCCGGAAACAAAGCGGTAAACCAGCGGCATCCGTGGAAGCGGGTGCCGCTTTTGTGTGTATAATTTTAAAAAAATACGGCATAATATACAGGCTTGAATTGCATAAAATTTGGATATAAACATAAAATATTGAATAAACATACAAATTGACGCAAATCTCACCGGAAAAGGGGCCAAGGTTTGGCGGCTTTGAGAATTGACGGAAAAGCCGCATGGCGTATAATAAAAGCGTACTCAAGAACAGTGAGCGATCGAGAAGCCCGGGAGGGATGCCCGGTGCGGAAAAACAAAAGTGTAGCATGAAAATAAAGGAGCCATTATCATGAAAAAGGAAGACATCAAGAAAGTTGTTCTGGCCTACTCCGGTGGCCTCGATACCTCCATCATCATTCCCTGGCTGAAAGAGAACTACAACAACTGCGAAGTCATCGCCGTTTCCGGCGATGTGGGCCAGGGCACCGAGCTGGACGGCCTGGAAGAAAAGGCCAAGGCGACCGGCGCTTCCAAGCTGTATGTGCTGGACCTGAAGAAAGACTTCGTTGAGAACTACATCTTCCCCACCCTGAAGTTTGGCGCAAAGTACGAGGACTACCTGCTGGGCACCAGCTTCGCGCGTCCCTGCATCGCCAAGGCTCTGGCCGACATCGCCATCAAAGAGGGTGCTGACGCCATCTGCCACGGCTGCACCGGCAAGGGCAACGATCAGGTCCGTTTTGAGCTGACCCTCAAGGCTCTGTGCCCCGATATGGCCATTATTGCTCCCTGGCGTGAGTGGGATATCGAGAGCCGTGACGAGGAGATCGACTACGCCGAGGCTCACCACATCCCCCTGAAGATCAACCGTGAGACCAACTACTCCAAGGACAAGAACCTGTGGCACCTGAGCCATGAGGGTCTGGATCTGGAGAACCCCGCCAACGAGCCCCAGTACAACAAGCCCGGCTTCCTGGAGCTGGGTGTCAGCCCCGAGCAGGCTCCTGATAAGCCGACCTATGTGACCCTGCACTTTGAAAAGGGCATCCCCACTGCCGTGGACGGCAAAGAGATGGGCGCTGTGGAGCTGGTGGAGTACCTGAACAAGCTGGGCGGCGAGAACGGCATCGGCCTGCTGGACATCGTGGAGAACCGTCTGGTCGGCATGAAGAGCCGCGGCGTCTATGAGACCCCGGGCGGTGCCATCCTGTACAAGGCCATCAACGTGCTGGAGACCATCACTCTGGACAAGGAGAGCTCTCACTTCAAGGCACAGCTGGCCCAGAAGTATGCCGATATCGTCTACAACGGCCAGTGGTTCACCCCGCTGCGCGAGGCTCTGGATGCCTTTGCCGACAGCCTGGAGAAGACCGTGACCGGCGATGTCAAGCTGATGCTCTACAAGGGCAACATGATCAACGCTGGTGTTACTTCTCCGTTCACCCTGTACGATGAGCAGACCGCTTCGTTCGGCGTGGATAAGGACTACGACCAGTCCGATGCAACCGGCTTCATCAACCTGTTCGGCCTGTCCATCAAGGAGCGCGCAAAGCTCTCCAAGAACTGGCCCGAGATCAAGTAATTGATTTAAGCCATTCTTCCCCTCCGTGTGTTTTCACACTTTCACACTGAGGTTTCCATCAACCGGCTCGATGCCGGCGGCACCGCCGCAGGAGCGTTTTCCCCTGCGGCGGCTTTGCCGTTTTTAGCTGTTTTTATTTACAAGATAAACATCCTCGCCCTCTCAGTCACCTACGGTGACAGCTCTCCCAAAGGGAGAGCCCTTGGCATAGCGGCAAAGTTTCCGGTCAAGCCGTGAAGTTTTCGGCTGCGCCAGAGCCTCTCCCTTTGGGAGAGGTGGCATTGCGCAAGCAATGACGGAGAGGGCGAGCCGCCTATCAGAAAAGGAAGAACATTATGGCAGAACAATTGTGGAAAGGCCGCTTTTCCAAGGCGGTGGACTCTCGCGTCAACGATTTCAATTCCTCCATCCGCTTTGATCAGCGGATGATCGCCCAGGATATGCGGGGCAGCGGCGTGCACGCCGCGATGCTGGCCAAACAGGGCATCATCTCCGAGAAAGACTGTGAGGAGATCCTCAACGGTCTGGCTTCCATCGCCGACGATCTGGCTTCCGGCAAGTTGGAGATCGACCCCAACGCCGAGGATGTGCACACCTTTGTGGAGCAGACCCTCACCGCCCGCATCGGCGATGCCGGCAAGCGGCTGCACACCGGCCGCAGCCGCAATGACCAGGTGGCTCTGGATATCCGCCTGACCCTGCGGGACTACAGCCACATGCTGCAGGGCTATATCGTGGAGCTGGTCAAGGTCATCTGCAAAAAGGCGGCGGAGAACACCACTGCCGTCATGCCCGGCTACACCCACCTGCAGCGGGCCCAGCCCATCACCTTTGGCCACGCCCTGATGGCCTATGCCTGGATGCTCCTGCGCGATCTGCAGCGCTTTGAGGACGCCACCGCCCGGATGGACGCCCAGTGCCCGCTGGGTTCCGGCGCCCTGGCCGGCACCACTTACCCGCTGGACCGCCAGTTCACCGCCGAGAAGCTGGGCTTTGCGGCTCCCTGCCCCAACAGCCTGGATGGCGTTTCCGACCGTGATTTCTGCATCGAGTTGGCCAACGCCATCTCCATCTGCATGATGCATCTCTCCCGCCTGTCCGAGGAGATCATCCTCTGGTGCAGCTGGGAGTTCAAGTTCATTGAGCTGGACGACGCGTTCACCACTGGCTCGTCCATTATGCCCCAGAAGAAGAACCCCGATGTCACCGAGCTCATCCGCGGCAAGACCGGCCGCGTTTACGGGGACCTGAACACCCTGCTGGTCATGATGAAAGGCATCCCGCTGGCCTACAACAAGGACATGCAGGAGGACAAAGAGGCCATCTTTGACGCTGTGGACACGCTGGAGCTCTGCCTCAAAACCGTGACCCCGATGCTGGACACCATGAAGACCCTGCCCGCCAACATGCGCCGGGCTGCCGCCAAGGGCTTTATCAATGCCACCGACTGCGCCGACTACCTGACCAAAAAGGGAATGCCGTTCCGTGACGCTTACAAGCTGACGGGCTGCATGGTCTCCGACTGCATCGCCAAGGATCAAACGCTGGAAGAGCTGACCCTCGACGAGTTCAAGGGTTACAGCGCCCTGTTTGAGAAGGACATTTATGACGCCATCGACCTCATCAAGTGCTGTGAGGGCCGCACCAGCTACGGCGGCCCCAGCGAGGGCAGCGTCAACCACCAGATCGAGCTGGCAAATGCCCAGCTGGCCGCATGGGAGGCGAACAACGCATGAGCGTGAAAGTATTTATTGACGGCTCTTCGGGTACCACGGGCCTGCGCATCGCCGACCGTCTGGCCGCCCGGCCGGAGATCGAGCTGCTGAGCATCTCCGCCGAGGGGCGCAAGGACGTCCATGAGCGGGCCAAGGTCATCAACTCGGCAGACCTGGCGTTCCTCTGCCTGCCGGACGCGGCTTCCAAAGAGGTCATGCCTCTGCTCCGCCCGGATGTGAAAGTGCTGGACACCTCCACGGCGTTCCGCACCGACCCGGCCTGGGATTACGGTTTCCCGGAGCTGAACGGCCAGAAAGAAAAAATCCAGAGATCTTACCGGGTGGCTGTGCCCGGCTGTTATGCCAGCGGCTTCATCAGCATTGCCCGGCCCCTCGTGGAGCTGGGCCTTGCCCCGGCGGATTTCCCGTTCAGCTGCACGGGGATCTCCGGTTACTCCGGCGGCGGCAAAAAAATGATCGCCGAGTATGAGAGCCCGGACCGCCCGGCCCACAGCAAGCTGGACGCACCCAAGAGCTACGGTCTGGGCCTTGCCCACAAGCACCTGCCCGAGATGCAGAAGATCAGCGGCCTGGCCCGCACGCCCGCCTTTGTGCCGGTCGTGTGCGATTATTACTCCGGAATGCAGGTGCTGGTGCCGCTGGACCTCAAGCTGGCGGGCACCACCGCCGAAGCAGTGGCGGAGGGCATTGCAAATTACTACAGGGACGGCGCCACCGTCAAGGTGCACGCCCTGAACGAGACACTGCCGGAAAACGGCCTCTACTCCAACGCCATGGCGGGCAGTGACCGGATGGAGCTGTACATGACGGTCAACGCGGCGGGCGACCAGATGATGCTGGTCTCCCTGTTCGATAACCTGGGCAAAGGTTCTTCCGGCGCTGCCATCCAGTGCATGAACCTGATGCTGGGTCTGGATGAAGTGGCTGGATTAGAGTAATGTTCCGAAAATAGGGGGAAAGAAAATGGGTTACAAGGAAGTAGCGGGCGGCATCTGCGCGCCCAAGGGTTTTGCAGCCGCAGGCGTCTGCTGCGGCATCCGGGCGGGCCACACCGAGAAATACGATCTGGCCCTCATCAAGGCGGACGTGCGCTGCGCGGCAGCAGGCGTTTACACCACCAATAAGGTCTGCGGCGCTCCCATCAAGGTGGACCGTGCCCACCTGAAAGACGGCTATGCACAGGCCATCCTCGTCAACAGCGGCAACGCCAATACCTGCGCCGCCAACGGCGTGGCCCTGGCCGAGGAGTGCTGTGAGCTGGTGGGCAAGGCACTGGATCTGCCCGCCGAGGATGTTCTGCCCGCCTCCACGGGCGTCATCGGCCAGCCCATGGTCATTGACCCGTTTGCCAGGGGCATCCCGGCGGCAGCCGCCAAGCTGGCCGCTACCGAGCAGGGCAGCACCGACGCGGCAACGGCCATCATGACCACCGACACCCACAAAAAGGAGTACGCCATCCAGTTCGAGCTGGGCGGCAAGACCTGCACCGTGGGTGCCATCGGCAAGGGCAGCGGCATGATCGCCCCCAACATGGCCACTATGCTGGCGTTCTACACCACCGACGCCGCCGTCTCCCCCGCTCTGCTGGAAAAGGCCCTCAAGACCGTTGTCCCGGGCACCTACAACCAGATGAGCGTGGACCTGGATACTTCCACCAACGACACCCTGATCATCATGGCGTCCGGTCTGGCGGGCAACCCGGAGATCACCGAGGAAAACGCCGATTATGACGCCTTTGTGGCGGCCCTGACCGCCATTGCGGAGCACATGTGTGCCGAACATGCAGGCGACGGCGAGGGCGCGACCCACCTCATCACCTGCGAAGTGAACCACGCCCCCGACCTCAAAACAGCCCGTGCCGTTTCCCGCAGCGTGGTCTGCTCCAACCTGTTCAAGGCGGCCGTCTTTGGCCGTGACGCCAACTGGGGCCGCATCCTCTGCGCCATCGGCTACACCCCCGGCGATTTCTCCATTGATAAAGTCTGCGTCTGGCTTTCGAGCAAAGCAGGCGAGGTCTATGTCTGCGAGAACGCCGCCTACCACCCCTACAGCGAGGAAGAAGCTGCCAAGGTGCTGGCCGAGCACGATGTGCTGGTCAAGGTGGACATGGGGACGGGCGACGCCTCCGCCAAGGCGTGGGGCTGCGATCTGACCTACGATTACGTCAAGATCAACGGCGATTACAGAACTTAATGGAACTCCCCCAGTCGCCTGCGGCGACAGCCCCCTCACAGAGGGGGCCTGAAAGCCTCCCTCCTTGAGAAAGACTCCCCCGGCCGGGGGAGGTGGCACGAAAGTGCCAGAAGGGGAATGGGTGGCATCGCGCAGCGATGACGGAAGGAGTTTGTCTGGTGGAAAGCAAATGCCGGAGCAAGTGTGCTGGAGGCAAGGAGAGTATATGAAAAACGAAGAAATGGCCCGCCTGTTTTCAGAGGCCACCCCTTATATCCAGAAATACCATGGCAAGACCATGGTGGTAAAATACGGCGGCAACGCCATGATCAACGAAGAGCTGAAGAACGCCGTCATGAACGACCTCGTCACCCTGACCCTGCTGGGCGTCCGGGTGGTGCTGGTGCACGGCGGCGGTCCGGCCATCAATGAGATGCTCAAAAAAGTGGGCGTCGAGAGCCATTTTGCCAACGGCCTCCGGGTGACGGACGACGCCACCATGGAGATCGTCCAGCAGGTGCTGGCCGGTAAGGTGAATAAAGACCTCGTGGCCAAGCTCCGGGGCCGCGGCGTGGGCCTGTGCGGCATGGACGGCCAGATGCTCCGCTGCACCGAGCTGGACCCCCAGCTGGGCCATGTGGGCGAGATCGTCCATGTGGACGCGACCCTGATCTCCAGCCTGCTGGACGGCGGCTTCATCCCGGTCATCGCCACGGTTGGCATGGACGACCTGGGCCAGGCGTACAATGTCAACGCCGATACGGCCGCGGCCCAGATCGCCATTGCCCTCAAGGCCGAGAAGCTGGTCTCCATGACCGATATTGCCGGCCTGCTGCGGGATAAGGACGATGAGACCACCCTCATCCCCGAGGTGGAAGTCTCCGAGATCGAGGGCTACAAATCCGCCGGGATCATTGCAGGCGGCATGATCCCCAAGATCGGCGGCATGGCCGATGCCATCTATCAGGGCGTGCACGAGGCTGTCATCATTGATGGCCGTGTGCCCCACTCCATCCTTCTGGAGCTGTTCTCGGACCGCGGCTCCGGTACCCGTTTCTACCGCCGCAGCCATCGGGAATAAGGATTGCGGAAAGCACAGTAGGGCGATATAATAGAGAGCAAGAGAAGCCCTACGATCAGGAGGTAACATTATGGATTCCGAAAAAGTCATCAAGCGGGACAACGAATATGTCCTGCATACCTATGGCCGCAACCCTGTTGTCCTCGAAAAAGGCCACGGCCTCTATGCCGAGGGCCCCGAGGGCCAGAAATACCTTGATTTTACCAGCGGCATCGGCGTCAACAGTCTGGGCTACTGCGACCTGACCTGGGCCGAGGCCGTGTCGGAGCAGGCCCACAAGCTGCAGCACACCTCCAACCTGTATTACACTGCCCCCTGCGGCAAGCTGGCCAAAAAGCTCTGCAAGCGCACCGGCATGAGCAAAGTCTTCTTTGGCAACTCGGGTGCCGAGGCCAACGAGGGTGCCATCAAGGCGGCCCGCAAATACAGCTTTGACCACTACGGCAAGGGCCGTGATACGATCATCACGCTGGTCAACAGCTTCCATGGCCGTACCATCGCCACCCTGACCGCCACCGGTCAGGAGGTCTTCCACCAGTACTTCGGCCCGTTCAACGACGGTTTCCAGTATGTCCCGGCGGGGGATATCAACTCCCTGACCGAGCTGGTGGACCGCCACACCTGCGCCATCCTGCTGGAGCTGGTGCAGGGCGAGGGCGGTGTCATGGCGCTGGACCCGGAATATGTGCAGGCCGTCCGCGCGCTCTGCGATGAAAAAGACCTCATTCTCATTGTGGACGAGGTGCAGACCGGTGTGGGCCGCACGGGTACATTCCTCTGCTGTGAGCACTACAACCTCAAGCCGGATATCGTTACGCTGGCCAAAGGCCTGGGCGGCGGCCTGCCCATTGGCGCGGTGCTGATGAATGAAAAAGTGGCCGAGGGCATGGGCCCCGGCAGCCACGGCTCCACCTTTGGCGGCAATCCGGTGGTCTGCGCCGGTGCCAACGTGGTGGTGGACCGGATGGACGCCGCGTTCCTCTCCAATGTCAATGAGCGGGCCGTCCAGCTCCGCACCGGCCTTGCCAAGCTGCCCCGGGTCAAAAGCCTTTCGGGCATTGGCCTGATGGTGGGCATTGATTTCCTGGAGGGCATCCAGGCCGCCGATGTGCTGGCTGCCTGCCGTGAAAAGGGCCTGCTGGTGCTGACGGCCAAGACTCGTCTCCGCCTGCTGCCCCCGCTGACCCTCACCGCCCACGATGTGGACATGGCGCTGGAAATTCTGGGCGAAGTGCTCACCGGGATGCAGCCCAAGACGGTGGAGGAAAAGGCATGAAACATCTGCTGAAAATGAGCGACCTCACCTCCGGCGAGGTGACCCACATCCTGGATGTGGCCGACCAGCTCAAAGCCCAGCAGAAAGCCGGGGGCACCCCTCCCCTGCTGGCGGGAAAAAGCGTGGCGCTGATGTTCTCCAAGAACTCCACCCGCACCCGCAACAGCTTTGAAGTGGGCGTCTACCAGCTGGGCGGTCTGGGCCACTACATGAACGCGGCCACCGAGCTGCAGCAGTCCGGCCGTGGCGAGCCCCTCAAGGACACCGCACGGGTGCTGGGCCGCTATTACGACTGTGTCGTCTGGCGCACTTACCGTCAGTGCGATCTGGAAGAATTTGCTAAACTGGCGGGCGTGCCCGTCATCAACGGCCTGACCGATTACGCCCACCCCTGCCAGGTGCTGGCCGACCTGATGACCATTCGGGAGCGCCGGGGCACGCTGGCGGGCCAGAAGCTCTGCTTTGTGGGCGACGGCAGCAGTATGGCCAACAGCCTCATCGTGGGCGGCCTGCTGGCCGGAATGAGCGTGACCTGTGTCTGTCCCCGGGACTACCGCCCGGCGGCCGATGTGGTGATGTTCGCCCACAAGTACGGCGAAAAATTCCACCTGACGACCGACCCCGCCGAGGGCGTCAAGGACGCCGACGTGGTGGTAACGGCTGTCTGGAACACGGCCCGCCCCGGCACCCAGGACAGCGAGCAGCGCCTGCGGGATTTCGCAGGCTACCAGCTCACCAGCAGCCTGCTGGCAGCGGCCAAGCCCGACCACATGGTGCTCCACTGCCTGCCCGCCCACCGCGGCGAGGAGATCTCCACGGCCGTTTTTGAAGGCCATGCGGATGAGATCTTTGACGAGGCTGAGAACCGCCTCCATGTCCAGAAAGCCGTTCTGGCCATCTTGCTGGGCGGAAAATAATGTTCTTTTCAAAAACAGAAACCGGCGTCTGCCAGACTCATCCGAGCGGCAGACGCCGGTTTTGTTATAATGCAAAATAGAAAAGCACGGTGCATTCCGGCGTGGAGCGGGACAGATGAAAAACGGTTGACGGAAAGCGGAGTTTTTGTTATAATAATTAGGCTTGGATGGTGCGGGAGATGAGTTTCCCGTGAGATTTGAGCGGAACAGAATATGGAGATGTATCGAAGTGGTCGTAACGAGAACGACTCGAAATCGTTTTGTCCTTAACCGGGCACGTGGGTTCGAATCCCACCATCTCCGCCAACAAAAGGCACCAGCTCAGGCTGGTGCCTTTTTTGCGGCCAAGATGGTGCGGATGAGAACAGGGCGGCGGTCCGCAGACCGCAAGCAATCAGCCCTGCGGGCTGTTGCTTAGCCCGCGGGAGAATGCCCACCATCTCCGCCAGAAGTCGCAGATTCAAACGAATCCGCGGCTTTTTCTTTTGCATCAAGCAGAGAAAGACCGCTTTTGCTTCATCACGGTATGCTTTATCGATATTCGCCAAAAAAGAAAGCTGGATTTCTCCAGCCTTCCAAAAGGATGTATCAATCATTTTTGCTCAGAATCTTCTCAAGCGTGTCCGCAAACTTGGCATCCTGCTCTTTCGTCCGCTTTGGGCTCCCCTTGGGGTGCTTTCCGGCACGGAGGAGCTTTTTGTTTTCGTATCGCCGCAGCATGAGAGCGTCTATGTTGTCGGCAGTATATTCCAAACCGTTCTGGTTCAGCACGTATGCGCACTTGGCAAGACACATGCTGGCCAGCCCGTAGTCCTGCGTCACAACCACATCTCCCGGCTTTACCCGGTTGACGAGGGCAAAATCCACGCTGTCCGCTCCTTTGTCGAACACCAGCGTCTGCGCACCTTCCCGCTCGATTTGGTGAGCGGTGTCGCATAGGATGATAACAGGAACGCAAAACCGCTTTGCAATCTGCAAAGTCAAATCGACCACCGGGCAGCCGTCTGCATCAATCAAAATATTCATCGGCTTTCCTCCATCACCCACCGAAAGGCTTTCGCCGTGCGCAAATCGGCGTCTTTGAAATGCCCGCCGCTGTTCCATTCAAGGGTGCAGTCTGCGCCACGCTCTGCAAGGCGGCTGTGCAGGGTGCGGATATTATCACCTACTGCAGCCATGATGGTGTTTTTCGTGCGCTCTTCCTTGTCACCAAGGCTCAGATAAACGTGCTGTGCCTGTATCGGGTGCTGCTGTTCAAACTCCATCCAGCCCGGAAACCAAACAGAGGGCGAGGCGGCGGCGATGCCATAAAACAGATCAGTCTGGGTGGAGGCCCACAGAGCAAACAATCCCGCCAGCGAATAGCCGCCCAGAATGATCTTGACGTTTTCCGGGAGATTGAACTGTTGTTTCAGCGTTGGCACGACCTGTTCTGTCAGAAAGCGCAGGGTGTCCCCAGCATTGCCACCGAAACCTTGCTTTCCCCAAACAGCAGGAGACTTCCACGGAGAAAGTGCATCGTTCCAGCTTTCCACGGGCACGGCCGCAAACAAAAAGTGGTGCGCACTCTGTGCAATAGCGGTAACCTCGCTTTCCATGCTTTGCAGCTCGTGTTCGCCGGTCATTTGGAGCAGCAGGTATTCTGCATGAGGCTCGCCGTAAATGCGGCAAGGTTTGTTCCCGATTTGCATTGTCTGTGCGGTCATTGCAGCAGCCTCCCGAAAAGATTTGATAAGCTCAGTATAGCAACTGAAAAATCATTTTGCAATTCAAAAGGCGCTCGTGGGCATCGGCCATATCTGCAAAATGGTACAGCTGTTCATCGTCCGTGTTTCACGTTTTTCTCAAAAAATTAAAAGTGCGAACAAAAATTTTGTTAAAATGTATTGCATATAATTTTGGGTTAATGTATAATAATTTTGTGAACATTCGCCTGCTGCTTTGATGTGAGAGGGCTATCCTATGAAACATTTGCAGAAGCTTGTTACCATTGTCCTCGCATTTGTTTTGGCGTTGAGCCTCAGCCTGACTGCCTTAGCAGAAGAAGACTATGGGCAGGAAGTTACGGGAAATGATAATCTGTTCCAGAATAATGAAGCCCAGACTACATTCAGCGTCGTTGCAGTACCGGCAAATCTTTCTGCAACAGTTCCTCTCAATGTCACTTTTGCAGTCAAACGCAATGGTGATTTTGTTTGTCCAGGGGGCTATGCAATTACCAATACGGGCTCTGAAATTTTTCATGTTTCGGATATCCGCGTAACCATGCTCGATGCAGCATATTCTTTTGTAGAGAGTGATGAGAATTTGCAGGATCGGCAGATTTATCTGACGATGACTGGAACAAATCCGGGCATTATGAGTCCTATTTCGGATACTGTTACCTTTGTGTCTGGGAGTGATAATACAAAACAATCGTTTGGGACTGAGCCCACGACATATAACACCTGGAATGTCGATCAGGGCGGAAAAATTGAATTTGAGTTTAAAGGAAAATTGAATGGCATCAGTGCGGAGTGGGCCAACAAGCAGGAACTCTTCACGATTGCGTATACCATAGAGCCAGGCGAGATATATGGGCCAAATCCAAAAGGATAAACTGTTTCCACCGGAGCGGGGGCTCGCCCGCCCCGGTGTTTTTATCGTTTGAGAAAGTGGGTGCATTGGATGCGGGAGTATCACAAACAAGTCCTCCTTGGCCTGAAATTTCTCCTGTCCCGTGGGCTTCCGCTGGTGCTGGTTTCTGCCGCGGCGGCAGGTGTTTTCCTGCTGAAGACGCCGAACAGCGCAAAGCAGGCCTCTGCTCCGGGAGCCCGTGACCCCAATGCAACGATAGGTCAGTACGAGGGAAAGTCGGAGGCGGAGATTCAGGCAGAACTGGACAAAGTCGTGCAGGAAGGGATGTTCAACATCTCCATCAACCCGGATATCCGGATGGCCAGCGGCAGAGCGGAAGCGGAGCTGCGGGTGGAAAATATTCCGGCCAATCACCATCTGATGAGCGTCACTCTGAGCCGGGATGATACCGGGGAGGTGCTGTATGCCTCCGGCCTCATAGAACCGGGATATCACATTCAGGCGGTGCCGCTGGAGACAGTCCTGCCCGGCGGCAGCTATACGGCAACAGCACTGTTTACAGCATACGATCTGGAAACGGAACAGCCCGCCGGACAGGCTGCGGCAAGAGTCCGGATCACAGTAGCAAGGTGAGAAAACGAGCCATTTACAGCGGTACTTGTAAATGGCTCGTTTTTGTGGATGTTATTGCCCTCTCGCGATCTCCTGCAACTTCTGCTTATCCAGCACCTCCACGCCGCCACGGTAGAGGCGCACCCAGCCCTCCTGCGCGAAATATTTCAGCAGGCGGCTGACCACCTCGCGGGCGGAGCCCATATAGCGGGCCATCTGGTCGTGGGTCATGCGGACATCGCTGCCGCCGGTCTTGGCCAGCTCGTCGGTGAGGAAGATGGCAAGGCGGCGGTCGGCGCTCATAAACAGAATTTGCTGCATCGTCCACATGGTATCCGAGAAGCGCTCCGCGGTCATCTGGTAGGCAAAGCAGCGGACGTGAACATTCTGCTGCATCAAGCGGCGGAACGTTCCAGCGCCGATGCAGTAGGCCTCGGTGTCCTCCTCGGCGTCGATGTACAGATCAAAATTGACCGAATCCATGACACAGGAGGCCGAGAGGATGCAGACCTCCCCCGGGAAGAGGCGGTAAAGGGTCACGTCCCGGCCATCCTCGGAGAGGAGATAGGCTCGCAGCTGGCCGGTGCGGAGGAGCAGGATGCCCACGCAGTTTTCCACGGGGCTGTGCACCCGCTCCCCTTTTTTGTACTTGACCGGCCGGGTGGTGCGGCAGAGAAACTCCTGCTCCTCCGGGGTCAGCTGCTCCCAGAACGGGAAGCCGCAGGCCAGGCAGTCCGGGCAGACAGGGGACTTTTTATCCAATTCCGGCATGATTCATCCTTTCCGCAGGGCTTTGGCGGCCTCGCTGCCCGCAAGGGCACCCTCGTACACGGCCTTGGCGACCTGCAGCAGGCCGCCGGTGCAGTCGCCTGCCGCGTAAAGGCCGGGCAGAGTGGTCATCATGTGCTCATCGGTGACGATGCGGTTCCCCTCCACTTCGGCCCCCAGCTTGCGGGCCAGAGCGGTGCTGCCTGCCACGCCCAATGCGACGAACACGCCATCCAGTGCCACAGTCTCGCCGCCTGCCAGCTGGACGCCGGAGACCCGCTGTTCCCCCAGAATGGCTTCTACTTTTTCGGGGCGGACAGCCACTTCTGCCGGGAACTCCGCGGTCAGAGGCTGGCCGTTGGCCAGCAAAGTGACGCTTTTTGCCACCGGGAGCAGTGCCTGCGCTTCATGCAGGGCATACTCGCCGCTGCCCAGCACAGCCACATCTTTGCCACGGTAGAAAAACGCGTCACAGGTGGCGCAGTAGCTCACGCCGTGGCCCTCCAGCCCGGTCAGCCCTGGGATGCGGGGAGCGGCCCGGGAAGCTCCTGTTGCCAGAATGACGGCGTCTGCCGGGTAATCGCCGTCCAGCGTTTCGACCGTCAGCTTATCGGTATAAGTCAGGCCAACGGCCTCGGCGGTGACGAATTTCACGCCTACAGCCCTGGCACCCTCCATGCCCCGGCGCTCCAGCTCTGCCCCCGAGATGGGCTCGGCAAAGCCGTAGTAATTCTGGATGAGCTCGGCGCGGTCCAGGGCACCCGGGCCCTTGGTCAGGATGGTGGTGTCCACGCCTGCCCGCGCGGCGTACAGTGCAGCCGATACGCCCGCCGGGCCGGAACCGATAATGACAATGTTCGACATTTATATTCTCCTTTTCAGGTCCGATGTTTGCTTACACCTCTATTATACACAAAATCTGCCCGTTTTCCGTGACTGAGTTCCAAAAAGTTTTGGATTGTGTTATACTGGTTCCATGATTTGAATTTTCATGGAGGCTTCCATTTTATGTCCAAGCAACGCCTGCTTTTTATCACCACGGGCGGCACCATTGCCAGTGTGCGCACGGCCCAGGGGCTCAAGCCCGTCCTTTCCAGCGAGGAGCTACTGGCCCACCTGCCGGAGCTGCAGGAGCTCTGCTGCCCCGAGACACTGGCCCTGTGCAGCATCGACAGCACCGACCTGGGCCCCGAGCACTGGCTCATGATGGCCCGGGCTGTGCAGGAGAATTACGCCCTCTACGATGGCTTCATCATCTGCCACGGCACCGATACGCTGGCCTACTCGGCGGCGGCCCTTTCTTACCTCATTCAGAACGCCGACAAGCCCATCATCCTGACAGGCGCCCAGCAGCCCATCTCCAATGAGATCACCGACGCCAAGAAAAACCTGCGGGACAGCGTGATCTGTGCGCTGGACCCCGGGAGCCGGGGCGTGATGGTGGTGTTCGGCGGGCATGTCATCGCGGGCACCCGCGCCAAAAAGAACAAGACCATCAGCTATGACGCCTTTGCGTCGGTCAACTTCCCGGCGCTGGCGCTGGTGCAGGGCGACCGGCTGGTGCGCTATGTCCCCTCTCCCTGGCCCACCGGCCCGGTGGAGTTTGGCCGGGCGCTCAACCCCAAAGTCTTTCTGCTCAAGCTGACTCCCGGCCTGAGCCCCGAGCTGATCCCGGCCATCTTTCAACATTACGACTGTGTGATCGTGGAAAGCTTTGGCGTGGGCGGCATCCCGCAGCGGCTGATGGACGCCTTTGCCGAGGGGTTGGGCGACTACGACCAGACCCACAAAATCCTGATCCTGACCACTCAGGTCACCTACGAGGGCAGCGATGTGGGCATTTACGAGGTGGGCAAACGGGTCAAGAACCGTTTCCGTTTCCTGGAAGCCCATGACATGACCATTGAGGCGGTCATCACCAAGGTGATGTGGCTGCTGGCCCAGAACTGCGAGAGCTTCGACCAGCTCCAGCAGCGGTTCTATCGTCAGATCAATTTTGATACATTTTATCATTGATAGGTTGGCAGCAAAAAAGGACACGGCAGCGCGCCGTGTCCTTTTTGCGGTACAAACGTTAAAATACAAGCTGCACCAGCAGCACATAGCAGAGCGTACCGCCTGCAATAGATACCAATGTTTCGTGCTTCCACTTGTGGAGCGCGATGGTCACGCCGATGGCGATGGCCTCCGGGATGCCGTGGCTGCCCGTAAAGACGCTGACGCCTTTGAGGCAGTAGATGATGAGCATTCCGAAGATGGCGGCGGGCAGCACCCGCCCCAGATACCGGACGACTTCCGGCGGCTGCTGGTCCTTGGACGAGAAGATCAGGAACGGCAGAAACCGGGTGAGCATGGTGGCTGCCGTGCAGGCGGCAATGGTGATGCCAAACTGGACTCCGCTCATGGGGCCACCTCCTCGGTTTTATCAGCCTGCTCAATGGGCTTGCGCAGCCCGAGCAGCAGCACCAGAATGCAGATCATGGACGGGATCAGAAAACTGCCGGAGCCAAACACCAGCAGGCAGACAAACGGCACCACCAGCCCGATGAAGCCGGAGTAGTGCTGCTTTTCTTTGTCCCACTGGTTGAGGAAGATGACCACGAACATGGCTGTCATGACAAAATCCACGCCCTCGGTGCTGAACGGCAGGATGGAGCCCACCGCTGCCCCCAGAAAAGCGCTGGCCACCCAATAGATCTGGTCCAGCAGGGTGATGAAGAACATGAACCACCCACGGTCTACCCCCTCGGGCGGCTCGGCCGAACAGGTGATGGAAAACGTCTCGTCGCTCATGGCGTAGATCATGTAAAAGCCGCGCGGGCCGTAACCCTGATAGCGCTCCAGCATGGTCAGGCCGTAGAACAGGTGCCGGGCCTGGATCATGAGCGCCATCAAAAAGGCAGAGAGGGGCGAAAAGCTGCCCAGCAGCAGGGAGGCCAGCACAAATTCCAGGCTTCCGCCGTACACCACGGTGCCCATCAGGGGCGGCAGCCAGATGGGCAGGCCCAACGACTGCACATAGATGCCGTAGCCTAGCCCCAGCACAAAATACCCCGTCAGCACCGGAATGGTTTGGGGGAACGCGGCTTTCAGCGCCGCCAAAACCGCCCCGGAGGAATCGCGGGACGGGGTCAAAACGGTTTGATTCGTCTGTTGCATTTTATTCAACCCTCCAATCTAGTATTATAACAGGTTTATCCTGCTTTGCAAGAGGCGGTTTCCGGATGCAAAACACCCCCGCTGAAAGCTTTTGGAAAGCTCCCGGCGGGGGTGTTGTATTTTGATGAGAAAGGGGATTTTAGGCTTCGTTCTTTTTGGCAAGGTCTTTGATGTAGAGGGCACGGGTGGCGTTGAGGACGGCGATGATCATGACGCCGACGTCGGCGAAGATGGCCGTCCACATGCTGGCGATGCCTAGCGCGCCGAGGATGAGGCAGATGCCCTTGACGCCCAGCGCAAAGACGATGTTCTGATACACGATGCCGTTGGTGCGGCGCGCGATCCGCATGGCCAGAGCGATCTTGGCCGGGTCGTCGTCCATCAGGACAACGTCCGCGGCCTCAATGGCAGCGTCGGAGCCCAGAGCACCCATGGCAATGCCGATGTCCGCACGGGACAGAACAGGGGCGTCGTTGACGCCGTCGCCCACAAAGGCGAGGTTCTCTTTGGGCTGCTTGGAGGCCAGAAGCTTCTCGATCTGATCGACCTTGTCGCCCGGCAGCAGGCCAGCGTGGTACTCGTCCAGGCCCAGCTCGGCGGAAACGGCTTTTGCCACCGGCTCGGCGTCGCCCGTCAGCATGACGGTCTTGCGGACACCGGCCTGTTTCAGGCCCTTGATGGCCTGTGCGCTGTGGGGTTTGACCACATCGGCAATGAGCAGGTAGCCTGCATACTTGCCGTCAATGGCCACATGAACGATGGTGCCGGCCTCCGTTACAGCAGGGACGGTCAGGCTCAGCTTTGCCATCAGGCGGGCATTGCCGCAGGCCACGGCTTTGCCGTCCACCTTGGCCGTAACGCCGTAGCCGCCAAGCTCCTCCACGTCGGTGACGCGGCTCTGGTCGATCTCCTTGCCATAAGCGGCCTTGACGCTCAGGGAGATGGGATGCTTGGACCAGCTCTCGGTCAGGGCCGCGGCCTCCACCAGAGCGTCCTGCGAGGTGCCCTCCGTGGGATAAATGCCGGTGACTTTAAAGGTGCCCTGCGTCAGGGTGCCGGTCTTATCAAAGACCACCACACCGGTACGGGCCAGCTCTTCCAGATAGGTAGAGCCCTTGACGAGGATGCCGCAGGCGGAAGCGCCGCCAATGCCGCCGAAGAAGCTCAGAGGGATGGAGATGACCAGCGCGCAGGGGCAGCTGATGACGAGGAACGTCAGAGCGCGGTAGATCCAGTCGCCAAAGCGGGCGGGCTGACCCATCAACAGCAGAACGATGGGCGGCAGGAATGCCAGTGCCAGAGCGCCGTAGCAGACAGCGGGGGTGTACACCCGGGCAAAGCGGGTGATGAAGTTCTCGGCCCGGGCTTTCTTCATGCTGGAGTTTTCCACGAGGTCCAGAATTTTGGAGACGGTGGATTCGCCAAATTCCTTGGTGGTCTGAATCTTCAGCAGGCCGGTGACGTTGACACAGCCGCTGATGACATCGTCCCCGGCCTTGACGTCCCGGGGCAGGCTCTCGCCGGTGAGGGCGGCGGTGTTCAGGGCCGAAGTGCCCTCCAGAATGATGCCGTCAATGGGGATGCGCTCGCCGGGCTGGACCACGATGGTGGTGCCGATCTCGATCTCATCCGGGTCTACCTGTTCCAGCTTGCCGTCCTCGCCCTCAATATTGGCGTAGTCCGGGCGGATGTCCATCAGGCTGGAAATGCTCTGGCGGCTCTTGCCCACGGCCACGCTCTGGAACAGCTCGCCGATCTGATAGAAGATGATAACGGCGCAGCCCTCAACGTAATCGCCCAGGGCAAAGGCACCCACGGTGGCAACCGCCATCAGGAAGCACTCGTCAAAGGGCTGGCGGTTCTTGATGCCCTTGATGGCCTTGCGGAGCACGTCCCAGCCGACCACCAGATACGGGATGCAGTACAGCACCAGCTCCACCGGCGTGGGGAAGCTGGGCAGCAGTTTCAAAATGGCCACAAGGATCACCGCTGCGATGATCTGCTTGAGCATTTTCTTTTGTTTTTTGTTCATCTCAGTCTCTCCTTTTGCGCGGATCTCGGCACGGGTTTTCAGGGGGGAGTTTTCGTCCGATTCCACCTGTTTTCCACAGTAAGTGGGCTTTTCCACGTTTTCCCCCGCCTTTTCCACAGACTTTTCCCGACAAAAAGAGGCTGTTTGGCGTCTCTTTTTGCAATTTTCCGCAAGAAATGTTGAAAACCCGGTGGAAACCGTGGAAAACCTGTTTCTTTTTCCACAAAAGCGTTCCGCTGTATAAAAAGGCCCCTCCCGGGGGAGGGGCTCCGAGGTTCCGGAAGATCAGATGCCGAAGATCTCGCAGTCGTCCTCCACTTTCTTGCAGGCGGTCAGCACTTCCTGCATGGTGGCCTTGGGGTCTGCACCCTCAGCAAACTCCACGTTCATCTTCTGGGTCATAAAGCTGACGGTTGCCTTTGCCACGCCGGAAACAGTGTTGGCAGCGTCTTCCATCTTGGCGGCGCAGTTGGCGCAGTCCACTTCGATCTTATAGGTCTTCTTCATCGTAAGTACCAGCCTTTCTCATTCTTCAATATGATCCATCCCCATGGAGAGGATGCTGCGCACATGGTCATCGTCCAGTGCGTAGTAAACAGTTTTGCCCTCCCGGCGGAACCGCACCAGTTTGCAGTCCTTGAGCACCCGGAGCTGATGGCTCACGGCGGACTGGCTCAGCTGCACCGCGTTGGCGATGTCCTGCACGCACAGCTCGCTATCGTGGAGCGCGTACAGGATCTTGATGCGGGTGGAGTCGCCAAATACCCGGAACAGGTCGGCCAGCTCGTAGAGCACCTCGTCATCGGGCATATCAATGGGCTGCGCGGCGGGGGCGCTTTTCTTTTCGGGTTCCTGCTGCGGCATCTGGACATCTCCTCTCGGGTTGGTTTTATATGAACGTTTGTTCATGTGTTCATGATAGCATGGGGAAAGGCTCCTGTCAAGGGGTTTGGAGAAGAATTTTGCTGGAATTGCAAAAAAGATATTTTTTGCCCCAATACGCAAAAAAGTGGCATTTTTATTTTGCAAAAAGGGTGCGGTTTCAAGACCTCAAATCCAGCTTGCTGCTGCTTGACTTTCCACCGCATCCTTGCTATAATACAAATGGAAAAGGCACTGCGACAAGCGGTTAGCCCTTTAAGTAGAACAGCTGAGCAAAGCTCGAACCGTCACCGTGCCGGGTGGCGGTTCATTTTTTTACTCTGATCGTAAAAGTGAATCCAAAAAGATGGAACGTCAAAGTAATAGGCATATGCTTCACCCCCTTTTCAGTGGGATGAAGAGCCGAACCGCCTGCCGTTGTATGCAGTGCCTTGCTGCCATTTCGGACAGCATCTTTAGCGTATCATAATTTTTGACAAAAAGCAACCAGATGAGGTTGCTTCTATTTTTTTCGATGAATAATATACCACGGCAGATACATCCCCGCCAGCACCAGGGCCACGGCGGGGAGAAAGCCCAGGAGATACCACTGTTCCCCAAACCACTGGGTAAACAGCGCCGTCACCGGGCTGCTGGTGGGGCCGTTCAGAAAGTAAAAGTTTGTGTACAGCACTTTATTTAAAAAGTAAATGGGCAGCGCCGAGCCAAACAGGAATGCCAGCACCGCCGGGAGCCGCCGCACCTGCGGGCGGAACCCGCCTGCTACCAGCAGAACCGGGTAAAGCACCAACAACCCATGGAGGGTAACAGAATGCAGGTTGATGAGGCTCCACGCCTTTGTCCCCAGCCAACCGGGGCAGAGCAGCGCAATGGCGGCCCCCGGTGTGCAGAGGGCGTAGAGCTCCTCTTTGCACCAGTCCTTTCCGGTCAGGGTGCAGGTTGTGCAGAGGAAAATATGGATGCTGCACAGGTGGAGAGGCAGGTAGCTCCAGTTCCACTGCCCGGTGGCCAGCATGGCAATGACCAGCACGGCTTCATCTGCCAACAGCAAAACCGTAACGCCCCACAGGATGCGCCGCCGGGTGCGTTCCGGGCTGCGGCGGTACCAGCGGGCTGTCAGCAGGATGCAGACCGCCACTGCCTCCAGCTCTCCCAGGTGCACCGCTCCAAACAGCGGATAGCCCTGATACCCCGGGCCATACCGCCGGGCGATCATTTCATACGACATCCAGAACTCACTCATCTGCTCCACCGCCTTTTTTGCCTTTATTATGGGCTCGTTCCATCCAAAAGGAAAGTGTTTTGGCGGAAAAATCTCCAAAACAGGTGCACAGCGGCGCAAAATGTGGTATTCTACTGTTGGTTCGCAAATTCATGTCGTTTCGACATCTTACACAAAAAGAAAAGGAGAATTTTTATGACTCTGACAACTGGGATCCACGGCGAGCAGTCCGTGGCTGTGACCAACGAAAACACCGCGAAAACCATGGGAAGCGGCACGCTGGACGTGTTTGCGACTCCCGCTCTGGTGGCACTGGCCGAGAAGACCTGCTGGATGAGCGTGGCCGAGGCTCTGGATGAGGGCTGCGGCACCGTGGGCACCAAACTGGAGCTGGAGCACACGGCCCCCACTCCCGTGGGCATGACCGTGACCTGCGAGAGCGAGCTGGTGGCCGTGGAGGGCCGCAAGCTGGTGTTCAAGGTCTCGCTCCACGACGAGAAAGGCCCCGTTGGCGGCGGCACCCACGAGCGCTTTGTCATCAACAACGCCAAGTTTGCGGCCAAGGCCGAGAGCAAAAAGAATTAAACCTCTCAGTCGAACTTCGCTCGCCAGCCGTTCCCCTTTCGGCACTTGCGTGCCACCTCCCCCGGCCGGGGGAGTCTTTCCTACCAGGGGAGCCTTTGGCAAATAGATCAACTTTCATCCGACTGCCAAGGCCTCCCCTCGACAGGGGAGGTGGCATCGCGTGAGCGATGACGGAGAGGTTCCAGTTCCAGCGGCGGCGGGTCGGCCCGCAGGGCCTCCTGCTCGGCTTTCTGCTGGGCCTCCCACAACAGGCGGGCGGCCTGCTCGCTGGCGCGGAACAGCTCAAAATACAACGCTTTATAATCCGGCGCGGCAAACACCCCCTTTCTTCCTTTCTGGGGGATAGTCTGCCCCGCCGCACCCCAAAACAAACCTGATCTGCAAGAGGAATCATTTTCATGAAAAAGAACAATCTCTCCTGGGTGGGCGCTCTGCTCGTCTTCGGCCTGCTGTTGTGGTGCACGTCTGCCACACCGGGCAAGATCGCGGACCCGTCTACTTACACCTGCGCCGTGTACAGCACGGCACTTTCCCTGCTGCCTCCGGTGGTGGCCATCGTGCTGGCCCTGAACACCAAGGAGGTCTACACTTCCCTGCTGGTGGGCATTGCCACCGGTGCCCTGCTTTACGCCAACGGCAACCTGGAGCTGGCCCTGACCACCCTGTTCTTCAATGAGGACGGCGGCATGGTGTCCAAGCTGTCCGACAGCAGCAATGTGGGGATCCTGGTCTTCCTGGTCATGCTGGGCATTCTGGTGGCCCTGATGAACAAGGCCGGCGGCAGCGCGGCCTTTGGCCGGTGGGCCTCCACCCATATCCACACCCGGGCCGGGGCACAGTTTGCCACCCTGCTGCTGGGGATCATGATCTTTGTGGACGACTACTTCAACTGCCTGACCGTCGGCTCGGTCATGCGCCCAGTCACCGACCGTCAGAAAGTCTCCCGCGCCAAGCTGGCCTACCTGATTGACGCCACGGCGGCCCCCGTCTGCATCATTGCGCCGGTGTCCAGCTGGGCTGCTGCTGTTACTTCCTCGGTGCCCGAGGGCTCCGGCATCAACGGCTTTACCATGTTCCTGCGCACCATCCCGTATAACTATTACGCCATCCTCACCATGGTCATGAGCCTGTTCGTCATCTTTACCGGGACGGACTACGGCCCCATGAAGCTGAATGAGACCAACGCCATGAACGGCGACCTCTTCACCACCCAGGACCGCCCCTACGGCGACGATGTGGACGACGGCACCGACACCAAGGGCCATGTCATCGACCTGGTGGCCCCGGTCATCGTCCTCATTGTGGCCTGCATCTTTGGCATGGTGTACACCGGCGGCTTCTTTGAGGGCACCGATTTCATTACCGCCTTTGCGGACTGCAACGCTTCCATGGGCCTTGTCATGGGCAGCAGCATTGCCCTGCTCTTTACTTTTGTGTTCTACCGCGTGCGGGAAGTGATGACGTTCCAGGACTTTGCCGCCTGCATCCCCGAGGGCTTCAAGGCTATGGTCAGCCCCATGCTGATCCTGACCCTCGCCTGGACGTTGTCCGGCATGACCGGCCTGCTGGGTGCAAAATATTACGTCGCCAACCTGCTGGGCGGCTCGGCCGCGGCGCTGCAGTATCTGCTGCCGGTCATCATCTTTGTGGTAGCCGTCTTCCTGGCCTTTGCCACCGGCACCTCCTGGGGCACGTTCTCCATCCTCATCCCCATCGTCTGCCATGCATTCCCGGAGGGAGAGATGCTGGTCATCTCCATTGCGGCCTGCCTGTCCGGTGCCGTCTGCGGTGACCACTGCTCCCCCATCTCCGACACCACCATCATGGCCTCGGCTGGTGCCCATTGCAGCCATGTGAACCACGTTTCCACCCAGCTGCCCTATGCGCTGACGGTGGCCGGTGTCTCGGCGGGCTGCTATGTCCTCACCGGTCTGTCGGAGGCCGTGCTGGGTGCCCGGGCCAATCTGGTCAGCTCTCTGGTACTGTTGGGCGTCGCCATTTTCCTGGAGCTCATCGTGTTGAGCGTCATCCGGGTGCGGACGGGCCATGGCAAAAAAGTTGTTCGCTGAAAATTTTGCGACAAGCGTTGATTTTTTCCTCCAAAACGTGATATACTAAAAGAAATTGAGTTAATTTGTCACAAGGAGGGCGTTCATCTTGCTGGAAGAAGTGTTTCAGGAAGTCTACACCAAGTTCAAACTGCATTTTTACCAGAGCGTGTTCCAGCGCTTTGCTACCCGGGAGGCGACCCTGACCACGGTGGAGTCGTTCTGCATGGAGGGCATCATGGCCATGGGAGAGCCCACCATTGCCGAGTTTTCCCGGATGATGGGCATTTCCACCCCCAATGCCGCTTATAAGATCGGCAGCCTGGTCCGCAAGGGCTATGTGGAAAAGATCCAGTCCACGGTGGACCGCCGGGAGTACCATCTCCGCCCTACACAGAAGTATATCAACTACTACAACATCAGCTATTCCTACCTGCACACTGTCATTGAGCGTGCCAGGGAGCGGTTCTCCCCGGAGGACTGCAAAAAGCTGGAGGAAATGCTCTCGGTGGTCAGCCATGAGCTGATGCCCGAGATGGATATGCTGACCCGTGTTCAGGCCGAGGCCCCGGAGCGTGTCGCGGAGGATGAGAAGACCAACGCATAAAAGCCGCAAACAAAAAAACCATCGCTGTCAAAAACAGCGATGGTTTTTTCTTTCCCGAAATACGCTCAGACGTTCGCCGCGCCCCGATCGAGAATTTTATCGAACCGGGACAGGAACGTGAACACCGTGATACTGGCCGCCGTGATGTCGCTGACGGGCTCCGCGAGGAAGACCGCGAACACCGGGTCCGGCAGGAGGTGCGGCAGGAGGAAGATGAGCGGGATGAGGAGAATGAGCTTGCGCAGGCAGGCCAGCAGGAGGCTGACCTTGGCCTGCCCCAGCGCCATAAAGCTCTGCTGGCAGGCGATCTGAACGCCCATGGCAAAGATACCGGCCATGTAGATGCGCATGGCCCAGGTGGTGTACTGGATGAGGGGGACATCGGAGGTGAAGATGCCGGCCACCAGCCCGGGCACCAGCATCATCCCCAGCCAGAACAGGGTGGTGTACCCGAAGCAGAGGGTGAACTGGAAACGGAACGCCTCTTTCACACGGGCCTGATTGCCCGCGCCAAAGTTGAAGCTCATGACCGGCTGGCCGCCCTGGCAGATGCCCTGAATGGGCAGGGTACAGAGCTGGGACACGCTGGTGATGACGGTCATGGCACCCACGGCCACGTCACCGCCGTACCGGGCCAGGCTGGAGCTGAAGCTGATGGAGAGCAGGCTCTCGGTGGAAAGCATCACAAAGGTGGAGATGCCCAGCCCCATCACGGGCAGGATGACCCGGCCCTCGGGCCGCAGGTGCTCTTTGCGGAGCCGGAGGATGGTCTTGCTCCCGGTGAGGAAACGCAGGATCCAGAAGGCACCCACGGCCTGGCTGAGCACCGTGGCAATGGCGGCACCCCGCACGCCCATGTCCAGCACAAAGATGAGGATGGGGTCCAGGATGATGTTGATGACCGCGCCGATGACGGTGGTCAGCATACTGATCTTGGCAAAGCCCTGGGTGGTGATAAAGGGGTTCATGCCCATGACGAGGAGGACACAGACCGAGCCCAGGATATAGATGCGGCTGTAGGCCAGCGCATAGGGCAGGGTGGCCTCGCTGGCACCAAAGAGCCGCAGCAGGATGGGAGCCCCGGCATAGAACCCGATGGTAAGCACCACGGCAAAAAACAGCAGCATGGTAAAGCTGTTGCCGATGATCTTTTCGGCTTCTTCTTTGTTGCCCTGCCCCAGCGCGATGGCCGTGCGGGGCGCGCCGCCCGCGCCGATGAGCATGGCAAACGCGTTGAGCAGCATCAGGATGGGGGCAAACAGGCCCACACCCGTCAGCGCCGCCGCGCCAATGCCCTCAATATGGCCGATATAAATACGGTCCACGATGTTGTACAGCAGGTTGACCACCTGAGCCACAACGGCGGGGATCATGAGCTGGAGCAGCAGCTTTTTGACATTGCCGCTCCCCATATTTTGTCTGGTCTGCGCCATGAAATCTCTCCTTTGAGTTGAATTTTTGCAATAAAGTGCAATTCGTAAAGCAAAGCACGGCAAAAACCGACCGGCTTTGACAAAAAACACGAAAAACGCCTGAGACTATTGTAACACGGCGGCGGGGGGAACACAAGAACGCCTGCGGGGCCGGGCATGGCAACATACTGTTCCGGTGCATTGAATTTGCCGATGGCCTGTGTTACACTGGATTCGTTCGTTTTGGAATTTGGGAAAGGAGAAAAACATGGAACCTCAATACAAAAAGCGGAGCGCGTTCTCCGGCAAGATCGGCTTTGTGCTGTCGGCCGCAGGCGCGTCCGTTGGCCTTGGCAACATCTGGCGTTTCCCGTATCTGGCGGCCAAGTATGGCGGCGGTATCTTTCTGCTCATCTACATTCTGCTGGCATTCACGTTCGGCTATACCATGATCGTGGCGGAGACGGCTCTGGGCCGGATGACCAAGAAGAGCCCGGTGGGCGCTTTCGCGGCCTTTGGCAAAAAGGGCGGGCTCTCGTTCGGCGGCTGGATCAACGCCATCATCCCCATCCTCATCGTGCCCTATTACTCGGTCATTGGCGGCTGGGTCATCCGGTATCTGGCGGAATACATTGCCGGGCACGGCAAGGAGCTGGCCACGGACGGCTATTTCTCGTCGTTCATCTCCAACGGTGCTTCGGCGGAGATCTGCTTTGTCATCTTCACCATCTTCACGCTGGCGATCATCTTTGCGGGCGTCCGCAACGGCGTGGAACGGGTCTCCAAAGTCATGATGCCCATTCTGGTGGTGCTTTCCGTCATCATTGCGGGGTACTCCGTCACTCGGCCCGGGGCGCTGGCGGGTGTGAAGTATTTCCTCGTGCCCAATGTCGCCCATTTCTCCTGGATGACCGTCGTCACGGCCATGGGGCAGATGTTCTATTCCCTGTCCATCGCCATGGGCATTCTGGTCACGTTCGGCTCCTATATGAAAAAGGACGTCTCGATTGAGGAGTCCACCGAGAACGTCGAAATTTTTGACACGGCCATTGCCATCATGGCGGGCCTGATGATCATTCCGGCGGTCTTCTCGTTCTCCGGCGGCGACCCCGATACCCTGCAGGCTGGCCCGGCCCTGATGTTTATTACCATCCCTAAGGTGTTCGAAAGCATGGGCCTTGGCACCGTGGTGGGCATCCTGTTTTTCACGCTGGTGCTGTTTGCAGCGGTCACCAGCTCCATTGCCCTGACCGAAAGCGCCGTCTCCACCTTTGAGGACGAGCTGGGTTGGGACCGTCATCAGGCCACCGTCCTCATCGGCGTCATCATGCTGGTGCTGGGCAGTCTCTCGGCCCTGGGCTACGGCCCGCTGGCAGGCGTGACCGTGTTCGGGATGCAGTTTTTGGATTTCTTTGATTTCCTCACCAACTCCGTCATGATGCCCATTGCGGCCATCACCACCTGCCTGCTGGTCTCCCGCGTCATCGGTGTCAAAAAGATCGAGGAAGAGGTCACTTTGAGCGGAAAACCGTTCCGCCGCAAGGTCATTTTCAACTTTATGATCCAGTATCTCTGCCCCGTTTTCGCGGCCATCATTCTGGTCAGCTCGGTGGCAAATGCACTGGGCTGGATCGCCATGTAAAAGAAAATACAGCAAGTTACAGCAAAACCCCGGCGGGATCGTTCGACTCCGCCGGGGTTTTATGTTACGGATTCAAAAAATGCAGATCAGCCCTTGCAGCCCTGCTCTTCCCAATCGCCGAAGTCGGAAGCTTCCGCGATCTTGGTGGGGTCGAACTTGCCGTTCTCATCTTTGGGAGCAACAGCAGGGCCGACCTCCACAGGGTTCGGGTTGGGGGCCTCCGCTTTGGCTTCGCTCTCCGCTTTGGCTTCGCTCTCCACTTTGGCTTCGCCCTCGGCTTTGGCTTCGCCCTCCGCTTTGGCTTCGCCCTCCACTTTGGTTTCGCCCTCGGCGTAAGCCTGTGCGGTCTTGGCGGCCTCCTCGGCGTCATTTTCGGCGTCCTCGGGGAACTCGATTTCCTCCACATGGAGCGGGGCCTTGTCGTTGAGGATCTGATCCAGCACAACGATGGCAGCGCCGGTGACAGCAACGGCAGCCGCCGTGCCCAGGATACGGAACAAAGCTTTCATAGCAACCTCCTAAAGCCAACTGGCTATAGACCGGCCCTTGCCTCTCTGTTTGGGAGAGGCGTCCGCAAAGCAGACGGGCGAATTTAAGAGAACGTCACAACGTCGTTCAGGGGCTTCTCAGCGGGCTCCACGGAGAGGGCGGTCAGCACCGGGCCCTTGCCGCGGTAGATATTGTGAAACTTGTAGTTGACCTTGGCGGTCACGCGCACCCAGGCACGCTGCTCCAGGGCTTTGTAGCCGTCGTAAACGCAGGGGAAGCCGACAAACTGGATGTCCTGCACGCAGCAGGTCATGGCAAAGCGGCCGGGCACAAAGCTGTTTTTGCCGGCCCGGTTGGTCTGGCAGACCTGCGCCAGGAAGCGGACCGTTTTGCCCGTGTACTTCTCGGGCTCGTCCTGGCAGTCCATATACCAGATGCCAAAGTCTTCATCGCCGATCTCCACCACCGGGGCGTTCAGGTCGAACGGCAGCGGGTCGGGGATATCATCGTAAGCCACGCTGCCGTCGGCAAACTCGTAGGCGATATCGCACTTGCGGGAAGCCTGACGCACCAGCTTGTGCAGTTCCTGCCGGGCGGCGTCGTTGTTGACGGCCTCGGCCCGGTTGAAGACGATGAGCTCGCTGCGGGCGATCTTGTCCAGCATCAGGCTGCGCATGGAGTTGTCGCGGGCGTAGGTCAGGGCCGTGGTGCCGTCCGCCGTGGCGATGCACTGGTACACGATCCAGTTCTCCGGCAGATTGTTGGCCAGATCCTGCAGCAGCCACATGCCGTTGTACTCGATCACCACGCGGCCTGCATCGGCCTCCTTGGCCAGCTTGGCCAGGTTCTGGGGGTTGAGCTCGGCCTTGTCCTCCAGATTGTAGAGGGTCACGCCGGGGAACGCGAATTTCTTCTGGTTATATTCTTCCTCGCCCTCCTCGCAGACCAGCAGCAGGGTCTTGTCGCCGGAGTCGAAATTGGGGTCTTCAAATGTTTCCTGAATGAACTTGGTCTTGCCGCTTTCGAGGAAGCCAACAAACAGGTAAACGGGAATTTCGTTTGCCATGGGATTCTCCTTTTATCCTTTCGTCTTGGCTTGAGCGGGCATCAGCAGCCAAACAGCGTGGCGATGGCGTGCTCATCCAGCTTGGAGCCGATGACCACCAGCTTGCCGCCCACATCGGCACCGCGCTGACGGACTTCCCACTCGCCGGGAACGTAATCGAACTCCAGCCAGCCGTCGGCACCGCCGTCCACGATGCCCTTGGAGCGGAGGATCATGCCGTAATTGCCGGTGTCCAGCTCGGTGAGGGCGTGCTCAATGTCAGCCTTGGAGAACTTCTTGGCCGTCTCGACGCCCCAGCTGGTAAAGACCTCGTCGGCGTCGTGGTCATGGTGATGGTGATGATGGCAGCAGTGGCCGTCGTGATGATGATGCTCATGCTCATCATGGTCATCGTCGTCTTCGTCGTGGTCGTGGTGATGGCCGCAGCAGCAATGATCGTGGTCGTCCTCATGATCGTGATGATGCTCATGCTCGTCGTGGTCATCGTCGTCTTCGTCGTGGTCGTGGTGATGGCCGCAGCAGCAATGATCGTGGCCGTCCTCATGATCGTGATGGTGCTCGTGCTCCTCTTCCTCATCCTCGTGGGCGTGCTCCTCGTTGGCCTTGGCAGCCATGGCGATCAGCTCGGCCTTGAAATCGTCCTTGGTGGACATGGCCTTGAGGATCTGCTCACCGGTCAGGGAGTCCCAGGCGGTGGTCACGATGGTGGCGGTGGGGTTCTTCTCCCGCAGCATGGCCACGGCAGCAGCGATCTTCTCCTCGGTGGCGTTCTGGGTACGGCTCAGGATGATGCAGCTTGCATGGCTGATCTGGTCGTCGTAGAACTCACCGAAGTTCTTCATATACATCTTGACCTTGTTCACGTCGGCCACGGTGACAAAGCTGCTGAGCTGGACATCCAGGTGCTCGGCCACGCCCTCCACGGCGCGGGTCACGTCACTCAGCTTGCCCACGCCGGAGGGCTCGATCACGATGCGGTCCGGGTGGTACTGCTCCACCACCTGCTGCAGGGCGGCGCGGAAATCGCCCACCAGAGAGCAGCAGATGCAGCCGGCGTTCAGTTCGTTGATCTGGATGCCGGACTCCTTGAGGAAGCCGCCGTCAATGCCGATCTCGCCGAACTCGTTCTCGATCAGCACCACTTTCTGGCCTGCAAAGGACTCCTTGATCAGTTTTTTGATCAGGGTGGTTTTGCCGGCACCCAGGAAACCGGAGAAGATATCAATTTTGGTCATGATCAAATGCCTCTTTCTTTTTAGCACACAGAGCCGCAGAGTGCTGGCTCAAACATCTTACTCCTCTATTATAACAAGGCTGTCAATGGTAAACCGCCGTTTTTGAAGAAAAAATTGTAACATTTTTTGCAAATTGGTTGCGTTTTGGGGCAAATGACAAAAAGAAAGGGCTGCGGGAGCCAAAATTCAGCTCCCGCAGCCCTTTGCATCAGGGGTGAACGGTGGATTGCAGTGCCTGCGCAATGGCGGCGGTGTGGTCCTCGGAATCTCCGGTGAACCAATACACCTGCCCGCCTGCCTCCACCCGGAGAAAACACTTTTGGGTGGGGTCGAGGCAGAACCGGGCGTTCCCCTCCCCGACCACATAGAAATCCCCCTGCAAATAGTGGTCCATCCCGGTGCCCCAGGTGCGGGCGGCATCCGGCAGGGTGTCCCGGAGCTGGACATCGGTGATGGCGTCGGTGTCCAAGCGGTATTTTTCGCTCTGGCCATGGGAGGCCACGAGGCAGACCGGAGCGCTGCCGGAGAGCTCCAGCCGGACGGGGATGCTGTCCACAATGCCGAAGATGGGGCCGATGGCAAGGCAGACCACCAGCACAAGGCCGACAAAGGCATAGTAGAGTTTGCCCGCCCAGGTGCCCAGGTTGACGGTGGAGCCAAGGCCGATCCGCTTGGCGACCAGAAAACGCTTGTCCGTGGGGTTATAGTAGAAGATGCCGCCCAGCCAGGCGTCATCCTCATCGGCCACGATGGGAGCCGTCTCCGTCAGTGCGGCCTGCGCCCGGCGGACCGAAAACTCCATCCAGAGCGTCGCCGCCACCAGCAGGACGGTAAAGCCAAGGCTGAGACCCAGGATAGCAGCCTCGGAGCGGTAGCCCAGAATCGGAAAGAGGTTGAGCAGGGCCATGGCCCAGAGGTTCAGCCGCCAGAAGCGGTCCCAGTAGAGCCGCCGCACCCGGAGCAGGGTCTGGTTGCGGGCGGAGTCCTCGGTGACCATATCCTCCCGGCGGCGGAACGTCCACCGCCCCAGCCCCCAGAGCAGGAGGACGCAGGCGGCGTCAATGCCGCAGACCAGCATCAGGCCCCGGGGCAGACCGGGCAGCGCCATGGGCAGCAGGCAGAGCACCAGCGGTACCAGCAGGGTCCACAGCCCGATGGGCTTGGGCAGCGCGAATGCGGACGCGCCGGTATCCACCATGCGGCAGCCGCTCCCCTGCCAGCCATGGGCTTTTTTCAGTGCCTTGAGCTTTGCGTTGGCCCGCAGCAGGGGCAGGTAAGGCAGGGCCAGCCCGGCAAAAAAGAAGAGCATCCAGAGTGTCAGCGCGATGGCGGTCTCCTGCACAAAGGCCAGCGGCACACTGAGCGCGGCGCAGACCAGACAGAGGGTGCCCAGCCGCGTTCGATATTGTTTTACAATGGCCTGCACCTCGGGCAGGGCGTCTGCCTCCGGGGGCAGGGTGACGCCCAGGAGCAGGCCCTTCTGGCGCTTGCTCATATTGCGCAGCATGATGTAATTGACGCCCGCGCAGAGCCAGAAGGTCAACAGCATAAATCCACTCATGGTCTCCATCGTTCAGTCCTCCGTTTCGCCAAAGGCGGCTTTGCAGGCCGCCACAAAATCGTCCAGGGTCAGCCCGGCCAGCCGCGCCTCGCCCGCCAGCAGGTTCAGCCGGGCGGTCTGGTCGGC
>UMCB01035430.1_pt1 | contig 58092 bp, 43 predicted proteins | sample 1964151 | NCBI WGS metagenome assembly UMCB01 (sample SAMEA4835960, study PRJEB28245) | human gut metagenome | biome: gut microbiome; material: fecal sample | place: Denmark | collected 2008
ATTCCTGCTCGAAAACCTCCTCACTCAGGCGCATGAGGTATTGTCCGTATTGGTTCTTCAGCATAGGCTGCGCCACTTCACGCAATTTTTCCGCGCTGATCCAACCCTGACGGTAGGCGATACCTTCCAGACAGGCCACTTTCAACCCTTGCCGCTTCTCGATGACTTCGATGAAAGTAGAGGCTTCGGAGAGGCTGTCGTGCGTGCCGGTATCCAACCAGGCGAATCCCCTCCCGAGGGTTTTTACTTTCAGTTTCCTTTCATTCAGGTAAACTTGGTTCACCGTGGTGATTTCCAGTTCGCCCCGGGCCGACGGTTTGATGTGCGCCGCTACGTCCACCACACTGTTGGGATAGAAATACAAGCCCACCACGGCGTAGTTGCTCTTCGGCGAAGCCGGTTTTTCCTCTATGCTCAGACAGTTGCCGGCCTTGTCGAATTCGGCCACGCCATAGCGTTCCGGGTCGTTCACCCAATAACCGAATACGGTAGCTTTTTCCTCTCGTTCGGCATGAGCCACAGCTTCGCGCAGCATGCCGGTGAATCCGGCTCCATGGAAAATATTGTCACCCAATACCAGACAGACGCTATCGTTTCCGATGAATTCGCGTCCGATGAGGAAAGCCTGAGCCAATCCGTCGGGAGAGGGCTGTTCTGCATACTCGAAGCGTACGCCGAAGTCGCTACCGTCTCCCAACAGCCGACGGAATCCCGGCAGATCGTGAGGCGTGGATATGATTAATATGTCGCGGATGCCGGCCAGCATCAAGACCGATACGGGATAATAAATCATCGGTTTGTCGAAAATGGGAAGCATTTGTTTGCTTACGCCTTTTGTGATGGGGTAGAGACGTGTGCCCGACCCGCCGGCCAATACGATACCTTTCATAATATTATATGTATATGTGATTAATAAGCATTTTCCTCATTGTGCCTCAGCATGTTCAGGAGCGTGCGCCACATGATGCGGAGGTCGAGCCCGAAACTCCAGTTTTCCACGTACCAGATGTCGGCCTTCACGCGGTTCTCCATCTGGTCCAGTGTTTTCGTCTCGCCGCGGAAGCCCTGCACCTGTGCCCATCCCGTGATGCCGGGTTTTACCAGATGGCGCACCATGTAACGGCGGATCAGGCGCGAGTATTCCTGCGTATGGAGCAGCATGTGCGGGCGCGGCCCTACGAGGCTCATGTCGCCTTTGAACACATTGATGAATTGCGGCAACTCGTCGATGTTGGTTTTACGCATCAGGTTGCCGAATTTGAATTTGCGCGGGTCGTTCTTGGTGGCTTGTATGCGGTCGCTGTCTTTGTTGACGTGCATGCTTCTGAACTTCAGGCAATAGAACTCTTTTCCGTCCAGTCCGTTCCGCTTTTGTTTAAAGAGAATCGGCCCCGGACTTTGTATTTTGATGATGATACCTGCAATGAGGTACACAATCGGAAATACGGTGAGCAGAAATAGTCCGGATGTCAAAATATCGAAAAGTCGTTTGACCCCGCGGTTCACCGGGTCTTGCAGCGGCTCGTTTCGTACGCTCAGCAGCATGGTACTGCCTAAATGCGACAATTCCATGCGTTTGGTCAGGAACTCCATGAATACGGGCAGGGCGTAGAAACGAATCATGTGGTCTTCGCAATAACGGAATATCTCGTCCGTTTCTGCTGTATAGTCGGTGTCGGGCACCATGTATAAGTCTGTCACCTCCTGGTGTTGACGCAAGTAACTCATCACCATCCGCCGGTCTCCCAGATTTTTCAGTTGCATGTCTTCCGGCAGTTCTTTACGGGTGAAGATGCCTAAAATCTTGAATCCAAGACTATGGTCGTTCAGCGTATGGTAAATATCTTCTAAGTTCCACGGATGTCCCACCAATATGACGTAGCGTTGGTTATGCCCTTTTGAACGGCTGTGTTTCAGGATATTGTGCACGATAGTTCGCTCCGCATACAGCAGGCAGAAGAAAAAAGAGGCCCCCATGAGCAGTTCTTCGCCGGCCACGTTCATCCGCCGTATCAGACTGATAGCTGCTATCATGAACAGTGTTTGCAGACATACGGTATAAACCGAACGTCCCAGAATGTCGTTGCCGTAAACCATACGTTTCAGGAATACGGGCGGAGCTATATAAAAGGTAGGGAATATCGTCAGAGCACCGATGAGCAATTCCGTTTTCAGGGCGTATGGAAAGTTGAAAGCCAATGCGAAACTGTGGGTCAACGCAAAGGCAAACCAATAACTGACCATCAGCAATATGATATCGTTGCAGATGATGGCGGATTTTACAATGCCAGATTCTTCCAGATTCTTAATTTTCATATATTATCTCTTCGAAAGGTTGGTTACGTGACTGCGAATGTATATATTTTTAGGGAATCCTACAATAATATATTGTTCTTAAATTAATTGAAAACTAAAAAAGCCCGAAATAAAGAACTATTTCGTTTATTTATTTGGAATGTATGTCAAAGATTTCTAATTTTGTGGCTTGAATGGAAATAATCAGAGAATAATTAGAAATAATATGCCCAACAAAACTTTTCAAACAAACGATGCTGTAGAAGAACAAAGTTCCGATTTTAATTATCGTGAGATATTGGATGCGGTCATTTTGCATTGGCATTGGTTTGCCATATCCATTGTCGGTTGTCTTTTTATTGCTTTTTTATATTTAAGGTATAAGGCTCCGGTTTATTCAACTGGAGCTGAAGTTTTGATTAAGGAAGAAGATCCCTATAAAAGCAGGATGCAAGGGAGCGCCTTGGCCGACTTTTCGCAATTGGGAATCCTGACGAACAGTAATGGTTTCGACAATGAAGTGGAAATCTTGAGCAGCAAGACGTTGGCTCGGAGAGCCGTGACCAACCTGAAGCTTTATGTTCGTTATGCGTTCGATGGTACGGTGCGTGATGAGGAGCTTTACCGTACGTCTCCCATTTTGGCCGATATGTCTTCGGTGGACTTGGATACGCTGTCCATGCCGGTGTTTTTGGAAATCAAACCCTTGCAGGAGGGGGGATATCATATAGAAGGCGAGGCGTTGGAAGAACGTTTTGAAGCCGATGTCAAGACGCTTCCGGTGAGGGTGAAGACCTTGTCCGGATGGGTGTCTTTGCGGCCTAATCCCGATCCTACCTATGTGTTCGACGACCGTGCCTTGCGGATTTACATTTATCGTCCGACGATTATGGCGGAGGCTTTTCTGGAGGCTACTTCCATTGAACCTATCAGCAAGATGACGACGATAGCCCGTATCACGAAGAACGATACGCAACGTCAGCGGGCGGAAGATTATATGAACGAGTTGATTCGTGTGTATAATGAGGATGCCAACGAGGTGAAGAATGAGGTGGCTCTCAAGACGGAAGCCTTTGTCAACAAACGTATCAAGATTATCGATGCGGAACTGGGTACGACCGAGTCGGATTTGGAAATGTACAAAAAAAGGAACCAGTTGGTAGATTTGATGTCGGATGCCGAGGCTGCTTATAAAGGTATAGAGAATTATCAGACGCAGCAGATTGAGTTGCAGACACAGATGCTTCTGGTGAAATCGTTAAAGGAATATGTTGAAAATCCGACCAATTATATGGAGGTCATTCCGGCGAATCTCGGACTGACCGACCAGGGGCTGAATAGCATTATCGCAGAGTATAATGCTAAGGTGGTAGACCGTAAACGCTTGTTGAAAACGGCACCGGAATCTTCGCCCGTAGTGGTCTCGGCTACGAATGCCATTGCTTCCCTTTATCCGGGCATACGTCATTCTTTGTCTACTGTGTATGACAATTTGCGGGTACAGAAACGCAATGTGGACGAACAGTATGATTTGTTCGTCGGACGACTTTCCAATGCACCGACGCAGGAACGCGTGCTTTCCGATATAGGCCGTCAGCAGTCTGTGAAGGCGGCACTTTATCAGATTTTGTTGCAGAAGCGCGAGGAGAACGCCATTTCTTTGGCCTCCACCGTGGACAAGGCTCAGGTTATCGACGCTCCGGAAAGCACTATCCGTCCTATTTCGCCGAAAAAGAAGCTGGTAGCGCTTATCGCCTTGGTGATGGGGGTAGCCATTCCGGCCGGACTGATATACGTGCTGAACTTGTTGCGCTATCGCATCGAGGGGCGTAATGATATTGAAAAGCTGACCGACTTGGCGGTCTTGAGCGATATTTTCGTAGCCGGAGAATTGAAAGACGGAAAACGGGCGATTGTCGTACGGGAGAATACCAACGATATAATGGAAGAAACGTTCCGCAGTCTGCGTACCAATTTGGGCTTTGTCATGAAGAAGAGCGAAAAGGTGCTCTTATGTACGTCGGTGATACCCGGTGAAGGAAAAACTTTCGTGTCAACCAATCTGGCCATGAGTATGGCTTTGATGGGGCGTAAAGTCTTGGTGGTCGGATTGGATATCCGTAAGCCGCGATTGGCCAAGTTGTTCGGTCTGGTCACAGGACATCATGGGTTGACGACTTATTTGGCCGGGGAAGACAGTTCGGACGAATTTTTGCGTGAACAGGTATTCAATTCCGGCATGCATGCCAATCTGGATGTATTGCCTGCGGGTTTGATTCCGCCTAATCCCGGTGAACTGATTACTTCGGAACGTTTGGACGATGCTTTTGCACGTTTCCGTGAATGGTATGACATGGTGATTGTCGATACTCCGCCTGTCGGTCTGGTGAGCGATACCTTATTATTAGGGCGTCTGGCCGATGCCACTCTTATTGTGTGCCGGTGTGATTATTCGCTCAAACGTAATTTTAATATCGTGAATACGATTCATAAGGAAGGAAAATTGCCGAAGATGAACCTCGTGCTTAACGGGGTGGACTTGCAACAGCGCAAGTATGGTTATTACTACGGTTACGGTAATTATGGCCGCTACGGCCGCTACGGTTCTTACGGTAGCTATGGCGGTTATGGTAATTACGGAGGCTACGGTAAGGAGACGCACACCGGTAAGCAGAGGTCCCGGCACGGAAGCAGTCGTTACCTCCGTGAGGACCATTTCGATGATAAGGATTGATACCTTTATATATATAGGGCATGGAAAAAAAAAGAGATGGTGGTCAGAACCACCATCTCTTTTTCTTCTTTTGTGTTACGGGCTGGTCTTCTTCCCATTCTTCCTGTAACAGTTGCGCCATACTTTTCTTTTCCTTAATCATCCGGTAGATGGTACCCCAATCCGGAAGTCCGCCCACGTTACGGTCGTCAATGAACAGGTCGGCTTTCAACTTGCGGCTGTAATGACGGTTTTTGTCGGTGTCCTCTTCCGGAAAGTCCTTGTTTACGGCATAAAACTCTACTCCTCTCTGGCGGCACCATTCCACGGCCTCATCCAGCAATCGCCCTTCCCGTACGCTCCATAAGATGAGTTGGTGGCGGTCTTCGATGAGCTTTTTCAATGTCTCTACAGCAAAAGGAATCTCACGTCCGATTTCAGGATAACGGTGTTCCACGATAGTTCCGTCGAAGTCTACGGCTATAATCATATTCGTCAAATTAAATTGTTTTTGCAGGCAAAGATAGTTCTTTTTAAAGGTAAAACGAAAAAAAGTCCCTTTTCTTTGTGCTTTTTCAGTCCTTTGTTCGTAATCTGCATAAAGACTCAAAGAAAGACTATACATTAATCTTTAAAAACGTAGAAAAATGAAGAACCGAATCCTTGCAGCTATGGCATTGTGCTGCGCTACTTCTTCAACGATGCCTCTGTGGGCCGCCGAGTATGACGACCCTACGATTGTGACGGTAGAACCCAATCTCGCAACCGACGGGACCGGAGGGGGAAAGTATTATATCTATCATGTGGCTACCCGAAAGTTTATTGCTGCCGGTAATGCTTCCGGTACGCAATTGAGCGTAGATTCCATCGGGCAGGAAATAACCATGGCTTACGGGGAAGAACGTCCTCCGTTATTGGTACAGGAACCGAAGGTGCCGGGTAAAGGTTGGATTTTCAACATGCTGAACGGGCCGTCCAACGGCAACCGTTTCCATGAGATTTATGTGACCGGTACCGGGAGCGCATACGTGGATTGCGGTTCGGACGGCCATACTCTGTGGCAAATCAAAAAGCAGGAAAATGGTTATTATGCGATAAAGATTGTGGATCAGGATCCCGATTTCGGGACGGTTTCCGGGAATGAGATGACGGTGAACGGCGTGTGGGGGGTAAATCCCGGCAGCACGGTGGTGTATCCTTTTGCCGATAAGGATCAGGGCGGTTTCGAGAAAGTAGAGACCGATTGGGCTTTTGTTACGCCCGAAGCTTATTTTGTATATCAGGCTAAAAAGGCTTTGCAGGCCCAGTTGGAGTTTGCACACGAGAACGGTTATACGGATGTGGCAAACTATGTGGCGCTTTACGAAAAAACAGACGCCACGGCTGAGGAGTTGGAGAGTGCTGCGGATGAACTGCAACAGGCTGTGACCGACCGGTTGGGGGCCGGAGCCTCGGAAGAACAGCCCAAATTTACCGATTTATTGGTTAATCCTTCGTTTGATGCAGACAACAGCGGTTGGATTGAGGATGGCGGTTCTCCTACGTTAGGACACCAGAAGAATGACAAATATCAGGACCCGGACGATGAATCTGTGGTAATGGACCAGTTTTGTGAGAAGTGGACAAAACCTGGAGGGACCAGTGCCATACATCTTTATCAGAAGTTCGGAAACATGCCCTCCGGCCGTTACCGTTTGTCGGCAGTGACTCTGGGTTACAATCAAAGTAATTTGAACGATATCCCCCGAGGGTTATATCTCTTTGCCGATGCGTCGAAATATGACGAGAAGTTCAGAGCTGAGGCGCATACGGTGAAATTTTATGGCATAAAGAATGGTACGCCGGGTGGTGCCGACGTGCCGACACCGCGTAAGGTCGTATTGGAGTTTTATTCCCGCGGCGGTGATTTGACGCTTGGTTTTATGACCGAAAACACCAATTGCAACTGGTTTGGTATAGACAATGTGAAGCTCGAATATATGGGTAGCGAAGGCGGATTGGCTGCCGAATTGGCTCGCACGGTAAAAAGTGCAGAGGCTTATTTGCAGGAACAGATAGGAGCCAATGCGCACTTCTCGGCATCGGGCAAGGCGAAGTTTGAAGAAGTCTTGGCCTATGCCGAAGAAGCTGCCGGCAATGCCGGACTGACAGATGACGATTGGGCTGCCGCAATCCGGATGGTGAATGCCCGGAAAGATTCCTTGGCAGTGGATATTGCTACTTATAAAAAACTGAATGACGTGGTGATTCCGGCGTTGGAAAACAAACTTACCGACAGTCCTTACAGTGAGGTAGGCTTGCCTTCTTATGAGGATTACTTGGACAAACTCTACCGGGCCTATGACGATGGTTCGATGGCTCCGGCGGAAATAGACGGAGCTGAGGCATACGCCGAAAAACTGTTTAAGCAAGATGTGGCCGACATGATGGAGAGTGGGGCTACTGACAATGTGACAGGTCTGTTGGTCAACCCGAGCTTTGCAAAGAGCAATGACGGATGGACCAAGACGGGAAACGGCGACTTTAAGAACGAAGGTACGGAAATGACCGAAGTCTGGAATGGCCGGGATTGGGAAGTTTATCAGGACATGACCGGTTTGCCCGAAGGGTTCTATAAAATCACCATGCAAGGCTTCTATAGCCCGAGTTCTCCGACCACGTCCGTATGGCATGGGGCTTGGGGGCTTGAAGGAGACGAAGTGAATAAGGTGAAGGCTTCCGTATTCGGGAATGAAGCCTCTGCCTTACTCCATCATATCGCCGATTTCCCGCGTAACGACAAAATGACAGAAGGAGGTTGGGAGCAGGTGACCGGTACGGCCGATGATAACCTGAATGGCAAATGGCTCCCCACCGATAAAGCTTCATCCCAAGCCTTTTTTAAAGAAAATGCGGAGAATTATCTCAATACCGTCAGTTGCTATGTAGGCGAGGACGGCAAGCTCCGTGTGGGAGTGAAGTTGGCCGGTGTGACCATCAATGAATCATGGGTGACGATGGATAACTTCCAGGTGCTTTATTTGGGATTGGACAATCAGGAAGGTGCAGTGGCAGCCTTACAGGCTAAAATCAATGAAGCCAGACAGGTGGGAGCTGACGGGAGCCTGATACCGTTGGACGTGCAGGAGCTTTTACAGACTTCTGTTTTGGAAGCGGAAGAAGTTATAAAAGGTGAGATTTCCGGTCAGTTGTTCAAAGAAACCATGGCCTCGTTGTCAGCCGCTATAGAACAAGGCCATACATCCATCGAACTCTTGAATAAAATAGACCGTCAAGTGACCCGGTATGATCAGGAATATAATGATGGGGTTTACGATTCGTATAGCCAGGATGATGTAGACGCGCTTTTGAATATTGTTTATGAAGTTATGGATTTCATCGACGGCGGTTCATTCGAGAGTGTGGGGCAGATTGAGCAATACATTGCAGATATGAACAATGCTTACGGCAAGATGAAACAGAGTGCCATCGACTTCTCTGCAGCTTCCAAGGACGAACCTTTAGATGTGACCGAGCTGTTGGAGAATCCGTCGTTCCAGCAGGAAGATGAAGAAGGGAACATGGTGTTCAATTACGATGGTTGGGAGGTAGAGGTTTCCAACAACCCGGACGGGGCTGCGGCCAACGACTCCGTATTCGAGTTCTTCAATAACCTTCAGGCTGATATTCATCAGGGCTTGTATTGTATGAAACAAGGTTATTATCGTGTCAAAGTTTATGGATTCTACCGGTATGGTGACCTTATAGGGGCGGCAATAGCTCATCGTGATGGAACGGAAAAGCTATTAACTTCCTTGTATGTCCAAACGGAAACGGAAGACTTTGCAACACCACTTGCCAGCTTGTTCGAATGTGTACACGATGGCTTGCTCTCGCCTGACGATGCGTTGCTACCCGATTCACTGTTCCCCGGTTCCGATCGTACATACCACTGTGTGGCAGATAAACGTTTAGGGGCACGTGCTGCCATGACATGGGGGTATTATGAAGTGGATAAACCTTTCTATGTGAAAGAAGGCGAATCTGTGGTTGTCGGTGTGCGCAAGGATGACGGATTGGTCAACGATTGGGTCTGCATCGACGACTTCTCCCTTGAATATCTGGGTGACGGTGATGACAATAGACCGGACGATTTCGTGGACAATATTGATGAGGTACTTGTCGGTGGTGAAACGGCTACAGTGGTTGCTTCCGAATGGTACACCATCAACGGTGTGCGTGTTGCCGAACCGAAGCAGCGCGGAATTTATATCCGTCGGGACAAGATGAGCGACGGAACGGTAAAGGCTGAAAAAGTGATGGTGAGATAAATTATAATTAGGTTGTTTTAACTATAAGGTCTATGGGCATAGTCTTTATGTTTCATAGACCTTTTAAAAAAATAATAATGAAAGTATTACATTTTATTGGTTTTTTATTCTTTTTGTGTGTTTGTTATTCTTGTACTAAGGATGAACTAGTGCAAAGTGATGAAGAGGTTGCAAAAGTGAATCAATCGCAGAAGAAAAAATCTTTCGAACCTGATACATGGATGGCGGGAATAGAGATAACGGATTTATTTGGTAGTTCAATCTACAGTTTAATGGAAGATGTCAAAACCAATCGGTTTGCAGCAGTTGGTGTATATGTAAAATATAAAAGTAATCCGGACAAACCTTTTTGTTGGGAATTGGCGATGGATCCGTTAACGGATAATGGTTGGTCGTTATATGTGGAAGAGTATGTGAAGCGATTGTATTTGGTATATAATCAAAAAATAGCTACAGAAGATGATAGAATTGATGTTCCTGTTTTTTATGAAGAACGTGAGCCAATGTGGGCAAAATGTACCTTTTATAAGCAAGGTACTTTTCAAATTACCCCTTTTGACGGGATGGTTTTAAAAATTGTTTTGGGCTTTGATAAAGCTTCTGCTGGGTGTGGTTTTGTTACTACTTATGAGTCTTTAGATTTAGATTTATCTTATTATAATTCATTGCGTGTTTTTAATTTGTTACAGAATGAGGATTTGGAACTTTATCCGAAACGTTGATTAAGAGATGTTGAAAAGGTAGGAAGAAGTCTCTTTGTTTCTTATTTCTATTTGTGTCCCTACACAGTTTTGGGCTGTGTGGGGACACAAAACTGTTAAAAAATGGAGTTTTTCTGCTTTTTTCTTCTTGAATTATTTTTTTAATAAAATACTTCTTGTAATTTTGCTGCCATAATAAATCCTAATAGAAGGACTAATACATTATATTAACTTAATTTTCAAGAAGCATGAAAAACAGATTGCTTGCTTTGATGGCGCTTTGCGGCGCGACTTCATCTACAATGCCTTTGTGGGCATCCGAGAATTGGCCGGATCCGACCTTGTCTTTCGTTGATCCTAATTTGACCCAAGACGAAACGGGCGGTGGCGTGTATTATATCTATCACGTAGCTACCCAAAAGTTCATGACGAACGGTGATTGGAAAAATAACTGGAAGACAGAACTTGTCGTGGGCGATGAGGGGCAAGAGATAACTTTGAGTTACGGTGAAGATTACGAATTAGTCCGTCGTCCCGAGGGCGATCCGGATCGAACGACAGCTAAGGGATGGCGCATGAGTATGATGAACGGGCCAACGAATGGTGGTTATCATGAACTTTTCATCCGCGAGGCTTCCATGGCTATTTGTGTGGATCATAATAAGCAGGGGCATATTTTATGGAAAATCACGAAACAAGATGATGGCAATTACCGTATCAAGATTTTGGATGAAGACACCAAGTTCGGTGTGAATGCCAGCGGTGGATTGTATAAGAATGCTTATATGGGCGTGAACGAGGGTGAAACGGGTGTGAATCCTGTGCTCGATACGAATATGGCCGGATTTGAGAACGGACAACTGGACTGGAAGTTCGTAACACCGGAGGCTTATAACGTATATAAGGCTAAGAAAAAGTTACAGGAGCAGTTGGATGCCGCCGATGTGGCAGGTTTCGATAAAATTGCCGATTATGCGGCACTCTATAATAGAACGGATGCTACAGCGGAAGAAGTAGAGCAAGCTGTAGAGGACTTGAAACTGGACATCTTGGAATTTAAATACAGTTCGGCTACGTCTGGCAAACCGATAGAGGTGACAGAACTGATTTCCCAACCTTCATTTAACGAAAGTACGGATGGATGGGTGACTAAGAGAGAGGGGTCGAGCGGTAATTTCACTCGTAAGGCGGGTGATAAGATGATAGCCAGTGACGGCAAGGAGTGTGAAAACTTCTTTGAGTATTGGATCGATCCGAAAGAAGGTAACCAACCGAATTGGTCCATTACTCAGGAACTGAAGGACTTGCCGGATGGCAAGTATCGTTTAGGGGCTTATATCATGACCAATGTATTGGCACAAGGCGATGTGACTGGTCCCAAGGGACGTTTCCTGATGGCTAAGACGATGGCCGGTGAGGTTCGTAAAGAAGCGGATGTGCCGGCGATTGAAAATCCGGATAAGGCGAACGGCTATTTTGCTCCCTATACATTAGAGTTTTCTGTTATCGGCGGGACGGCTACGATTGGAATGGTCGTAGAAAACGCAAACTCTAACTGGACAGCCGTAGATAACTTTACCTTGCAATATTTGGGAAAGGCCGATGCCGCTACGGTTCGTAGTATGTTGGAGCAAAACATAAAGGATGCGGAAGCCAAATATGCGGAATATACAGGGGCTAATGAACGTTTCAGTGTGTCCGGCCAGCAAAAATACGAAGAGACCATAAAGGCAGCCAAGGATGCGGTGGCCAATGAACAGTTGGATGACGAGACCTTGATGGGATTCATTACTACGGTTCAGCTTCGCATGGACTCCTTAGCTATGGATATTTCTGCATATAAGACTTTGGCACAAAAATCTGCAGAATTGGAAGAAGCTTATGCTGGGACTGAGTACGAGGAAGTGGGACTGCCTTTGTATGAGGATTATTTGGATTTATTAGCTGACGGGCTTGCGCAACGCACGTTCAATCCCAACGAAGTGGACAGCATCCAGCCACGTGCAGACCGGATTCTGAAACAGGCCGTGTTGGAGTCTTTGCAGTCGGAAGATGGCTTGCGTACAGTGACGGGCTTGTTCACCAACATGGATTTCTCGAATGGTACTAATGGATGGACATTGACGGGAAAAGGTGACTTGAAACATGATAATACAGGGGTGGCCGAACTTTGGAATGCTAAAGGAGGCGACGGTGAAGTGTCGCAAGAACTGAACGGCTTGCCTTCAGGTTCTTACAAGATTACGATGCAGGGTTTCTATTCCCCGAGTTCGAACAATTCCAACTCTTGGCAGCAGTCTTGGGGACAGGAAGGTGATACCGCGAATGACATCTTGGGGTCGCTGTTCGCCAACGATGCATCAGTGAAGCTTCATCACGTGATGGACTATCCTTTGACGGAAGAAGAAAAGGGTACGGCCGAGCGTTACGAACAAATCACCTTTACGGACGACCCGCAATACAAGGATAAGTGGTTGGTTCGTCTCAAACCGGCGGTAGCGGAAACGTTTGCGAAGTTCCCAGATCGGTATGTCAACGAGGTGGTTTGCTACGTGGGCGAGGATGGTAAGCTTCGGCTGGGTATCAAAACAGCTACGGCTTCTGTCGATTGGACCGGTACATGGACGGTTTTTGATAAGTTTGAAGTAGAGTATTTGGGAGCTGAAGACATGACCGGCGCCGAGACTTCTATCAATGCTTTGATAGCAACAGCTACGGACATGGTGAATAAAGAGGTTCTCACTACACAAGAAGCCAAGGACGGCCTGAATACAGCCATCGAATCGGCAAACAAGGCTGTGTCTGAAGGTTTGACGTTGGAAGTGTACAATGAGCAAGTGGCAGGTTTGAATGCGGCTATCAAGGCCGGTCAGGAAGCCATTGATGCGGCTACCGCGTTGGAGAAGAGAAACGACAACCATAATGACAAGCTGACTTCTGTAGGTGAAGAAAGTTATGACGCTTATGTTGATACGGACGGTTTTGCGGAACTTGAAAAGGTAGTTTTGGAAATCGAAGGAAAGATAAGCGGTGAGGGCATCTTTGCTTCCATGGAAGAAATCGACGACTATAATGCCAAGATTAACAAGGCTTATACCAAGATGGTGAGTGGGGTCATTGATTTCTCTACCGCGTCTAAGGATGCGCCGGTGGACGCCACAGGTCTGATTATCACCCCGGGTTTCCAAACGCGTACTTTTAACGAAACTACGCAGGTATGGGAAGATGCTTCATCATCGGATGGTTGGACGGCTACCGGTGGTACGGCTACGAGTGGATTGAATTATGAAATCTTTAATGATACTGCTGGAATCCACCAGAAGCTCTACAACATGCCTGCCGGTTACTACCGTTTGGTTTACAATGGCTTCTACCGTGCGGGAGATATTACTCCTGCGGCTTTGTCTCGTCGTGAAGGTGTGGAGCCTCTGAACGCGCAAGTCTATTTGGACGGCAATGAATCCAAGTGGAACAAAAAACTGGTTTCCATCTTCGAGAACTTAAGTGAATATAAATACACGACAGGCGACAAGGCCGTGGCAGATACGTTGTTGACCCCAGAAGATGAAGGTATGTTATATCATTTTATTATTAATGGTGTGAGTGGGGCGAAAATAGTTTTTGAAGAAGGTAAATACGAGGGCGACTTCAGTTTCCGTGTAGAAGAGGGTGAAGAACCGGTATTAGGCGTACGTAAGACAGGTAAGATTACGAACGACTGGACTTGCTTCGACAACTTCAAGCTGTTGTACTACGGGGACGGTGATGCCAACAAGCCGGATGACATCGACGATGCCTTGGATACAAATATTGACGAAGTCGTAACTGACGGTAAGGCAACGGTGGTAAGTTCCGCATGGTACACTATCAACGGTGTACGTGTAGCCGAACCGAAGCAGCGCGGCATCTACATCCGTCAGGATAAGATGAGCGACGGCACGACGAAGGCAGTGAAAGTAATGGTGCGTTAAACCACCGTTATGATATATCAATAAAAATAGGTTCATAGATTAGATTGTAAGGGAGGACGAAGTGATTTCGTCCTCCCTTTTCCGTATCTATCGGCAGCGGTAGCCGTTTTGTGATGAATGAATGTCATCCTTCACCGTAATATTATGTGAGACAATATATTATGGTGAAAGCAGGCTCTTCTGTAGTGGACCTATGGTGAAGGCTTTTGGGATGTCCTTTCACCGTAAGTGTCTGTTTTGCAGCGTGTATGAAGGATGCGAACCCATTTCTCTTTTTTCTCCTTGTAGGGCGTGGAAAAAGCGCAAGATGAAAAGCGTGTTCCTTTCTCATCTGGAATCCATGGGCTGAGAGTGGACTCCTGCCATCAGCATAAATCATTTGGCAGAGGATAGAAAATCATTCAACTGAAGATGAAAAATCGTTTGGCTGAGAACGGAAAATCATTTGGCGCAGACTTTTTTTGTCGCTTTCAGTAAAGAAAGGGGACTGTCCGCCGGGCGCGGCTCCCTATTTCCCGGCGTAATAGTATCTTATGGAAAGCACATACACCCTCACCACCTCTTCGTCGACCGAATAAACGATACGGTGCTCCGAATTGATGCGGCGCGACCAGTATCCGGCCAATTCATATTTTAATGGTTCAGGTTTGCCTATGCCGGTGTATGGATGTTCGGCAATGTCTTTAAGTAAAGCGGTTATTTTGTTCATTATGGCTTTGTTCCCGGACTTCTTCCAATATTCCCTGTCTTTTTCCGCTTGTCCCAGAAATATTATTTCCATAATTCATCAATATTTACGGCCGTCCCTTTACCTTCTTTGATTTCTTCCGCTCCTTTCCTGATGGCGTCCATTATGGCCGGAGATTTTATGATATATTCGGTCTCTTTGATGGAGTTGTATTCGTCCAAAGACATGACAACCACGCTCTCATTGCCCGGACGGTGTACCAACAGCGGCTCGCTGTCATTGATTACCCCGTCAAGGTAATGTTTCAGGTTGTTTCTCAGTTCAGAATAATTTGCAGTCCTCATAACCTTATGTTTTTTATCGTTTGCATAAAGATAAGTACTTATTCTCGTACTTGCAAGCGTCTTCCCTTATATTTTATGGATGTTTTGTCAAGCAGAAAGGCTTGCCATTGGGGTAAAGAATAGCTTGTTTGCGTTAAAAAACGGCTGATTTTGATTTTTTTTTCTTTCGGATTATTCTTTTTATTGAATACTTATTGTACCTTTACGCCCATAAAAATCCTATTAAAAGCGAAACATTATATTAGTATTAACTTAATTTTCAAGGAACATGAAAAACAGTTTACTTGCAGTGATGGCACTCTGTGGTGCAACTTCGTCTACTTTGCCTTTGTGGGCTTCGGAAAAATATCCTGATCCGACTTTAGCTTTTGTCGATCCAGATTTGGAGCAAAGCGAAAATGGGGGAGGGGTGTACTACATCTATCATGTGGCTACCCAAAAATTTATGAACGATGGCAATTGGAAAAATAATTGGGGTTCTGAATTGGTTGTGGCTGAGGACGGTTTAGCTGTGACATTGACATGGGGGCAGGATTATGAGTTGAGCCGCCATGATCCGTCTGCTTCCGACTATAATGCTGCATACGGTTGGCGTATGTCTATGATGGAAGGTCATTCCGATAAGAACTTTCATGAACTCTATTTGTTGGATGGTTCATGTATTTGTGTGGACCACAATGCTCAGGGGCATATTCTGTGGAAAATCATGAAACAGGACAATGGGACTTATCGTATTAAAATAGCAGATGAAGATCCTATTTATGGTGCGAAGAGTGATTATGCCAATTCTTTCATCGGAGTGAATGAAAATGATCATGGAGTGAATCCTTTGATTATCCCTGGTTCCCAAGGATATGAGAAAGCTGAATTCGATTGGAGATTTGTAGAATCGGATGTGTATGAGGTCTATATGGCCAAAAAGAAATTGCAGGTCGCATTGGATGAAGCTGCTGCAGACGGTTATACTCAAGTAGCTCAATATGAAGCGTTGTATAATAGTACTACAGCTACGGCCGAAGAAATAGCAGCGGCAGTTCCTGAATTAAAGCAAGAGGTGGTAAATTGGAAAAGCTCGGCGGCAACTCCAAGCCAGCCTGTTGATTTTACTACTATGATAGAAAATAGTTCGTTTGATGATGGTAACAACGGTTGGGATGTTGTTGGAAGTATTGGTCATCAAGCGGGAACTACTTACGAAACGGCAGACAACCGATATAAAATGGATCATTTCTCTGAGAAATGGGTCTCATCAGGTAATAATGGAAATTTGTCCAACAATCCAATGGATATTTCCCAGACGTTGGAAAACATGCCTACGGGTAAATATCGTTTGACAGCCAATACATTGGGGTATTGGCAGGGTGACTGGCAAAACACAGTACCTAATGGAGTCTATCTTTTTGCCGAAAATGAAGGTATTGAGTATCGTGCTGAAGCTCATACATTAGAGTTTGGAGGAATCAGAGGTACAGAAGGTGTGGTGGCTGAGGCGCCCTCTCCGCGTAATGTTGAATTGGAATTCTTTACGCTTGGTGGTACGATCAAGGTGGGATTTAAGACTGTGAACACGAATTGTAATTGGGTCGGTGTGGATAATTTTAAACTGGAATATTTAGGCATGGCCGAAGGCGGTATGGCTGAAGAATTGCAGAAAGTTATCACAGATGCGGAAAAACTGAAGGAAGAGTATGCAACAGCAACTTATTCGAAAGCAGGTGAGGCTAAATTCGATGAATTGCTCAAGACAGCCAAAGAAGCCGTTGCTAATCCTGATATGGATGATAAGGCTTTAGGGGTGATGCTGACTTCGTTGCAGGCCGGAATGGATACATTGAAGATGGATGTGAATGCCTACAAGACTCTCAATGAAAAAATTAATACATTGAATGAAGAGTGGGAGAATTCAGTCTATGTGGATTTGGATATGCCTGATTATGACCAGTTCCTGACAGATTTGGAAACAGCTTATTCGGGGCGTTCTTTTGATCCTGCCGAGATTGATAGTATTCAACCGCGTGCGGATCGTTTATGGAAAGATGGTGTCCGGCAAGGTTTGAAAGACGGTCTGACAGATAACGTGACTGGTTTACTGTCAAATCCGAATTTCACTGGTAATAACAATGGATGGACTTATAAGTTCGTTTCAGGAGACAATAAATTCAATCATGGCAATGACATGGCTGAGGTTTATCAGACGGTTTGTGATGTATATCAGGAATTGGAGGATATGCCTTCGGGGACGTATGAGGTCACTTTGCAAGGTTTCTATCGTCCATCGTGGAATGGTACCTGCGCGGAAGCCTGGGGGATAGAAGGTGATACCACAAATGATATACTGGCTTATGCATACGGAAACGATACGCAGGAAAAACTTCGTCATGTGTTTGAATGTGTACAAGACACGAATACCGTGAACAATTGCGAACAATTGACAACGGGTGGATCTGAATTAGAGGGAAAATGGGTACCTAATGGTATGGCCAGTGCTGCGGCTATTATGACGGCAAATTCAGATAATTACCGTGTCTCTTTCAAATGCTATGTAGAAGATGATGGTAAGCTTCGTTTAGGTATTACGATTCCTAAAGCCGGTTTGGCTGGCTATTGGGCCTTGTTCGACAATTTCCAAGTGACCTATCATGAAGGTGATATGAGTGGTGCAGAAGGTACACTCAATGCTTTAATAGAAAAAGCTACGGATTTAGTAAATCAAGAAGGATTGACTACCCAAGAAGCTAAAGATGGTTTGCATACTGCTATTGAGGCTGCCAACGAGGCTATGGGGAAAGAATTGACTTTGGAAACCTATACGAAGAATAAAACGGCGTTGAATGAAGCTATCGAGGTTGGGCAGGCGGCTTTGGATGCTGCTGCTGCATTTGAGACTTTGGTAACGGAACAGGTGAATAATTTTGATACAGGGGTCTATGATGATTATTCAGGGGCAGAATATGATGCTTTCCAAGATTTGTTGTTGGATAAGATGCAGCCTGTTCTGGAGAGTTTGGAGTCTGTGGAACAAATAGAGGGATATACAGTGGAAATCAACGAGGCTTATGCTAAGATGGTAGCATCTGTGATTGAGACTTCTACGGCTACTCTTGACACACCGGTTGAGATGACTTCTCTGATTCAAAGTCCGAGTTTTTCGACTAAGGCAGAGAATGGTGTGGATGAAGTCGGAACAATCAAGGGATGGAGCACGAATGGTAATCAAAATGCGTCCGGTGCATTAAATTATGAATTCTGGCAAGTAGAAGGTGCCGATATTCACCAGACGTTATATGCTTTGCCTAAAGGATATTATCGTTTGACTTATAACGGATTCTATCGTGCGGGTGGATTTATCGCTGCTGGTGTGGCTCATCGTGACAGTATAGATGCTCGTAATGGCGAGGTATATTTGGAATCTGGGGAAGGCAAATGGACGGAGAAACTTGCTTCTATCTTTGATAATATCAATGAATATAAGTATTCGAGTGGCGATGTTGTGTTGCCGGATTCCTTGTTCCCTGCGTCTACGAAATTGTATAACTGCATGGTGAACGACGTGACAGGAGCAGATTTAGCCTTTAAGGATGGAAAATATGAAGGCACATTCTCATTCTATGTATCCGAGGCTGGGCAACCGACCCTTTTGGGTGTACGTAAGACTGCTCATTTGGGAGATGATTGGCTGTGTTTTGATAACTTCAAGTTATTATATTATGGTGATGGCGATACTAATAAGCCGGACGATTTCGTGTCTTCTGTAGAGGAGGCAGTTGCCGACGGTAAGGCTACGGTGGTAAGCTCTGCATGGTACACTATCAACGGTGTGCGTGTAGCCGAACCGAAGCAGCGCGGTATCTACATCCGTCAGGATAAGATGAGCGACGGCACGACTCAGGCAGTGAAAGTAATGGTGCGTTAAGTTACTATTGTGATATTTGATTTAGAGGGGGGCTCTCCTTTTTGAGGAGAGTCTCCCCTCTTCTTTTAAGATGTTTGATTTCTTTGAATTATATAGGTGAATGTTTATGAAAATAGTTAAATTGGGCTTATCCTTATTGGTTATGTTGTCATTCTTTGCTTGTAATCAAGATGACATTGGTGAAATGGCGACACGTAGTGATGTCGTTAAAAAGAGTGATATTCCAGATGATAATTGGCATGCGGCATTGGATATAACAGAAGCACTTGATACAGTGTCGTTACAGATTGCTGAAAAAATAAGAAATCATAAAGTCGTGGCACTTTCTGTTTTTGGTGAAGAAGAAAGTGCCGGATATGGACCATCTGATGGATATTTAGGGCTAACTATAGGTGACGATGGACTAACATGTGGGTTTAATGTCTATGTGACAGGGTCCGCCGGAAACAGGATATTTTTGGTATCCCGTGCTTCTTGTTCTCGAAATAGTGCTTTAGAATTTAAAGTTCCGTTTAATACGGGTGCTGATGCAAGTGGAATGATTTGGTTTAGTCCTACAACGAAGGAATGCAGGTTTAGGAGTACTCCTTTTGTAGATCCCAATAAAACTTGTTATTTGTGGATGGTTTTTGCAACAGATTTTATACCTGCGGGATATGGATATTATAAAAGATATCTCCCACGGCATTTGGATCTTAGTAAGGCCTATTGGGAAGCTATATCGCACAGTGAGTATAAACATTTGGATTTAAGTCCGAATGTTAATTATTTCCGATAGCTTTGTTATATGTGGGAACTGAATATAAATCCGTGAAAGTAATGGTGCGTTGAACCACCGTTATGATATATCAATAAAAATAGGTTCATAGATTAGATTGGAGGGGAGGACGAAGTGATTTCGTTCTCCCTTCTCTATTTGCCGTGTTTGTGTTAAAAATAGAGGCTTATCTTCTTTTTTTCATCCGGATTATTTTTTAGATTGAGTATTTATTGTAAATTTGCCCCTTATAAGAAATCCTATTAAAAAGCAAAATATTAGTATTAACTTAATTTCTGTAAGAAGATGAAAAACAGATTACTTGCCTTGGTGGCTTTGTGTGGCGCTACGTCGTCTACATTACCTTTATGGGCGGCCGATTGGGCTGATCCGGAACTGACGTTCGTAAAACCGGATTTGGATGGAATCAAGGGCGGACAAAGGCTTGTGTATTACGTCTATCATGTGGCCAGTGAAAAGTTCATGTCCAATGGAGCGGATTATAACACCACCTTTATTGTTTCGAATACGGGGCAGGAAGTGACGTTGAGTTATGGACCCGATTATGAGTTGATTACCCATCCGCAAGATGCCAACGATTATTCGGCAGCCAAATCCTATCGTTTGTCTTTGATGAACGCACCGAGTAACGGTGGTTTCCATGAAGTGTTTTTGGATCCCGGTATAAAATGTTACGTGGATCACAGCAAGCAAGGACATATCTTGTGGGATATCGTGCCACAGGATAATGGTCTTTATCGTATTCGGGTGAATGTGGATGATCCTCTTTACGGTACCAACAAAACCAACAATGCTGCTTATAAAAATACGTGGATTGGAGTAAATCCTAATACAGATGGAGGGTGGAATGAAGTTATCAATCCTTTGATCCAGCCCGGAACAGCCGGTTATGAAAAAGCTGAGTTCGATTGGAAGTTCGTAGAGCCGGAAGTGTACGAAGTATATACGGCTAAAAAGAATGTGTTGAAGCCGCAATTGGAAGCTGCCGATGAGGCCGGCTATACGAATTATGCGAAGTACAAGGAGTTGTATGAGAGTGACAAGGCTACGGTGGAACAAATAGAAGATGCGGCTGAAGAACTGAAAGATGCTGTGTTGGAATTTAAATACAGTTCTGCTTCCGAAACATCTCCCGCCGATTTGACAGCTATGATTAAGAATGCTTCGTTCGAAAGTGCAGACGGATGGACTTCTTGGCGTGCTAACAACAATAATAATTTCGGCATCGTAACAAAGAATGAGGGCGAAATCGGTACGTCTGACGGCTTTGACTTCCGTACATTCTTTGAAAGATGGGTGGCAACTCCTCCCACGGGTGATTATTACATTGAACAGTCTTTAAGCGAATTGCCAGATGGAAAATACCGTTTGAAGGCTTATATCATGACGCAGCAGACGGCTGAGAACGGCGGTCCAAAAGGTCTTTTCTTGTATGCTAAGACGGTAGCGGGCGAGAGTAAGAAAGAAGCTGATACGCCTTCACCGGACGGTTCTTCTTATGCAGCGCCTTACACGGTGGACTTTTCTGTAATCGGCGGTACGGCTACTGTCGGCATGCGTTCCGAAGGCAGTAAGGACGGTTGGTCTGCCGTAGGTTATTTCACTTTGCAATATATGGGTAAAGCGGGTGCTATTACGATGCGTGATGCGTTGAACCAGAATATTACGGAGGCTGAACAACAATATGCAAACGATATAGCCGGTAAGAAGCATAGCAAGGAAGGCGACAAGAAATATGAAGAAATGATTGCTTTGGCTAAAGAAGCAGTTACCAATAATGAAGTGACTGACGATTCTTTACAATCTATAGCCAATTCTTTGTTACTTCGTATGGATAGTTTGGTTTTGGATGTGAAGGCTTATGAGAATCTGGATGCTAAGATCAATGAGTTGGATACAGAACTGGAGAATTCTATCTATACGAAGGAAGGTGTGGTGTTCGACGATTATGAAGATTATTTGGCTGAATTGGAGGAAGCACGAGATGGCGGTACATTTAACCCGAATGAACTTGATAGTATCCAGCCGCGTGCCGATCGTCTTCTGAAAGCCGGTGTTGTGGCTGCTTTGACTGACGGGCAGACGGATAATGTGACAGGGATGATGACGAATCCGAGCTTTACGAAAAGCAATGACGGATGGACATTCACGAAAAATGGTAATGGTGACTTCAAGAACGATAATACCAATGTATCTGAGGTTTGGAATGGTCGTGAATGGAATGTTACCCAAGAGTTGACAGGTCTGCCGGAAGGTTCTTATCAAGTAACGATGCAAGGTTTCTATTCTCCAAGTTCACAGAACGACAATAAATGGCAGGAAGGCTGGGGACAAGAAGGTGATGAGACCAATAAGATTTTAGCCTCTTTGTTCGGAAATGATGCTTCAACGCCCCTTCATCATGTGATGGATTTCCCGCAGGATGAAAAGTTGACAGACGATATGGACGAAATTACGTGGGATGCGAGTCTGTCTGGCAAGTATGTATGTCATGGAAAAGCATCTGCACAGGCTGTTTTTGAGGCAAATCCGGAAAATTATCTTAGTACTTTGTCTTGCTATGTGGGTGAAGACGGAATACTTCGTGTGGGGATAAAGATGTCTGGTGTGACATGGAATGCCGCATGGGCAGTCTTCGATAATTTCCAGGTTACTTATTTAGGCGCTGATGATATGTCGGGAGCCAAGTCTGCTTTGGATGTACAGATTCAGGCTGCAAAAGATATGTTGGCAGCAGAATCATTAACTACTCAGGATGCCAAGGATGGGCTGAACAAGGCTATTGAGGAGGCTGTGGCTGTGGCAGACAACCTGACTCCGGAAACTTATAAAGAGCATTTCGATGCTTTGACGGAGGCCATGGAATTTGGTCAGGATGCCATTGATGCAGCTACCGCATTGGAAACGAAAAAAGACAATCATGCGGATAAGTTAGGTTCTACGGGAGAAGGTAGTTATGAAGACTACGCCAATACGGAGGGTTTTGAAGAACTTGATGAGGTAGTATTGGAAATAGACGAAAAGATAAACAGTGACGGTATCTTTGCTTCCATGGAAGAAATCGACGGCTATAATGTCAAGCTTGACAAGGCTTACACTAAGATGATGAGTGGTAACTATGATTATGCTTCGGCCAGCAAGGAGGATAAGTTGGATGTTACAGGCTTAATTATCAATCCGAGCTTCCAAAAACGGACTTATGATGCAACTACGGCTGAATGGAAAGACGCTTCATCTGCAGATGGTTGGACGACTACTGGTGGTACAGCTACGGGTGGATTGAATTATGAAATCTTTAATGATAGTTGTGAAATTCATCAGAAACTCTACAATATGCCGGCTGGTTACTACCGTTTGGTTTACAATGGCTTCTATCGCGGAGGGGATATCACTCCTGCAGCTTTGACCCGCCGCGACAGCACAGAGGAAGTGTTGAACGCAGAGGTATATTTGGAAGGAAAAGAGTCTAAGTGGAACAATAAGTTGGCTTCTATTTTTGACAATGTTCAGGAATATAAGTATACGAGTGGCGATAAAGTATTGCCGGATTCTTTGTTCACGAACGAGTATCAAGATTTGTTGTACCATTGTATTGTCAATGATGTTGCCGGTGCAAAGGCTGCTTTTGAAGATGGAAAATATGAAGGTAACTTCAGTTTCCGTGTAGAAGAGGGTGAAGAACCGGTATTGGGCGTACGCAAAATCGGTAAGATTACGAACGACTGGACTTGCTTTGACAATTTCCGCCTCTATTATTATGGAGACGGTGATGCTAACATGCCAGATGATTTCGTATCTTCAGTGGAAGAGGCTGTTGCCGACGGCAAGGCTACGGTGGTAAGTTCCGCATGGTACACTATCAACGGTGTGCGTGTGGCTGAACCGAAGCAGCGCGGCATCTACATCCGTCAGGATAAGATGAGCGACGGCACGACTCAATCCGTGAAAGTAATGGTGCGTTGAACCACCGTTATGATATATCAATAAAAATAGGTTCATAGATTAGATTGGAAGGGAGGACGAAGTGATTTCGTCTTCCCTTTTTTGTCATTCAGGCTGCGCGTTACATCGCCGACCCGCCGATAGCGCCAAGGATGGCACTGGCCACGGCAATGATTACATTAAGCAAGGTGTTCCAAACAGTTTTGTTCATAGGCATTGATGTTTTAAAAGTTAAATTACTGAAGGGCAGTCCGTACCCATATAGAGCGACCAACCTTCTTTTATCTGGCTCATAATGGGCTTCACCCCACATTCCACCCGGCTCATAGCCGCTACCAACGGTGCCATATGCGAAGGGTCGTACGGGTTGAGGCATTTGTCCGGCGGGAAGCCGGTCAGCACACACACTTTCCGGATGTAGTTTCCCGTGTCGTTACCGTCCTCGGGCGGTGCCCATCGGGCAATGATGTCGCGGACCGTGCGTAAACCATATTTGTGGCAATAGGTGCGCAATACGATGAAGGCCGCGCGGTATCCCCATGGCATGCTCCTGAACGTAAAGAACTCCGGGTCGGGCTGTCGTTCGGCCAGTCCTTGCCACAGGTCTGCCGTGCGTCGGATATTGAGAGGGTTGCAGTTACGCAACCCTCTTTGCTTGTTCAGCTTTTCCATTTCCTTCGGGGATTAGATGTCGCCTTCTTCCTCGCTGTCCTCCTCTTCAGGCAAGAAGTCCACCCGTTCGAGCGTGAAAGCCTTGTTGTCGAGCGACATGGCTTTTTTGAGCTTGGTGTTGGGCGTGAAGCAGACGCGGAGCTTGGTGATGTAGGCCGGGTCGTATTTTTCGGCCGTGTCGCTACCCAATCCGTTGGCCACGGTACGGAAACTGCCGATGTCGCCCAGATGGACACGTTTGCCTTCCTGCAGAGCATAGATGATTTGTTCCTGCAAGGCCGACAGAACGGCCAAACAGTCGTGCCGCGTGACGGTACAGGTGCCGCTGATGCGTGTGGCAATCTCCTCGATTCCGATTTTGGAGAGGTTGACGATGAAACCGTAATACTTGCCCGGTGCTTCCGGGTTGCGCGGGTCTTTGCGTTCGATGACTTTGTAGTTCATAATGTTTTTGTTTTTAAAAGTTTGTTTTTTGATTTTGTAACTCTCTTGTCGTCCGGATGACAATGCAAAGGTATGTTGGCCCGGCGGAAGGGGTGTGCATTATTGCACATTCGTGCACGTTTCTGCCGTTTTCTGCGCAAAAATGTGCATTTCTGCCTGTTTTATAGTGGCTTTCCTCTTTCGTTACCTACATGTTGCGGTTCGAGTCGTACGGCCATTCGCGGAAATCGTCGTCCGTCTCTTCCGGCTTGCCGAGGATGTCGATGACCATTTCGTATTGCCGGGGCGTGAAGCTCCGTTGCCTGATGCCGAAGTGCAGTGCCGTGAGGCGTGCCCACAGGTCGCGTTCGGCCCGTAATACTTTGAACAGCCTCCGTCGTGCGTTCCGTTCGGTGGAGTCGGGAAAATACAAAGTTGCCAGTCTCGTCACGTCGTACAAATTCTTTTTCATAATACATTTCTATTTGTTAGTTAATAAAATGGTTATAAAATCCGGCCCGGGAGGCCGGATGTATTTCATGTTTCCGGTTAATGTGGCACTTGCCCGTACGCAGGGCTGAATTTTAAATATTCCTTTTTATTTGCTTGTGTTGTATGAATTTCGTAATTTTGGACGATTTTTTACGGATGGGATATGGAAAATAAATTGTTCCGTTTTACGGATATATTCAAGGAAACCTTGTGGGGAGGACACCGCATACTCCCGTTCAAGGGATTGAAAGCCGATGAACGGCTGATAGGTGAGAGTTGGGAACTGTCCGGCATTCCGGGCAATGAATCGGTTGTGGCAGGCGGTGCGTACGACGGGATGACCCTTACGCAGTTGGCCGAGAAGGGCGGAAGCGCTTTGTTGGGCGAGGAGAACTTCAAACGTTTCGGTACACGTTTTCCCTTGCTTATCAAATTTATCGATGCGGCCCAGCCCCTTTCCGTGCAGGTGCATCCGGATGACGAGTTGGCGCAGCGTCGCCACGGCTGTCCGGGCAAGACGGAGATGTGGTATGTGGTGGACGGAGCACCGGGAGCCTATCTGTTGGATGGGTTCAGCCGGCAGGTGACAGCGGACGAATATGCGGCGCGCGTGGCCGACCAGACTCTGCCCGAAGTGCTCCGGCGCTATGACGTGCGTCCGGGCGACGTATATTATTTGCCGGCCGGGCGGGTGCATAGTATCGGTACGGGTTGTTTTATCTGCGAGATACAGCAAAGCAGCGACGTGACCTATCGGATTTATGATTTCGGACGCGTAGACAGCGAAGGGCGGCCGCGCCAGCTCCATGTGGAAGAAGCCAAGGAGGCGATAGACTACGCCGTGACGGAGCCGGAGACGCGTCGCGAAATAGAGGCCAATGTGCCGGCCGAACTGGTAAGAAGTCCGTTTTTCACGACCAGTGCTTACCGGTTGACCGAGCCGATGACGTGCGATTACGCCGATTTGGACAGTTTTGTCATTTTGATTTGTACGAAAGGAGTTTGCCGGGTGTCCTGCGGTGAAGAAGAAGTGAAGCTCACGGCCGGGCATACGCTTTTGGTGTCGGCCGAAACGGAGAATGTGACGCTTGCGCCTGAAGGCGAGACTACGATATTGGAATCATACGTGTAATTCAAAACCATTTCTATCTTATATGAATAAAATCAGCATGAAAATTTTCATAGTGTGGGCCGTGGCCGCCATGTGGTTTGCCACATCTTGTACCTCTTATAAGACCGTACCTTATATGATCAACAGTGCGGAGGTCGACCTCGATTCGAGTGCCGTGCTTTATGAGGCGCGTGTCATGCCTAAGGACGAACTGACCATCACGGTGAATTGTCCGGAAGACGCCGAAGCGGTCATCCCTTTTAACCTGACGGCTACACCGGCTGTGGGACAGGGACGTGGGACGTTGACCTCGCAGCCTACTTTGCAGACTTTTCTGGTGACGAACGAAGGTACCATCAACTATCCGGTTCTCGGCACATTGAAAGTGGGAGGGATGACGGTGAACCAGGTGGAAGACTTGATCGCTTCCAAAATCGAGGGTACTTATCTGAAGACCCGGCCGGTGGTGACGGTACGTTTGAGCAATTATAAGATCTCGGTGTTGGGCGAAGTGACCAGTCCGGGTACTTACACTGTGCCTTCCGAGAAGGTTTCGATTTACGGGGCTTTGGCCTTGGCCAAGGACATGACCGTTTACGGACGTCGCGACAATGTGAAACTCATCCGTGAGGACGCTACGGGAAAGAAGACGATTCACGAGTTGGACCTGAACGATGCCAATATCATTAAGTCGCCATATTTTTACTTGCAGCAGAACGACGTGCTGTATGTGACGCCCAACAAGACGAAGGCCAAGAACTCAGATATCGGTTCGAGCACGAGCTATTGGGTAAGCTCTATCAGTATCCTGGTGTCTATCGCTTCGTTGGTGACCAATATTTTGCGATAGCCTTACGTAGGGATAAAATCCGGACACCCTAAAGTCCGTTTTTTAATCGGTGCAGAACCGTAAATCAATCTGCGCCAAACGGAAAATTAATCTCAGGCGAACGATTTTCCGTTTGGCGCAGATTGTTTTTTCTTTTTAAGCAGGTTGCTTACTTGTTTGTTATCAGGCATTTCCATTTCTTGTTTTTTTTGATTTTTCGTATGCTGGTACTTGATTTTTTTATAACTTTGCAGCATTCACACTAAACACTATAACATTATTTGAATTATCATGAGAAAAGTAGCATTGATTACCGGTATTACGGGTCAGGACGGTTCCTATCTGGCCGAGTTTTTGGTTGAAAAAGGATATGAGGTGCATGGCATCATGCGCCGTTCCTCTTCTTTCAATACCGCACGTATCGAGCATTTGTATTTGGACGAATGGGTGCGCGACATGAAGAAGAGCCGTCTGGTGAACCTGCATTGGGGCGACATGACGGACAGCAGTTCGCTGATTCGGATTATCAGCGACATCCATCCCACGGAAATCTATAACCTGGCTGCACAGAGCCACGTGAAAGTGTCGTTCGACGTGCCGGAATACACGGCCGAGGCTGATGCCGTGGGCACGCTCCGCCTCTTGGAGGCCGTGCGTATCTGCGGGCTGGAGAAGACTTGCCGCATTTATCAGGCTTCCACGTCCGAACTGTTCGGCAAGGTGCAGGAAGTGCCGCAACGGGAGACCACGCCTTTCTATCCGCGTTCGCCCTACGGCGTGGCCAAGCAATACGGTTTTTGGATAACGAAAAACTATCGTGAGAGCTACGGCATGTTTGCCGTGAACGGAATCTTGTTCAATCACGAGAGCGAACGCCGTGGCGAGACTTTCGTGACGCGTAAGATTACGTTGGCGGCCGCCCGTATCGTACAGGGCTTCCAGGACAAACTGTATTTGGGTAATCTGGATGCGCGCCGCGACTGGGGGTATGCCAAAGATTATGTGGAGTGCATGTGGCTGATTTTGCAGCATGAGACGCCGGAAGATTTCGTCATCGCCACGGGCGAAATGCACACTGTGCGCGAGTTCTGTACGTTGGCGTTCCAGAACTTGGGCGTGGAACTGAAGTGGGAAGGCAGCGGCGTGGACGAAAAAGGTATCGACGCGGCTACGGGCAATGTGCTCGTGGAAGTCGATCCGAAATATTTCCGTCCGTGCGAGGTGGAACAACTCCTCGGCGACCCGACAAAGGCCAAGACCCTTTTGGGCTGGAATCCCACGAAGACGACATTCCCCGAACTGGTGCGCATCATGGTGGAGCATGACATGAAATTCGTGAAGAAACTGCACCTGAAAGCCCAGTTGGATAAAGAATAAGACGGCTATGTTGGATAAGAATGCTAAGATATATGTGGCGGGACATCACGGATTGGTGGGTTCCGCCATTTGGAATAACCTGATGCAGCGGGGGGACACGAATCTGGTAGGCCGTTCGCACCGGGAATTGGATTTGTTGGACGGCGCGGCTGTGAAGGCTTTTTTCGACGAAGAACAGCCGGACGCCGTGGTGTTGGCTGCCGCCCACGTGGGAGGCATCATGGCCAATTTGCAGTATCGTGCGGATTTCATCTACCAGAACTTGCAGATACAGCAGAACGTCATCGGCGAGAGTTTCCGTCACGGGGTGAAGAAGTTGCTCTTTTTGGGCAGTACGTGCATTTATCCGCGCGAGGCTCCGCAGCCGATGAAAGAAGAGGTATTGCTCACGTCTCCGTTGGAATATACCAATGAGCCGTATGCCATCGCCAAGATAGCGGGGCTGAAGATGTGCGAGAGTTTCAACCTGCAATACGGTACGAACTACATCGCCGTGATGCCGACAAACCTTTACGGGCCGAACGACAATTTCCATTTGGAGAACAGCCATGTGTTGCCGGCCATGATTCGTAAGATTCATTTGGCCAAGTGCCTGAACGAAGGGGACTGGGAGGCTGTGCGCAAGGATATCGGTCTGCGTCCCGTGAGCGTGGTGTGCGATGGTGTGAAGCGGGTGGTGGACGCCGCTTCTGCCGAAGCGGACATCCTCGACGTGCTGGCGCATTACGGCATCACGCCGGAGGCCGTGACGTTGTGGGGTACCGGCAAACCGTTGCGCGAGTTCCTTTGGAGCGAAGAGATGGCGGATGCCAGCGTGCACGTGCTGTTGAACGTGGATTTCGAGGACACGTATGCACCGGGCGAACGGGATATCCGAAACTGCCACATCAACGTAGGGACGGGCAAGGAGCTGTCCATCCGCGAAGTGGCTGAGAAGATTATGGCTGAAATCGGTTTCAAGGGCGAATTACGTTGGGATGCCTCCAAACCGGACGGCACGATGCGCAAGCTGACGGACGTGACGAAGCTCCACCGTCTCGGCTGGCACCACACGGTGGAGATAGACGAAGGGGTGCACCGTTTGTATGAATGGTATCTGAAAGGCATCTGTATCAATCATCAGGGACACTAATATATATAATAAGGTATAGGATATGAAAAAGTTGTTGTCGCTTCCGCCGAATTTGGTGGCGTGCTTCCATGAGGTAGAGCGGGCCGACCGGAAAGAGTGGTTTTGTACGTCGGACCCCATCGGGCATAAATTAGGTTCGGGGGGAGGAACGGCATGGCTGTTGCAGGCCTGCAAGGCGTCCGAGACGGACGAAGGAGAAACATTTGCGGCGTGGCTGTCGCGTGAGAAACGCATCCTGCTGCATGCCGGAGGGCAGAGCCGGCGTTTGCCGGCCTACGCGCCTTCGGGGAAAATACTGACTCCGGTACCGGTGTTCCGATGGAAGCGGGGACAACGTCTGGACCAGAACCTGTTGTCGCTGCAATTACCCCTTTACGAGCAGATTATGGAGCGTGCGCCGCAGTCGTTGCACACGCTGATAGCCAGTGGCGACGTGTATATCCGTACCGACCGGCCTTTGCAGGACATCCCCGAGGCCGACGTGGTGTGTTACGGGCTGTGGGTGGACCCGAGCCTGGCTCAAAACCATGGGGTCTTCGTATCGGACCGCCGGTCGCCGGAGAGGTTGGCTTTCATGTTGCAGAAACCCAGTGTGGCCGAGTTGGGCGCACTGATGAGTAAGCACTTGTTCCTGATGGACATCGGGATTTGGCTGCTGAGCGACCGGGCGGTAGAGCTGATGGTGAAGCGTTCTTATCGTGACGGCCGGTTGTCATTTTACGACATGTACTCTGAGTTCGGCCTGGCGTTGGGCGACCGCCCTACGTTGGACGACCCGGATTTGAACAGCCTGACGGTGGCCATCTTGCCTTTGGAAGGGGGGAGTTTTTACCATTACGGGACGAGCCGCGAGATGATTTCTTCCACGCTGGCCGTGCAGAACATCGTGACGGACCAACGGGAAATCATGCACCGCAAGGCCAAACCCCATCCGGCCATGTTCGTGCAGAATGCCGAAGTGGAAGTGACGTTGGAGGCCGCGAACTCGGAACTTTGGATAGAGAACAGCTTCGTGGGGCGCGACTGGACATTGGCGTGCCGCAACATCATTACGGGGGTGCCTGAAAACCGTTGGCCGCTGAAGTTGGCCGATGGTTTGTGCATCGACGTGGTGCCGGTAGGCGAGGAGGCTTTTGCCGCCCGTCCTTACGGTTTTAACGATGCCTTCAAGGGTAGCCTGTCGGATGGGGCGGTCTTGTATCAGGGCATGCCCGTGACGGAGTGGCTGGCCGGGCACGGCCTGAAACCGGAAGACATAGAAGAAAACCATGATTTGCAGGCGGCCCGTTTGTTTCCTTTGTGCGACAATGTGGAGGATTTGGGACGGGCGATGCGTTGGATGACCACCGAACCGGAACTGGAAGAAGGACGGAAGGTATGGCGGTCGGCCCGTAAGATGTCGGCCGACGAACTGTCGGCGTATGCCAATCTGCATCGCCTGACGTGCCAACGTGAGGTGTTCCGGACGAGGAATCTGCCTTTGTTGGCTGCCCATTATGAGCGCAGCGTGTTCTATCAGTTAAATCTGGACGAAGTGGCTCGCGGTTATGCCGCCGGGAGCTTGCCTTTGCCGGATGTGTTGTCGGAGAGTGCCGACGGACTGACGCGCATCAGCGATGCGATGTTCCGTGCCCGTGTGGCTGACTTGAAAGGTGAAGACGGACGGAAATATGAAGAACAGGCTTTCGGATTGATGCGCAAGATGCTGACCGGCACGGCCTGTGCGGTCCGGCAGTCGCCCCGTTTATCGGTTTATGCAGACCAGATCGTGTGGGGGCGCAGTCCGGTGCGTATCGACTTGGCCGGAGGATGGACGGACACGCCGCCCTACAGCCTGATGGAGGGCGGGAACGTGGTGAACCTCTCCATCGAACTGAACGGGCAACCCCCGTTGCAGGTGTACGTGAAGCCTTGCCGGGAACGCCATATCGTGATGCGTTCCATTGATTTGGGCGCGATGGAGGTGGTGCGTACGTATGACGAACTTGCGGCCTTCAATAAGGTAGGCTCTCCTTTTTCCATTCCGAAGGCAGCGTTGGTGTTGGCCGGTTTCCACCCGGATTTCAGTGCGGAAGTCCATGCGTCGTTAGAGGCGCAGTTGGAGGCTTTCGGGGCGGGTATCGAGATTACATTGCTGTCTGCCATTCCGGCCGGTTCCGGACTCGGGACAAGTTCTATTCTGGCTTCTACCGTGTTGGGAGCCGTCAATGACTTCTGCGGATTGGGATGGGACCGTTATGAAACGGGCAACCGTACGCTTGTGCTGGAACAGTTGCTGACTACGGGTGGAGGTTGGCAAGACCAATACGGCGGTATCTTGCAGGGCGTGAAATTGCTTCAGACCCAACCGGGGGCTTGTCAACAGCCTTTGGTGCGCTGGTTGCCCGACTACGTGTTTACTGCACCTGAGTACCGAAAATGCCATTTGTTGTATTATACCGGCATTACACGTACGGCCAAGAACATCCTGGCGGAAATCGTGAAAGGGATGTTCCTGAACGAGACCGGCCGTTTGGAGTTGTTGGGCCGGATGAAGACACATGCCTTGGATATGTACGATGCCATACAGCGGAACAGTTTTGAGGAGACCGGCCGTTTGGTCAGGAGGTCATGGATGCAGAATTGCCGTTTGGACGCGGGGACGAATCCTGCGGCTGTCCGTGCGATTATTGAGAAAATAGACGACCTGTGCCTGGGGTATAAGTTGCCCGGTGCGGGGGGCGGCGGTTTCCTTTACATGATGGCCAAGGACGAAGAGGCGGCAGCCCGTATCCGGAAAATCTTAGTACAGGAGGCGGTGAACGACCGTGCCCGTTTCGTGGAGATGAGTTTGTCGGAAAAGGGATTGGAAGTGAGCCGTAGCTAAGGTTTATCCTTTCTTTCTTGCCGATAGAAAAACGTGCGCCCCCGGAAACTATAAAGGCTTCCGGGGGCGTATGTCTTCGTGGACAGGACGGCGGATTACCGGTCCCTGTACATGTTTTCGTAATACTTCTGGTAGTCTCCGCTCGTCACGTTGTCCATCCATTCCTGATTGTCGAGATACCAACGGACGGTTTTCTCGATGCCTTCTTCGAATTGCAGGCTGGGTTCCCAGCCCAGTTCGTTCTTCAGTTTGGTGGAGTCGATGGCGTAGCGTAAGTCATGCCCCTTGCGGTCGGTCACGTAAGTAATCAGGTCGAGCGAATAGCCTTCCGGGTGGCCGAGCAACCGGTCTACCGTACGGATGACGACTTTGATGATGTCGATGTTCTTCCATTCGTTGAAGCCGCCGATGTTGTACGTCTCTGCCACCTTGCCCTTGTGGAAGATTACGTCAATGGCACGGGCGTGGTCGATGACGTAAAGCCAGTCGCGCACGTTTTCCCCCTTGCCGTAGACCGGGAGGGGCTTGCGGTGGCGGATATTGTTGATGAACAGTGGAATCAACTTTTCCGGGAATTGGTAAGGACCGTAGTTGTTGGAACAGTTGGTTACGATGGTCGGCATGCCGTAGGTGTCGTGGAAAGCACGGACGAAGTGGTCGCTGCTGGCTTTGGAAGCGGAGTAGGGACTGTGCGGGTTATATTTCGTGGTTTCCAGGAAGAATGCCTCGCCGTATGCCAAGTGATGTTCCGAAGATGAGGCCGTAGTGGTGAAGGGCGGTTCGATGCCTTCGGGATGCGTCAGTTCCAATGCCCCGTACACTTCGTCGGTCGAAATGTGGTAGAAGCGTTTGCCCTCGTAGCCTTCCGGCAGGGATTCCCAATACTCTTTGGCCGCTTGGAGCAGGCTGAGCGTTCCCATGACGTTGGTACGTGCGAAAGTGAAAGGGTCTTTGATGCTCCGGTCCACGTGGCTTTCGGCGGCCAGATGGATGATGCCGTCCACATGGTATTGCCGGATGAGTTCGCTCATCTTGTCGAAATCGCAAATGTCCGCTTTGACGAAAGTATAGTTCGGCCGGTCTTCGATGTCTTTCAGATTGGCCAAGTTTCCGGCGTAGGTCAGCTTGTCCAGGTTGATAATATGGTAGTCCGGATATTGGTTGACGAAAAGGCGTACCACGTGGCTGCCGATGAAACCGGCTCCTCCGGTAATGATGATATTTCTTTTAAAATCCATGATGTGCTGCATTATTGATATAAGTTTTCTGAATAATCAAACAACCATTCGGCATCTTTCAGGCGAGGATGATGCTTGTCCTTTTCCGACAGGATGATTTTGTCGGAAGGAATGCGCCAGTTGATGTCGAGGTCTGGGTCGTCCCATGCCAGTGCTCCTTCGCTTTGCGGGGCATAAAAGTTGTCGCATTTATATTGGAAAATAACTTCCGGCGAGAGCACGCTGAAGCCGTGGGCAAAACCGCGGGGGATAAAGAACTGGCGATGGTTTTCTTCTGTCAGCTCTACGGCTACGTGCTGGCCGAACGTGGGCGAGCCTTTGCGGATATCCACGGCCACATCCAATACGGCACCTTTGATGACGCGTACCAGCTTGCTTTGTGCGTATGGCGGTTTTTGAAAATGAAGACCGCGCAGTACGCCGTAACTGCTCTTACTTTCATTGTCTTGTACGAAATGTACGGTGCGGACTAACCGGTCGAAATCCCGTTGTGAGAAAGATTCGAAAAAATAGCCTCTTGCATCGTTGAACAACCGAGGTTCGATAATCACTACGCCTTCGATGGCGGTTTGAATGACTTCCATAATAAATAGTAAACTTTATTGTGTGCAAAGATAGTTTTTTTTATCGAAAGGTAGCGGACTTTAGGATAAAATCGTATATTTGCAAGAATGAAAAATATTTAAATGATTACATCATGGAGACTTGTCATTGGGTTTTGGTCGGCTGGTTGATTTTTGACTTGCTGGTGTTTATATGGGCATGGTGGGATAATTTGTATTATTCGCACGATATGAAAAATAAGTTCAAACGTCTGAAAGAGACGTTGACCGAAGAATAGAATGATATGCAGGCAGGATATAAGTTTCTCGTGAGGATGCTGTGCGGGCTGTGTCTGGTCGGAGGATTTGCAGCCTGTCAGAAAGTGGATTTACCTTCGGAAGAGGGGGAGGATACGGAACAACCCGGGCAAACGGGCGATAAGCCGGGGAATGAAGGCCATGAACCGGGAGGGGCAGACGAAGCGGAAGACGAGGTTCCTCTGCCGCCTGAGTATGAGGGGGCCTGGACGGTAGCCGGGATATTATCGGAGTATGAAGGGGTAGACTTGGATACGGATTATGAGGAAATGGTCGTGGGGTATATCGTAGGGGCGTGTGACGGTACGATGAAGAATGCTCTGTTTACGATTGACGAGATACGGGCTGCCGGCGTAAATACGAATCTTCTGATAGCGGATTCGAAAGATGAAAGGGATGCTTCGCGTTGCATGCCGATAGAGCTTAAAAAGGGTACGGATGTGCGGGAAGAAGCCAATCTTGTGGATAATCCGGAGGTCTTGGGGCGTCGGATAGGTTTGTTGGGATTGGTGAAGACTTATTTCAAAGTGGTCGGACTGAAAAACGTGGCTTATCATGAGTGGCTGACGAATGGCGGGGACGTGGAAGAGCCGGAGCCGGAACCCGAAGAACCGGAGGAGCCAGAAGGACCTGAAGAATCGGAAAAACCAGAAAAACCAGAAAAGCCCGAAGAACCCGAAGAACCGGAACCTACTCCCGACCCAGATCCGGAACCGGGACCGATTCAGAAAGATACGATAATTATAGACTCACAGCCGGGACATATAGAAGGTGGTCGGTCGATTGGACATAAATGATAACACCATGGAAGTCAGATGTTTTTTATATAGTTGTATTCTCCTGTTGGGTTTAGGAGGAGAAGTCGTTTCAGCACAAACCTTCAGGCGTATAAAGAATGTTCGTGAACTGGAGGACGGTGCGCATTATGTATTGGCCGGATATTGTGCGGCACATCCAGACTCGTTGTACGTGATGGCATCGCAGGATAAAACCGGTACGGGGAAGAAAAACCGCGCTGCACGCAAGCTTCCCTTAGACAAAAACGGAAGAATCTATATCAATGACGGCGGAACGGCTATTTTTGAATTGTCGGTAGAAGGGAAGGCTTATGCGTTTCGTGATATAGTTTTGGATGCATGGTTAGCCTATACTACCGGACGTGTGCAAGAGTATGCTTCTTTATTGACTTTGACAGATGAGGAATTGACTCGTTTGCCTGCTAAGCCCAATAATAAATATAGTAATAGGTTTGAAATCATTCCGTCAGCCTCAGCTCGTTTGTCAAAAACGCCCTTATATACGAAAGAGGACATTTTTACGTCTGTTTCTTCTAAAAAACAATTCGGCCTGATGCCTGTTGGGGGTATTTCTTTTAAGTTATGCGAACAGGATGTAGGTGATTCCTTATTTATATATAAAGAAGAGGTGCAATCACCAACATTGGAAAGAAGAGAAGACGGCGACTGGACTTTCAAAGGAGACTGGCTGGCTGATTCTTTGTTTGCATTGGATTATGCTCAAGCCCGACGGATAGATTTTACCGAAATAGCCCTACCACAAGGGAAAAGTATGGTGAGCGACGGGAAGATGCCCAAAGGATATGTCTGGACCTACGTGCGTAAGGGAGAGGCCGGACGTTTGCCGGAAGGATGGTCCAACGTAGTTGAAATCGACCGGAAGGATGAGGGCATACAAGGAAATGCTGTGACTCGGATGGTGGGGTGTGACAGTTGTACCTTAGGACCTAAATATACCTTCACGGTACCGGAAGAAACGGGAATCGTGTGGTACAGGAAGGCGGAGAATGATGGAGGGTGGCTGACTGTAGGTTTGCCGTATGCCGTGAAGAAAGTGGCTTGGGAAGATGCGGATGGGGAAACCATAACGTCGGAACGCCTTTGTTTTGAAGAGATAACCGGTGACGGAGCCGTATTCCGGGAAATGGAAGCCGATGAGGCATGGCAAGCCGGAATGCCGTATCTTTGGAGACCTTCGGAACCTCGTGAATCCGTAGTCTGCTTTTATGGAGAGGACACGGTCGTGCAACCTCAGGAGAGTGACGTAGAAACAACGGACGGTTTTTATGCCGTGTTCGGTCGGTATGATATTAAAGATGACGGGAAGACCGTATTTCTGTTGGATGACAGCGGTACACGTTTTGTGCGGGCTGCTGCTGGAAGCTGGGTGGCACCCGGTAGAGGGTATTTGGTGTATACCGGAACCGCTTTTCACTCTGTGCGTTTGATTGAAAATGAGTTGCCTGCCGGGGCGGAGGGGATAGAGACTCGGATGGGCGGCTGCCTTTTGCCGGTTTATGGAACGGATGGCATAAAGAGGGGAGAGATTTGTCCCGGTGGACATATTCCGGAGGAATGGCCTGAAGGCATGTATATCACTCCGTTCGGGAAAATGATAAAGAAGTAGGGACTTCCGGTTATTATTTACTGAACAGTTCGAAGGTAATTTTATATCCGAAGCCTATTTGTTTGAAGTTTTCCAGAGAGAGGAACAGTCCCATGTCGAACACGAAGGTCCCGATACCGTAACCCAATTCGAAATAAGGCCCTAAATGGTCCATGGTGAGCATGTTGAGGTATAAACGTTCGTTCTGTACATGGTTAGTGTATTTGATAAGATGGCGTAGCACAAGAAACGGGGCTTCGTAAGAGATGTGTCCTCTGACGTAGTAGGGAGATGCGTTATACCATCGGCCGTTTAAAGCTTGGAATACTCCTCCGATTTCGTCGTTCCATCCTTCGGGGAGGTTACTTTTGCGGAAGTTGACGAAATCTACGAAATAAGTTTCTTCCTGATTGGTGAACAGTCCCATTCCGATACGGTAATACAGGTTGGAGAGGAGGCCCGTACGGATGTGGTGTTGCATGTCGAATTCAATGCGTTCATAAACGCCTGTACTTTTGAATATGTTCCTGAGTCCACGCTCGTAGTCCACGATGAAAGTCGGGAAACGGGACTTCAGGTTGATTTTCTGCCGGCCGTTCATGTAATAGTATTGGCCGGGAGTCCATTCCACCCGAATGCGCGGTGCGAAACTGTTATACTGCGGCCGTATGTTGGCCTGTAAGCCTTCTGCCACGTTTTCCGGAAGTTCCACTTGTCGGAAACTTTCTTCAGGATGCTCGGCCGGTGTACGGCGATGGAACATGAATCCCAGTCCTACGGATAGGCCGTTGGTGATTTCGAGGTGGTTGCTGATTTCAAAATTCAAGTCTTTGAAAAGGTCCAGGTTCAGTTTGTCGAAGTCGATGATGCTGTCCGATGGAATCTTTTTGAGTTCATCGATAATGCGGCTGTTCCCGATGCGGTTGCCGTTTCCGACGTTGACTTTTACCGTTCCCATGTGTTCCGGCCAATATTGGTATTCGGCACCTACATTCCAATAAAATTCGTTGTGAGTGAAGTTATATCCTAAGCGTGTCCCGACGTGAAGGGATTGGCTGTTTCGGAATGTGGTGTTGAATTTCAAATCTTGCCGGTAGGCGATGCCGGTCGTTTTGCTGTAACTGAACATCAGCGGATTGATGAAGGGAGAGTTTTGCAACGTGGCATTGTTGCTTAGTTTCCAGTCGCTATCGGTCAGGAAGAAGTCGCCCACCGAGCCCCAGATGTTTTTCTTGAAAGGCTGGGTCGTTTCTTTCTGTATGTATTTCATGGAATCCATCCGTGCCTTGTACCTTTTATATATATACAGTTCGGAGTTGTCCAAAGGAGTAGGCCGCAGAGAGTCGAAACGGGCAAAGTCCTTTGTATAGGCCTGACGGTCGCATTGTAGGGAAAAAGATGCGGTGAGGTTGTAGTTCGGTTTGGAAATGCTGTCTTCCGGTGTGTTGCGACGGTGATGTATTTCCTTATAAGTCAGGCTGGATTCGTAATATCCTTCCATGATATTGAAAGCAAAGGCAAACGATGCGTTGATGTCGTTTTTCACCGGCAGATATTCCGTGTCGGTACCGATGTCTCCCATGGTGATGCGGCAATCGAAAAGCAACAAATCGGCTTGTCCTTTGAATGAAATCTCGCGTACGCTCCATACTCCTTCCGTAATCGTCATTCTTCCGTCCAATAACTGGAAGCTTTTGTTACGGGGGATAAAACGAATGTGGTATTCGATGCGTTGTTGCCGGTCGCACGACACGGAGTCGATGGCGTAGCGGTAGTATTTATTGCTGTTGGGAGCCAAAGGGGAGAGCAGGCGTTGTCCCATCAGGTAAGGGGCATAGATATTGACGTTGAAATAATCCGTAATGCCCGGTATTTCACGAGCCTCGCCCAACGTGCCGGTATAAGCCTTGATTTTCTGGTCGTATATGTTGGGAGCGGTGTAGTGCAGGTCGCTGTATGTCTCTACGATAAAACGGTTGGCGTCTTTCGGAGTTCTGAACAATCCCGGAATGAAACGGAATCCCCGGTTTTTCTTGATGATATCCAGTTGGGCTTTGATGTATAACTCTGCGCGGTATTCGTGGATGAAGTCCATATATTGTGAAGCGGCATGGTGCATCCGACTGATGATGGAGTCGGCGGCTTCCAAGCGCGCTTGCATCACCAGAGGAAAGGACAGCATGCATCCCCACAATATATATCGTATGAAACTCACGTTTATCGGTTTTCAAAGTGATACTGGCAAAGATAATAATAAAAATGGATATTGTGTATCGCTGTTTTTTCTTAATTTTGTGCCCAAATTCACATACACGATATTTATGGGCGGTTTTTTCGGCGTCATCTCAAAGACGCAGTGCGTGGCCGATTTGTTTTACGGCACAGATTATAATTCTCATTTAGGTACGCGGCGTGGCGGATTGGCCACTTATAGTAAAGAGCATGGTTTCATCCGCTCGATACATAATTTGGAGAGTACTTATTTCCGGACGAAGTTTGAGGACGAGTTAGGGCAGTTTAAAGGGAATGCCGGTGTCGGTATCATCAGTGATACGGATGCACAGCCTTTGTTGATGAATTCGCATTTGGGGCGTTTTGCGATCGTGACGGTAGCGAAAATCAATAATGCGGAAGACCTGGCCGCAAAGCTTCTGGAGCAGGGCATGCATTTCTCGGAGTTCAGTTCGGGTAAGATTAATCCTACGGAACTGATAGCTTTGCTTATCAACCAAGGACAGACTTTCGTGGAAGGCATCGAACACATGTATAAGGAAATCAAAGGGTCTTGTTCCTTGTTGTTGCTGACGGAAGATGGCATTATAGCTGCAAGAGACAGTTGGGGGCGCACGCCGGTCGTAGTCGGTAAGAAAGAAGGAGCGTATGCCGTAACCGGGGAGTCTACGGCATTTCCCAATCTGGATTACGAGACCGTGTATTACCTTGGTCCCGGCGAGATTGTCCGGTTGCAGGCCGAGGGGATGGAGTGTTTGCGCCGTCCGCACAAGCGCATGCAAGTCTGTTCCTTCCTTTGGGTGTATTACGGTTTCCCCACGTCCTGCTATGAGGGTAAGAACGTGGAAGAGTTCCGTTTTGCCTGCGGCAAGAAGATGGGAGAGCGAGACCGGGCGGAAGTGGATTGTGCCTGTGGTATACCGGATTCCGGTATCGGTATGGCTTTGGGGTATGCGGCAGGAAAGGGAGTGCCCTATCAGCGTGCCATCTCCAAGTACACTCCCACATGGCCCCGGAGCTTCACGCCGAGCAATCAGGAGATGCGTTCCTTGGTGGCCAAGATGAAACTGATAGCCAACCGCGACATGCTGAAAGACAAGCGCGTGCTTTTCTGCGATGATTCCATCGTGAGGGGGACGCAACTGCGCGACAATACGAAAATCTTATTCGACTATGGAGCCAAAGAGGTGCACATGCGTATCGCTTGCCCTCCGTTGATTTACGGTTGCCCGTTTATCAATTTCACTTCGTCGAAAAGCGATATGGAGTTGATTACGCGTCGGCTGATCAAGGAGTTCGAGGGGGATGAGAACAAGAACTTGGAGAAATACGCGCAGACGGGGTCGCCGGAATACCAACGTATGGTGGATACGATAGCCGAACGCCTGAACCTCTCCTCCTTGAAGTTCAACACGCTGGAAGACCTGATAGAAGCCATAGGCTTGCCTAAATGTCAGGTATGTACGCATTGTTTCGACGGGAGCAGCCGCTTTACCTTGGAAGAGGATAATACGGATGAATAGCGCTTGTCCTCCGGGGACGACGGATGAACGTGGTACCGTAAGCAGAAGAGCCGTATGAGTGCATTTTATATCATACTGACAACGGCTCTTTATTTCCTTCTGCTGTTTGCCGTCTCCCGTAAGGCCGGTGGGGCGGGGGACAACGATACGTTTTTCCGGGGCAACAGACGGTCGCCTTGGTGGGTCGTGGCGTTCGGCATGATAGGAGCTTCGTTGTCGGGCGTGAGTTTCGTGTCGGTACCGGGAATGGTACGGGATGTGGATATGACCTACATGCAGATGTGTGTAGGTTTCTTTTTTGGGTATCTCGTAGTGGCTTTCGTATTGTTGCCTTTGTATTATAAGCTGAACCTGACCTCTATTTATACTTATCTGGATGTCCGGTTCGGCAAGACGGCCTATCGCACCGGAGCTTCTTTTTTCTTGTTGTCTAAAATGTTGGGAGCCGCTGCCCGGTTGTATTTAGTGTGCCTGATTTTGCAAAATTATGTGTTCGGAAGCATGGGCGTTCCGTTCGAGATTACGGCGGCCGGAACGGTTTTCCTGATTTGGCTGTACACTTTCAGGGGAGGCATAAAGTCGTTGGTGTGGACCGACGCTTTGCAGACTTTATGTCTGATAACGGCATTGGTATTGATTTTGTACCAACTGTGCCGCTTGAATGATTTTACGGTAACTGAGGCGATACGGCATGTAACGGAAAGCCCTTACGGCCGTTGGATAGAGTGGGACGATTGGACTTCACGGCAGCATTTCGTGAAACAGTTCTTCAGCGGTGTTTTCATTGTGATTGTCATGACGGGATTGGATCAGGACATGATGCAGAAGAACCTCACGTGCAAGAACCTGCGTGATGCGCAGAAAGACATGTGTTCGTACGGTTTTTCGTTCATTCCTTTGAATATGCTGTTTCTGGGGATGGGCATCTTGCTGTTGGCTTTGGCATCGCGCGAGGGCATAGCCTTGCCCGTGAAGGGAGACGACATTCTGCCCTTGTTTTGTGCAGAAGGCTATTTAGGGAATGAAGTGTTGGTGTTGTTTACTATCGGTATTATCGCGGCGGCGTTCAGCAGTGCGGATTCCGCACTGACAGCCTTGACTACCAGTTTTTGTGTGGACATTCTGGACGTGGAGCGGAGGTTTGCCCGTCCGGAGGCGGTAAGAAAGAGGGTACACGGAGTGATAGCTTTGCTCTTTGTCGGCTTTATCCTGTGTTTTGAAGCCGTAAACGATTCCAGTGTCATCGATGCCATTTATGTGGTGGCTTCTTACACTTACGGGCCGTTGTTGGGCTTGTTTGCTTTCGGTATGTTTACCCGGCGCAAACCGTGGCCTGCGGCTGTCCCGTGGATTTGTGTCACGGCACCCGTGTGTTGCTACTTGTTGGACGTCTGGACCGCTTCGGTCTACGGCTATCGTTTCGGATATGAGTTGCTGATGTTGAACGGATTGTTTACGTTCGTGGGGTTGTATGCTTTTTCCAAGGCTTATTCTCCGGGTATGGACAAACGGTAGTAAAATTTTCTCTGCATTCTGTTTCATCGATGTTCGCATGTCGGTGAGAATTTGTCCTGAAAATAATGCTCCGGCGGGCACAAAACAACTTTTTTGTGCCAACCGGAGCAAAATCGTATGCCCAACCAAGAAACCTTTTTGTAAGATCTATTTCAGTTTGGCATATTCTTTTTCGTCCACGGGTTCCAACCATTCGTTGCTGCTATCCTCGCCGGGAACTTCGATGGCAAGATGGGAGAACCAACTGTCGGGCGCGGCTCCGTGCCAATGTTTTACGCCGGCAGGGATGTGGATAGCATCGCCGGGCAGGAGTTCCACCGGGTCCTTGCCCCATTCCTGGTAATAACCGCGTCCTCCCACACAGATGAGGGTTTGTCCGCCGCCTTTGGAGGCCTTATGTATGTGCCAGTTGTTGCGGCAGCCCGGTTCGAAGGTCACATTGGCCACGGGAACACCTTCCTTCACGATAGGGGCAAGGTAGCTTTGGCCCGTGAAATACCGGGCGTATGCGTCGTTGGGTTGTCCCACCGGGAAGAAGATGGTTTGTGCATAGGCTTCGACCGAACCTGCGGCCACGCTTTCGGCATTCCCGTCCCATACTTCTTTTGCCATGCGGAACGCAGCCCATGCCTTGGGCCATCCGGCGTAGAATGCAGCATGGGTGAGGATTTCGGCCATCTCTGTCCGGGTCACCCCGTTCTTTTTGGCCGATTCGAGATGGTACTTGAAAGAGGAATCGGTCAGCCCCTGAGACATGAGGGATACCACCGTGACGATGGAACGGTCGCGGAGCGAAAGCAAGTCGTTGCGGCTCCATACTTCCCCGAAGAGGATGTCGTCGTTCAGGTGTGCGAATTCGGGCGCGAACTCTCCGAGCGCGTCGCGTCCGGCGGTCTGTTGGATTTTTACTTGTGATTTTGCCATGATGGGAAAAATTAAAGTCAGTGATAGGATGAATAAAGTCTTTCTGGTGCTCATGATGATATGTTTTTTGGGTTCGACATTTTACGTTCATCTCCACGACGGGGCTACGCCGTATGCCTCCTTATATATTTTAGAGAAGTGCGACAGGTTTTTGAATCCCACATCGAAACAAGCTTCCGTCACTTTTTTCTTTCCGGATAGTATCAAGTCGCGGGCGGCTTCCAGACGGCGTTTGATAATCCACTTTTGCGGGGTCAGGTCGCTGACCTTGGCAAAGTCCCGTTTGAAAGTGGCCAGGCTGCGCCCCGTGTAGCTTGCGATTTCGTTCATGGAGAGGTCGAGCATGTAGTTTTCGTTCAGGTAATCGAGGATGTCTATCTTCCACGGTTCCACGAAATCGAACAGGGACGCATAAAGGTTCCGGTCGGTGCGGAGCAATACGTATACCCCCTCGGTCATTTTCAGTTTCAGCATGTCTTCGGAGGGTTTCTCTCCGGCTTCGAAATAAGGAATGACCGATTCGAACAGTGAACGGATGTCCGGGCGGTCGGAGGGGAGGACGCGAAGGCTTGTCTTGTCGCGCTTGGCATCTCCCGGTATGAGCCGGTTGTCGAGCGACCGGTAAAAATCCCTTAGGAAAGGCCGGGAGAATTTCAACACGATGGAGCGGTACGGTTTTCCGTTTTCCACCTTCTTGTGCAGCCACATCCGGTTGTCGCGCCGCATGAAAGCACATTCACCCGGATGCAAGACGGTTTTCTTCCCCCGTTCCTCTATTTCCAGTTCGCCGGAACATAGATAAATGAGCGTGTGTTCCCTGTTCTCGTGGGCGCATCCCCGGTCGTCGTTGAAGTAACATGCGATAAGTATGTTCGAGCAGTCAAAAACTTCCAAATGTTCCATATCGTCAGCCTTTTGTTGGTGCAAATATAGTGCATTGTACGGGGATGGTGTTTGTTGTAAGGCTCAAATTTTCAAAAATACTTTCTTATAGCGCAATCATGAACGACGAACCCAGTGTGAGCATGTTCATGTATTCCCCGCTGTTTTTACTATGCGACGGAAGTAAATCATAGTCGAGGAAAAAGCGGATCCCACAATGTGCCTTGGCCTTGAACGTCAGCGAAACCCCGCTTCCGAAACTGAAACCGTTTCTTGCGGTGACCAGACGGTCGGCCAATTGCAATAACGGATAATGCACATAACCTCCCAAAAGTTTGCTGCCAATCATCCATCGTGAAGAAAGGGGATAGGAAAAATAACTTCCTCCGTAGAAAGAAATCACGTCGAACGTATTATTCTCAGCCCGGTCGGTGTTGACTATTATCGACGTGTTGGATACGGTGAACCGTCCGCCGGCACCTATGTACGGATTGAAGAAATAGGCTCCTTCCACGCCGGCCGTACTACCGGATGACGTACTGAACTCCGTTTGTTCGTCGATGTCGTAACCGCTCAACGGGATGTTTAATCCGAGGTACAGGCTCAGGAATGAAGGTTTGTCCATCCGGCTGAAAACCTCTTCGTTGGCCAAACGGTTGATTCCCCTTTCCTTGAAAATCAAGTCTGCCAGATAATAACCCAGTTCGGTGGAGAGTATGCCGATGCCTGCGCCGGTCAAGACATCGCTCAGCCAATGCTTGTTGTTGGCCATTCGCATGAGTCCCGTCGCGGTGGCCACGCTGTATGCTCCGATGCCGATCCACGGGCTTTTATGTCCGTATTCTTTGTTGAGCATGGTGGCAGTCATAAATGCCGTGGCGGTATGTCCGGACGGAAACGAATGCCGGTTCGAACCATCCGGACGCTCTACGTTTGTGGTCTGTTTCAAGGTGTTTACCGTAGCCCCCATCAGTAGTGTGGAAAAGGCGTCGGAAACAAGTAACCTACCCCATGAACTGCGACTTTGTACGCCTGAAGCTTTCAGGCCGAGCATGGCTACTGCCGGAGCATACTGCATATAGTCATCCAAGTGTCGGTTGAATCGGGGCAAGTATTCGTTGCGCAGGTTCCGGAAATGGTCGTCTTCTCCCTTTACAATCAAACCGCCGACAACTAACGGTACTCCGATATACGTCATCTGGTATAGGCGGGAAGAGGAGAACTTGTCAAGTCTTTGACCAAAGTTTTTTGCCATAGGAACAGGCAAACCGCCTTCTTTTCCCACCTTTATACTGTCTGACGGGTTTTGGGCCGATGAAAACGTGAGGTGGCAGATGCCGACAATACATAATGCGATTCTTTTCATGCTGTCATGATCTTCTGGATTAGGACTGCAAAGATATCGGATGACTTTGTCGAAATTTTGAAGATTTAATATGCAAGAAAGTTCCACCTACTTCCGATGCAGCATATTTACATCACTGATTATCAGTGACTATTCATTTTAATCGGTACAACCTCTGTTTTTACAAGTACACAGAATGTAGGGACAAATGCAAATCGTTGTATTTCATCGCTTTGCATATACGTGTTGTACCGCCTCTTTTCAGCCTTTTTGTGGAATGTCCGTTATCAGGTTCAACGTATTGAGTGATAAGACATTTCCGCATGGATGTTACAGAACGCTTGTTGAATACAAAGGTAGTTCTTTTCTTGGAATTTCTGTAGTTTGCGGTGGAATTTTTACGTTCCGATTATTTAGGGTATTCGATTCGTTGGAAAAAGTGTAGCGAAACTGAATTATTCGCTTTAAAAAGTGTAAAGCCATATACTTTGTACTTGTTTTTAGCCTTAATATCAACACCTCAATCCTTCTTGAATTATACCTTGTCTGATATAATCGCAGTGGTGAAACAATAAATTATACCCATTCTGATATAATGTCGAATATTTTTGCTAGTTTTGCACCCGAAAAGGTATAAATGAAGTGCAAACCGAGTGAAGAATCAAACTTGTTTGATTTATTCCGTGGTGCTGCCTTTATTGTAAAATCTTTGATTTTAAACGTTGAGTGCTTATGAATAATCTTTCTACTACAGTCAAGATGTTGCGAAAGCAGTATAATATGACGCAAGAAGAACTTTCGTTGAAGTCGGGAGTGGGATTGCGCTTTGTGCGAGACCTTGAACAGGGAAAGGAAACGCTGCGTCTTGATAAGGTGAACCAGCTTCTTGACTTTTTCAATTATGAAATGGTTGCCACTATTAAATCCAATAATCAATGAGACAAGCCCATATATTTTACAAAGACCGATTGGCAGGGATTCTTACAGAAAACGATGCAGGATATGAGTTCCGCTATTTGCCGGAATATCTCTCTTCAGATACGGCAAAGGCTGTCAGCCTGACATTGCCTTTACAGGCAGATGCATATACAAGCCATGTATTGTTTCCGTTTTTCGACGGTTTGATACCTGAAGGATGGCTGTTGGATGTTGCATTACGGAATACGGACATAAGTATTCTCGACCGAATGTCGTTGCTCATGACCTGTTGTAAAGATTGTATCGGAGCGGTAAGTGTTGTTCCTGTGGAAGAAAAGGAGGTGAGCCATGTGTAATTGTCTGTATTGTTATCGTCCTCTCCTAAAGGGGGAAAAGGATATGCACACGGCTTGTATAAAGAAGTTCTTCGGAACAACAACGTTGCCTGTACTTGATTATACGACGGAGCAATTAGACCAGCTTGCTCTGCAAATCATTCAAGACCAAACCTCTTTGACAGGTGTCCAGCCTAAATTGTCCTTGCATCTGAATGAGCATGAGGGCAGCAAGCGATTGACTATTGTCGGGCTGTGGGGCGGTTATATCTGTAAGCCACAGACCTCGCAATATGAAATGATGCCAGAGGTCGAGGATTTGACAATGCACCTTGCGGAGGTGGCACGTATTGAGGTGGTTCCACACACACTGATGCGGATGGCGGATGATACACTATGCTATCTTACCCGTCGAATTGACAGGACTCTTGCCGGAGAGAAGATTGCGATGGAAGATATGTGCCAATTGACGGAAAGACAGACAGAGCATAAGTACAAGAGCAGTTATGAGCGTATCGGCAAGGCGGTTTTGAAATATTCTTCTTTGCCAAAAATGGATGTTACCAATTTCTTCGAGTTAGTGTTTTTCTCTTGGCTGACAGGGAACAACGATATGCATCTGAAAAACTTCTCTTTGTATGAAACAGCGGATAAGATACGTTTGACTCCTGCTTACGATTTGCTAAATGCGGCTATCATCAATTCCAAAGATGATGAAGAACTGGCATTGACCTTGAATGGACGAAAGAAAAAGCTTCAAAGGGAAGATTTTATCAAATCAGCAGCCACTCTGGGCATAGAGAATGTGATTGTAGAACGACTGATACATAAGTATGTCAAGCTATTGCCTAAGTTCGAGGCTGTCATTCAAAATTCTTTCCTAAATGTTGATTTGAAAGAAAAGTATAGCGAATTGTTGAGAGGGCGAATAGCGAGGCTTTCCACAAATGCTACAAAACGATAAATATACAATATTATGGATACATTAGGTCTTTCAAAAGTAACATCATTGTTCATCCTAACTTTAATAGAAAGAGACGATGGACAAAAGAAACAAATTTTGGAGACGCCAACAAATGGCACGTATATTTAAGGCTCGCATGATTCTTTATGCTGCATACGGGCATTGTATCATCCGTGAGGATGGAAGTCATTATGAACATCCTCATTGGTTTGAGTTGGCCAAAGAGAAATGTGCACAAGTTTACAAGACTACCGGGACACCGTGTAGTTGTTGGATGTGCAGAGGTATGGAATATGACCGTAAGGAGTACAAAAAAGAAACTCTACAGATTATTAGGGAATCAAAATAGATAACTGAATCTATGTATTATTGCACAGTTCAGCCATCTATTTTTACGGTGATATATTAACACTTCAATCATTTGGCACAAGATTTTTGTATGGTTTCATTTGAAGATATTCTTATTAGCTACCGATTGCTGAACAGCTGTAATGTGGCCATTTTTATTGTAGATAAAAGATTTTGCAGAAGAATTCGTTTAATACTGGAATTTTTACACAGTAATACACAACTATTGACAGCAACAATATATATCACTATATGTGCGGTCATTGGTATTTTGTCTTTCCACCAATGGAAATGTAGTTGCTCGTCCATCCAGCTCATATCCTTTTCGCAAAACATCTTATAATGTGCGAGCCAATTGGCGAACACAATTTGGTCTGGTTGTGAACTAGCATTAAATTCATCCTCTATCGCTGTATAACGAGCTTCTATTGTGGAAAAGTCCGCACTATCAGACATTCTTTTTACTTCAAAATAGAGGTTTTTCAACTTGTTGAGTTGATCAGTATTGGCAATGCCTCTATTGCTATAACTATCAATATTAGGAGTAAAGCGTTCGATATAGACACTTGCAATACCAAGAATCAGTATGAATACTGATACATATTTTTCAGCAAAGGGAGGGTAGACCAATCCCAGAATACCTACAATGATTGATAAAAAACTAACGTATCCTGGTATTTTCTTGACGATATCGTAAGTGGCAAAATTTATATTGGCACCATAGGCAACATTATAACCCTTTTGGGCAATTTTTATGAGTAACTCACTGTTCATACGCATGTATTATTGTATTGGTACTTCAATTCTATCTCGGGCAACGACAATACCATTTTTTATTATATACGCTTCCATATAGTGTGGACCAAAGAAATCTGCACTCTCATGTCGCACATTATTTTTCCTATTTGAGTCTATTATTTCTCCTCTTAGGCAGTTTCTTTTTATGGCTTCTGTTCCTACATTCCTAGCTTTCCATTTTACTTCATATGGTAACGGAGCATCGGTCTTGATAGTGAAATCTAAGCTTCGGACTCTAGAAATTCGTTGGCCTTTTAATAATAGTTCACTCAAAAGGTGTTCCCTAAATCCATCGCGCATAATGATACAATCAAGTTTCAAATCGTATTTAACATCTATAGGGTATTTATCTTCAATGAACTCTTCATGATCAGAGGGATTATCAGAAGAAAACATTTTATTTTCAACTGCACTTGATACTGATTTAGGAAATTGACGTCCAAAAATTTCACGCCATATATCATGACGTTTAGATTCGTCATTCTCTTTAATAGCTTCATTGGCTTTTTTATATGCAATTTTAGCTTTGGATCTAAATGGGTGTTTTACCTTCACATCTTGACCGCTTCCTAATGCTTGATAATGGGTATGCTTAGGCTCATCCTTTAGATACTCAAAAAAATCCCTACACATCTCTCCATATTGAGATTTGTTAGCATTGTCATATTCAGAATGGTTAGACAAAAAACGATGTGTTAGCGTATCTATCAGCAATCCACCCATACCTACACCAACATTGTTCTTCCATGCTCTAAGCATTTTACAGAGATGCCGATGCGCTTCTCCATGATTCTGCTTAAAGTTAATCATCTCATTTTGTTCTTGTCGAGGTTTCGTAATTTTGTATGTGCATGTCTTAGTGTCGGGATATTTATAGTTAATTTCTTCCCCATCTCTTTCTTCATAAACAGGTTGTACCTCGAACGTGAAATTATCGAAGAATACATCCACAACCAGCCGATCTACTTTGATTGTAGTTTGAGGATATCTATCTAGCAAAGCGTCTCTTGTCTTGCGTAGTAGTTCACTGGGAGTATCTTTGTATGTATCCCATGTTGATTTAGGCATAATATACAACATATCAAGGTCGGAAATACCTTTAATTCCGGTATATCGTCCATATGAACCAACCTGAAGACAGTTGGCAGTTTCAGAGTCCGTGTCTCTAAATGTTTTGTTCAATTTCTTGGTTATTTCTTTGTAGCGACCGCAGAAAATATCTGGATTGTCAACTTTGATATTATTGAGAAATTTATCGAACGCTTCGGTCTTCGTCATATTATAAGTTTTAAATGCTTTGTTAATATTTTCTAAATGACATTATCTTCTGACATGTATTTTAAAACTTTGATTAATACATCAATGCATTTATATGTATCTACTGGCATGTTGCTTCCTGGGGCTGTCAGATTAAAGCTCCAAACAGGGCATGAATCATAAAGCCTTTTTTCGTAAGTTCCTCTTGGCTGATTGGAACTTTGTTCTCCTTCTCTTAACCAGTGCCAATCAGCAATATGATGGTAAACAAAACTGTCAATCACAATGCCAGGAAGATGGTAACTGCTGAAGTAGTTGTCACGAATTTCTCGTATATGTTTACATGTGTCGAATAACAAACCATTACTTGCTACATTTCTTTCCTTCATTGCCTGTTGTTCAATTTTGGGATCTGTTGTTAACCAGTTGCCACCCATGTTTGAATCAGGATAGTCGTATTTTCCATTCCAACCACCCAGCCAATCTAATTGACGAAAAGCTGGTAGCACCTCGAATTTCATACCGTCAGTAAAATTGATTACTACGACTTGCCCATCTCCATGAATATCACTCCTTGGATAGGTTTGTAAAATTGCATTCTTCAACGCTTGTAGTAATCTGGACTGACCATTCCCCTTTAGAGCATCATATTTATTATATTCGTCTCGTGGCAATTCGACAAGTATATCAATATCACTTGTATCAATAGCAGTACCTCTTCCATAAGAACCCACATATAAACTATGGGCAGTTTCGCTAGTGCTACCCCAAAATTCCGAATTAACTGCTCTTGTTATGCGTCTATATCTCTGAGATACCAACGAACGCTGTTCAATGCTAATTATTTCGCCTCTTTTTCTAACTGTATCCATATTCATTTTATTTCTCTCACAAAAGTACAAAACAATCCCGGTTTATCGAATATAATTAGCTATATTTGCACTATAAAATCGTATTAAACAATGAAGCTAAATAAAATAAAGACTGTTTTGTCGGATAAAGGCATCTCTCAGACATGGTTGGCTAAGCAACTTGATAAAAGTTTCAGCATGGTCAATGCTTATGCGTGCAATAGAATCCAGCCGAATTTGGAAACACTTCAGCGGATTGCAGAAATTTTACAAGTAGATTTAAAGGATTTGATAACAGATAAAGAGGAAAGGTAAAATGCAATGAAAAACTTTACGGAGAATACACGAGTACAAGTCCCGGCTGCATTGCATCTTTGCAAGCTCGGTTATACATATTTGGATGATATAACATCATACAATCCCCAAACGAATATTTTGACGGATATTTTTATCCGTTCAGTAAAACGTCTGAATCCAGCTTTGACGGACTTGGAATGTAGCCAGTTGCTGGATAAAATTGTCGGAATCTTGAACAATGATGATTTGGGCAAGGAATTCTATACTATGCTTTCTTCCAACAGTGGTGTGAAGGTGATAGATTTCTCTGATGTGAATAATAATGAATGGCACGTTACGACAGAGTTTACATGTGAAAATGTTGAATCCGGTGATAGCTTTCGTCCGGATATCACATGCTTTATAAATGGCTTGCCTTTAGCTTTTATCGAAGTCAAGAAACCTAATAATCATGATGGAATATTAGCAGAGCGGGATAGGATTAATAAACGGATGCGAAATAAGAGTTTTCGTCGCTTTATCAATCTGACCCAATTGATGATTTTTTCCAATAATCAGGAATACGATAATGAAAACAGAGTTCCGATACAAGGGGCGTTTTATTGCTGTGCATCAAAAGAGAAAGCTTTCTTTAATGTGTTTAGAGAGGCTGATACTACTTTCGTGTCGGAATACACATATGTAGCGTTGACGGAAGATACAGAAAAACAAGTTCTCAAACATAGGAACTGTGTCGTTATTAAAAACTTGCCCGATTATGAAACAAATAAAAAGGTAGATACTCCGACGAATCGTGTCTTGACATCAATGCTTTGCCGGGAGAGGTTCTTGTTTCTGTTAAGATATGGCTTTGCTTATGTTAACAGAACTGTAGAGCTGGAAGATGGCAGTAAAATTACAACTCTCGAAAAACATGTGATGCGCTATCAGCAATTGTTCGCTTCATTGGCTATTCGCAAAAAACTATCTAAAGGTGTAAAGAGTGGAATAATATGGCATACGCAAGGCAGTGGCAAGACAGCATTGGCATATTATTCAGTTCGTAGTCTGACTGATTATTATGCACAACGTGAGACAGCTGTCAAATTCTACTTTATAGTGGATCGTATTGCGCTGATGGAGCAGGCGAGCGATGAGTTTGTTGCACGTGGCTTAGTTGTAAGGAATGTCAATAGTAGGGATGATTTAATGAAAGATATCCGCGATACTACCCCTATAGTGAACAGTGAGGGTAAAGCGGAAATAATGGTTGTAAATATACAGAAATTTAAGGAGGATTCCACTAAAATACAGATAGAGTCAGGCTATAATACTAATCTTCAGCGTGTATTCTTTATAGACGAAGCACACAGAGGATATAGTCCGCAGGGTAGTTTTCTTGCTAATCTTCTTGAAGCGGATAAGGATGCTGTAAAAATCGCATTGACAGGAACTCCTTTGTTGCGGGAAGAAAAAGAATCTTGGCGTGTTTTTGGCGACTACATTGATACCTACTATTATGATAAGTCGATAGCGGATGGTTATACGCTAAAGTTGATGCGTGAACCGATAGAAACCATTTATAAAGAGCGTATTGAGAGCATTCTTGATAAATTGGCAGGAAACGTAGAAGTCAAGAAAAGTGATATAGACAAGAATAAGATAATTGAGCATGAAAGTTACCTGAACGCTTTGCTTGATTATATCATTTCTGACTTGCGAAGATTCAGGAAAGAACAAGCGGATGATTCCATCGGTGCAATGATTGTATGCAAAACAAATCCACAGGCTCGTGAAATGTTCCGTTTATGGCAGCAACGTTTCAGATTTGCACAGCGCATTGAAGATAAGTGGGAAGAGCAGTTGGGAATGGTAGCAGAGCCAATGGTTGCGTATGGTCATGCCAAACCATTGCGTGCCTCTCTGATATTGCATGATGAAGGAGACAAATTAGAACGAAAAGCATATATTGAAGAATATAAGAAGCAGCAGACAGTAGATGTGCTGATTGTCAATCAGATGCTGCTTACCGGATTTGATGCTCCCAGATTGAAGAAACTATATTTGGGACGTAGCCTTGACGGTCATGATTTGCTACAGGCTCTTACTCGTGTAAACCGTCCGTATAAAGATTTCAAATATGGTTATGTGGTTGATTTTGTAGATATAAAAGAAAACTTTGATTCGACAAATGACCGCTATCTGAGAGAATTAAACCGTACAGCGGATATTAAGGAAACCAAACAGGACGAGCCTGTTGGCAATGCTATTATCGAAGATAAAGAGGAGATAATAGCGAAAATGAAAGAAATCAAGAGTGTTCTCTTTAATTTTACTTGCGACAATCCGGAAGAGTTCAGACAGGAAATTGACGAAATAGAGGATAAAGACAGGCTTTATGAATTACGTTCTGTATTGAATGATGCTAAAGCTATTCTTAATCAAGTCAGAGCTTTTGGCGATGATGAATTGAAAGAAAAAATAGAGTCTTTGGCTTTTGGTGGCATTCCTACTTTGATTACAGAGGTTACACATCGCATAGAGAGGATGAATCTGTTTGAAAGTACAGAGCATAAGGCAGATGTTTCCGGAATAATCAATGTTGCTCTGTCAGAATTGGAATTTGAGTTCAAAAAGGGAATGTCCGAGGAACTGCGAATTGTAGTTAATGATATTCGTGAGCGTTGCGAAAAGGTGCAAGCCGAATTTGATGCCAATTTTGATAGAAATGAAGAAAAATATGTCATCCTTGCAGATGAGTTCCGGGCATATTTCCGTAAAAAAGGTTTTGTGCCGCAAAACACTCAAGATGCAAAAGACAGCATTGATTACATGGATAATGTAATGAAAAAGATTCGGGAAATAAACAGGCGGAATAATATCTTGAAGAAAAAGTATAAAGGTGATGAGCGTTTTGTGCGTATTCACAAGCGGATTGAGGAGGAAAATCAAAAACGTGAACAACCGATTATATCTGCACACGAATATGAAATAGCCGAAAATCTGTCACAGATGAAGTCTCAAATAGACAATATGTTATTCCTGAATATCAATATTTTGGATAATGAAGACGCTTTTAAGCGTGATGTCTTGGCTATTATTGGTCATAAATTAATAGACCTTGGAATCAAGGCAAATTTGACAGACCGTAAATATATCAACAATCTTATCACAACAGAATATTTCCAACAACGTAATTTTGCATACTGATTATGAGCGATATAAATATAACAGAATCAACGATTGCCCTGATTGATTCTTTGAAAAGTACAACAGGTGCATTTGGCTTGGCAGGAACGGGAAGCGAATATAAAATCGTTACAGAAATGTTTCTGTACAAGTTCTTTAATGATAAGTTCGGCTATGAAGCCAAACGAGATAAAATGTACGGTGAACGGCTAAGCAAGGCAGAAAAGTGGGATGCCGAATATGATACATTTACGGAGGATGAGGTAGAAGACCTTTTCAGTTATTTGCCGGCTTCTGTGCCGAGACTTAAACCGGAACATACGTTGTCACACCTATATAATTCCACAGGAAAGGGGGATTTCTCTACATTGTTGGATGCTACGTTAATAGATATAGCCAATATCAATGCCGACACTTTTTCTGTAACAACTTCCGGAAAAAGTAAGGTGAACATCTTCAGTGCCATAACAACATTTGTAACTGACACACAAAAGCGTGATGAATTTGCAAAATCGCTGATGCGCAATGTCGCCTCATTCAATTTTGAACACGTATTTATCGAGAAGTATGACTTCTTTTCAAGAATATTCGAACATTTGCTGAAGGGATTTAATAATGCCGGAGGTGGCAAATATGCCGAATATTATACGCCACGTGCCATAGCACAAGTCATGGCGAGATTATTGGTAGGGGACAATGCGGATTTACGAGGTGTGACTTGTTACGACCCATCGGCAGGAACAGGTACATTGCTTATGGCTCTTGCTCATCAGATAGGAGAGGATAGATGCTCGATTTTCAGTCAGGACATATCAGAAAAGTCGAGCGAAATGTTGCGTCTGAATCTTATTTTAAATAGTTTGTCTGCTTCCCTGCCAAATGTTGTACAGGGCAATACATTGACAGAACCATCGCACACTGAATCAAATGGCGTATTAAAGAAATTTGATTTTATCGTTTCAAATCCTCCATTTAAACTTGATTTTCCTGAGTATCGTGATACATTGGCTGCTGATACGATTCGTTTTTGGGCAGGAGTTCCGAATGCGGTTAAAAAGGTAGATCCGATGAAACCTAAAATGGCGATTTACACCTGTTTCATTCAGCACGTCTTAAATTCACTAAAGACAACAGGGAAAGGCGCAATAGTTATTCCTACGGGATTTATTACAGCCAAAAGTGGTGTTGAAAAGAAAATCTTACAACGTGTGGTAGATGAACATTGGGTTTATGGCTGTGTATCTATGCCGAGCAATGTGTTTGCCACCACTGGAACAAATGTTTCCGTTATATTCTTTGATAAGTCGGCAATGGCAGATAAAGTAATTTTGATTGATGCAAGCAAATTAGGTGAAGAATATAAAGAAGGCAATAACCAGAAACGACGTTTGCTTGATAATGAGATAGACTTAATAGTCAATACATTCCGCAACAAAGAAGCTGTAGAAGATTTCTCTGTAGCTGTTACTTACGAAGAAATAAAGGAAAAAGGATATTCTCTTTCTGCCGGGCAATACTTCGACATCAAGATAGATTATGTAGATATTACGGAAGAAGAGTTTAATTCCCGAATGGCGGACTACAAGCAAATCCTTTCCGATCAATTTGCAGAGAGCCATCGTTTGGAAGAAGAAATCATGAAACAGTTGGATGCTTTGCAGTTCAACTCAAATGTAGGTAACAATGAGTAACGAAATACAGTTTCTATTATACAATCTTCCCGATAAAGAGGAAAAGGTGCAGGTTGTTATAAAAGACGAGACCATTTGGTGTACGCAGAAAGCTATGGCAGAGCTTTTCGGCATTGACAAATCAGGTATTAGCCGCCACATAGCCAATGTATTCAAAGACGAAGAACTACAGCAAGACACGACAGTTGCAAAAATTGCAACCGTCGTAAATCGAGGCATAAGAGGCGAGGTTGAAGAGTTGGTCGATTTCTATAATCTTGATATGATTATCGCAGTCGGCTATCGTGTTTCTTCTCCAAAAGCTACCAAGTTCCGTCAGTGGGCTACCAAGATTCTCAATGAGTACATCAAAAAAGGATTTGTGCTTGACGATGAACGCTTAAAACAGGGAATGGCAGTATTCGGTAAAGACTATTTCCGTGAATTGCTTGAAAGGGTACGCTCCATCCGTGCCAGTGAACGGCGTATTTGGCAGCAGATTACCGACATATACGCAGAGTGTAGTATCGACTATGACAAGAACTCGCCTACGACACACGATTTCTATGCTATGATACAGAACCGTTTTCATTATGCCATTACTGGGCAAACGGCTGCTGAAATCATTTACACTAAGGCAGACCATACACAAGAACACATGGGAATGACCACATGGAAGAATGCTCCTGATGGGCGTATCTTGAAATCTGATGTGTCAATAGCCAAAAACTATTTGCAGGAAAATGAAATCCGTCGTTTGGAACGTGCTGTAACAGGGTATTTCGATTATATTGAAGACCTCATAGAGCGTGAGAATACGTTCAATATGGAGCAATTTGCAGCCAGTGTCAATGAGTTCTTGACTTTCCGCAAATATCAGATATTGCCGGATAAAGGACGCATTTCTGCGGCACAAGCCAAGGCAAAGGCTGAAAGTGAATACGATATTTTCAATAAAACCCAACGGATTGATTCTGACTTCGACAAAGAAGTTAGGGGAATGTTGGATAAATGAAGAGATAAAGAACAATGATTGATGAGTTAATCCAATGGGCTACACTATTAAGCCCTATAATTAGTGTGATTGCTGTAATTGTTGCATTAAGAGTTGCTAATGACTCATCGAAAGATGCACAGGATCAGATTAATGCTATTCGCCATCTGCTTGATGTGTTTGTGGCGGCAAATAATTTGGATATAGTAGAAGCTCAACGCAAATATCAACGACAACTTGCAGAATTGAATAAGGAGATTGAAGAAGCCCAAACGGAAGTTGATATAGTATACCCTTTTATAGGAGGAGCTAGAATTGACCATATCATAGCCGCACAAGAAAAAACGCAGCAAAAAGCACATCTTAATCAGCTATTGATTAAGCGCAAAGAGATAGAGATTAATCTATCTTTGATTCAAGATTATATTCATAAAGCAATGCAGTAAATGGAATTGAAAAAATATAAAAAGAAAAGGATTACCCCACAAGGTTGGAAAGAGATAACACTTGCAGAGGCTTTTAACACATCCTCGGGTGCTACACCATTGTCCACGGAAGCAAGCTATTATGAAAACGGTACTATTCCTTGGATTAATAGTGGCGAATTAGCAAGTCCGTATATTTATAACACAACAAATTTTATATCACGGGCAGGATTTGAAAATTCAAGTACAGAGATATACCCTATTGATACGGTACTTGTAGCAATGTATGGTGCTACAGCAGGTAAGGCATCTTTGCTTAAAATGGAAGCGTGTACAAATCAAGCTATTTGTGCGATTCTTCCAAACAAAGATGATAGTTCTACATTCCTTAAATATAGTATTGATACGCTTTATGATCATCTTGTCGGTCTTAGCAGTGGATCTGCAAGAGATAATCTTTCGCAAGCAGAACTAAAAAAATTGAAGTTAATAATGCCTCCTACTAAGGATGAACAGAATAAATTAGTATCTATTCTTGCTTTAATAGACCGCAAAATTGAACTTAATCAAGTGATAAATCAGAATTTA